>Ga0207422_1001878_pt1 | contig 34099 bp, 36 predicted proteins | sample MarCyaLeptolynsp_FD_187757 | JGI IMG/M metagenome (GOLD analysis project Ga0207422, IMG submission 187757) | Marine cyanobacterial communities from Panama - species 1 Leptolyngbya sp. (SPAdes) | ecosystem: Environmental > Aquatic > Marine > Unclassified | place: Panama: Panama City | collected... | reverse complement strand
GTAGTTGAGGACTTTGTGCAGGGCTTGGGAGTCGGAGTCATCATCGGAGATGTCGGGAGGCGGGGGCGCTAGCAATGAGGAGATTTCGGCTCGCAAGTCGAGTTCCTTGAGGTAGATGTTGCCATCGGCCGAGATGACACCGGCATTGCTCAGATAGGCTTGGGTTTTCCCCTGGAGATTGCTGGGGTCAATGAGGGTAACGATGTTGCTTTGAGTGTCGGCGGTGAGGGTTTTGAGAATGGTTTTGTTCTTGCGAAGGTCGATTTGTTGCACGCTCACAGCCAGCCTCCTTTGATTGAGTGGGGAAATCGCAGTCTCGTTCCTCTCGATTCGTTGCTCATGCGGGAATATTTCTCTCTCATGGTGTCTTCGTCGAGTTGGGAGAAGCTTTTGTAGGGCATCTCAAAGGCAAGGGGGTCGGGGACGAGATCCATTTCGTACAGCGGATGGGGGCGGCGATTGCCCCAGTAGTTATACATCAGGCGAAGTCTCCCTTCTTGAGCAGTTCGGCAATGATGGTGCTGTAGTTCGAGGGTTTCTGGCTCGTCCACAGGTCAACCTTGACCTTCTCGCTGATGTAGCGATTGCCATCAAGATTTCCCTTCCCGGCTTCCCTCAAGGTTTTCTCCTGATTGATGATCGTGAAATAACCCGGATAGACTCGCACCGTTTCCTTGTACAGGGGCTTGCCGGGTATGCGCTGCCCGAATTTCTTCTCTTCCTTGACTCCTAGGGAGACGATCTGGCCGTCGCTCAGTTCGGCCAGGTCAAGCAAGCGGTCTTCCGCTTCCGCTTCGCTGCCGCCATGGACGCGCAACTTGCGAATGCCCGAATCGTGCTGGAGGTTGGCTGTTGCCAGCCAGCGCCCCCAGCGATAGCCGTTTTTGCCCCCGCAAGCCCTTTTGATCCGGTTCCAGTCGTCAATGCGAGAGCGCTTGATAAAGGGAATGGTGATTTGAGGGGCAGTCGAGCGGTCAATCCAGGGCGGCTCTGGATTGAGGAAGAAGAAGAGCGTCAGTTTCAGCGGCTGTGGCGCGGGGCGCAAATATTCCACCAGGGGAACGCCCACAAACTGACCGATGTCTTGCTGTTCGATGAGTTGATGGATGCCCAGCAGCAAGGTAATTGCTGCTTTGAGGTCATCTTCCCGACCGGATAGAACGATCTTGCGCTTCGCCATCTTTGAGTAAATACTCTCTTTCTTGCTGAATCTGAGCGAGGACTCGCTCTTTCGTCCATCCCAGTTCCCGACAGAGCCGGTTAAGCAAGTCACCGCGCGGCCGGTATTGGTACGGGTGTCCCCAACGCTTGCGACGCTTGGTTAATGCGCGGCGGCTGCGAGTTGAAAGCCGGGGGTAGATAAGGAGTCTCAGGAGTATAAAAAATACTTATGTGCTTAATAGAAACATTATAATGTTCCACTACAGCCTCTGCTGGCAAAAATTACAGTTTTATGGTGTTAGCTTCAATAAAGCGGGACAAAACACAACAAACCAATTCCCCGCAAAGGAGACAACACATGGCAGCAGCGATTACCACCGCGTCCTCTTCTGTCGAACAACAAGCCCTCGAAGTTCTCATGAGCATTCAGGCGCTTGAGGCAAACGCCACGGCAAATCCCAACAACAACAACTTTGTCACCGGCACCTATAACAGCGATACCAAGGTCTATGCCGGCACTTTCTCAATTCCGGCCACCCAAACCATTGGCGCGGGCGGCGTGCTTCAAATTACGGCCAACCAATATCTCCAACCCACGGTCTAGAGACGTTGATTCTTCTTTGGATTGGGCAACTCTCTAGATTTTTAAGGAGGTGAGATAATTGCCATCTGGATATTCCAATATTTACAAAGAAAGCAGTTTAGTCTCGGTCGACCTCAGAGGCTTTACGGGAGTGCGTTATGGCTTTCGGACTAAGGTTGACAAGGATTCGACGGGAACGGCTCTAGGGCATCAGGACGCGCTGACCGCTTCGGGAACGCTATCCGCTGGAGTGGTCATGGGAGCCAATAGTCCCAAACCGCCCAGAGCGACGCGCGTTACGGCTGATGATGGCTATGAGAGCAGTTTCTTTGGCAATTCCGTCTTAGCTGCCCTCAAAGCCGACCCTGAATGGACGCTCACTCCCGGTCGCATCCGACGGCCGGCTGCAACGGCTCGTTCGGTTCCGGTGTACGTGGAAGCGAGGGGAGCCACCAGCGGCACTTACAAGTACGCCTGGATGATGCCTCGCGCTCAGTATGTTATCTTGACCGCTCTACTGACCAATTTGGGCATTTCTGAAGTGACCGATGATGACTACGATGAAATCCTCTTCGGTATCAATAAGCCCAAGCCTTTGCGAGCGCAGGGGCCGGCTGGAACGGGCAATCAGAAGACTTCCACCTTTATCTCCGCCGCCCGTGCAGATAGCTTGCCGGCTGGCTGGTCGTTGAAGGGGTCGGGCGCGAGTAGCTTTGGACTCGACTAATGCAACAGCCTGAGTTGATTCTTCCGGGCAATCCCCTCTTTGACCTCACCTTGGGGACGGCTTTGCCCTTCGATTGGCGGGAGGTAGCGTTTAAGTCTTTTGGCGAGTATGCCTTTGTCTGTCGAGCCGATAACGGCATCTTAGAAGCCGTCCCGGAGGAAGAGGCCCGAGAATATCTCTATGGGGGCGAGTACGACGAGCGCTTGAATGAGATTGGCGAGTGGGACGATTCTCCAGAGCCGGGTTTCATCGAACGTCTTGCCCCCGTTCTGGGAATTGAGTAATGCCCCCACCTTACCTTCAAGATGAGTATGGGTTGTGGGAGCAGTTGGGCTTTGTTACGCCTAAGGTGGATGGCTGGCAGAAGTGTCAATATCCCACCACCCTCAACAAGACGATGTATCGCTTCACGTTTATTGGCGATTTCTCGTTAGTGGAGTCGTTTTGTTGGGTTCGGATTATTGTTGATAGTTTGCCCGAACCGTTGGTTCTGCCGGCGAAGCGCTATTACATTAAGACTCGTCCTTTCATCTTGGAGATGCCGCTGCCGGAGTATTTGCTCCTGAGATCGCCGCGCTGGGTACAGCAGGTTGAGATTCGCAAGCAGATCTCCTGGAGCAATCGGCGTTGGGGCATTACCAATGACAGCGATTATCAACTCAAGATTGAGGTGACTGGGGTATGACTCATCATCGCTGCGTTCATTTTGTCGCGCTCTTCAATGCGCTGACCCAAGATTCGGTTGCGCTCTATCGACCGGGAACTCTCGATAGTGCCAATCTTGCCCCCAATCATGTCTACTACGGCACACTTACTGAGCTGCGGGTCAAGCTTCGGATTGAGTCGGGCATTAAGCTTTCGGTGCGGGTCGATGGCATTGAGTTCTACAGCACGACGATTCGACCGGCCGGGCAGCAATCCGACCAAACGTTTAGCTTGTTGGAGCTGCTGGGGCGCACGAGTGGAACGCAGAGCGCGCTAACGCTGGGGTCAACGGGGGTGCTGTCTCTGGCACTTTCTCGGATGCCGAATGGGTCTGAGGAGGTGGCGGTGATGGGCGGGGCTGAGGAGGTGGGAGAGGTTTTGGCGGCAGACAGCGGTACGAGTAATGGAGGCGGGGGTGAAGTGATGGCAAAGCGCTGGGTGTTGGTTTATGGGGCTAATGAGGCTGACCGATTTGAGTTCGCGCCAGAAGCTTATCCGAATTGGCTGTTTGCCGAATTGCTCGTCAGGGCAGACACCGAGGCCGCTTACGACAAGCTGAAATTCTTCGGCAATGGAATCCTCGTGGATGAGTGGAGCGGGGCTACGCCGCTGAAGATGCTGCGCTTTCCTATCCAGGCGGGCAATCACCAATTAACCCTCACCTATGCCAAGGACGTGCAGGAGGCCTCTGGGGAGGATCGGGTTTGGATTCATTCGCTGCGAGTCCTTTCTCCCGAATCGGCATGGGCGGCGGATTTCTCTGGGGGAATGCCGCCCTATTTCCAGCTCTCTGGGGATGCTAACTGGGAGGCGGTCAATGGCGTTCTGCAAACTCCCACAATGCTCAATGACCAGAGCGCGACGATTAACTGGAATGTTTCGCTTCTGGCACAGGAGGGGGGATGAATATCGATTTGATTGCCACGCTGACGGTGATTGGCGGCTTGCTGACGATTGCGACGGCGTTTGCGTCTCTGGTTTGGTGGTTGGGGGAGTTGAAGGCGAAGGTTCAGCGCCGTTTGGACGCGCAGGATCGGCGGCTCGACCTGTCGCTGTCTGAGGAGAAGGGCAATAACGAGACCCTGAGCTACCGGATTACCCAGGAGACCCAGCAGCTTCATTTTGAGATTGCGGAACAGAAAGCGCACATCAAGCAGATTGAGGGTTTTCTGGAGAAGAACCACGGGTTTCATCCCCGCACGTATCTGGAGCCGGGGGATTCGATGGGTTGGAGGAAGGATAGTTAAGGGTTCGGATAGCAGGCGTATCGGGCGTGTAGTTGAGTGAAATTCCGGTTTCTTTCTCCAGTTGATTGAGGCTGCGAGCCAGATACTCGCTGTGCATTTCAAACTCATCGACTAAAATTCCCTCTTCCTCGCGGGTCAGAAGGGTTTCGTCATAATCGTTAAGTCCGTAGTAAATTTGCCCGCTTTCATCATCGGCCCAGATGCTATTAATCTCCCAGAATTCTCCGGTACTCAATAGTTTGAAGTGGATTCTCGTAATCGTCATTCGCGAAAGCCCCATCTATCCTCTTTGATTTATAGGATAAACATTCGCAGCACGAACTGACGGAGAGGGAGGGATTCGAACCCTCGTTAGCGTTGCCGCTAAACAGCATTTCCAGTGCTGCGCCTTCAACCACTCGGCCACCTCTCCAAAAGATGCCGCGATTAACTATCATATCAACCAAATTACCGTTTTGGGCCGAGCCAGCCCCGCTTTTTGCGATTGGGCTGAAAAATTCCCTTAGAATGAAATTTATGAAAAAGTTTTACACAATTCGAGTTCGCGATCGCCTGACCGAGAAAGAGTACGTCGAGCAAGTTCCTGCCGACCGATATATCTTACACAGCCTCGAAGATCGGGGAATTGAGCTGCCATTTGCCTGTCGGAATGGAGCCTGCACCACTTGTGCGGTTCGCGTTCTCTCTGGCGAACTACATCAACCCGAAGCGATGGGACTCTCTCCAGAGTTGCGCCAGCGAGGTTACGCCCTTCTGTGCGTGAGCTATCCTCGCTCGGACTTAGAGGTGGAAACGCAAGACGAAGACGAAGTTTACGAACTTCAGTTTGGTCGGTATTTTGCCAAAGGGAAAGTGCGCTTTGGTTTGCCCCTGGATGAAGATTAACTGGAGTCAAGGTGGGGAGTCGCGCTAGGGTCGGGTTTAAACAGGTTGCGGCGGTCAGCCTGTGTTTACCACTCCTCCTAAGTTGCCAGCCCTCCAAGTCTCCCCAAGGGCAAAGAGCCATTGTCCAGCGAGCCGTCAGCGGGCAAACCCTAGAAGCGATCGCCCCCTCAAAGTCAGCACCGCTCATTGAAACCATCCGACTAAGCGAAATTACCGCTCCCGATCTCCGACAACAGCCTTGGGGAGAAGACGCTCGTCGAGAATTAGCACAGTTGTTAGGGCGCAAAGCGACCGTCGTTTTGGAATTTGAAACCGAGGAAGCCGATCGCTTTGGCCGCCGCCGGGCCTATGTGTGGCACGAGGGAACTTTAGTCAACGAAACCCTCGTCGCCAAGGGCTATGCACTCGTGGAAGCGCGATCGCCCCAGAGCCCCTATCGCCAGCGTCTCCTGCGCGCCCAGGAATCCGCTCGCCTGATGGGGTATGGAATTTGGAACCCGCAACACCCCCTGCGCCAAACCCCCGCAGAATTTCGAGCGAGATCGCGCTAACACTTGAGATCGGCCGCAAAAGGGTACTCTTAGATCTGGCACAAGCGCTCCTCTGCGCGGGTGCGAGAACTCAATTCTTTGCCTAACCCATCTCCATCCATTCATGACAGCGGACAAACAACAACTTCAGGTTTTCCTCGACATTGCCACAGAAGCCGTCCTTTCCGCCGGAACGATTCTGCAGGACTATTGGGGCAATTTAGAAGCGATCGAAGAAAAAGGGATCGCGGGAGATCTCGTCACCGAAGCCGATCGCCACGCGGAAACTGCCGTTCTCAACGTGCTGCGCGATCGCGTCCCCGACCATCCCATTTTGGCGGAGGAATCCGGCAAAATCGGCAAAACCCAAAGCCCCTATCTCTGGGCGATTGACCCCCTCGATGGCACCACGAACTACGCCCACGGCTATCCCGTCGCCTGCGTCTCTGCGGCCCTGCTGATCGAAGGAACGCCCCAAGTTGGGGCCATCTACAATCCCTTTCGCCGCGAACTCTTTCGGGCTGCTCGCGGGTTGGGCGCAACACTCAACCATCGCTCCCTTCGCGTTTCCCAAACAGCCGACCTCCCTCAAAGCCTTTTAGCTACGGGGTTTGCCTACGATCGCCGCCAGACCAAAGACAATAACTACGCAGAATTTTGCCATCTCACCCATCTCACCCAAGGCGTTCGACGCGCGGGGTCTGCCGCCCTCGACTTGGCAGCGGTCGCCTGCGGTCGCTTTGACGGTTACTGGGAGCGCGGCCTGAAGCCCTGGGACATTGCCGCTGGCATTATTTTGGTCGAAGAAGCGGGGGGAAACGTCACCGCCTACGATGGCAGTCCCGTCGCGATCGCCTCCGGCCGCGTTCTCGCCACCAACGGCAAAATCCACGCCAGTCTCAGTCAGGCGCTCCTCGAAACCCCTCCGCTCTCGCAATGGGGCTAAAACCGAGCGAGCGAGAGAAAAACCGATAAAAGGATTAGCAATTCCAGGGGAATCTGAGACATACTATAATTAGCTCTTTCGCCACGACAGTACCCTATGTCTTTCAAAATCAATCGCGGACTGTTTAAACTTGACCTCACAGACCATCACGCTGTTTTGGGAATTCCCATCGATGCAGACACAAAAGTTGCTCGCAAGCAATATCTCAAAATAGCCCGCAGCTTGCACCCGGACACTGTCAAAGCCAAAAGCGAAGCGGAAAAAAAACAAGCGAGCGAACTCCTCTCCAAGCTCGTTAACCCAGCCTACGAACAACTTTCTAAAACATCGGCTCAAGCAGAATATCAACTCGTTTTGGCCCAAACGGGCAAACGTCTGGCGGGAGAAGCAGAGAAGCCGAAAGTTGACAGCGATGCTGCCAAACAATTAGCTGCGGCGGGAGCTAACATCGAGTCCGTTTATAAAACTGCGGTCAAACAGCTAGCGTCCTCTCAGTATAAAAACCTCGCTCAGGTTTTAGAGGCGATCGGCCAGCTTAGCGAGCTGAACATGGTCTATCTCGCCCAAAAACAAGGTCAAGGCGTTCGCACGGCCAGATCGTCGGCTGGCAAAACAGCGACATCAACGAGTCCTCCGCCCAAAGTACCGGGGAAAGCCGCCAACCAACAAACTGCTAGCGCAACAGTACCTCCGCCAACGCCCACCTCTCGCATCGAACCTTACACCCGTCGGGCCCAGGAATATATGAACAAAGGAAACTTTGCCAAAGCTGTCTTAGAACTGCGAGATGCGATTAAACTCGAACCGAACAACAGCAATTGTCATAGCCTGCTCGGACTTGCCTATCTCAAGCAAAGTCAAGTGAGTATGGCCAGAGTTCATATCAATAAAGCCTTACAATCCGATCCCAAAGATCCGCTAGCGCTGAAAGGCAAGCAGGCGTTAGATCGACTCGCCGGTAAAACCGGAGGCCAAAAATCCTCAGCCTCCTCCGCTCAAAAGAAAACGGCAAAGTCCAAAGGGGGGATGTTTGGCGGACTTTTTGGCGGCAAGAAAAAATAGGTTGGACGAGAAATCTCTCTCGATCGATCTCGAAGACGAGCGGGCGAAAGCGTATGCTTAAAGGTGTCGAATGTTAGAGAAATAGAAAAGGTCAATGATCCATCAACCTCCCGCCGGAGCGAGGGATTTGCTTCCCCTTGAAGTGGCTCAAAAGCGTTGGATTGCCAGTCGCTTGCAAGCGGTTTTTCATCGGTGGGGGTATCAACGCATTATTACCTCAACCCTAGAATCCATGAAAACGCTGATGGCTGGTGGGGCAATTCGGCGCTCGACAGTGCTTCAGCTTGAGGATAGCGTGGAAGGAACGCTTGGACTGCGCCCGGAACTGACCGCTTCAATTGCGCGCGCAGCAGTTACGAGGATGGCTGGAGAAGCTCGCCCTCAACGTTTGTACTATCGTGCGAATGTCTTTCGTCGCCCGACGGCCAGCCACCACGGACGGCAAATTGAGTTTTATCAATCAGGCGTGGAACTTCTGTTTGCAGAAGGGAGTTTGGCCGACGGGGAAGTGTTATTGCTGCTGGCAGAGTGCTTGCAAAACTTGGGTTTAGAGCAGTGGTATCTCGTGTTGGGAGAGGTGGGGTTAACGCGATCGCTCCTATCGATTTTCCCCGACGCTGTGCGAGAGAAAGTCCGCTCCTGCATTGCCCGCCTCGATCGCGTCGCGCTCGAAAATTTATCGCTGTCACCGCCATTGCTCGAACGCGCGCTCTTGCTCTTCGATCTGCGCGGCAAGCCAGAAGACGTGTTGCAAAAGGTGTCTCGGCTGGAACTGGATGAAGCGGGACAGCAAATTACGAGCGATTTGAAGTCTCTAGTGGAATTGCTAAAGGGCAGCAGTTCGACATCGATCCCTTTAATTCTCGACCTCAGCTTGTTGGGAACGATGGACTACTATACGGGAATCGTTTTTGAGGTTGTCAGTCCCTCACCCCATCGAGTTTTAGGGAAAGGCGGGCGCTACGATCGCTTGCTAGAACTGTACCATCCCCAACAAGAAACTCAGCCGGGCGTGGGATTTGCGCTGAATTTAGAAGATTTGCACGCTTGCTTGCTCTTGTCACAGCAGTTGCCCCAAAATACACCCGCGAGTCACTGGCTGGTCGTTCCTCAGGTTCCTCAAGCGGAGGCTGCAGCGTTTGTCTATGCCCAAAAGTTGAGAAACTCCGAACACCTCGTCCGAGTTGAGATCGAGTTAGAGGGGCGATCGCCCGAAGTCATTCGAGAGGATGCTCGCCGCCGCCAAATTGCTAGAATTGCTTGGATTCAAGCGGATGGAACGCCGACGATCGAAACGCTCTAGCGATCGCGTCAGTTTGAAAAGAGAACCGAATCTTATGCCACACACGATTGTTACGGAAATTTGCGAAGGCGTTGCTGATTGTGTTGATGCTTGTCCGGTCGCTTGCATTCATCCGGGGCCGGGTAAGAATGCCAAGGGAACGGATTGGTATTGGATTGATTTCCCCACTTGCATTGATTGCGGGATTTGCCTGAAAGTTTGCCCGGTTGAAGGGGCAATTCTGCCAGAGGAGCGACCGGAGTTACAGAAAACGCCCTAGCACTCGAAGGATTGTTTGCGTTAGCTTCTCTGCCCTAGTTCGACGATCAGGGGCAAATGCTGGGAGCCAATATTCTCTCCAATCGCTCGCTTGAGGGTGAGAAGGGAGAGGCTGTGGAGGCAATGATCGATCGGTAGGGAGAGGGGGGGCGGAAACCCGGCTATCCAGGTTGGTTGCAGTCCAAATCCGCGTTGAGAGTTTTTCAGCTTGCTTTCTTGGAGCAGGCGCTGAAACCGAGCCGACCAGGGCGTGGAATTAAAGTCGCCGATGAGAATTACCTCTCGGTTTTGTTGCTGTTGCGTTCGGCTCCACTGCGCTGCAGCATTGAACTCGATCTGTTGAAAGGCCGAGCTGCCGCGATCGCGAGGGAAGATGACATGAAAGCTCAGAATGGCAACTTCTTGCTCTCCCCAGCGGGCAGCGATCGCCAGCATCGGCCGATCCGAGTCGGGCGGGAGGTTAACGACCTGCGTTCCAATGACCTCAAAGTTCGGCGATCGCTCCACAGGTTGTAACATCGCAACCCCATGAGAGTTTTCTAAGGGAACGGACTCAGCCACCTGGTAGCGAGAGAGGTTGGCCTGAAGCTGAGTGAGCCATTGAGGGGTGACTTCTTGCAGAAAAATCAGATCGGCGTTTTGAGCGTCGATGTACTCGATCGCCCGGGTGAAGTTTTGGTTATCGCGGTCTAAGTTGATGTGAACCAGACGACAGGTCGGGTTCGCTGGGGGGGAAGCCAGCACGCCCTCCGGCCCCATGAAAAGCGGCACAATAACCACCAGGTTAAGGATTAAGGGAACGCACCACAGAAAGCTCCAAGCTCGACGAGAAAACGCACCCACTACAATGGCAAAAACCAACAGCAAACAATATTGCGGCCGGGGATGGTCGAGCCATTCAAACCCCCACCAAAACGTGCCAGCAAACCCCAACAAGGTCGCGATCGCTGCCGATAAAGCAGCCGCGTGGCTGGCAATGCGAACGGCCCTAAAAATCTTAGGGAAGGGAAATTTTCTGAAAAAGCGCCGAATTTTTTTTGGTACCATCCCCTATCTATTCAATCAGTAATGCAACTTTACCCATCATTGAACCAGATTCAAGGGTTTTATGGGCCGTAGCTGCTTCCGAGAGGGGAAAGGTTTGACTGAGGTGGATTCTCAACTTGCCTTCATCAATCCAGGTCGCGCATTGCTGGAGAATCAAGGCTTGGCGTGCCAGTGCTTGTTCGTCTTCTGTCAGCATGGGGGTCAGCATGAGTTCTAAGCTAGAACGCAAGTTGCGCTGGCGAGCCACTTTCCAATTTCCCAGGTTCGGATCGGGTTCGAGCAAGGTGACAATATCGCCGTAAGTCCGCACGGCTGCGAAGGTGTCGTAAAAGGTTTTACCGCCTACCGTATCGAAAGCCACATCAACGCCCGCTCCTCCCGTACTCGCTAAGGCCGCTTCGACAAAGTTAACTTGCGGGTACAAAATGGGGCGGTCTGCTCCGCACTGACGAACTAATCTTTCCTTATCGGGGGAACTCACCGTCGTACAAACGTCAGCCCCTTTAAGTTTGGCCAGTTGGATGGCAACGTGACCGACTCCCCCCGCACCAGCGTGGATGAGAACGTTTTGTCCGACTGTTAGCCGAGCGCGATCGTAAAGCGCTTCCCAAGCGGTAATTAAGACCAGAGGGGCGGCGGCCGCTTCCGCAAAGAAGAGAGAAGCGGGTTTGCGGGCGACGAATCGTTCGTCTGCGATCGCAAATTGGGCGTAGTTTCCCGTTCCCGCTTTTCCCAGTCCTCCCTGACAAAAATAAACCTCATCCCCAACTTTGAAGTTGCCCACCTCCGACCCCACGGCTTCGACAACTCCCGCTCCATCGCAGCCGAGAATTGCCGGCATTTGTTCGGGGTAAAAGGTTCCTCGACGGCGCAGTTTGGTGTCGATGGGATTCACGCCTGCAGCTTTGAGTCGCACGAGCATTTCTGTGGACTTCTGAATCTGGGGTTCGGGCATTTCCTGAAGTTGCAACACTTCGGGTTCGCCTGGGGCTGTCATTGCGATCACTTTCATCTTCTCTCAGTTCGGACGCTACCACTGCAATCCCTTATCTTCGGCGATGTTTTCGTCCCTGACAACTCCAGCCCGACCCCTCTCATTGAAAGAAATAATTCGTTACAATCTCCACAATTCGCTCGGAAGCCCGACCATCGCCAAAGGGATTAATTGCCCCAGCCATCTGTTGATAGGCACTCTCGCTGTCGAGTAACTCGCCAGCGGCTGCACAAATCGTTTGAGCATTGGTGCCGATCAACTTAGCCGTTCCCGCCGCGATCGCTTCCTGACGTTCCGTCGTTTCCCGCAACACCAACACCGGTTTTCCCAAACTGGGAGCTTCTTCCTGCAACCCCCCAGAGTCCGTCAGCAGTAAATAACATCTCTGAATGGCTCCCACCAACCGGCCGTAATCGAGAGGTTCGGTTAAAAACGCTCTGGGATGCTCTCCTAGCGCAGCTTGAATCGGTTCGCGCACGGTCGGATTGCGATGCATCGGCAATAACAACGCCGTATCGGGGAACCGGTCTAAAATCGCGCGAAATCCTTGCAAAATTGCCTCAAGCGGTTCTCCCCAATTTTCTCGCCGATGCACGGTTGCGAGCAAGGCGCGATGTTTGCCCCAGTTTAAACCGGGGACGGGGCAGTCCGGCTCCTGCTTCGCCACAGCCAGCAACGCATCGATGACCGTATTCCCCGTGTGGTGAATCTCCCCAGTGACCCCCGATCTCTGTAAATTTTCCACCGCCCGTGCTGTGGGCGCAAAGTGGAGTTGAGCCAGTTGAGAAATCAATCGTCGATTGGCTTCTTCGGGATAGGGATTGAATAAATTATCCGTTCGCAAACCCGCTTCGACATGGCCGACGGGAATTTGATGATAGAACGCAGCCAGGGCGGCGGCAAAGGCGGTGGTTGTGTCTCCTTGAACCAGGACAAGTTGCGCGTGCCGTTGCTCGAACGCCTCCTGCAACCCTTGCAAGCTGCGACAGGTGATATCGGTCAGCGTTTGTTTCGGCTGCATAATTTCTAAATCGCGATCGGCTCTAAGCTGAAACTGTTCCATCACCCCGTCAACCATTTCGCGATGCTGTCCGGTCAGCAGAACGTGGGTCTCAAAGCGGTCAGACAGGCGAAATTGCTGAATGACCGGGGCCAGCTTAATGGCTTCCGGGCGAGTTCCCAGAATGATGCAGATTGAAACGCGCGATTGGGTCATGAACTTATGAGTTGAAAAATCTCCTCTTTTGATTTTAGGCACGATCGCGCCCCTATCAATTAAAAAAAGAGTGAATTTTTGAGCGAGTTTTTATTCTTTTTTTTGCAAATTAAACGGCTGCTATGAATGAGCGATCGCCAAACAAATTGCTCTAACTTGAGTATGTTAAAATGATTGCGGTTGGCAAAAATCAAAGCTCCACTTAAATGAATAGCTATGACAAATTTACCCGATTTTTTGACTCATTTTCATCATCAAATCGGAAATTTTTGGTTCTTGATTATCTCAATAATTGTTTTAGGGATAATTTGTTTTTTGTTTATTCCAAAAACAACAGATCTCATGGTGAACTCTGCTGCAGGACTGGCCGGGAAATATCTCGGACGAGATTGGCGTACCTTGGCGATCAACTCAAGTACGAACAACCCCGAATTACTGTCGATGCTCGTTGCCTTTATGCTCGGTCGCGTCGGCGGAATTGCCAACCCACTCGGCTCCAATTTTGCGAACATCTATTTAATGTTTTTATGGGCACCGCTACTGGTTATGGCAAAGTGGCTGGTACGGGGACAATTTTCTAAGATTGCGCGTTTTTATCGCTTAATTATTCGAGAAAGACGACTGTGTTTGTGGCACATTTTGATGTCTGTAACGATGTTTGGTTTTGCGACATTTACCTATTGGTGCATGACCGGAGTCAGCCAGTTTACCCCCTTAGTTAGCGATCTTTCTTTGCGGCCTGGGTATTTCTTTGCCTTGGGAAGTTTAAGTTGTATTTTAGCAATTGCTATTTTTTTCTTTTTTGAAAACCGACTCAAAGCCAATCGAATGGAGTTGTTTGAAGAGATTCACGAAGAGAGACATAACCCTAGCTGGTCTGAATTTTTGCTAGGAACCATTGGCTTAGTCGCATCTTGCTATTGTTTGAATTCTTTCTTTCTGGCTTGGTCTGATCTCTACAGTTCAACTTTAGAAACCGTGTTTGGGGCGGCAACATTTGCCGGACTTCATTATTTTATTGGCTCTTTAATTACTTCTTTGCCAGAAATGATTGTGGCCATTGAGAACTACGAACGCCTGGATGCACCGGATTTGAATATGGCGATGGCTTCTGCCAGCCAATCTAACATGACCAATCTTGCGATCGCGGCATTGGGAAGTTTGTTAGTGGGAATATTTTTGATGTTTGGCCAGACATTCCAACTGTAAACAAAATGATAAAAAAGGCACCGCCTCAGCGATGCCCAACAAAAACCCTGCAGCTCAGATTTATTGAGCGTTAACCAGGCTGCACGTGAGAGGGCAAGATGCATAGATGGGGTCTTTGAGAGTGCTATCTTTGCCATGGAGCCAACTCAGCCAACGAACTTCATGGGGGTGAATGCCTTTGAAGGTGAGAACCGCTGCACCAACGACAACGACCAAAGCATTAAACCCAAACAAACCGCCAGCAACGAGTAAAACAGCACTGACCGGCAAAAAAGTTTGCAAAATAACTGCTAATAAAGCACCTGCGGTAGCCATTAGAACGCCAACAGGAAATCCAACAACCAGCAGGCAAACGGTGAGGGTAAAGCACCAAATTAAAAAGCTTTTAATAAAAGCCAAAGAGTAAAGGGTAAAAGAAGCAGGTTTGGTGAAGCTTCGCTCTTGAGCTATCATCATTTGTTTTCTCCAACTATTCAACTAAACAAATTTTTTGGAAATGCGCTAGGAACTCACTTGCAGAATCTGCTGGGAACAGGAATTCCTAATTATTGTCCGACGATTATGTTTCAGTATAGAGAACCCTTCCGGAAAGATGAGCGTTTTTTTATTAAACTTAATAATCTTTTGGAAAAAGTTGTGAAAGATGGAGGTGCAGTTTGGGTTATATGGCAAATGAGATGCTAAGCCTTGCAGCCCGCGAAAGTATATTGTTGCTATCTCTTGCTATCTCGCCCGCCTGCAATCTCCCGACAGCCCATCTTTGCTTTAACTCTTCTTCACTCCTTAATATTTTGAAACAAAGTTGATGAGAATTCTCATAATTGCTCGAGCTGTTTTTCAAACCCTTACCTTGTCTGGGGAGTGGGGGAGAAAATGCAGTCCATTGCATTCCGACAAAAAACGCCAAATCCCAGTCGCCTCGTTGTAACAAATCTGCAACTGAGTTAGTCACAGGTTGTGGCAATTTGTGGATTTACGCTTCATGCGAACGTAGAGGCTCGAACCCCTATCGTACCGTTGTTTCTTTCCCCTATTCCTTATGCCTTATTGCCTATTGCCTTCCCCTAGCAAGGGTTTCAGGTTGTTCGCATCAGACGTGATTTGGGTATGATGTTAGGTGAAAATTTAAGCGAGAGGAACGCCGCAGATTCTCGATGCGGAAGCCTCAAAAAATATACGCAAGCATACAAAGCGTGGTTGAAATATGACAGAACAGCAGCGTCAGCGTCCCGCCGCTCCCCCACCGCCTCCAGCACGCCGTCCGCTAACCTCTCCGTTAGGGCAAGCTGCCAGAGCTAAGAGCGCATCTACCGAAGTTACTCAGCAAATGTCCGCTCCTCCGAGATCGCGATCGCCCCAATTCGCCAAGACAGAAATTTCGGGAGCAAAAGCTCCTCCCCCGCCAGCCCCTTCTGCTCGACCGGCCTCGCGCGGCCCTCAGCGATCGCCCGGACAGCCAAGTTTTGAAGAAATTATTCATCAGGCCAACGAAGATGGGTTTTCTGATATTCATTTAGGGGTGAGCGAACCGCCGCGAATGCGCGATCGCGGCGAAATGTTGGTGACCGAATATCCCACAACTGATGAACCCACTTTCTGGAGCTGGCTGCATGAAGTGCTGAATCCTCAAGAAATTCAGCGGTTTAAGGATACAAAAGAATTTGACGGCGCGCTGGATTATGAGTTTGCTCGCGTACGACTCAATATCTTCGACACGCTCACCGGCCCCTCCCTTGTCATGCGCCTCATTCCCAAGAAGATCTTGACGATGGAGCAACTGCGATTGCCTCCCGTGTTTAAGGATATTTCCGACGCGCACAAGGGCCTCATTTTGGTGACCGGGCCGACAGGTTCTGGGAAATCGACCACCATGGCAGCGATGGTGGACTACATCAACAAAGAGCATCCCAAACACATCATCACCATCGAAGACCCGGTTGAATTCGTTCACCAAAGCCGCAAATCTTTGATCAAACAGCGGGAAGTGGGACAGCATACTCTGCTGTTTGATAACGCCCTTAAAGCCGCGCTGCGGGAAGATCCCGATATTATCCTCGTGGGGGAAATGCGGGATAAAGGAACGGTCAACACTGCCCTCAAAGCCGCTCAAACCGGTCACTTAGTGATGGGAACCTTGCACACTAACAGCGCCATTAAAACAATTGAGCGGGTGCTGACGCTTTATAGCGCCGAGGAACAAGATGCCGTTCGCGTTGCCCTCGCCGAGTCTATCGTTGCTGTTATTGCTCAAGGGTTGTGTCGTACTACAGATGGGAAGCGAGCGGCTTATCACGATATTTTGGTGAACACAGAAACCATGAAAGAGTATATTGCCAAGAGCAATTATGAAGAGATGTTAGAGCTGATGAAAGATGGCGAATATGACGGCATGATTACCATGAATCAGTCTCTCTTCAATCTTTACCAAGAAGGGCGAATTACGGAAGAAACAGCGCTAGAGCGATCGCCGACTCCGAATGAAATGGCACAAATGCTGCGAGGGAGAATCTAAGTCAAAGCTGGTGTAACCCCCTTTCGCAGAAGGGCAAAGATGCTGCTATTTTTAGCTTTGCCCTTTCTCTTATCCTCTTACTTTTCATCAACATGTCCAGTCGCCTCCCCCGCTTGTTTAAAGGGATTGCTCTCTTTACGCCAGCGGGAGATTTAGTTTATTGCATTGACCCTAATAAGCAAGGTTGGTGGCACATCAACCTCTGTACTGGCCTGCAAGAACTATTCGGGTTGTCAGAACCGCCTCATTTTCTCGTTCCTGGATACACGGCAACGATCGATCGCTGGCTTGACCCTCGCACTCAGGAGGTGAAGACGCTGGCTGAAGTTTATCCCCCCGTACAGCGCTATCAAGCGCTTCTCAACGCGGTGTTTGAGACAGAGGGATTGACTTGGAACGTTGTGCGGTGGCAAGAAGAGTCTTGCAGTCCCATGATTTTGAAAACCTATTACTCGCAATTTCTGCAACTGTGGGAAGAGCGCGATCTGGTCGTGCGGTTGGATCGCGATCGCCCAGAGGCGAATGGGGGAGAGGGAGTTTTATCCGCCTCGAACGCGATCGCGCCCAGTTATGTCTTGCGTCTTTTTGTGTCTGGAGACAATGCTGCGACCGAGCGCGCATTAGAAAAGGTACACAATCTTTTGGAGCAAGGCCTTTGCGCTCCTTATACCTTAAAGGTGATTGATGTCCTCAAACATCCAGAGCAGGCCGAACTCAACCAAGTGTCCGCAACGCCAACTCTCCTGCGCGTTCTCCCTCAACCGGTCAAGCGTATTGTTGGGAATTTGGAAGATTTGGAGCGAGTTTTACAGATTATTACGATGAGTTAAGGAAGGAGTGGAGGAGAATTTCAGGTTTCAGCCGATCCCGAACTTGCATTCCTCAAGTTTGAGAAAGTCGCCGAACCTCTTGACCGCCGAGGAGGCGATCGCACTCTTCGAGCAAAGCGGGAATGCTCTCGCTGTGGGGGCTGCGGGTCAGACAAGGGGCAAGATCGAGTTCCTTGACCCGCTCCGCCTTATTCCCCGGAAACCAATGACTGGCGTTTCCCAGTAGGTTGTAACGCATTTTGCCGTAGTCCACGAGATCGTAAGCGATCGCCAGATTTCGCAGCCAGAGAATGATGGGAATGTTGACTCCGCCAGGGGTTTGGTCGTGGGCGGGCAGGCCTTGCTGCCAGGTCTCGTACCAATCTCGACCCAGGCGCGCGATCGCCTCCGCTTCTAACCGCTCCAGAATGGGCGCTAACACCTCCTCCGCCCGATCGAGGAGAGGCAAGGCCTTGAGGTGTTCGTCAAAGTCTGAGGGGTTAGCAGCCCCCAGAGAGAGGGTCGAAACTTCGGGATGAGAGAGGCAAAACAGGTCGTTAAAAACCATCGGACTGAGCGGCCGACACAGATCCACCAACTTCTGCGGGGGGTCGTACAGCCGCCCGCCTTTGTCCGAGGGACTGATGATGAAAACGCCGAGATCGCGGCGATGGGCTGCTGCGATCGCCTCCCAGTTGGCTTGATAGATGTAGTACCAGTGCAAATTAACGTAGTCAAATCCACCAGTCTCAATCGCTTTGACAATAATATCGGTGGGGCCGTGGGTCGAAAAACCGATAAACCGAACCCGACCTTCCCGTTGCAATTTTCTCGCCTCATCCAAACAGCCTCCCGGTCTGACGCTGTCGCGCAGCAATTCTGGCGTATTAATGCCGTGCAACCCTAGCAAGTCCACATACTCCAAATTGAGCAAGGCCATCGATCGCTCAAAGAGACGGCGAAATTCTTTTGGGTCTGGTTTCGGGCAAACCTTCGTTTGAACGATTAATTCCTCTCGTGGCAGTTGGGGTAAGATTTGTCCGAGTTGTATCTCTGAGGTGCCATAATCTCTAGCCGTCTCAATGTGATTAATCCCCAACTCAAACGCGCGGCGAATTGTCGCCTCTAGGTTGTGCTGATTCTCTGAGGGAACCACTTCGAGCGAGAGATCTTGCCACTTGTGCTGATATCTCATTCCCCCACAGGAGAAGACAGGCATTTGCAGTTCCGTGCGTCCAAAACGTCGATAGAGCATAGATATATGGGTGTTGGTGAAAGAGAGCGATCGCGAATCAATCATGATGCTACATCCTTAATCTTCCCTTTGAAGGATGAATAGAGTTCAGAATTCAGAATTCAGAGTTGAGGGAAGAGGCAGAAAGGTCAAGCAAACCATGCTCCAACCCTTCTCCCTTCCCCAAACCGAAGGTTTCTCCCCATCTCCCCAACACCCCACACCCAATTCCCTATCTCCCTGATGCAAGGCGATCGGCGAGGCGGGTGGTTTCGGGCAAGCGGTATTTTGGCGTGCAGCGCAGAACAAAGTCAATCGCTGTGGGGAGACTAATTTTATGGCCGATCGAGATGTAGAGAGGGCGAACATTGGCGCGCGATCGCACGACTGCTCCTACCGTTTCTCCTTTATCCAATAAGGGTTGCCAACTCCCTTTTTCTGCTCCTAACTCGTCGTGAGTGCCGATGAACCTCGATTTTGCCGCTCCAATGGTGGGGAGATCGAGAAGAACCCCTAAATGGCATGCTAGCCCGCAACGGCGAGGATGAGCGAGTCCCTGGCCGTCGCAGATTATGAGATCGGGGAGGGTTTGGAGTTTGTCGAGGGCCTGGAGAAGGGCGGGAATTTCTCGGAAGGACAGAAAACCGGGGATGTAGGGAAAAGTTGTGGGAATGCGCGCGATCGCCCGATCGACGGGCTGCAAATCGGGAAAACTCAGCACGACAGCCGCCGCCTGGGTGATGGTATAGTTTTCCTCAAAACCCACGTCAACGCCCGCAACTGTCTTAATGTCCCCCAGACAATCTTCGGTCACAACGCGCGATCGCAATTTTTCTTGAACGGCTTTTGCCTCCTTCACCGTCTGAGGCCAGGATTGCTTGAGCTGTTTTTTGAGATTCGTTGCCATTTTTGCCTCCTCGCGCTTGTACAATCGACCGAGCAACCCTTTTCATCCTAAATCTGTTAGAGAGCGAATCATCTGGGTCTGGGATGGTGGGGGAGAGAGGGGGCGGCCTTTTTGTCAGGGAAAGAGAGAGCGAATGTTTGAACAACAACCCGAACTATTGCGCCAAAAAGTCAAACAGCTTGCAACAGAATTTTCACAAAAATCCGATCCGTCTGGATGGTTTGAAGTTTTGTACGCTGAGGCGGAAGGCGATCCCCAACAAGTCCCGTGGGCGCGTTTGGTTCCCCATTCTTCGGTGCAAGACTGGCGGTCAACCCACAATCCGTCTGGAACGGGTCAATCGGCGTTGGTCGTGGGGTGCGGACTGGGAGATGATGCGGAAGCTCTGTCGAGACAGGGGTTTCAGGTCGTAGCTTTTGATATCTCCGCCACCGCGATCGCTTGGTGCAAAGAACGCTTCCCAAACTCTTCTGTCAATTACCTTGTCGCCGATCTGTTCCACCTCGATCCCTCCTGGCATCATACCTTCGATCTTGTCCTAGAAGTCCGCAACCTCCAAGCACTTCCCTTAACCGTTCGCTCGCAAGCGATCGCCGCGATCGCCCCTCTCATCGCCCCAGATGGAACTCTATCGATCGTTACGCGGGTTCGAGACACAGAAACAGAACCCGATGGCCCGCCTTGGGCGCTGTCAGAGAGAGAACTTTCCCAATTTCAAGCACTGGGATTAGTGGAGAGCGAACGTCAGATCTTCTTTACTGGAGATAACAACGACGTAAAACACTTGCAAATTTCTTACCGGGCCCCACATTAGCACAGGTGTATTAAGAGTCACGCCTAATGTACATTACCTGAAACCTTAGCTAGGGCGAGGTACTCTTGCAAAAAGGAATAGGGAGTAGGCAACGGTAGAGTCAGGGTCGGAAGCTCCTAATACACAGTAGTGGTACTTTAGCGAAAATCAAGCCCAAATATAGCCTCGACTCTCGATATACCGTCTAAATACGTCCTGATTCTCCGTCAGCCCACCCACAAAACGATAAGATATCGCCGTGCGAAAAGCCCTCAGCGCTGCGTTACTCATACCCCGAATATTACTCCTTTCGCATGGGTCAATGGATTGAAACTCGAAAGTTCTCTAATGTACCATAAAATCTTTTTGCAAGAGGTCTAATGTTTAATCCTTATTGGCGTCAACAACAGCTAAATCAACCTTTTTCCTTTGCTCTTCTCTACTCTCATCCTGGTTCTCTGGGTAGTTATGATTCCCAGGGGACTCGCCAAAGCATTGGTATTATTGGTGGGGGAATTGCTGGACTTACCTGTGCTTATGAATTGAGTCAACTGGAACACCAGGTTACTTTGTTGGAAGTTTCTCATCGTTTAGGTGGTCGCATTTATACTCACTACTTCAGTGATGGCAGCCACGCAGAATTGGGAGCAATGAGGGTTCCTGCTAGTCATGGTTGTACACTCCATTATATGGAGAAATTCAATTTCAAAAAAAGACGTTTCGTTAGTTACAATCCCGCCGCCTATTATTATTTGTGTGGTAAGAAGACTCGCCTTGATAATTATAACTCACTCTTTCCTAGTTATAATTTGACCTCTCAAGAGCAACAAGACCCAGCTGTAATTTACGAAAATATTTTAGAGGAGTTAATAGATTCTTTTTCCGATGCTGAGAAATGGGAGATGTTTTCCCCTAGCTTCACCAGTTCCCGACTAAGAGAATATGACAACCTATCGTTAACCCAATATTTTCGCGATCGCCTCTCCCCCGATGCCTTTGAATTGGTGGGTCACGCTACAGGTATGATTGATTACAAGCAAATTTCTCTTTTGAACGGGTTAATTGACTTTTTTGCTTGGCATCGAGTGGAACAGTACAAATTAGTAGGAGGTATGGAAAGCTTAGTAAAAGCTTTTATGGAAAGAATACCGGGGAAAATCTCTACTCAATGTCAGGTAACAGCTATAGAAATAACTGATTCTGGCGTTAAACTCCATTGGAACAGTTTACAAGGCAAACAAACCGCAGAGTTTGATTTTGTCATCTGCACAGTTCCTGCTACTGCTTTAGCAAAAATAGATTTTGTTCCCCCTCTACCTGCTAAACAAAGGGAAGCTATTAACAGTCTAGGATATTGTAGCGCTGCGAAAACGTTGTTTCACTGTACAGCTCGTCCTTGGGAGTTTGAGGATGGTATCTATGGTGGGGAAAGTTTTACAGACTTAAATATAGAAAAATGTTGGTATCCTGACGATAATGCTCTCTTAGCAGATCAAAACTCAGAAAACCCCTCTTGGATAGCCTGTAATCCAGAAATTTCTCATCAACCGACAGCTTTGACTGCAGCTTATCGTTGGACAAGTAATACACGAAAATTCCGGACTCTTGAAGAAAGTGCTCGTAGTGAATTGACTTTGCACGAGATTAAGCAACTCCATCCTCAGATTGACCAATATGTCGATGATATAGTCCACTATATTTGGGATGAGGACACAAAGCTTGGTTCTGGGTCTTATGCCTTTTTTGCCCCAGGAGAACATGAAAGATATCAGAGTTTATTGTGCCAACCTTATCCTCTAGATAATCCTCGCATCTTTTTTGCTGGGGAACATCTGGCTATTAATCATGCTTCAGTTCAGGGAGCAATTCAGACGGCACTTGCGGCAACTATTGATGTTCTTGAAACTAGCTGATTTCAATAAGCATAAGGATCGAAGTAATTGCTTCAGCTTCGGAGCTTATTAGGACTGTTGAGTGTGTATCGTGGCTGTTCCTCTCTTGCGTAGCGTTTAATATTCTCAACTATCACAGTCGCAATACCATCGTAACTTACCTCAGTTATGGCAGCAATGTGTGGAGTAATAATGACGTTTTTCTGACTAAGAGAATTCGTGGGGGAGTCAACTACATCAAGACCAGCTCCTGCTAAATGTCCCTTCTCTAGTGCTGCTTCTAAGGCATCTGTGTCCACTAAACCACCCCGTGCTACGTTGATGAGAAATGCTCCAGGTTTGATTGCTGCCAGTGTGTTTTGATTAATCAGATGATGAGTGTTTTTAGTATACTCGGCACACAAGATAATATAGTCAGCAATTGATAATGCTTCAGAAAGAGCATTAGAGCCGTAAACTTTTTCTATCCCTGTTTCTGGTAATGCACCACGTTTTGGGTGTTGCCGAACCGCAACAAGTCGCATTCCAAAAGCTCTTAAGCGTACCGCTAATGCTGTACCAATGTTACCAAGTCCAACAATACAAGCTGTTTTTCTCAACAAGGCAATACCTGTTTTTGCACTCCAGTCTTCAGTTTTAGAGAATTGCTGTATGGTTGTCATGTGTCGCGAGACCATTAGCATTAGCATGATGGCATGTTCGGCAACGGAATCAGCATTGCTCGAAATACTACCAGGTACATGTGCTACCCATACTCCAGCACGAGTAGCTGCTTCAATGTCTATAGTTTCTATACCGACACCAAACTCTTGCACTAAACCAAAGTGTCCAGATGCAATGATTGAAGCATCAATATTAGCCATCCAAGGGATGACAATATCAACACTATCTAAATTCTTGATAACGGCATCTGAGGGACAAGTAATAATCTCATTATTTGGGAGTTGTGATGCTAGTAGGTTCACTGCTAGTGTTGCGCGATCGCTACACAATAAAACTTTCATAACTCTAGAATTTTCATCGCTGCATTATGCCCTGGAATTCCACTAACACACCCACCCCGCTTGGCTCCAGAACCACACAGGAAGATATTATCAAAGCCAATCTCCACGCCCCACATTCCCCGTTCTTCCTCTGATTCTACAAAAGGCCAGGAAAGAGATTGATGGAAAACATGACCTGTGGGAATGCCCACTTCTCGCTCTACGTCCACTGGAGTCGCAACATCAACACAAAGTTGACCATTTTCATCCCGAGCGATACAATCTTCTATAGGGTTTAATAAATATTCATTTACTCCATTAAGATACCTCTCCAATACTTTCTGTTTCTCTCTTTCATTGTCTTTAACAAATAGGCTATAGGGCAATTCCAACCCAAATAAAGTTAGGGTCTGGTAACCCTCTGCTCTCAGAGATGGTGAGAGAATGGAATCATCTGTTAAACTATGACAATAAAACTCCCCTGGAGGATGTTCGGGTATCACTCCTTCACAAGCCATTTTGTAACTATCAATGATGTTTTGATAACCCTCGTTGACATGGAAGGTTCCAGTAAATGCCTCTACAGGATCGTAATCTGCCTTCAAACGCGGTAACTTCCTTAAAACCATATTAATTTTGACAAAAGAGCCTTCATCTTTGGAATCGTTGGGAGGATTATACCCATTCAACAGTTGCGAAAGTTTTTTCGGGGCAAGATTAACTAAGACATATTTTCCACTGACATGGCTTTCTTGGCGATCGCGTTGGAACTTTACAGTTGCTTCCTCCTCGTCTGGCTCTATTTTTGTAACTTCAGCACGGTTGAGTATCTCCACACCATTTTTTTTGCATTGAGCAACAAGTTCCTCTGTCAGCTTACCCATACCACCCACTGGAACGCACCAATCCCCTGTACCATTGGCAATAATATGATAGAGAAACGTCCGATTTTGTTGTAAGGAAGAGTCATGGGGATGGGTAAAAGTGCCAATCGTTCCATCTGTGAACAATAAACCCCGCACCAAATCGCTTTCAAAGAATTCTTCAATAGCAACTCCCAAAGGTTGCTCGATAAATAACTTCCAAGCCAGTTTTTCTTCCTCCGTCTGAAAGAGATTTTTAATCTCATCTCTAGTCTGCATTGGTTCAAGTAACGAAGACCAGATGTTCTTTCCTAAAGACTTTTGCAGTTGATGAAACTTGACATAGCTTTGGTATTCCTCTAAATTTCCGGTGAGTTGCTCAAAGGAATGCTCGGTGACGGCTTCAGATTCATGACTAATCAATAAACCCTGATGTTTCCCATTTGCCTCGAATGGAGTGAAGGAAGCGGGATTTCTTTGTCGGAATTTAAAATTTAAATCTAGGTCTGAGATAATTTTTTGTGGCAGCATTCCCACTAGATAGGCATACACGGAGAGTTTGGCTTCGATACCTGGAAATAGTTGGCGGGAAACAACTGCTCCTCCTACTTTATCTTGTCGTTCTAGCACCAAAACAGATTTACCCGCTTTGGCAAGATAACAGGCTGCAATTAGTCCATTGTGTCCACCACCGACGATAACGACATCGTAGTTTTTTTGTGTATTCGAAGATGGCATGATTTTTCCTAGGTGCACTTAGGTGGGAGTATGTCAAGATAAGAGGGATCTAGCCGATCGAGCAAACGGCGATTTGCGTCCCATACGAGTTCGAATTCTCGGTTGTTTTGGAGGAATGGACCCTCGAATTGCTTTGCTGTATGTTCGCAAATTTCAGGTGGTGGGATGATTGGCTTGGCGTTGCTACTTAACACATTAACCTGAATCTCACACGCCTTATTCAGGTAGTACATATAGTAGAATGCCTCTGCCACTGTTTGACCTACAGTTAAAAGACCGTGGTTTCGCAGGATTAAACATTTTTTATCGCCTAAAGACGTCACCAGCCTTTCTCGCTCATCCAGATCGAGTGAAATCCCCTCATAATCATGGTAAGCAACACGATTGTAGAACTCCATAGAAATTTGATTAAGGGACAACAAACCCTCTTCCATCGCAGCAACAGCCATGCCACTGAGGGTATGGGTGTGGATGATTGCATGGGCATTAGGACAACCTAAATGAATGGCACTATGTATCGTGAAGCCTGCTGGATTTACTTCCGCATCTGCCGAATTAATTTTGTTGCCATTGACATCTACTGGAACCAAATTTGATGCGCATATTTCATCGAACATCATACCATAGGGATTAATTAGAAATACTGGTGGTTCCTCCTTAATTCGCACGGAAATATGGGTGTAGATCATGTCTGTCATCCCATAGTAGTGAATCAAGCGGTAAGCAGCAGCAAGATCCACGCGCAACTGTCGTTCTTCTTGCGAGTAGAAGGAAGTTATGGGATTTTTGAGCTTAGAGTTTGTCATCTATAAGTTAAATGAATTGACTATTGGAAACGAGATCGCCTTCTTTAAGGTCGGTTAATTTATAACCAAAGGAAGTCAAAGTGTCATCACCCTTAGCTTTGATCAGTGAGTAAAGACCATCCAGGAAAATTTTTGAATAGCGAGCTTGGGAATCCACAAAACGCATTGTGTATGCCATTCTTGATGGCAATACTCCTTCTTTTAGTGGAGAACTTCTATGCCAAACAAATTTGTCTAATAAAAGGGCATCACCTACTTCAAAATCATCTTCTACTTTATTTTTCTCTAGAACTAAGTTTTCCAGTTGAGAGGCGTAGAAAAAATCAAAATAATTAAAATCTTCGATTTGACAAAAGTCCGCAAAATCTTGGTGTTGTATCAGTTCGTACCGGAGAGCATAGTACCCGGAAGTCGGATAAGCCTTTCGGGGTACATATGCCATACCTCCATGTTGCTCTTTGGTGTTAATGGGAACTAGGGGAATCCAAATAGAATAGGCTAAATCTTCTGGTTTAATGAAGTTGAAGCTAACTAAATCTAGATGGAATTGAAATCCTTTTCTGTTTGGTTTTAATTCAAATCCTACCCCTTGGGTGAAGATTAATTTATTGGCGATTAATTGCTTGAGAGTATTTTTAAAGTTTTCGTGGGAGTATATTTTTTTTGTGACGGCACTTTCTAAATCGTAACCTACTCTGGAAAAATCACCACTGTAAGATTCGGGAACTTTGTTTACTCGATCGGATTGGGCGATTAAATTCTGTAATTTCTCGATTGCTTCATCCGTAAATAGTTTTTTTAGTTTGAGGAATCCATTCTCAGAAAACGATTTTTTTTCTTCTGGGGATATAGTGATTTGGTTGACTAGCAAAGACATAAGCTTTCGATCGGGATGTAGAACTTATCATAAGTTAGAGCTATAGACAAATTTACTCTTAGAGATTAAATCGCCCTCTTTGAGATCGGTTAATTTATAACCAAAGGAAGTTAAAGGATCGTCCCTCATAGCTTTTACCATGTAATTAAAATCATCAAGAAACTTTTTCCTATAGCGAGCTTGTGAATCCACAAAACGCATTGTATATGCCATCCTCGAAGGTAACTTTCCTACCTTCAGGGGGACACTTCTATGCCAAACAAATTTGTTTAGTAGCAGAGCATCACCTACTTCAAAGTCATCTTCCACTTTATTTTTCTCTAGAATCAATTCTTCCACTTTGGAAGCATGGGGAAAGTTAAAAAAATGAAAATCTTCAGTTTGACAAAATTCAGCAATATTTTCATGTTGTACTAACTCATAAATAAGGGAAAAATACCCAAAGGCAGGATAAACTTTTTGAGGGACATATGCCATCCCTCCGTGCTGTTCTTTGGTATTAATGGTAACTAGGGGGATCCAAATAGAATAGGCTAAATCTTCTGCTTGAATAAAGCTAAAACTCGCTACATCCAGATGGAAATAAAATCCTCTTTTGTTGGGCGTTAATTCAAATCCCACACCTTGAGTAAAAGTTAATTCATTATCGATTAACTGCTTGAGAGTGTATTTAAAGTTTTCCTCAGAATAGATTTGATGGGTGATAGAATTTTCTACACCGTAACCAATTCTGGAAAAATCCCCAGTATAGTATTCAGGAGCTTTGATTATTTGGTTGGAGTTGTAGGTTAGCTCCCGTAATTTATTTGTAGCTTCACAAGTCAATAGTTGTTTAAGTTTGATAAATCCATTTTCCCCAAAAAAATCTTTTTCTGATTGAGATAAAGTAATTCGATTAACTAATAAAGACATAATTATAACCTATGAATTTTTTATATAATTCAACAAATGGTATCAATTATCGTCCGATCGTCCAAAACGTTGAGATGCCAATCAGTTATTTCTTCCCCCGGTATCAAAAGAGGACTAGCCGGGGGAACTTTTTGAATACAACAACTACTTATTCTACCTAATGCTTGTGAAAGAGGTAACTTTTCTTTTTGAGTAAAGAAAGCATCTTTGGGTAGCATTTTTATTTGCGGTTTACGGCAAAAGTGATTTTTATGAATGTTGTCTTTTTTGGCTTTTTCTCTGAGGATTGGCACAATTTCAGCTAAGGTTTCCCTCATAAACTGAAAATCCTTTTGACTATGATGAAAGGAGAAAATTAACAACAATCCCTCTTCATCCGCAAACTCTCCATCAATGCCGCGATCGTACAAAAGTTCTTCTAACTCTGCTCCCGTAAGGCGATCGCTCTTTAAATCAATTTTTAGAGGATCGTTCACTTGAGCATCATAGGTTAAAACTGTACCATATCGATCCAGTTGAGAACGAAGGCGATCGCATTCTTGAATAGCTTGCCAAGATAAAGCCTTACCTTCTTCCGAAAATCCCCGATTAATTGCATCTTCAAGACTTAACATCAAAAGATTACTGCGGGTGGTGGTTTCAAATAACGGTAAAACTCCCATGACTTCATCAACGGTAAACCGAGAATTGGTGGGTAAATGCAATAAAGCAGTTTGCACTAAGCTGCCCGTGTACTTGTGCATACTATGGGACACAATGTCAGCCTTAAAAGCGATCGCTGAATGAGGGAAACTTTGTCCCTTTGTCGATTGCCATTGCGAATCAAAAAAAGGAAAATGTCCCCCATGTGCCTCATCGATCGCCAAGGCAATATCATGTTGGTGACAATAATCGGCTACTTTTTCCAGATCGAGAATTACACCCTGATAACTGGGATGAGTAAGTAACAATGCCGATACGCCACTCGTTTCTAAAGCAGTAATTACCTCATCAGTAGTCGGCATCAAAGACACAGAAGGAATAAAATAAGGCTCTAATCCTGCTAAGATGATGCCGTTTATGGTGGAAATATGACTATTGAGGGCGATCGCCACTCTTTTATATCGAGTCCCTAATAAAGCACAAATTGTTAAATCTCCTTGACTTCCTCCACCTGTGAGCCAGAAAGTATGTTTTGTACCATACAGCTTAGAGAAATGCTTCTCTATATTTTCCGTACGAGGACGAGTCAGAAATGGTGCATCATATTGGTAAATTTCTTCACTCAGACGATGACCATTACTTTTAATGCCTTGATGAGCAGGAGTATAGAGGCTAATCTGAATATCCTGATTGTGGGATGCAATCAGCTTATAGGTAGAAGATACTTGATTCATCAACTTACAGAAAAATTGGCTTGATTTGGGGTATGGGGCGAATTGTACTTTCCACCGCAATTCCATTCCGTAAGGCTAACAATAACCCTGATGCTTCCATGTAGCTATTGACACAGTAAATCTTTCTCCCTTGAGTCTCAATTTGTAATCTTTCAGGAGTAATATCATACTTCGTGGTATTATCCTTAACTAAGATTACAGGAACACCTTGATCCAAAGAAGCAAAGAAAGGAATATTCCCTACTGTTGTCTCTGGCATCACTACCGCCGATATATTTTCTACCGATATCCTGGTTTCACCTGCTGCTATGGGTGTATCAAAACTCACCGGGCGAGGAGAATTGATTAAACCATTGAGAGGCGAACAAACATAGGCACTGGAAATTAATTCTGCTCCATCCCTAGGGTCTACTAGTTTACCAAATCCCGTATGTTCCCACTCCAATAATAAGGGAGCATGGGCAGCAGTAAAGGGATAAAAATTAGTAGTCATATGAGTCATAATTGCTTCCGCACCGCCCCAAGGATTCGGGATAGATTCTCCTCGGTAGTAAGCTTGACGAATTTTATCGTCTACTTGCAAAGTGGTCATTAAAGCCACTGCCCTAGCGGAAGAATTTTCCACCACATCTAGAGCTTTCATCAATGCGTCTATACCTTGAAATTCCCCGGAAGCATTACCATACTGGGAATAGGTACATTCGGTTTCAACTGCGCCACCCGTTACAACTACCGGATCGATATTAATGCCACCCACAGCCCTTAAGCCATTGAGGGCATTGAGGACATTGTTTAAAAATCTCTCATCTCTTGGTTTTTCAATAATTGCTGCAATGTTTTTACGCTTCTCTGGAATCACACCAATATTGCCTAGTAGTAACTGACAAATCAGATTCCCTTCCAGATAAAGAACATTATCCTGACCGAAATAGATATCCGACGCAGTAACGGCATTGGGATTGGCGATCAGATAGTCACAAGCGGAGGCTAACAGATTGGTACTCGGAGTCGCATCTCCCGCAAAACCACCAATTTCTGCTCTGACTCCTGTGGGAATAATACTAACTGCTACAAATGGTTGGTTAGAAACCCGTTGACGAATATTAAGGTCTAGTAATGATGACCAAACCGGCTCTCTGTCTGTATCGATAAAGCTGGATTCAAAAGTAAGGGTGTCTTGTTCAACCTTAGTTAAAATCAAGCGAATGGGAATACCTGGTAAGGGAAGCGCAGCAATTTTTTTTGAAACTTGTCTCCAGGTGCGCTGTTGCGGAGGACATTGAATTTCAAAATCTTTGGTATAGACTTGTGACATAAATTGTTACGCCTAATGTGAAATAGACAAAAGAAAAAGATCGATTAACTCTTGTAGGGAAACCGCTACAAAAAAACTAGCATGACGAACACATAGCTGATAGATTACAAAATTTGTTCGCCCGAAAAACAGCCGCAATGCTTGTACAACTCAGAATCCCTAAGTGTTGCCATGGAAACTTTCGCACAAGCCAGATTATACCGCTAGTCGGGGAAAAAAGATTTTAGACATTATCTAGAAGGATATGAGGGGAAAGCCAGCGAAAAACCTCTCCCAGATAGCCCAAGACACAATAGATGTGTCGTACCACAGCTTAAGGCACTTCTTCGTGAGGGCGAAATGGTTAGCCACAGACATCAACGAACGTCTTGCCAAACTTTCAGCGAGACTTTTTTGGCAACTCTAGCTGCCTTTTCATCACCTCTTTTGACCCTGACCGACTCGGTTCACAGGAGTGCCAAAGGCACTCCCTGTGCGTGGTTCTAATAATGAGCTAATTAAACCTCATCCATCTTGAGACCTGGAGTTTTTGAGGTCAGTTTTCTAAACTGGGATTAAACGCCCAATGCTCAATGCTCAATGTTCAATGTTTAATGTTCAATGAACTGTTGACTGATAACTGAAGTGACAAATCCCTTTCTCAACCTCACTTACGAAACGGCCCTTGAAAACTTGGGGGATGACTATTACGATCGCGTCCCGGCGGCCGAATTTCCCCAACATCTGCTCCGCTTCCGCAACGATCGTCTGCTTTCCCAACTGGGACTCAACCCCGAAGCGGTCGCCGATGACGACTTTATCGAGGCGTTTGGTTTATTTGAAGGAGTGCGTCCCTTTTTGGCCCTGCGCTACCACGGCTATCAATTTGGCGAGTACAATCCCTTTTTAGGCGACGGCCGGGGGTTTCTCTACGGCCAGGTGCGGGGAACGGATGGCGACCTCTACGACTTGGGAACCAAAGGGTCGGGACGAACGCCCTATTCTCGCACGGCGGACGGACGACTCACCCTCAAAGGGGGAGTTCGAGAGGTTTTGGCCGCCGAAGCACTCCACCAACTGGGGGTGAAAACCTCTCGCTGTTTGAGCTTAATTGAAACGGGGGAAGCGTTGTGGCGGGGAGACGAACCGTCTCCCACTCGTTCCTCTGTGATGGTGCGTTGGAGCCGATCGCACATTCGGTTTGGAACCTTTGAACGCTTGCACTACATTCAGCGTCCGGATCTCGTGACGAAGTTACTCGACCATGCGATCGCGGTTTATTATCCGACCATTGACCCCCAAGCACCGGACAAATACGCTCAATTCTACGCCGAGTTGGTGCGGCGAGTCGCCGAGTTAGCCGCACAGTGGATGGTGGCGGGATTTTGTCACGGGGTTTTAAATACCGATAATATGTCAATCGCAGGGGAGAGTTTTGACTACGGCCCCTACGCTTTTATTCCCACCTACGATCCGCATTTTACAGCAGCTTATTTTGACTACAGTGGCTTGTATTGTTATGAAAACCAACCGGGAATTTGTCGGCTCAACTTAGAACGGTTACAAGTGCCGTTAAAAATGGCAATGAAGTCCGAAGATTTGGAATCGGGAATTGCACAATTTGAGCCACACTATATTGCAGCTTACCGCCAGTTGATGGTGAGAAATTTGGGGTTTGAAACGCTGTCTCAAGCAGATGAAAATGAGTTGCTCTATCAAACTATTCTGCTTTTGAAAAAGACTCAAGTGGGTTACCACCAGTTTTTTGCAGAGTTGGCCCAAGGGTTTAGCGATCGCTGGCGACAAGATGCCTCGCTCATTTTGAGAGATGCGTCTTTCCCCGTTGCGGAGTGGGAAAAATGGTGCAAACTCTACCACGCTCTTCTCAACCAAATTGCAGAAGATGAAATGGGAGACGTGCGCGATCGCCTCCACGCTCGCAACCCGCAAACAGCCTTACTTCGTCCGGTCATTGAGTCGGTTTGGAATCCGATCGCCCAAGAAGATAATTGGCAGCCTTTTGAGGATCTGTTGACGGTCATTTGGAATAGAGATTGAGCGACACAACCCGCAAACTGCGATCGCAAAAGTCGGACAAAGCGAGCTGCGGCGTGCGGAAATTTCGAGAGCGATTGCGGAAATCTTTGGAAAAATTTCCGGTCGCGATCGCCCAGCCTTCGCTAAAAATGGTAGAAAGGTGCGTGGCATAATGAGCCTGAGAGGAACCGTTGTTTTTAATGAACGATTTGGCAAAATACTACCAAGTGTTGGAGTTGGCTCCCGGTGCGTCCTTAGAGGAAATCGATCGGGCCTACAAAGACTTGGTGTTCGTTTGGCATCCGGATCGCCTTCCCAGCGATAATCAAAGGCTCCAAGATAAAGCCCAAGCGAAACTCAAAGCCATCAATGAGGCGAGGGAAAAATTGCGCTCCCACCGATCGCATTCCCATCGCTCCTCAACCGCGAGATCGCCCGCTAACGGCAGTTATTCCAATCGGTACAATAGCGCGTCCGGACAAGGCGACCACCGCCCAAAATACGGGTATTACAGCCCCAATGGTTACTACGATCCGTCCAAGGGAAGCCGACCTCGCCAACCCCAAACCGCGCGATCGGCTCCTGCTGGTGAGAGTAATGGAACCTCCCAACACTCGCGATCGCAGCCCGCAGCAAGCAATACGCCGCGCCAGTATTACCGATATTACAGTCCCAATCGTAACGCCGAAGCCACCGCGAAAAACCGCGATCGCCCGACGGCTGCATCCCAAACCCGACAGCAACCTCAAGCGCGCGTCCCGTCAGATCGGCGCAGCCATCCCCCTCGCACCTACAACTCCAAACCCGACCTCGATGGCGCGGACTTAAGCGGGATGGACCTCAAAGAAAAAGACCTGTCCGGACGCAACCTCAGCCGTGCGGATCTCAGCCGTGCGGATCTCAGCGATGGCTTTTTGCACCGCATTAACTTAGAGGGAGCCAACCTCCACAAAGCCAAGCTCTTTCGAGCCAATTTACTCGAAGCGAACCTCAAAAATGCAAATTTGCAGGAAGCCAACCTCGTGGGTGCGGATCTCAGCGGTGCAGACCTCAGCGGTGCGGACTTGACCGGAGCCAAAGTCGGATCGGGCAACAAATGGTTCGTGAAAATGACCGGCACAATTTTAACGGACGCAACCCTACCCGATGGCAAGAAGTTTGAGAAATAGTTATCTAACCTGAGTTCGGGATAAGAAAAGGGACAGGTAGTAAGGTGAAAGTTGTATCATTCCATTCACCGAACCTGTCCTATGTCTAGTTTAGAAGCTTACGGGGTGACAACCGAGTCAAAAAGTAGAGAGAATAAGCTGTTGAGCAATCTGACCTTGTTGGTAAAAAGGCCGCTTATTGGAAGTGAGTCTCATGAGCTGCTCGACTCAATCCTGACAATCTTCCTCCCGCTCAACCCACAATCTCCCGTATAACCCTACCCAAAAATTACTATGTCTTCGAGTGGTTCTTGATGCTTCTGTGAGGCGACAAACATACTGTTGAACTCCCACCGATTTGATTTTAGCCCCTTGGGTAAGGGCTGATGTGTAAGCGCTCGCAATGAACAGAACTAATGCCAGTAAACGCTCATCGCTGCCTTGACATTTTTCGAGATTGTAGCCGCCACTCTTACAATCCTTGAACATCGCCTCAATGCCAAAACGATGTCGGTAAGCTGTAATTGCTTCTCGGACATTAGGTAAGCTAGTAATCAGATACCACCCTTCATCTTTGTGCTTTTTTCTCGTTTGACTCGACCAATACCCGGCAATATTGACTCGACCGAATCCTGATTGTTTCGTCAGCTTGACTTGATGTAAATACAGCGGTTTTCTCGGTCGGAGTCCCAGAGAGCTTAAGAGTTGATAGTCTTCTCCTTGTCGCTGGACATATTTATGATCCTTGGTTCTCAATTTGTGCCTATACATTTATTCTTTGGCATCGATTAACGGGAGGATTGAGACGACAGTGGTCGCATCAACCTTTGAGAACTTTTGGGGAAGCTCTGAGGGCTTTTCGCACGGCGATATCCGATCGTTTTGTTTGTTGGCTGATGGAGAATCAGGACGTATTTAACCTGAGTTCGGGTTAAGCGGATTGAGGCAAAAGCCAGTCTAGCTCAAGACCAGGCTTCTTAGGTTGATGACAGTAGGCAATCAATCCACACAGAACATTCACACAAAAATTCACAGGCGAACGATG
>Ga0207422_1001876_pt1 | contig 34201 bp, 22 predicted proteins | sample MarCyaLeptolynsp_FD_187757 | JGI IMG/M metagenome (GOLD analysis project Ga0207422, IMG submission 187757) | Marine cyanobacterial communities from Panama - species 1 Leptolyngbya sp. (SPAdes) | ecosystem: Environmental > Aquatic > Marine > Unclassified | place: Panama: Panama City | collected... | reverse complement strand
GTCGGAGCCAAGACCGCCGGAGATTTCGTTATTGCCAGCCGTCCCGTGAAGCAGATCATCATAAGCAGACCCGACCAGGTTCTCGATACCAGCAAAGGTATCGCCTTGTGCATCGCCATAAAACGCATGATTGGCTGTCAGGTTGACGGCAACGCCCACACCAGACCCGGAGTAGCTCGCCGTATCGGACCCGACACCGCCATCCAGATAGTCAGCACCCGCACCGCCCTCAAGAATGTCGTCTCCATCGAAACCATAGAGAAAATCCGTACCTTCGAGAGCGACCATTGTATTCGCACCACCATCTCCCCTGAGGCTGTCAGAATATGCAGACCCTATGATGTTTTCGATATTGAGATACGTGTCGCCCGCGGCTTCACCGCCGGCACCGGCACCAGTTGTGAGATTGACGTCTACGGCTGCCGTCGCAGTTGCGTAGGTAATCGTGTCATTTCCCGGACCGCCGTCAATCACGCCCTGAAGGATGACACCGTCGAGCAGATCATCGCCTGAGGGCGGATTGATTGTCAGGTCGAAGCTGCTTGATACCGCGGCAAGCGATCCATCCGTGGCTGTGACCTTTATGGTCAGTAGGCCGATATCCCCATTTGCGGGTGTGCCTGAGAATGTTCCGGATGCGGCGTCAAAGCTGAGCCATGCCGGAAGTGCACTGCCGTCAGACAAGGTGGCGGCGAGAACCAGCTGATCGCCGGCGTCCACATCCACAAACGTGCCACCCGGCACGGTGAAGGAGAAGCTCTGACCGTCTTCCGCTGACTGGTTGACCAGGCCTACTGAAACAACAGGCGCATCATTCGTGTTGGCGACCGTCAGACTAAACGTCACATTTGCTGTGGCGCTGGAGCCGTCTGTCGCAATGACTTTGACAGCCAGCACACCAACATCATCGTTTTCCGGCGTGCCGGAGAAGGTGCCCGTCACCGGATTGAAGGTGAGCCATGTCGGAAGCGCGCTTCCATCGGCCAGCGTGGCCGACAGGTCGAGGGTATCGCCTGAGTCCACATCGGTGAACAGACCAGCCGGCAGGGTGTAGGAGAAAGCTGCATCCTCATCCGTGGATTGCGCCGCAACACTGCCGCTTGCAACAGGTGCGTCGTTGGTGTTCACAACCGTGAGGTCAAACGTGATATCTGCCGTGGCGTTGGCACCATCTGTCCCGATGACCTTCACTGACAGCACACCAACATCATCGTTTTCCGGCGTGCCGGAGAAGGTGCCCGTCACCGGATTGAAGGTGAGCCATGTCGGAAGCGCGCTTCCATCGGCCAGCGTGGCCGACAGGTCGAGGGTATCGCCTGAGTCTACATCGGTGAACAGACCAGCCGGCAGGGTGTATGAGAAGATCGCGTCTTCATTTGTGGATTGTGCGGTGACGCTACCACTTACAACGGGTGCGTCATTGGTGTTCACGACGGTCAGGTCGAACGTCACATCGGCAGTAGCGTTTGCGCTGTCCGTTGCAATGACTTTCACAGCCAGTACGCCGACATCATCGTTCTCGGGTGTGCCTGAGAATGTGCCGGTGGCCGGACTGAAAGTGAGCCAAGCGGGGAGCGCACTTCCGTCAGCAAGTGTGGCGGATAGTGCGAGTGTATCGCCGGCATCAGGATCGCTGAACAACCCGCTCGACAGGACAAAGGAAAACGCAGCGTCTTCGTCAGTCGTTTGTGCCGACACTGTGCCGACCACGACTGGTGCCTGGTTTCCTCCATCTGCCCCAACAACAGTCACAGTGACCGTTGCAGTGCTTGTCCCGCCATTTCCATCGGAGACTGTGTAGGTGAATGTGTCCGTCAGTGTCTGACCGGCGGCCAAGGCCTGAATGGTCGCAGAACCAGTCGGGTCGTAGTTGAAACTGCCATTGCTGCTGTGAATGGTGACCGCCGCACCGTTGGCGCTCACGGCATCGACAGATGTGACTGTCAGATCATCACCATCGGCGTCCGTGTCATTTACGAGAACGTTGCCGATGGTGACTGCCGCATCTTCGGTGGCGCGATAGTTTTCACCGTAAATGACGTAACCCGCACCCGTGTTGTCATCGCCCCCTAAATCGGTCTTGAACGCGCCAACAATGACATCATCAAGACCGTCATTGTTCAGGTCACCGGCAGAAGACACCATTCGACCGGCGAGATCACCAACTTGGGGGCCGTCCAGACGGAATCCATCTGTGCCATCCAGGAGTGTCAGATTCACATCCGATGCAAATCCGTCGCCGCTGCCAAACAAGACATAAGCAGTGCCTGCAACTGTCGTTGAGAACGTGCCGACAATTATGTCGTCGTAGCCATCTCCATTGAAATCGCCTGCTGCTTGGGCAGATATCCCGGTGGAGATTCCAGATGCCCCAGAGAGACGAAAACCATTGGTCCCATCCAAATCAGCGAACGAGAGGTTTGCAAGGGATTGCCCCCCAAAAACCACCGCAGCTCCGCCATTTTTTCCGGGTGAACCATCAAACGAACCAACGACAACATCGCCGTAGCCATCACCATTGATATCTCCGGCAGACGATACGCTGAAGCCAGCCTGAAAACTCGCCGTGGCGGGACCATCAATTCGGATACCATCAGCGCTGCCAATGGTCGCCAGATCAGTCGTCGCCGAAAACGACACACCCGGCTGGCTCGTCTGCTTGCCATAGATGATGTAGGCAGCCCCGGTGTTCGCAAGGCCGCCTGCATCATATCGCGGCATACCGATCAGCAGGTCATCAATGCCGTCACCATTGACATCACCGGCACTTGCGACATGTCGGCCAGTGCCGCCGAACTCCCCCGCATCACTTGCGTTCGCGCCGTAAACCTGAAATCCGTTCGTGCCGTCCAGAGTCGAGAGATCAAGCGTGCTCGTGCCCAGGTCACCGTTTGTTCCGAAGACGACATAGGTCTTGCCGGCGTCAGTCCGGCCATTGGGATCTGCGTGCTGGGCGTAGACCATCAGGTCATCAATGCCATCACCGTTCACATCACCAGCGCTGGCGGTCGACAGGCCGAACTTGTCTCCTGCGGCCTCGCCATTCATCGTGAAACCGTTGGATCCGTCCAGCGTGGTGAGATCAACCGAGGTACCGAAGGTGTCGCCCTGGGTAGAGTCCTTGCCGTAGATCACATAGGCCGATCCGGTATCGGTGCCGCCGACGTCCGCCTGTCTTGCTCCTATCAAGATGTCATCGATACCATCGTTGTTGATATCTCCGACCGCTGACACGGTCTCGCCCAGGGCATGTCCGTTCGCCAGGCCGTCAATGGTAAAGCCGGGGGTGGTGCTGCCGAGTGTGGAAAGATCAATGTTGGAGTCGAAGCCGTCGGCGTTGCCGAAAACCACATGGACGCGGCCATAGCTTTCGAAGGGAAGAGCGCCCGGATCCCACCGGTAGGCACCGATCATGATGTCTTCGTAACCATCTCCGTTGACATCACCAATTGATGTAACAGACCCCGCCTCTGCGCCCTGCTGTGCACCGGTAATCTGAAAGCCGGTCGACCCGTTCAATGAGCCCAGCGAAATCGATGACACCGGAGCACCGCTGCCGTCATTGCCGGCGGACGGGCTGTTGTTCTGGCTCATCAAATCTCTCCATGTCAAAATCAAAGAGGTCAGGCAGAAAATTGTTCGATGTAAAACCACCCGATTCACCTAGAATCACGCGGGTCTCGCCCATCAGCGTCCTCGTTCATATGCAGCTGTTTCAACTGAAAACACGCCTTTGGAGAGCGGAAGGCCAACGCCGTGTTGTTTGGGCAACAATTTGAAAACAACTTATGCGCGAGACTTTAAACTCTGTATACGGATTATCATGCCTCGCAGGGTTGCCTGGTGCAGTGCAGCTCTCGCGTCCGCGGTCAAAGCTCTCAACCCGCCCATTCCGGGTGTCCAGTGTGACGGGGCGCAAGCGGCCTGAGCCTTTTCCATAAGACTGAGATGTCCTCGTGCGTCCGCCTATCAGCACCTGAGCACTGATAGTTGCTGACGCGAACATGCGGTCACACTCAGCCGTGGCCCTCTTATTTGAAGCTTCGTCGAAGGCTATCAGTCAGTGGTTCCAGGAGATATCCGATCAACGTGTTTTCACCCGTAACGATCAGTACTTCAGCAGGCATTCCAGGATGCAGCGTCAAATCCATCGCCGCAGCCTTTGCCATTTCTTCCAGCTGGTTGCGGTCAACCTCAATGCGGGCCTTGTAGTAACGTTCACCGGTTTTTTCATCCTCGGCGGCATCTGCGGAGACGGACCGGACTACACCCTGTATCTGCGGGAGATTGCGCTGGGCAAATGCGGAGAAGTGCACCTGAGCCTCAAGACCAGGACTTACAACATCTATGTCCAAGGGCGCGATGCGCGCATCGATCAGCAGGTCCTCATCAACCGGCACAATGTCAATGATCGGATCTCCCGGCCGCACAACCCCCCCGACAGTTGAGAACCGCTTGTTCATTGCGATACCGGCAATCGGCGACCTGATGATGACACGCTCAAAAACGTCGCCTGCTGCCAGCATGCGTTCCTCCAACCCGGAAAGCTCCACGCGGGTTTGGGTCAACTGCTCGGCCACCTCATCCAGATGCTGCGCTTCCAGATTCATAATCTGGATTTCAGCTTCTCCTATCGCCTGTTTTGACCGGGCGATCTCCGCAAGATTGGAGGCCCTTGCCCCCTCGATCTCCGCCTGCGCGCGTTGAAGGTTCAATAGGCGAGGTTTGCGCTCCAGCCCCTTGTTCACCATGCGGCGTACGCCAACAATCTCTTCCTCGATCAGCTCAAGCTGCCGGGTTTCGCTTGTCACCAGCGCCTCCGTCCCGGATATCTCCTCTTCCAGCTGGGCGATGCGCTGCTGCAGAATTTTCCGCTGGTTGCCCATATTGACCCGCCGTGTTTGAAACATGTCCTCCTGAGCTGAAAGCATCTGCTTCACTTGAGGCTGTTTGATCTCGCTCACCAGCGCCGCCGGCCATATGATGGCGGATGCACCTGCTTGCTCTGCCGTCAGTCGAACAAGCATTGCGCTCACCATGAGGTGTTGCCCCCGCACCAGTTCAAGCGACGCGCGGGCCTGGGTGTCCTCAAGTGCGACAAGCTCCTGGCCTGCCTCAACAAGTTCTCCCTCGTTCACCAGGAATGACCGAATGATGCCTCCTTCAAGGTGCTGGATCGTGCGCCGGCTTCCATCGGGGCTGACAATTCCGCTTGCCACGGTTCCCGCCGTCAGGGGAGCGGAAGCAGCCCACCAGCCGAGCACGCCGAAAAAGACGAGGACAGTCAGGGCGCCAATGATCATCGGTGCGTAGATCGCCTGGACTACATCGTTCTTGTCTGACTGGGGATAGCGGGAACGCGCCCATCCGATTCCATTCCGCAGCCATTGCATGATGTGAACACCGACGGACCAAAGCGATGATGGATGATCCTTCATCACTGTTCAGCCCCCTGTGGTCTGTTGCCGGTGCCGGTCGCCGGACGCTTGCGGACAACGTTCCTGTGGCTTCGGACCGACGACTGGTCCTTACCTTCATTCAGCCTTTGCAAAACTTCCTCACGCGGACCGAAGTCGGACACATGCCCTCCTTCGAGAACCACCAGCTTGTCGACAACTGACAGTGCCGCGAGCCGGTGGGCGACAACGATGGTAGTGATGCCCTGCTCACCCAACCGTTTTATGGACCCGATCAAGGCAGCTTCACCTGCCTGGTCCAGATTTGAGTTCGGTTCATCCAGCACGACAAGCTTGGGATCACCGTAGAGCGCGCGCGCAAGACCAATGCGCTGACGTTGCCCGCCGGACAAAGCGCTCCCCTGCGGGCCAATCTGGGTGTCGTATCCTTGGGGGAGGCGCAAGATCATCTCATGCACGTCAGCCAGTTGCGCGGCCAGCACAACCTTTTGAGGATCCCCTGCCGACATACGGGCGATGTTTTCCTGAACTGTGCCGGCAAACAGTTCCACGTCTTGCGGGAGGTAGCCGATGTGTTTTCCAATCTCATCGGAATTGAGTTGGCTCAAGTCAGCGCCGTCCAATCGAACGGCCCCGCGCGTGGGTGGCCAGATGCCAACCAGCAACCGGCACAGCGTGCTTTTGCCGGCACCGGAAGGCCCAATGACACCAACCACATCCCCTATGGCGAGAGGAAATGACACTTGCTGCAAGACGGGTTTCTCGGCACCCGCCGGGACAAACGTCACGGCCTCAACACTCACCTGACCTTTGGGTGCAGGCAGGGGCATCGCAGGCTGGTCAGCGAGACTATCGTCGTCTTCCAGGTCCTTGATGCGCTCGTATGCTGCACGCGCGCCTACATATCCACGCCAGGCTCCAATGGATTGTTCAACCGGAGCCAGAGCCCTGCCCAGGAGGATGGACCCTGCAATCATCCCACCTGGCGTTAACTCGCCCCCCAGAACCAGCAAAGCCCCAAGACCAAGAACTCCAACCTGAACCGCGAACCGAAGGGCTTTCGACAGGCCAAGCATGGCGCCGCCCCGTTGGACTCCGCGGGTCTGCTCGTGCGAGGCCTCTTCGTCAAACCACCGCCACTTCTGCAGAAGAGCGGGCTGCATTCCCATGGCGCGAACGACCTCGGCGTTTCGAACCGCCGCATCGGCGTGGGTCATGGCTGCCTGCTGTGCTTTTCCTGACGACTCATATGCGCTACGTGTGAGCCAGTCATTGGCAAGGGCAATGCAGAAGAGCACCACTGCCGCCGCCAGTGCCAGGACGCCGAGCCACGGATGTAGTATCCAGATCAGAGCAACAAAAATCGGGACCCAGGGCGCATCAAAAAAAACGGAAAGGCCCTGAGCAATGAAACTTCGCACCTGACTCAGATCACGAAGGGACTGTGTGCCGTTGGTCCGGCCGCTAAGGGCTCCGGTTACGGACTGCTCAACCAGCCCGCCGCCTACAGCAGCCCCGATCCACTGGCCCACTCGCGCAAGGACTGACGTGCGAAGTCCCTCAAGCACCCCAAGAATAGCGAGCGCAAAGATGGCCAGGAGCGTCAAGTACAACAGCGTCTCCTTGCTGCCAGTGGTGAGCACCCGGTCATAGACCTGCAGCATGTAGAGCGGCGATACCAGCATCAGCAGGTTCAAAAAAAAGCTGAAAGCGCCGGCTACTGCAAAACCAGCGACCGCCCTGCGAATGGCTTCCTGCACCTTACCTACCTGTCCTGGATTCTGTTTCGGCCGCCCAGGGCGAGTGCCTTGCGCCAAAAGCCGCAAAGCACTACCGCCCGGTCATTGGCCCTGTGTGGCTAGACGAAGGAAAAATTGTCCTGATTGAGGGCAGACAGGGCGATACCTTCGAGAACGATTTCGTTTGATGCGTCAAACGAAAGATAGGTGTCTCCGTTCCACTCAGTTGCAACACCCTGCACGTCTGCAAAGGACGTGATAGCGGCGAAGCCGCTGATCTCAATCAGGTCCTCTGTTGCAGTGCCAGCCTCGAAATCAGAAATCCAGTCGAAACCATCACCTTTGGCAAAGACGAACGTATCGCTGCCGGAACCTCCGGTCAGGTAGTCATCATCCGCGCCACCTATGAGGCGGTCATTCCCATCAGATCCGCGCAGAGCGTCATCCCCCTCAGCGCCGACCAGCAGATCATCGCCCAGGAACCCATCAATGGAGTCTGCCGCTGCCGTTGTCTGATCTGCCAGGATCTGCGCCTTCACATCGTCTGCAGTCCAGACCGTACCATCAGCAAATTCAAACCTCTCAATGGTCTCCCAACCGTCATAGAACTGTCCAATGACCTTAATGCTGTCACCACCTGTTCCAATTTCAAGATGCAGCGAATGGAAGTCATCCAGCGAACGGCTGGCTGTCACCATGGCCGCAGTTATGCCCGCACCGAACAGAATCTTGTCGAGCCCTGTAGCGGGATCAGACCATTCATGAATGGTGTCGTTGCCATCACCGGGATTGAAGACGTAGGTATCCGCTCCATCCATGCCTTCCAGATGGTCATCTCCGGCCCCACCTGTGATGACGTCGTTGCCGTGCCATCCATAGATCGTGTCGTTGCCGGCACCGGTGTTGATGACATCGTCCTCGAAGAACCCTTCGACTGTGTCATCCCCGCTGGTGTTGTTCTGGTCGAGGTAAAGCTGCCTGGTAAAACCCCAGTCCCATGTGGTGCCATCATCAAAGCTGATCTGCTCGATCGACTGGGTGGCATCTCCAAAATGACCCTGTACCGTGATGCTATCGCCCGAGCCCAAGTCCAGGATCATGTCCCACACTGAAGCGGGGTCGCGCTGGATACTGACCTCGCTTGCGGCGATGCCAGCACCAAACACCAAGCGGTCTTCGTCAGAAGGACTGCCAACATCATCAATTGTGTCGGCTCCATCCCCCCGGCTGTAGATGTAGGTATCGCCACCAGCTCCGCCCTGGAGCAGATCTGAGCCAGTACCACCACGCAGCAAATCGTTTCCGATACCACCCGAAAGTGTGTCATCACCCAGACCGCCAAAGAGCCGGTCATCACCCTCAAGCCCATTGAGAACATCACTTCCGCCCATGCCAAGAAGCACATCGTTCTGCGCATCTCCATCCACGGTGTTTGCAGATGCATTGTCCGTTGTACTTACGAAGGCCGCGGATTGAGACGCAATGATGCTGCGGTCCCAGATCGTTCCGTCGGCAAATTCCAGCTGTTCAATGCCGTGGCGCGTTGTCCGCAACTGGTCATCGAGTAGAATTGTCTCGCCGGTTGCGTGAACGGTTATCAGAATGTCGCGTGTGGTGGTTGAGACCCGAGACAGGGTCACGTCCTCAGGGTTGATGTCCACGAGTTGCAGCGTGTCAGTGTCTGAAGAACTTCCGCTGTCATACAGGACATCATTCCCGTCGCCCTTGCGATAGACATAGAGATCACTGCCGATACCGCCTTCGACGTCATCGTTGCCTTCGCCGCCGACAATTACATCGTTGCCGTCAAAGCCTTTAATGACGTCGTCACCCGTTGTGGTCTGACGCCGAAGATACTCGGAGGCCAATTCTTCGTCTGTCCAAACGACCCCATCTGCGAAGATGAACTCATCAACACCATCTTGAGTTCTTCCAAATTGTTCATTCAGGAAAACAGAGCCGGAATGACCGGCGAACGATATGGTCATATCATCCAGATCCGTCCCGCGGGTCAGCTGGACGTCGGTGCTTCGCAAGCCAGCTCCAAAGATCAATCGATCTACATTGGAAACGGAGCCGGTGTCGTAGATTGTGTCATCCCCACCTCCAGCTTCGTAGTGATAGGTATCGCTGCCATTTCCGCCTTGCAGACTGTCATTTCCCAATCCGCCCGAGAGAACATCCTTGCCATCGAAAGCGAGAATAGTGTCATCACCATCTGTCACCGACCGCAGCAGATACTCCGACCTGAGGGTCGCCTCATCCCAGACCACGCCATTGGAAAAGCTGATTTCCTCAATACCGTAACCGCCGCTGCGGAACTGTTCGTTGATAAAGACTTCTCCACTTCCGGTGGTGAAGGAGATCGTGAGGTCATCCTTGTCGGTTGTAGAGCGCGTCAGGATAATGTCATCAGGTGTCACGCCTGATTCAAATGCCAGCCGATCATCATCCCCGAAATGATTGCCTTCCTCGATGACATCGTCGCCATCTCCCGGCGTGTAGTGATAGACATCGGATCCGGACTGCCCTTCCAGCGTGTCGTTGCCGCCCCCTCCTTCAAAGCGTTCACCCAGCGAGGTACCAGTCAGCGTCTCATCAGCACTTGTACCTGTGATCACAGGCATCGCAGCCCATGCGATCTCCTGCTTGCCCCAGGTGGAACCATCCTGGAAAACAATCAGCTCGATTGCGTAGTTGTTGGTGAAGTGGCGATCAATAGTAATGACGTCGCCGGTGGCGGTCACTGTGATGATGAGGTCGCTTGAGCCGACAGATCTGGAAAACTCAAGGTCCGATGCGTTGAGATCGATAAAGTGCAGTGAGTCAAAACCAGCCAATCCACTAGAGTCTGAAATCGTGTCGGACCCGTCCCCTGCCGCGTAGAGATAAACATCACTGCCGTTGCCACCGCGCAGCAAGTCTGCACCCAGCCCGCCATCAAATGTGTTGCTTCCGGAGGTCCCATCAAGTGTGTCGTCGGCTGATGTACCTGCATGTGTGACAGTGCCAGGATCACCCTCGGAGAGAGCAAGTATGCGCTTCACGTCCGCAAGGGACCATGTGGTCCCGTCATCGAAGACTATTTCTTCGATCTCATAGGGCGAACTTCCGTTCAACGCATCCCGGACCCGGATACTGTCCTCCGTGTTGCCCATGAAAGTGATAAACAGATCATCATCTATGTTGCTGGAACGGCTGAGAGTGACGTCGGACTGCTGGATGCCTGAAATCCGAATCCGATCAATGCCACTACCACCGTTATCCCGGATCGTGTCGGCGCCATCGCCGAGGCGGAATACATAGGTATCACCTCCATCGCGGCCGCTGATAAAATCATCGCCCTTGCCGCCGACAAGTGTATCACCAAGGTCGTCGAAGCCATTGATGGTGTCGTTTCCATCCGTTGACGACTGATCAAGCAGGGTCTGTCGGATACTGTCGATTGTCAGCTCAGTCCCATCCGTAAACCGGAAGGTCTCAATCCTGAAGTAATCTGCTCCGAACTGGTTCTTGATGGTCAGACTGTCTGTTGTGTGAGCAATACCAACAACCAGGTCATCGCCGACACGGCTCAAGACGATGTTGTTCTGTTGTACCAGCGGCCCAAACTGAATCACGTCCACACCGTTGTCCCACGCATTGGTGGTTTCGCGGATTATGTCCTGACCATATCCGACATCAAAGACATATGTGTCTGACCCATTTGCGCCATCGAGAAGGTCGTTACCTGCGCCTGCGTCCAGAACATCTGCTCTGTCATCATAGCCAATAACGGTGTCATCCCCATCGGAAACAGCTTGGGACATTACCAGGGACTTAACGTCTTCCTCCGTCCAGACAGTTCCATCGCTGAACTCGAATGTCTCAATTCGAAGGGTGTTGACACCGAACTGGTTCTTCACCGTGAGCTGATCCGTAGCTCCGTCAAACGTCAGAACCAGATCGCCATCAACACGCTGCAAGTGAACAGCGGCGGGCGCGATAGACGAGTTGAACACAACTCTGTCGCCCGAGTCGTACCGGGCGTCGTTGTTGGTTTCCTGGATCACATCGTGGCCATACCCGATACCGAAGACATAGGTATCGCCGCGATCGCCGCCATTCAGATGGTCGTCACCGGCGCCCCCATCCAGAACGTCCGATGTGTAGCGATACCCGACAATCGTGTCGTTGCCGTCCGTTGCTGACTGCTCAAGCAGCTTTGACTGTATATCGGCATCCGTCCAAACCGTGCCATCGGAGAACTCAAAGAACTCGACATCTTCGAAGTGGAGCCGGAACTGGTTCTTGATGGTCAATGTGTCATCAACACCGGACAGCGAAATGACGAGATCGTCATTGACTCTGGCGAGTTGGATCATCTCCGGCGTGATGCTGGCGCCGAACTGAACCCGGTCACCCTGATGCGCCGTAATGTCGGAGACCGACTCCGTGATCACGTCATGGCCGTAGTCAACGTCGAAGATGTATGTGTCAGCCCCCGACAGGCCGTCTAGCTGGTCATTGCCCGCACCGCCATCAAGTACGTCGCCGGCATCATCAAAGCCAGTGATACTGTCGTCTCCGTCGCTGGGAGCACTTCCCAGGATTTGTTGCTTGACGAAACCATCAGTCCAGATTGTGCCATCGGAAAAATGAAACTCCTCGACGCGGGAGTAGACAGACCCAAACTGGTCTTTGACCGTCAAGGTATCGGTAGCACCCGCGAAGCTGAATACAAGATCGTCGCCCACACGACTGACGCTTGCGTTCGCCACCGTGATCCCGGCCCCGAACTCCACGAGATCCCCACCGGATTTGGATGCAATGACGATCTCTTCTTCAATGATGTCATTGCCGCTACCGATATCGAACCTGTAGGTATCTGCCCCGTCCCATCCTTTCAATATATCGTTGCCAGCACCTCCATCGAGGACATCCGCGCCTTCGAAACCACGGATGAGGTCATCGCCGGTGGTTGTGTCCGATGCGATAAGGGCCTGCTGAACCTGCGCAAGCGTCATGATAGTTCCATCTTCAAAGTGGAACTCTTCAATCTCCTGCCAGCCTTGAGCAATAGCGGTGCTTGTGAACAACCCTTCAATATAGAGCTGGTCCGCACTGCCCGAGAGCTTGATGATCAGGTCATCATAATTGTCCGGCGCACGTTCAAAGATCACATCTCCCGGGGCGACGCCGGCGGCGAAAGAGACCTTGTCATCCATTCCGCTGAGGACGTGAGACGGCTGTTCAACAATGCGGTCAGATCCGTAGCCATAGCCGAAGACATATGTGTCGTTCCCATTGCCTCCCACAAGAAGATCATTACCGGCGCCGCCGTCGAGCACGTCGTCGAACCAGAAGCCCTCAATGATGTCATCCCCGGACGTGGACTGCTGAGAGACAAGAAGAGGCAGAAGCTCCGACCACAGAACGACTGTGCCATCGGCAAACTCAAAGCTTTCAATCAAATCAAAGTTGACTGTTCCAAACACACCGGTCTCGAAGAAATCAAACTGTCTCTGGATCGTGAGCTTGTCAGTCAGACCGTCGAAAGTGATCTCCAGGTTTCCATCCGCGTCGCGGGCATAGTTCGCGTCGGTGGATACGATGCCAGGCCCAAACACGACTTTGTCGGTTAACCCGGAGTAGAGATTGTCGGCTGCCTCAAGGATGGTGTCATGGCCATAACCGGCATCGAACCGATAAACATCGTTCTCATTGCCGCCAGACAGGAAGTCAGTACCTGCACCACCATCGAGGGCGTCTTCCTTGTCAAAACCGATTACCTGGTCATCGCCGGCCGTTCTCGACTGAATGAGAATGAGATCGGTGACTTCTTCCCATGAGATGTCTGTGCCGTCTGCGAACAGGAATGTCTCAACACGATGGAGCCATTGTTTTCCAAAGGGTCCGGTCCAGGCTGCATCGTGCTGGTTGACTATGGTCAGCGTGTCACTGGTGCCATTGATCCCGACCACAAGGTCGTTCTTTCCAGTTCCGCGGGAGAAGGTCAGGTCGTCCTTCGTGATGCCGGCGCCAAACTGCACAAAATCGTGCTGATTGATCAGAATGTTGTCTGTCTGCTCTTCGATCGTGTCCTGGCCATACCCCAGACCGAAGAAATAGACGTCCGCGTTGTCGCCGCCACGCAGGATGTCCGTACCTGCGCCACCGTCGAGAAAATCGACATGGTCCGTGCCAACGAGCACATCGTCAGTGGCCAGCGGATTGGATGCCGCCTCGGCAATATCGATGCCGGTCCATACGGTGCCGTCAGCAAACACGATTTCTTCGATGCCATGGTCCGGCAGGAGATTGAGCCCCCCGAACAGGGACGGCGCCATGTCGTGGAACTGCTCCACGACGGTAATCACATTGGAGGTGCCGGTCTCGGTAATGATCAGATCGCGGCCGTTGCGCTCGACAGTGATGTCGGCCGGATTCAGATGCGCGAACCGTATGGTGTCGAAGTGGGAATTGTATTGCTCGAAATCGGCGATCGTATCCATTCCGAAGTCCCGGCCGAAGACATAAACATCGGCCCCTTTCCCGCCGTCGACTACATCGTTGCCGGATGACATGTAGAAGATGTCATTTTCATCGGTCCCAGTGCGGGTTCCGGATCCAAAGTCGATACCGTCCGTATCCAGACCGAGATCGGCCGCTATGGCATCCAGGCCGATCGGCGCACCGATATTCTCGAATGCTGCGACCAGATTGGTGAACACGAAGGGCTGGTGGTTGGTGAGGTGGGCTTCGCCACGCACATAGTCGGCCATCATGGCCGACAGAACCGGACGCCAGTCCTGGAACCATTCTTCCGCCTGTATTGCGCCTGTCGGTGCGCCAGCCAGGATAGCTTCCAGCATGGGTACGAGCTGTGCGTCAGTGGCCGGTCGGAAGACATTCTCCTCGACATCGTACTCGATGCCGGCGAAGTACGGTTCCAGCGGACCCTGCATGGCCAGGCGGAGTGCCGTCAGCTCAAGGAGGTTGTAGGCATCGTTGATGATCTTCGACAGCGCGGAGATGGCGCCGTCGTTGAGAATAGATGCGCTTGCTTCAACGGGAATGTCCTCCCCGTAGTAGCGCTCAAGAAAATCAATCTGGGTGCCGCTCAGTTCCTCCCAGACCATGGCCGGGTCTACCGCAATCTGCGCCAGCACATCAGCCTTCGTCGGGAGTTCAATGAGAACGTCCAATGAATCGCGAACGTCGTTGCCGCTGGCGAGCTTCCAGAAGGTATAGGTGCCCGTGGTGCCATCGCTGAGGGTGACTTCCTCGGTAACCTCGAGGGCGAAGTCCCGAATTTCCTGCCCGTCAGGCGTCTGCTCCACGAGAACGAGAACGTCCGGATTGGGCGTGCTGCCGGAGTAAGGTACCGCGTTTGCCCATTCGGTCATCAGCGGCATGGCGCGCTCGCGCAGTTCCACCAGGTCGATGACGTTGAGGGTCGGCAGGATGGTGTCGATGCTGGCGGCAAGGGCGCCGCCGGGGCCCTGCAGGGTCAGCGCCACATGCAGATCCGTGAGGGTGCCGTACCCTTTGAGATTGGGACGCGTGCCGACGAGCGCCGGATCAACGGTCGTGTCGCCCAGATAGGTCGAGTTGAAGTTGTTCACGCGGAACTCGATATCGCCCACGGTGCCGGTGGTCGCGTCCGTGCGCGTGAATGTGCCTGTGCGGGCGATGGTATTGAGCGCGCTCTGCGTTCCGTCATCCTGATAGGTGAGGCTGATGGAGGCGATGCCTTCGTCAGCCAGCGTCGTCAACTCACCTGCATCGGTGATGCCGTTCTGATTGAGGTCGCGCCAGATGCGCAGATCGCTGAACTGGGTGTCGGCACTATCAACCTTGCCGTCCGCATTGGTGTCATAGGCGGCCAGCTGGGAATACCCGGTTTCCGTAGACGAGCCGAAAAGCTCATTGATGTCGTCGATGGTACCGTTGAGATTGACGTCTACCGCGAGGAATCCGTCATCGCCGGAGAGCCAGCCTGTCTGCTCGGCGAAATTGTCGCCGTCGATATCAAATGCAACACCGTTGCCCGGCATGAGCGGCACGGTAAGCTCAATACCGTCCCCATCGAGATCAAGCACCAGCGGGTCAGACCCTGCAACGCGGGCATCCTTGTCAAGATCCTTGATGCTCTGGCGGAACACCTCCCAGGTGACCGCATCGCCCCGGACGGACACGCCGGCGGGCTTTTCGAACGGGAGGTAGACGTTGACGCTTTTCTCGCCCACGCGGAGGCCGGCTGTGAGATCGATGGCGGCCGCCGTGACGTCGCGGTTGCCGTTGAGAAAATACATGAAGTCGCCGGGCTCACTGGCATCGCGCAGGCCGACCACCATTTCGCCATCCGCGTTGAAGCCGACCTTCACATGGCCGCCATTCATGTGGGCAAAGGGGCTTTCCGAATTGGCGTTGCGCAAGGCCAGCTGTGCCGGCTCCATCTGGCCAAAGAAAACGATCCGGTCCTGACCATTGGCGTCAGTTACCGCGGAGCCGGCGGCAAATGCGATATCATCTTCCCCGGTTCCCGTGGTGATGATGTTTCCCTTGCCGCTGCTGCTGGCGATGATGGTGTCGTTGCCGCTGCCGGCATCTACCTCAACACCGCTTGCACCGCGGATGTCGATGGCATCATTGCCCGCGCCCGTCTCGATGCGGGTAAAGCCGCCTTTCGTCATGTCGAAGGGCAGACCGTTGGCCTGGGCATCGCGGGCCGCCTGCAGCTCGGCGAAGATGCCCGGCACATCCGCGCGCGAGGCGACATAGTCGTCGCCGCTATCGCCTTTGTAGGTCCAGCCGCCGGTGAGGCGAATGCCGGTGTCGATGGCCTCCGAGCCGACACCCTTTTTCAGGTTACCAGCTGCATCCGTCGTGAAGCGGTTGTCGCCCGCATATTGCGAGAAGTCCGCAATGTCATGGATGTCCGACCAACCGTTGAGCTCAGCGGAAGACCCGTTGCCGTTGATCTCCATTGGAATCTGTGGAGACCTGAGATCTTCAAACTTGAACACAATTGTGTCGACATGCTGGGAACCAATGACCTTGTCGATTGAGAACAGGGTGTCATAGCCCGACCCACTTTCCTCAACCAGCAGTGGGGCCGGGCCTACTGTATAGCCCCCGAATGAGAAACCGACGCCACCGAGCTCGTTTGATGCATAGCTGACGGTCTCGACGCCTTCGCCACCAATGAAAATGTCATTTCCGTCGCCGCCGGCAAGGATGTCACCACCGGGTCCGCCGATAAGGATATCATCACCGCTGCCGCCAGTGAGAACATCATGACCTGCTCCACCAACGAGAACATCATTTCCAGTACCGCCGCCAATAATGTCGTCACCTGCGCCACCAAATGTGACTTCGTTGTGTGCGTCACTTCCGGTGACAGATACCGCAGCCCCATTGTTGGCTTCAGCCTGAACCAGATTTATCTCGTCAAGAATTGCGGCCATGCGCGCCCGAACATCCACATCCGAAACACCGCCAACCATTGACACCACATAGGATTCAATGAGGTCGAGCGCTTCAAGGGCAGCGCGCTGGTCAGCCGGGAGCGTGCTTAGATCTGCGCCGAGAACGGTGCTGGTGGCAGCGAACAACCCGTCGCTGTCAGTGCCGCTATTCTTGATCTGAATTGCCGCATACTGAATTGCGAGTTGGAGGAAAGCGGTGTTGACCTCTTTATCCGTGGACAGAATACTTTGCGAGATGTTCGCCTTCGCAACCGCATGCAGCGACGTCAGGTCAGCAACGAGACCGTCCAGGGCAGCCTTGAACTCCGGACGCATCAAAGCATGCAGCATTGCATTCGCCCCATCCTCGAATTCAGCATTCGTCCCCGAGATAGAAGCAACCGCGAGATAGTCGTTCAGAAGTTGTGGGACCAGGCGGGGAAGGTCTTCTGACAGGGATTGAGAGAAGCCCGCCGAGACGCTGTCCAGGTGAATCAGCAACGCATGCAACCCCATTGAATGAAGGCCGAAAGTCGAAACCGACTCAGCAGTCCAAGTGGAATGGACACTGTCCGTCAGATACTGAGCGTCTAACCCGACATTCAATTTTGTGACCGGGGCGCCGATATAGTCATCAACCCCGAAATTTTTAGTAACGACCTCGCCATCAATAGCAATCGCATGAATTCCGCTGGCATCCAGCACACCGCCCTGAGCTGCGGGCACACTGCCCAGCAAAGGCGGAGGCACATTTGGCCCTGACGTGCCGAAGAAATCATGACCATTTGCCAGTTGCAGCGCAGCAGTCTCAAACGGAGGCGCAGCAAAGACAGTGGCGTCCTTGTGAAGATATGCCGCCATCACACCGGCAAGCGCCCCACCCAGAGAATGCCCGGTAAAGCTAATGTCGGACGGTGAAACACCTGAAGCGACAACTTCTAGATAGAAGTTGTAGGCATCCAGCAACTGGGTGATGGCTATGCCAGAAGCAATAGCGGCACCATCCGTTACAACTTCGAAGAGACTCGACGACCCGCGGTAGGCAATAACGACTTCGCTACCTTTGCGGTAAACCTGTGCATAGAAGCCCGGGTCTATCGACTGATAATTTTCGAAATGCTCTTCTTCCACAGCCCAACCTTGTGGGGCTGAATGCAAGCGATTTTCGACATCTGCTGAGCTGCTATCAGCATATACGTCAAGTGACATAAGAGATAGTTCAATATTTGTGGCCATTATCGAATACCTTTCCAATACTCAACGCAGAAATAGACTATTTGAGTTTACGCACGTGCCGGCAATAAAAAGAAGACTCCCACTCTTCTCATCAAATATTAGATTTGCCCACTGTGAATACTTCAGTTCAGGGGAATTTTCGGGTAGAGGCTGGATTGGAGCGTCATCTATGCGAAACTCATCCACCAGCCATGCGAGCGGATGCCCGCCACCGCCGCTGAGTCTTCCTCGACAGTGTGCGCCTCCACGTGCCTCGTCGGAACTTCGATACAACGGGACCAGTCCCTTTGGCGCACTGTCACCAACACCCAAGTTGGCAATCCCGTTTGCTCGGAAGACAGGGACAACTGTGCCGTCTCGGAAATCGATAGGAGTGTCTTCTTCCATCAAGTCGTCACGCCACTGAACAAATGACGACCTCACTTGCACATCCGCAAAGCGAGAAAACACAGCGTCTTCCCGCCAGATACTCTCAGGGACAGCCCAATAAAAGTGCCCAATCCACTTCTCGGCGTCCTCCAGCCCACTCCAAAAAGAATTTCCTTTGGCGAGCCAGGGCACCTCGTCGCGCACATCGGTGACGGAGCCCGACCGTTTTGCCTGGCGGGTAAAGCCGTGGAGTTTCACGCGGGCGTTGGGGTGCTCGTAGTAGTCGAGGGAGACATAGGCTTCGATCTGCGTCGGGTTCTCCGCGTCATCGAGCCATAACATCAAGGGTGCGTCAGTGACCGGCTGAGGCTTCCACATGCCCTCGTGGAAGTAGTCGATGTTGTTGTTGTAATAGTAGCCGTCATACCCCTCTCTCTTCACGCGCTTGCGGGTATGGCAGAAGGCGCCCGGGCGGATGACGAGGGCTGCGCCGGACGGTAACCGCTTGGCGACAATGCCGCCGGTCACCTTGTAGCCGGTTCTGTGGGCATCGGGCATTGTCACATAGTGACGCCAGCGGCACTCGGAGGTGGCGCTGATCTGCATCCGCTCACCTTCAACGGTGACGTCCAGCACCACTTCGTCATACCACCGATAGGGCACCAGGTCGTACCAGATCGACTTGTGGTAGCCGAAGCCGAAGAAGATGAAGGCAATGACCAGGCCGATCAACGCCAGTACCAGCCAGCCGAGAAATCTCATCAGCCTGCCCACCTAACGCACTCCGCACCGGAGGCGTGAGGGGCTTGTCGGGACCCGTTTCGACGCACCTGAACTCTTGATACGCATTGCCACCTGACCTGTTCTCCGGGTCGTGCTGCCAGGCTCATTTGCCGGTAGGCATGACGCCTGATGACCGTGTCTGTTACCGGATCACTTTCAAAGTGATCTGAACACAGCCAGATACTCGCCTTGAACACTTAACGGGACAACAAGGTCGGTTCGACAATTATGTACAGGGTTTTACTGGCTCTGCATTGTGCAGATCATTCCCTCTTCGCAGCTTGACTTTGAGAAACATACACGGTGCGGGCTCTCCGCCATCAGCCTGACATCCAGCAATGGAGTGGCGCCAGAATCAGAGCTGGCGCATGGAGCCTCGCGGGATTCGCGCAGGCACAGAAAGTGGAGGATTGAATGGCGCCCACAGGCGGTATGACACATTGGGTGTGTTTCGCCGGTTTTTGGAAAAGCGGGATCATCTAGGGCTCACTGAGGTTCAATGGGTTACGTGGAGCAGTGTCCCACTTTCCGGCCCGGAAAGGCCATCACCCCCCTCACGACAATTGCTGTCGACGCCACCTCGCGGGGGTGAGACCAAACTCGCGCTGGAAGGCGCGGACGAAGGCGGCGGCTGAGCTGTAGCCGGCAAGGTCGGCGGCTTCTTCAATGCTCAGGCGTTCCGTCAACAGGCGGCGGGCGGTCATGGTGAGGCGAATGCGGGTGATGGTCTGGATGGGGGTCTTGCCGGTGACGCGGCGGAACTCGTCGGAGAACTTAGTGCGGGACATGCCGGCGATGCGGGCAAGATCTTCAACCGTCCAATCCTTCTCGGGCATTTGCAGGAATTCCTGCAGGGCGCGCAGCACATTCATGCCCGCGGGCATGGGCGGCACGGAGAATGTGTCGCCACTGCTTTGTGTCAGGATCGAGCGGGTCATGTTGATCAGGATGATTTCGGCGATGCGGCGCACGATGATCGATTGACTATACGTTTCGCCGCTGTCCTGAAACTCGTCTTCCAGCAGCTCTGCCGCTTTCCAGATGCGGTCTGCGTATTCGGGACTTCGGGACCGGCCCAGATAGATCGGTCCGATCACCATGTTGGAAAGAGCCAGAGTTTCCTGAGGGACCACACCGATGAGGAGGTCAACGTCGCCCGGCTGCGCATCAACGCCGGCGAGCGGTTGCTTTTCAAACAGGCCGGTTGGAAAGGACGCATCGCATCCGGGGCTCCTGAAGGCGTGTGATGTCAGCCCGCTCAGACCGACGATGTCGCCGGGACCAAGATCAAACGTTTGCGAGACAGGGAATTCGATGTTCAGGGTCATGGTCCCACGCCTGACCATGAAGCAGTAAGAATAGTCACCGCCCTCAAGGGCCAGGTGAAAGGGTGTTGCGGGCATGGAGCGGAAGAAATAGACACCATCCATGCGCACGTCGTAGCGCTGGTCCGTTGCCGGCTCAGTCGGGTCAGACGCCGCCGGACCCTTGCTTGATGCGGCACTCTTTGTCTTGCTGCGTGCCATGCGTGACCCGGACACCTCCCTGTCATCCCTGCCATCTCTGTCTGCGCCACCATACCGGGCGGGGCAGAAAGGCAAGGCTAGGCCCGTTTCTCCTGATTGGCGAGATCAAGCGCAATGTCGGTGATCATGTCTTCCTGGCCACCGACCATCTTGCGCCGTCCCGCCTCGAGAAGAATGCTGCGGACATCAACTTCGTATCGCTCTGCGGCGGTTTCCGCATGGCGCAGGAAACTGGAATAGACACCGGCATATCCAAGGCTGAGCGTCTCCCGGTCGACCCTCACCGGCCGGTCCTGCAGCGGGCGGACAAGGTCCTCTGCTGCATCCATGAGGGCGAACAGGTCTACATTATGGGCCCAGCCATAGCGGTCCGCCGCGGCAATGAAGACTTCCAGCGGCGCGTTGCCGGCACCGGCGCCCATGCCGGTCAGTGACGCATCAATGCGGACCGCACCGTGCTGGACGGCCGCGATCGAGTTGGCGACGCCGAGGCTCAGATTGTGATGCGCATGAATGCCGCGCTCGGTTTCAGGCTTGAGGACGCGGTCATAGGCGGTGAGCCGTTCGGCCACATCGTCCATGGTCATCGCGCCGCCACTGTCCGTCACATAGACACACAGGGCGCCGTAGCTTTCCATGAGTTTTGCCTGCTGTGCCAGGTCGTCCGGCTGTGACATGTGGCTCATCATCAGGAAGCCGGACACATCCATGCCAAGGGTACGGGCCATCTCGATGTGCTGCTGCGACACGTCAGCTTCGGTGCAGTGGGTCGCGACACGGACGGAGCGTACGCCCATGTCATAGGCGCGGTGCAGATCTTCGATTGTTCCGATGCCGGGAATGAGCAGCGTTGTCACCACTGCGTGGGAAACTTCATCCGCCACTGCCTCAATCCACGCCCAGTCGGTCACGGCCCCGAAGCCATAGTTGAGACTGGAGCCGGACAGCCCGTCGCCATGGGCAATCTCGATGGCATCGACACCGGCTTCATCAAGCGCCCGGGCAATGCGGCGCACATGCTCGAGGCCGTACTGGTGGCGGATGGCGTGCATCCCGTCGCGCAGGGTTACGTCCTGTATGTAGAGCCGGTCAGCTATCTTCATGCTGCGTCGTCCATTTGCCTGACGAGGTTTTCAGCCGTACGCAGGGCAGCGGAGGTCATGATGTCGAGATTGCCCGCATAGGGCGGCAGGTAGTGGCCGGCCCCCTCGACCTCGAGGAACACGCTGACCTTGAGGCCGCTGAAATCTTCGTCGAGATCGGGAATGTGCAGGCGGTTGTTGTGACCCACCCTGTCAATCTGCACCGCCTGCTTGAGGCGATAACCGGGCACATAGGCCTGCACTTCGGCCACCTTGCGCTCCACCGCGTCCGCGATGCGTTGCGGGTCCGCGTCTTCGCACAGGCAGTGGACCGTGTCGCGCATGAGCAGGGGTGGCTCAGCCGGGTTGAGGATGATGATGGCCTTGCCCAGCCGGGCGCCGCCGACAACTTCAATGGCCTTGCGCGTCGTCTCGGTGAACTCATCAATATTGGCGCGGGTGCCGGGTCCGGCTGATCTGGAGGCGATGGACGCAACAATCTCGCCATAGGTGACGGGCGCGATGTCATTGATGGCGGCAATGACCGGAATCGTCGCCTGCCCGCCGCAGGTGACCATGTTGAGATTGGGTGCCCCGAAGTGCTGCTCCTGATTGACGCTGGGCACGACATAGGGGCCAACAGCAGCGGGCGTCAGGTCAATGACCTGTTTGCCATGGGCCTGCAGGATGCTGTCATGATGCATATGCGCCCCGGCGGAGGTTGCATCAAACACAATCTTGATGTCTTCAAACTCGGGCATGGCAACGAGGCCATCAATCCCGTCTGCCGTTGTTGCAACGCCCAGACGGCCAGCGCGGGCAAGACCGTCTGATCCAGCATCAATACCGACCATCGCCGCCATCTCCAGCGATTTGGAAACGCGCATGACCTTGATCATCAGATCGGTGCCGATATTGCCGGACCCGATGATGGCAACTCTGGTTTTGGTGCTGTCTGCCACCGGCGCCATCTCCTAGGTGAATGTCAGGTGGAGGGGCGCAAAGCCCTGAATGCGGGTGATGAACTCATCCCCCTTCTCCACCGGCGCCATGGGACCAAGCGCGCCGGACAGCACAATGTCGCCTGCTGCCAGCGGGCGGCCCACCTCAACCATCTTGGCGGCAAGCCATTGGACGGCATTCAGCGGGTTGCCGAGGCAGGCGGCCCCAACACCGACCGAGACCTGCTTGCCGTTGCGCACGAGTTCCATCCCACCGAGATGAAGGTCGATGTCACTCAGCTTGTGGCGGTCGGTGCCGAGCTGGAACATGGCCCCCGATGCATTATCCGCCACGGTGTCTGCCAGGGTGATCTTCCAGTCGGCGATGGCGCTGTCGACGATCTCTACCGCCGCCACGGCGTAGTCGATGGCTCCGGCGACGTCGTCCACACTGGGTGTTGCGGAGGTGACGGCAGCCTTCATGACAAAGGCGATTTCCGCTTCGGCTCTGGGTTGCATCAGGCTGGCGGTTGGAACCGCGTCCCCTTCCGCGACCTGACCACTTGCCCACAACATGCCGAAGTCCGGCTCACTGACGCCGAACTGCGCCTGCACGGAAGGCGACGTCAGGCCGATCTTGCGACCGACCAGCTGCTGGCCCTCTGCGATCAGCCTCTTGGTGTTGATCTCCTGCACCTCATAGGCATCGTCCACATCAAACCCTGGATGGGATGTGGTCACAGGCGGCACAGGTGCGCAGGACTGCCGGGCCTCGTAGAGGCTTGCGGCAATCTTCGCGTGGGTTTCAGTATCAAATGGCATCAGCTGCACTCAGGAATGTATCGACGGTGGCGTTGAACTCTTCGGCATGTTCCCACTGAGCCCAGTGGCCACATTGGGGCAACACGAACAGACGTGCACGCGGTATCTGCTTGAGAAGCGGGAACGCCATGTCCATGGGCATCACCCGGTCTTCGCGGCCCCAGATGATCATGGTCTCGTGGGGCAGCGTCGCCAGGCGCGGGTCCGACCAGATGGGCTCGATGTGAACGCCGCGCTGCGGGCGCATGGGCGGGTTTTCAATAATGTGCGGCTGCAGCGCGACTTCCATGCGGCCTTCCAGCAGTTCATCGGTAATCTGTGAGGGGTCGTAGACGAACTCGTCGACAAATCCGCGCAGCCGCTCAAGGGACGGGCCTTCCCCGTCATAGAAGAACAGCAGCGTCTTGATGGCCTCAGTCGGGTACTGGCTGAACATGGGCATGCTGCCGCCGGGACCCATGAGGATCATCCGGCCGACCTTGTCCGGCCTGTCCATGGCGAGGCGGGTGGTCACCATGCCGCCCAAAGAGTTGCCGACGAAGTGCGCGGTCTTGATGTCGAGCGCATCCAGGAATTGCCCCATCTTGGTCGCATACCACTCGGGCATGGAGCTGCCCTTGGGCTTTACGTCCGACTTGCCGAAACCCGGAAGGTCCGGTGTCAGGACGCGATACTTCTTGGCTAAAGGTTCGATGTTGCGGTTGTAGTTGGACCAGCCGCCTGCGCCGGGGCCACCGCCGTGAATGAGCACCAGCGGTGGTCCGTTACCGGCCTCGTGGTAGTGGATGTTCACCCCGTCCACATTCACCGTCTTGCTTGTGGATTCTTGTGTGAGTGTCGCTGTCGCCATGTTCCTGAGCCCTGTTTCGTTGTTGGTCTGAGAGAAGAGTTTTGGTCTAGCTGACGCGCTTGTGGCCCCACATGCTGGTGACCTCGTGATGGGTCACGCGCCACACATCGTCATGGACGGGAACGCCCTCACACCCGATTTCCACCTCAAAGCCTGAGGGGGTGCGGGCGTAGAACGAGACCATCTTGTCGTTTGAGTGTTTGCCGAGCGTCATGGTCTGTTGCACGCCACAAGGCTTGATGCGGTCCATCGCGTAGCCGACATCATCCAGCGTCGCCATCTCGAGCATGAAGTGGTTGAGACGCTTGGGCGCAGGCATGTTGGCCAGCGCCAAGGTGTGGTGGCGCGGGTTGCAGTGATAGAATTCAAGCAGCACGGACATGTCCGGGCCCAGTTGCAGGCCGATCGTGTCTGACAAACGGAAGCCGAGGACATCCGCATAGAAAGCCCGCACCTCGTCTATGTTGGCTGCGGCAAGGACGATGTGCCCTACGCCCTGATCCCCGGTCAGGAACGACGTGACCCCTGCAGGGGAGACAAAGGGGCTGTCGGTGACTTCCGTCGCGCCGACATAGACTTCAACAGTCAGGCCCGCCGGGTCCGTCATCCGGATCAGGTCACGCACACCGCGCGCGTCCTTGAGAGCGGCATCTGCTTCTTCAAACGCAATGCCGCGTGCGCTGAGATCAGCCTTGAGAGCGTCAAAGGCGTCATGTGTGTCCACCTCGAAGCCGGCGAATGAAATATCGTCCTTGTCGCCGGGTTCAACAGCGATGCGCCAGGCACGGGCATCCAGGCGGTACCGCATCTGGTCGCCACTCCCGCCCGCGGGCATGAGGCCGAGGAAACCCTCGGCGAAGGCCTTCCAGGCTTTGGTATCGCTGACTTCAAAACCGACATAGCCAAGAGATGAAATGCTCATGGGGTTTTCCTATTCAGAGAGGTATTTGTCAGCCAGGCCCTGCCCGGCGGCTGTGACGCCAATGCCGCGAATGCCGATGCCTGTTTCACACATCAAGACGCCGCCGGTTGCCGGTGCGCTGTCGCGGCGTGAGGCGTAGTAGAGGTAGGCGCCTGCGTAATCTTCCGGGTCGGGCACCATGGCCAGCGGCACGGCGGGTATGGCGAGGGCAGGTAGATCAATGCTGCTGATCGGCGTGTCCGACAGGCCGAGCGCCTGGGGGCCGCGCAGATCCGTGTTGATCGGACCGGGAGCCACGCCGTTGACGCGCACATGGGGGGCAAACTCAAACGCCAGCTGACGGATGACGCCGACCAGGGCGTGTTTGGATGCGGTGTAGAGAGGCCCGCCGCCATGGGGGTGAAAGCCTGCATTAGAGACAGTGAAGATCAGGCTGCCCTTTGACCGAACCAGCGCCGGCAGGCAGGCCTTGGCCAGATGCAGATTGCCTTTCACATTGATGTGGAAGATTTCGTCAAACGAGGCGTCAAGCTGATCCGCAGGGATATCGTCCAGCGCAGTTGAATAATCCCAGATACCTGCATTGCCGATGGCGCAGTCAAGCTTGCCGAAGGCCTGCAGGCAGGCATCGACGGCTGCCTGTGCGTCCGTATGTGAGCGCACATCACCGGCAATGGTCACGACGCTGTCGCCATGCACCCCGGCGACGTCATCGAGCTTGTCGGCCGACCGGTCAAAGACCGCGACGCGGGCACCTTCCTCCACGAACCGGTCGACAACTGCGCGGCCGAGACCGGACGCACCGCCGGTAATCAGGACGGCTTCCCCTAGCAAAGCTGACATTGTCGACCTCGTTTGCTGCAAATCAGGCGTGTGTTGGTGACGCGCGGCGCTAGAACAGCGTGCTCATGTTGGTCGCGCGGATGAGCGTCTGATCGAGATAGATGCTGCGGCGGGCGAGCTTCAGCATGCCGTTCTCCCGGCGCAGAACGTCCTCCCGGCGTCCCACCCAGCTGTCGACTTCGGTGTTCAAGCGGCTGCGGTAGAGATGAAAGGCCACATCTGTTGCCACCTCATCCCCTTCGATGCCGGTGATGCGGACATTGCTGACAAAGTGGCGCGAGCGGGACGGCGGGTCTTCCGACCAGGACGATCCGGACTCCATCTTGGCTACGCGCACACGGAGCAGATCCTTGTCTTCATCAAAGAAAGCCATGTCACCGGGTCTGGTGAACTCCTGATCAATATTGGCGAGCGTGACCGTGCGGCGAATGGGCATCCAGTAGCGGATGTCCTCGGTCAACAGGTCGAGCCATGCGGTGTATTGACGGCCATCAAGAAGGGCCGCTTCCTCATAGAAGAACTGTTCTGCTTCGAACTGCAGCAGGGCACGGTCTGCAAGCGGCATGTCGGCCAGGCCGGCGGCTGTGTCGGGGTTTTTCTGTGCGACGGACATCAGACCCTCCCCGTCGGAACAGGCGTGTGGTTGGCCTTCAGGTCAGCCCAGCTGTCCGCCGCCATCCAGTCGGTCCATGCCTGATAGGTCCAGCGCTGGCCGTGCTCGTTGATGCTGGTCTCGATGCGCTTCTGGCCGGACGGGTCTTCCAGCATTTCATCGTGGCCAAGGCCCATCTGCAGGTTGTGGTCGTAGGTGCGGCTCATCACGCCGCGCGAGGCCCTTGTGCTCTGGCTCCAGTTCTCGCCGTCGTCCTGCTCCAGAATGCCGCCCGGTCCAAACAGATGGATGGCAAAGGACATGCCTTTCTTGCGCGCTTCTGCGTCAGCGCCCTTGGGCAGAACGGTGAACCACCAGATCTCTGTTTCAAAGGGTCCGCGCGGCAGCCGCAGGCTGAGCTGCATGCCGTTTGTCGCGACCCACAGATTGGGGAAAATGTTCGGGTGGCCGATGGACCGCACGCCGACAGGGCCCATCAGGTCGGTTGCCGCATGCGGGCGAATAGGGATTGCGGTACTGCCTTCTTCGGCAAGGAGTTCCACACCCATCTCCATGCGCTCCTTGTCAGACAGAGCGTCGATCTTTTCCTGGATGTCGGAGGGGATCATTGGACCGCTGATGGCGTGGCCGTATTCGCCCAGCATGACCATCTGGTTTTGCGGGTGCAGGATTTTCGGCAGGTCGATGTAGCCGGTCGCCCCGGCGGAGCTATGGCTGTACTGGACGTGATACCAATCAAACAGGTTATCGACGGCGATCTTCCAGTTGCAGTCGATGACGTTCTTCTGAATGCCGTCGACGACGATGACGTCGCCGCGGGCAACAAGAAGACCAAGGCCGGTGCGGCCGACATCGCCCAGATAGTCATAGAGCGGCGGCGCTTCGGAATCGAGGGTCGCGAAGTAGAAGCCCTTGTAGTTATCGACCTGCGCCGCCTTGGCGAGGCCCCACTGGCTCTTGTCAAAGTCCTTGCGGTAGTAGGGCGTCATGCCGGGGACACCAATCAGTTCCCCATCCAGATCGTAGTTCCAGCCGTGATAGCTGCAGACGAAGGACTCGGCGTTGCCCTGCTCGGCACGGCACAGCGCATTGCCGCGATGGCGGCAGGTGTTGAGCAAGACCTGTACCTCGCCCTGTTTGTCGCGCACGACAATGACCTGATCTTCGCCGATGTAGTTGATGAAGTAGTCACCGACATTGGGAATTTGTGATTCATGGCACATGAAGTTCCATGCACGCGCGAATATCTGCTTCATCTCCAGATCGTAGAGATCCTTGTCAGCGAAGATCCGCCGATCGAGCAGCCCCTGCTCTGCATTGAAATACGATTTGATCGCCTCGCGACCGCAAGGCTCTTCGTCCACTCGTGCGCTACACATGGAACCCTCCCTTATGGTGCCGGATCTTTGTTATTAATCCGTACACACCATAAATATAACGCAAGAGGCCCGGCGGGTATGAACCCGCACGTTCAGAAAAATTGATAATTCGTCCATATCCCCGGCGCTGCCCGTCCGGGCTGCGCAACCGTCTACCAGTGACGTGGTTGCCATCTGGCCGGGTTGACGCCTACCTTTTGACGTCCCATTCATGATGGCCGGTGCGCTTTTTCAAGCTGCACACGTCACAAAAAAACATCGGGTCGCTCATGGCACGAGACACAAAGTTGAAAAGGGCCGGCGGACGATCACTCTCCGTGGATCAGCTACAATCCCTCGACAGCATGGAAGGTCTCGTCCTCGTAGAGGAAACGACCACGCCGCAGGCGTTTGTACGTGTGCCCAAAGGCGACCTGATCTACGCGGTCTATCCGGGTTTGCTTGTTGCAGCCACCATCGGCCTAGCATCGACCTGGCTTGCGACACGATATGAGGCGCCGGTCATGCTCTTTGCCCTGCTCCTGGGCATGGCGTTCCACTTCCTGCACGAGGATGGCCGGTGTCTTGCGGGCATTGAATTCGCGTCACGCACCATCCTTCGGATTGGCGTGGCGCTGCTTGGGGTCCGCATCACCCTGGATCAACTCGCCGGGCTTGGCCCCGCTCCTGTCGTTATTGTGCTGGGAGGCGTTGCGACCACCATATTTCTTGGCTGGGTGTTCGCCAGGGCGCTGAAACTACACCCGTCGTTCGGTGTTCTCTCCGGCGGCGCCGTCGCCATATGCGGGGCGTCTGCGGCCCTGGCCATTGCGTCAGTGCTGCCCAAATCATCCAGACTGGAAGCAGACACGATCCTGACTGTGGTTCTGGTGACGGCGTTTTCCACGGTCGCCATGGTCGTCTATCCGATATTCGCGGAGTCGTTCGGCATGAGCCATGCCACCGCCGGCATCTTTCTGGGCGGCACGATCCATGACGTGGCCCAGGTGGTGGGTGCGGGCTACACGATATCTGACGAGACAGGCGAAATAGCGACTTATGTAAAACTGCTTCGCGTCGCCATGCTGCTTCCCGTTGTCTTCATCATCGCCGCGGTCGTCAGCAGCACCCGCGGACCGGTCGGTGAGAAACATATTCAGATACCCTACTTCCTGATCGGGTTCGCGGTTCTGGTGCTTGTAAACAGCACCGGAACGATCCCCGAGGGCATCCGCACCCTGACAGCAGATGCGTCCCGCTGGTTCCTCGTCACCGCCATTGCGGCGCTGGGAATGAAGACATCGCTCCGGCAAGTCTTCGCTGTGGGGTGGAAGCCCATCGGGCTGGTCACCCTGGAAACAGGCTGGATTTTCGTCTTCGTAGTGGCAGGTATCTACTTCCTCGCCTAGACCGCCAAGCAAGGGTCAATCGTTGACTGATGGAGCCATGAAGCAAGCCGTCTGGAAAGACGAACCACATCTGGGAAAATGGAAAAGTGTGGTGCCCAGGGGCGGGATCGAACCACCGACACTGCGATTTTCAGTCGCATGCTCTACCAACTGAGCTACCTGGGCGAACCTGGCCGTATGTGAGTGTCCGCTCTGCACCTATGCGCTTGCGGGGAGCCGGTGAGAAACCGGGGCCAAGGCGGCGGTTTATAGGCAAATCCGGCGGCTAAGTCCAGTCATCGCGGCGGGAAATCGACCTGTCATCACACGAGACATTCCGGGCGCCTGCTGACGCTAGTGTTTGGTCTCGGTTTCGCTCTGGGCAGCGGCCATGTCCCACTCGTCGGGCGGTTCGACGGCGGGAATGGCGTATTTGCCGCCCAGCCAGCGTGAGAGGTCCACGTCAGCGCAGCGTTTCGAGCAGAACGGGCGGTATTCGGTGACCACCGGCTTGCCGCAGTTAGTGCATTTGGCTTTGGACACTGTCATGGGCAGGGCTCCACTCAGGCCATGACGGCGACGTCGATGTGGTGGCGGCGGGCGCCTTCCACGGGCTTCAGCATGACGTCCACGCCCAGGCGGGCGCGCAGCTGCGGCATCAGGCCTGAATCTTCGAGCCAGGTGACAATGTCCGGCGCCGTGTGGAGTGCCAGGGGCTGGCCGGGGTTCTCTGATGCAGCGACTTCCGCCGCCCGCAGGGCTTCATAGGCGACCGTGGCGCGGGTCTTGTTGGCATCGCGGCGGACGGGGTCGAGCAGCAGACGGTCCAGCGGTTCACGGACGCGCTTGCGGGTCATCTCGACAGTGGAAAACTCCGTCATCGGAAGAATTTGCGTCGGTGTGCGGTCACCCTCGAAGCCGGCCTCGAGACGGGCCACGACTTCTTCCTTGTGTTCGTCTTCCGCCAGATGGATGAAGTCGATAATGACAAGGCCGCCGACGCCGCGCAGGCGCACCTGACGGGCGATGGCATCTGCAGCTTCCAGATTGATGCGATGGCTGGTCTGCTCAAGGTTCGTGGAGGCGGTAAAGCTGCCGGAGTTCACGTCCACAGCCGTCAGCGCCTCTGTGCGCTCGATCGTGATCCAGCCACCTGAGGGCATATCCACCCGTGAAGACAGGGCGGTTTCAATTTCCGCATCAATACCGCGCTCGGTAAACAGCGGGTTGCGGGACGTGTGATGCTTCAGCCGATCCGCATAGCCGGGCATGACGGCGTCGCAATAGGCGCGTGCCTTTACATAGGCGTCGGCGTCATCAATGAGCACCGCCTTGGTGTCTTCATTGAGGTGGTCGCGCAGGACGCGCTGCACGGGGCCGAGTTCCTTGAACACGGTGGCCGGGCCGTTCATGCCCTTGGCGCGCTCCTTGACCTCGCGCCAGGTTTCCAGCACATGGCGAGCGTCGCGCTCGACGGCGGCTTCATCCGCCTGCAGGGCGGCGGTGCGGACAATCCAGCCAGCCTTCTTGAGATCATCGCCTTCTTCACCGGCGGCCACATCAGCGCCGACGCGCTCCACCAGTTCGGTCAGGCGGGCGCGGTCATCTTCGTCTTCGATGCGGCGCGACAGGGCGACGCCGGGCTGGTGCGGCACCAGGACAAGAAGTCGCCCGGGGATAGTGACGTTGGCGGAGAGGCGCGGGCCCTTGTCGCCGATGGGATCCTTGAGGACCTGCACCAGCACCTTTTCGCCTTCGCGCACGCAGTCATTAATGCGGGGCATCTTGCCGGTATCGCGCAGACCCATGAGTTCGCACAGGCACTGGGCTTCGCGCACGCCGAGGAAACCGGAGCGTGGCAGGCCGATATCCACAAACGCCGCCTGCATGCCGGGCAGTACCCGCTCGACGCGGCCTATCATGAGATTGCCCACGAGGCTGGCGCCAGTGGTGCCGCCGGAACACGGACCCTGGGCGCTGTCATCAACACTGCGCTCAATCACCAGGTCACGCAGCATGTCATCATCAACGAGCGCGATGCGCGTTTCGCCAATTCCGACATTGATGAGAATTTCGTCACTCATGAAAGGCTGAGACTCACATTTGATTTCGGCTTCAAGTCTAGGCCGCAATTAAGGCAAAAGACCAGTCGAGGCGAGCTAACTCTTTGAGGCCGCGACGAAACCCGCGCCGGTCAGCATATTGAGCGTTTCCGCCAGCGGCAGGCCGACAATGGCGGTGTAAGACCCACTGATGCTGGGGATAAAGGCTGACGCATGGCCCTGGATGGCGTAGCCCCCCGCCTTGCCCTTCCACTCGCCGGTCGCGAGGTAGGACGCTATCTCCGCCTCGCTCAGCCGCTTGACCTGAACGCGCGCGTCCACCACCCGAAGGGACTGGCCGCCGCCGGGTGCCACCAGGCAGACGCCGGTAAATACCCTGTGGGCGCGCCCGGACAGGAGGTCCAGGCAGGTACGAGCAGATGCTTCGTCCTCGGTCTTGGGCAAGATGCGCCGCCCAACCCCAACGACCGTGTCCGCAGCCAGCACAAATGCGTCCGGATGGCGTGCGGCAACAGCCAGCGCCTTGTCGCGCGCCAGGCGCCGGGCGTGGGGACGCGGGGTTTCAGTCTTGCCGGGGGTTTCATCGATATCGGCAGGGTCCACCGCATCCGGTGTAATGCCGATCTGGGCCAGGAGTTCGCGGCGGCGGGGGGACGCGCTGGCAAGCACGAGCTTTGCATCCGCGATATCGGTGGGCATGGGAGAGGATCCCATATGAGAGGTGCGCCGGGCCGCGCCGTCGGGCTTACTTGTAGCGATAGGTGATGCGGCCCTTGGTAAGGTCATAGGGCGTCATTTCCACCAGCACCTTGTCACCGGCCAGCACACGGATGCGGTTCTTGCGCATCTTGCCGGCGGTGTGGGCGATGATCTGGTGCTCATTTTCAAGCTCCACCCGGAAGGTGGCGTTCGGGAGCAGTTCAACGACTGTTCCTGGAAACTCGAGCAGTTCTTCTTTTGCCATACTGGCCTTTCCAGTTTTCAAAACCTGATGGACACGCGGGACACCCTCAACAATTGCGGTGTCAGGAAGCGGCGATTGACGCGTATGTCCATGAATTGGGCCGGAGAATGGGCATTTGAGGCCGCAAAATCAAGGTTCCATCCAATTCTCAGCCCGTTCGGTTGACCACAGCTTTGATGTTCTCATAATGTTCTTTTTTGGCTAGGGAGGAATCGATGCAGGGAAGCTGTTGCTGTGGCGCCGTCAAATTCGAGCTGACATCGCCACCATCCATGATGGGGACGTGCCACTGCACCCGCTGCCGCAAGGTGGGGGCCAGCGCCATTATCTTCATCAAGAAGGATGATCTGAAATGGATCGCCGGCCGCGACCAGGTGCAGAAGTACGAGCCTGCGCCGCCGCATAAATATGCGCGTTGTTTCTGCAAAATCTGCGGCACGTCACTGGGTGAGATCCTGTCGGAGGATGACAGCTTTCCGATTTCAGCGAATGTGCTGGACGATGACCCGCAGGTGCGCAACCGCTTCCATGAGTTCGTGTCTGAAAAGCCGGACTGGTACGAGATTGGTGACGACGCCCAGCAGTTTGAAGGGCATCCGACACAGAGCTAGCCACCCAGCAACTCAGTCACCGAGGCCTATCCGCTGGGCGCCGGGCGCCAGCCGAACTTGTCCTTGATCCGCTGCATCAGCGTGTCGCGCACCTCGCGATAGGCGTCGAGCCTTTGCTCGCGCGAGCCCTGGGCGAGGGTCGGGTCATGGGTCGGCCAGTACTCGACGTCTGCCGCCATGGTGCGGGTGAGATCCACGGCCTTGTGCTGGGCTTCGGGTGTCAGGGACACGATCAGGTCGAAGCTTGTATCTTCCAGCTCGTCAAAGCTGCGCGGCTTGTGCCTGGTGAGGTCTATGCCCAGTTCCTCCATCACCACGATGACGAAGGGGTCCAGCTCCCCTGCCCGCACGCCGACCGAATCAACAAAGACGTGGCGACCGTAGAGATGCCGCATGATGCCTTCCGCCATGGGCGAGCGCACGGCGTTCTGCCCGCAGGCAAACAGGATCGCGTCCGGCAGGTCTTCGCCGTTGGGCCCACGCATGGCGCCCTAGCCTTTCATGTGCAGAACGCAGATGAGCGTGAAGAGACGGCGTGCGGTATCGTGATCCATGGCGATCTTGCCCTGAAGGCGCGCCGTCAGCAGTTCCGCCCCCTCATTGTGCAGGCCACGCCTTCCCATATCGATGGACTCGATCTTCGAGGGAGACGCTGAACGAATTGCCTCGTAGTAGCTTTCGCAGATCAGGAAGTAGTCCTTGATGATCTTGCGGAACGGGGTCAGGGACAGGATGACCTTGCCGTGGGGATCCTCCGCCTCATTGCGGATATCGAAGACGAGCCGGTTTTCCTCAATGGAGAGATGCAGGCTGTAGGGCCCGCCGTCGCTGCCGTTGGGGGCGAAGGTGTTCTCTTCCAGCAGGTCGAAGATGGCGACCTTGCGCTCGTGCTCTATCTCCGGCGTCCGCCGCACGACACTGGCCTCGTCGAGCACGATGGACGCGATCCGCTTGGTCGGATCGGGCGTCTGCTCGGATGTGGGGTCGTCAGTCATGCAAGGACCAGAAGAATTGGATGCGCGCAGTCTAAGCGCTCCGGCGCGTAATACCTAGTGCGCTCAGCATGGCGGCATTGCACCAAGAACAGGTTACTTGTTAAGCCGGATCGACACAGAGCGGCCATGGGCCTCCAGGCCTTCGGCATCTGCCAGGGCCACGGCTGCCGGGCCGATGCGGCCCAAGCTGTCCGCGTCACATTTCACCAGTGACGTGCGCTTCATGA
>Ga0207422_1001875_pt1 | contig 34269 bp, 32 predicted proteins | sample MarCyaLeptolynsp_FD_187757 | JGI IMG/M metagenome (GOLD analysis project Ga0207422, IMG submission 187757) | Marine cyanobacterial communities from Panama - species 1 Leptolyngbya sp. (SPAdes) | ecosystem: Environmental > Aquatic > Marine > Unclassified | place: Panama: Panama City | collected... | reverse complement strand
GCCATCATATTTAGAAACTATATAACAAACATTAGGTAAAATCGTGATTAATCTACAAACCATCTCTGATAAAACAGCTATTGGTTTATCATTAATGTGTACTGTCCATTGTTTAGCGCTGCCGGCGCTTGTAGTATTGCTGCCTTCATTATCAGCACTACCACTCGAAGACGAAATTTTTCACATATGGATGGTTGTTGCTGTCATTCCCATTTCTGCATATGCACTCACTATGGGATGTAGCAAGCATAGAAACTATAAAATCATAGCTGTTGGAATCATTGGTCTCGTGACTTTGGTATTAGCTGCGATTTTAGGTCATGATTTACTGAGCGAAAACCTAGAGAAAACACTAACAGTAATAGGCGCATTAATTATCGTCAGTGCTCACGTTTGGAATTATCAACTATGCCGAAAGTCAGTCATTACATGTAACTAAACATTAATTACTTCTATTGACTCAGCCAGGCGACTAGCATACGGATTTGTGCTTCACTCAACCTTCTTTCAAACGCCGGCATGATTCCGTTACGCCCTAATGCAATACTATGACGTAATTGTTCATCTGAATTGCCATATAACCAAATATCATCCGCCAGATTTGGTGCACCCAATGCTGTATTACCTTCACCTGTTGGCCCATGACATGCAATGCAAAATTGCTGGAATAGCTGCTGACCTTTTTCTGAGCTTTTTATTTCCGTATTCGAAGATAACGCTTTCACATAGTTAACCACCTCTGTTACGCCATCATCCCCAAGCACATCTTGCCATGCCATCATCACAGCCTGCCTTCCATGACGAATACTATGTTCTATATCTGCTTCCGAACCTCCCCATTGCCAGTAAGAATCTGTCAGGTTCGGAAACATCATGGCTTGCCCCTGACCTTCTGTTCCATGACAAGCAGCGCAATTTTGTTGGAAAAGACGCTGTGCAGACTGCATAAATACTTCGTTCTTTTGCAACTCTGTTATAGAGGCCTGCTTTATCATTTTACGTGTGTCCGCATGTTCATACGCATACGCAGTGAGATTTTTGTCCAGCCTTCCCCCTTGTGACCATTTCAACACACCACTAAATGAACCCAAGCCTGGGTATAGCATTAAATAGGCCGCACTAATAACAAGCGTTGCCAGAATCATCCAGAACCACCACATAGGCGCAGGATTATTCCCTTCCTTGAGTGTTTCATCCCATACGGGTGATTCAAATTCGCCAGCATTTTTTTTGGAAAAATAAATACTAAATACTAGCCAGGTTAAACCTGCCAGGCTGCCAAGTGTAAGGACTATAATCCATCCGCTCCAAAAATCTGAAGGCATATCAGCCATCGCGCTGCTCGTCATTTAATGGAATTTGTGCTGCTTTTTGCATACTCTTTTTTGATGATTTCAATGATACCCATACGACGACAATCATCATGAATGCCATCACAAGCATATCTCCTGCGAATAAAAAATAAGCCATGATAAATCTCCTTCCGGGTAAGCGGTTCCCAATACTTGTAAATAAGCAATTAATGCATCCATTTCAGTTTTACCTTCCAGCTCAGCCGGAGCATTATTAATATCTTCCTGTGTATATGGATGCCCGAGTTTCTGTAAACCACGTAATTTTGGAACAATGTCCTGGTTATGATTGGCATCCCGTTCTGCCAACCAGGGATAGGAAGGCATAATCGAATTGGGTACTACAGCGCGAGGGTTCATTAAATGTATGCGATGCCAGTCATCACTATATTTTCCACCAATACGATGTAAATCAGGCCCAGTACGTTTTGAGCCCCATAAAAATGGCCTGTCGTAGACAAACTCTTCTGCCCGCGAGAACGAACCATAGCGCTCTACTTCAGCTACAAGTGGTCGTATCTGTTGTGAATGACATGTATTACAACCTTCACGAATATAAATATCTCTACCGGCTAATTCTAGCGGCTTGTAAACATGAGTATTAACTCCAGGTGTTTTTAATGACTCTTGAAATAAGCTCGGCAATATTTGCACTAAACCGCCAATTGAGGTTACAAACAAAATACCAAATATCAGTAAACCAATGTTGTTCTCTAATCGATGATGTAGCTCTAGTCCATTCATGCCATAGACTCCGTAAGCATGGGTGGTCTTACTGCAATTGTACGCCGCCCGATAATAGTCATTGAGAAATTAAAGGCCATTAACATTGCACCTAATAAAAATATCAAGCCTGCTACAAAGCGCAATAAATAATATGGATTCATCGCAGCCATAATGTCAGTAAAGCTATAACGAAGCTCGCCAATTTGGTCGAGTGCCAGCCACAGTACACCTTGCGATACACCCGCTCCCCACATTGCTACGATGTAAAGAATGGTTCCTGCCAACGCCATCCAAAAGTGAATATTAGCCAGGCGCACGCTATATAATCTTGCACCTACTAACCTAGGAACCAAGAAATAAAACGTACCGAAAGTAATTAAAGCATTCCAACCTAGTGCACCTGAATGTACATGGCCTACTGTCCAATCAGTAAAGTGACTAATGACGTTAACGCTCTTGATTGCCATCATGGGCCCTTCAAATGTAGCCAAGCCATAAAATGCAAGTGCTAACACAATGAATTTTAATGCTGGATCTGTGCGTAACTTCTCCCAAGCCGTGCTGACTGTCATGATGCCATTCACCATTGAAGCCCACGAAGGTGCAAGTAGTATCAGACTCATGACCACACCCAAATTCTGCACCCATTCAGGAATAGCATTGAAATGTAGATGATGCGGACCAGCCCAGATATAACTATATGCAAATGCCCAGAATGCAACGATTGATAAGCGGTAACTCCAGATTGGTCGTCCCGCCTGCTTGGGCAGGAAGTAATACATCATGCCTAAGAAACCGCCAGTGAGCAGAAAACCAACTGCATTATGCCCATACCACCACTGCACAATCGCATCTTGTGCACCAGCATAAATTGAATATGACTTAGTTAGCGTAACCGGTAGCTCCAAGCTATTTACTATATGGAGCATAGCTATGACTATGATCAAACCGCCATAAAACCAATTAGAAATATATATTTCTTTAATTCTTCGTTTGGCAATAGTGCCAAAAAATACAATTGCAAAGCACACCCACACCAGAGTAATAGCTATATCAAATGGCCATTCCAATTCAGCATATTCTTTTGAAGTGTTTAATCCACCCAGCAGTGACAATCCACCCAGTAATATAGCGATTTGCCAAGCCCAACAAGTGAACCACGCAAGGTTTGGTGCAAACAGACGTACATGACAGGTCCTTTGTACACTGTAGTATGCAGTACCCATTAATGCAGAGACTGCAAACCCAAATATCACTACATTTGTATGAAACGTGCGTAATCTTCCAAATGAAATCCAGGGATTATCAAAGTTTAATCCTGGCCAAATTAACTGCGCTGCTACATAGACACCTGCAAGCATGCCCAACACAGCCCAAAATATTGAAAACATCACTAAAACTGTAACGATACGGTCACTATATATTTCTACAGATAACGATTTGGCGGGGTCAGCCACAATTACACTCCTAATGATGGACCAATTCCGTAACTCCAAAGAGCTACTGTAATTCCAAGTAAACTAACAAAAGCCACCAGGAAGTAACCAATTAATGATGAGGCCATTAGCATGCCGCGCTCTGGAGTTGTGTGTAACACAATAGGAAGACCGCGATAAAGTAAATACATACTCCAAAGAATTGCCGGGATGAGCACTAAAATATTAATAAAAACATCTGGATATAAATGAACAACACTACCCAGTGCAATAGGTGCACCAACAATAGAGATCATTGCGAAATGAATCCCCAGTGCATGTCTGGCACCATAGGTACTGGCCATCCAGCGCGATACTATTGAGGTACTAATAAAACCTAACAACAATGCAATAAAGTATGCAATGCTTATCGTAATAAGAGTTTGATTAGGTAAAAATAGTGGCTCAACATTACCTAGCCGCCAACCATAATTACTTGCACCTATGTAAGCAAATAATGGCGGTAATATTCCAAACCACAAAGCTATTTTCAGAAAAACAACGACGCTTGAAGGTTGCAAATTAGACAGGACTTTAAATACAGTCGTTGGCTGAAATAAAAGACGCAGTACTAAGAAAAACGAAAATGCTTTATCCATAATGCAAATCAAATATTGATCAACTCTTATGCAATATCCAGTTACACCAGATATCAATGTTATCGAACAAATCCCTTATTGAGAGTTACCGTCGAATTTGACCAAGCTTCATACATCTACGGTCAGCCCAACACCGGCAGTACAATACCAATGTCAGTTAAAGAGCTAACTGATGTATATCAAGTTTTCTTGTGCTTTAATTATTTAAAGAAGAAGATCAGGCTTTTAATTTTTTAAGCGGATACACTAAATTATTATTGTATAAGCAGATACACTAATTATTATTGTAGTAGCCTATAGCTCTTTAACGTAAGTGAAATTAGACAATGAGTGCCATTATCAATGAATTCAAAAATATAGGCTGACTCTCGCCAAAATATATGTAGCATTCCATTATTCACATGAGATACCATTGCAGATAAGGGCAAAATGATCTCTCATTTTATTGATGGTCTAGCATGCATACGATATATTCTATCCGAAACAAGATAGCGCTCTGTTTGTTGCTGTATTGTTTTGTTTTATCAGGATGCGCAACGTTAAAAGGTCCTTATTATGCCAGCGGCCAAATAGCCAACCAAACCATATCTGAGAACCTGGATTCGGATATTGCAAAAATTGCTCTGTCATCTTCTCATAACAAATACACCGACTCTCGAATCAAACAACTACTAGCAAGATTAGATATTAGTAGTACCCCTAACCCGTATCAATTACAAACTCTTGTTAGTGATGGTTCAACAGATTTTGCAACTATTATTTATGCCAGACATTTGTTAAGTGAAGGCCGTAACCCATATTGGCAAAGTCATTCTCTTGATTTAAGCAAACATATAAATTCACCAGCTACCAAAGCTCAAATTAAGGAAAATTTTTCTAAACACCACGCATTATTAATACCTGGGTGGAACTGGGAAACGCGTCATGACACAGGCGCTGATTTAGAATTTCAAAGAAAAGCATTAGCTTTATTTGGGCTAACATCTTCGTTAGTAAGAACCAATGAACATGGTAAAGTCGAACAGAATGGTGAAATCATCGTAAAAGCAATCGAAGAAGCAAAAAATCTTAACAAATCAATCATTATAATAAGTGTAAGTAAAGGTGGTACAGATACAGCGTATGCTTTGGGAAAATTACTCAATAGTGAAAAAGCACCGCATTTGGCCGGGTGGTTAAACATAGGAGGAATTATTTCAGGTAGCACATTAGTAGACCTAGAAGTAAATGATCCTGAAAAATGGTTATTATCTATTGGCTTTGCACCTGATACACCTCTAACAGCCGTACGAAGTTTACAAAAAGATATCTCATTTAAACGTGCTTCAGACTTGTCGTATCCTGAAAGCGTCACAATTGTGAACTATGTTGCTTTACCATTCGCTAGCAACTTGAGTAAACAATCACGCTACAGCTATCAACGGCTTGCACAATATGGTCCCAATGACGGCGCAGCCCTCACACATGAAATGCTCGTGCCTGATCACCCTACAGTATTAGAAATTGGCTTGGATCATTTTATGCGTTCATTAAGAGCCATGAATCGCGCTATCGCTTTACTGTATATGATCACCGAGAATAAACAACCGTGAAGAAAGTATTGGTCATCAGTCTTTTTTTAGTTTGCATGTGTAATCTATATGCAGCTGAAGTAGCTGATAAAAATTTTCAGTGGCAAGCATCGGCCGATAAAAATGTTTACGCACCATTTAATAAGAATCTACCTACCGAGGAATTTAACACCACATCTGGAAGCGTTATTTTACCAAACCTATATGATGATGAAATTTTCCTAATTGCTGTTCGTGATCCTGATTGCCCCATATCCAGAAGGTATGCCGGCAAGTTAAAAGAATTGCATTATCAAGGGTTAAAAATTATTTTTCTATTAACGGGACAGTTAGCACAGCAAGAGATCGCCGAAAAAGATCGTCAAAGACATAATTTAGAAGGCGTTTATATTCTAGATAAAAATAGAAAATTGAGTTCATGGTTAGGTGTACAAACCAGCGCTGAAGTCTACCTTTTCAATAAAGACGCCAAACTTAAATACCGTGGCGCAATTGATGATCAATATGGTATAGGCTTCAGCCGAGCAAAGGCAAAACAAACATTTCTTAGCGATGCGCTAAATGCCATTCGGCACAACCAGGAAGTTCAATTAAACGCAACATCAGCACCTGGCTGCATCATTCGACAAGCAAAGAGAACAGCTAACGATCACAAAGTTAGCTGGAATAAAGATATTCAATTATTAATCAGTGAAAAATGCCGATCTTGTCATCGTCCTGGCCAGGCGGGCCCTTTCCCACTAGAAACTTACCAACAAGTTTATAACCGTAGAGAAATGATTCGCTTTGTATTAGAAAATAAAGTCATGCCCCCTTGGTCATTAACTGGCGATTCAAAGCGCTTCATAAATAATGATAAATATCTTGCCGATGCAGACAGGCAAAAAATTATTGACTGGATAGATGCTGGTGCATTTGAAGGCAGTGAAACTGATATGAATATTGTTGCAGAATGGACATCGGAGTGGAAATATGGGCAGCCTGATGCAATTTTAACTAGTCCTGTGACAGCAGATATACCCACACAAGGTGAAATTGAATACAAATATCTCAGTATCCCCACTAACTTTGATAAAGACCGCTGGGTACATACTGTTGAAGTAGCTACAGATACCCCAGAGAATACTCATCATATTATTTTATTTGTGTTACCTCCTGAGGATTCATACGATAAATTCATGCCCGGTGCACAAGCCAAGACGGATTTGAATCGCAAAGAGTTGCACAAAATGGCATTGAAGGGATTTTTTAGTGGTTATATTCCCGGACTACCCGGTGTCACATATCAGGATGGCTCTGCAAAATTATTACCTAAAGGCTGGAGAATTGTTTTACAAGCTCATTATCAATCTAATGGAAAACAGGCTCAGGATCGTCCACGAGTGGGACTACAGTTTTTAAATAAGCAACCTAATAAAGCAATTAATACACTTGCAGCAACTAATATCGATATACTAATTCCGGCACAAAAAAAGAATCATATAGAGACGGCTGAATATAAATTTAATCATAATGGTGAAATAGTAGGACTATATCCACATATGCATTTAAGAGGTTCAGCATTTAGGTATGAGCTTGTTAAAACCAATGGCAGCAAAGAAGTGTTATTGGATATTCCCGCTTATGACCCAAACTGGCAACAATATTATCAATTCAGACAACCGATTATTATTAAAAAAGGCATGAAACTTCTCGCCAGTGGTTGGTATGACAATAGTGAAAGTAATTTAAATAATCCCGATCCCAACACTAATGTCAGATTTGGTTTAAGAACTCGCGACGAAATGATGATAGGTTATTTTGATTGGGTTGATACAAACAACAACTTGAACATAGCCAACTAATCAACTCGCTGAGAAGCTCTTTGGTTATTTGTAGTGAAAGTCTTAAGCAGCATTAACTATAGAATCCTGCTTAACCTCATTTTCTATGGCTTCGACTAAAGCATTTGGAATATTTAATCTCATTGCTAACATGCTTAAGTAATCACGCTCAGCAGAATTTATCTCGTTCATCGTTATTACCGAAACAGTATAAATCTCAGTCGCTATTTCCGGTGTCGTAGCTGCACTGATTAATGCATCCATGTCTACTGGACTCTGAATTTGTTCGATCAGCTGAGCTTCTTCCTCGGCATTTAGCTGGTAAGATTTTATTTGCTTAAATATTGCCTGACTCTCTTGCACATCCATTTGCCCATCAGCCCGACTTGCAGCAATCATAGCAGTGACTAATGTCGCTTCTAGATTATGTAATGCTGTTTGGTCATTTTTTGCTGGAAGAAAACCCGAGTCTTCTAAACTTTGCATCTGCTTATTTTCGACGCCAGAGTCTGGAACAGTAGTGGTATTTTGTTTATTGGTATATTTCTTATAAGCTGAATAAGCCAATGCGCCAACTGCGGCCACTCCACCTACTTTAAGTGCACTCTTACCAAATTTACGGCCTTTTTTGCTCATTAAAAAAGAACCAGCGAGACCACCTGCTAAACCTGAAGCTAAACCAGTTGCTGCACCACCTGACAAAACTTTGTCCAATATACTATTCATGCTACTCATTGATAATCCGAGCTTGTAATTTAAAGGTGGCAATATAATCGTTTTTAATTGTAAATAAAATTCGAATTTAAATTACAAATAATCAGTTTTTTATTTACTATTTAATAATAGTAAATTAATGTTTACAAAAATCAGATTATTTTATGAACTAAAATACCTGAATACTTATTTGAAACTCTATGGCTATATTAGTACTTAATAATCACCCAGCTTTAATACTAAAACCTGAATTCAAACATAATGAAAACAGCACTACACTTAAATGCTGAAAACCTAATCACCAAAAACGGCGAACTTTACTTATTTGAAAACTTTTTTGAGGCTAATAACGCTGAAAAATATTACCATCAACTATTAAACAATATTCCCTGGCAAAAACGTTCAATCACTATGTTTGGTAAAACGGTTGATCAACCCAGGTTAATTTCTTGGCACGCTGATCCAGATGTTCATTATAGCTACTCAGGTATTGATCTAACTCCTACGCCTTGGACACAAACACTTCTAAATATTAAAGAGGTTATTGAAACTACAATTCGGCAAGAATTTAATTCAGCTTTTCTTAATTTATATCGTCATGGACGTGACTATATGGGGTGGCATCGGGACAATGAAAAAGTACTGGGGCCTTACCCACTGATTGCTTCTGTGAGTTTGGGAGCCAGACGTAAGTTTAAATTCAAACATATGAAAAATTCAGACTTGAATTATGATATGGAATTAAATTCAGGAAGTTTATTAATTATGTGTGGAGAGATCCAACATTACTGGAAGCACAGCCTACCTAAAGCATTACGTGTTAATGAACCACGTATCAACATCACTTTCAGGCAAGTTTCGATGTAAATTAATTATTTATAATTTACATACAAATTAAATATGATAATAAACATTTATCCTGGCTATCTTAATGCAGCTATTACCACTTAGACGCATCAGCTAAATTCCATTCATCCTGCCAGTCACACGGAATAGTTTGTTCTTCTAACAAGCAATTTGGCATTATTGCAGGATAGAGCTGTGCATAATTTTTTACATCGGTACCTTGAACACGCCGGTTAATATGCCTGGGTTCGAGTTCATCCAGACTTTCGATACCGGCAGCACCGATTAATTCAACTAAGTTAGTGACTGTTTCACGATGGAAATTGGCTACCCGTTGCGATTTATCACTCACAACTATGGCTTTATTACGCGATGGATTTTGAGTTGCAATGCCTGTGGGGCAATGGTCCGTGTTGCAGGTACGTGACTGTATACATCCTAATGACATCATAAATGCACGTGCAGCATTGACAGTATCTGCACCTAGTGCAATCGCCCTAAGAATATGAAATGCAGAAAACATTTTCCCAGAAGCAATAATTCTAATTTTATCGCGCAAGCCTACGCCTATAAGTGCACTATTAACAAATATTAATGCGTCTCTTAACGGCGTCCCCACTGAATTAGTCATCTCCGTAGGTGCCGCACCAGTCCCTCCTTCACCACCATCGACAGTAATAAAATCGGGCAGAATATTTGTTTCCAGCATTGCTTTACATATCGCAAGAAACTCCTCTTTACGACCAATACAAAGCTTAAAACCAATGGGCTTGCCACCAGATAACTCGCGTAGAGAGCTTATAAATTGAAGTAGCTCAACGGGCGTGGAAAAAGCAGAATGTGCCGGTGGCGATACAACATCCTGCCCCATAGGAACATGGCGAATTTTTGCAATTTCTTCGGTCAACTTGGCAGCTGGCAAAATCCCACCATGCCCAGGTTTAGCTCCTTGAGAGAGCTTGATTTCAATCATTTTAACAACATCTTTTGTTGCATTTTGTTTAAATGTTTCTGAGTTAAAATTACCTTGCTCATCACGACAACCAAAATATCCGGTACCTATCTGCCATACAATATCACCGCCATGTTCAAGATGATAAGGGCTAATACTTCCCTCGCCTGTGTTGTGATAGAAGCCTCCTATTTTTGCACCTTTATTGAGCGCCATGATGGCGTTCTTGCTCAGAGCACCATAGCTCATGGCTGAAATATTTAGCGGGGATGCCATATAAGGATGTTTACATTCTTCGCCACCAAATTTAATTCTAGGATCAAAATCAGTGAGATGTTTTGGATGTATTGAGTGATTAACCCATTCATAGCCGGCCCGATTCACATCGAAAATAGTACCAAACGGGCGTGTGTCCCTGTCGCCTTTAGCTCGTTGATAAATCAGTGAACGGAACTCACGAGAAACAGGCGTACCATCTAATTCAGATTCGACAAAATATTGTTGGATTTCCGGGCGTACAAACTCAAACATGTAACGGAAATGGCCTAACACTGGATAAAGGCGTAATACTGAATGACGGGCTTGCGTAATATCATATAGACCCAACAGAATGATTGGGCCAATTATGACAAAGCCCCAGAGCCACGCTTTAGACAATAATGATAAAGCTAATAATATGGCCGTCGATGCAATGGCAATTAGCACAAAATACTGCCTCATGGTCATAGCGTACTACTCCTTATATATGATATACGATTATTTAAGCATTATGATGTCGTATATGACCTTGGTTAAGATACCAACCTTACAAAATTACATGAATTGTTACTATCAAAATGTACGATTTAATTAAATCTACTCTACTTTGTTTTAAATATATAAACGGCATAAGATAGCAGATAAGAATTAATGCAGTTTGGGGGATTTTTCGACTATGTTAGCTGTAGAAATACACTAAATATACACTCTATACCAACATGATACGGATTATTCTTTTCTTGCTGTTAATTTCACCTGCTTGCCTGTTGGCTGCTAATAGTGAGATTTTTTCCGTACAGATTGGCTCATATAAACATTTTGCTGAAGACACCAAAAATGCTGTCAGTGAGTATGGTGTTGTACATGTTTTTACTTTTAAAAATTTATCTCGCGTGACTGTTGGTGAGTTTACCGATCGACGCGAAGCCGAAAAATTAAAAGTCAAATTACGTGCCGCAGGTTACCAGGATGCTTTTGTCAGAAGAACTGGTTATGTCAATTTGGCTCAAGCAAAAAGCACCATAGAGAAATTCAATATCCTGATTTCAGAAATGGATGCACAAGCATTTTATTTAGACGGCCATATGTATTTATTTCAAGGCAATGGGTATATAAGAATACACCGCACTTTAAACTAAATAAGCAAGTGTAAATATATAGCTCTATCCAAATAGAATTTATTATCACTTGTACACGACTGAAGCACACTTTTCATACCTAATCATTTTTTGATAGATAGCCCAATCCCGACAAGATCTACACATAAAATAAGCATTTATTCTTATTTATTGTCGGAGTTAGTGCATTTTCTTTATCACGTGTGGCAAACTTGATCAATATGCTATATTTTGCACGCAAAGAGCATGTAAAATTAATTGTCTATTTAGATAACTATAATTAGAGGAGATAAATTCCCATGAAAACAACCATTTACTCATCTATATTGATTGTGACCCTGTTCTTCATGAGCAGCGCACTTGTGATTTCAGCTGAGAAATCTCTATATGAGCGTATTGGTGGTGAAGCAAAGGCAAGACAGATTGTAAGCGATATTTGGGACAATCATAGTAAAAATCCTATTGTTAAAGACCGCTTTTCAAAAAGTAATCCTGACTATGTGAAACAACGTGTATTTGAGATTTTTGCTGCTGCTACCGGAGCGACAGATGTTGAATACACTGGCATGGACATGAAAACTGCACATAGGGGTATGAATATCAGTGAAATGGAATTTAATGCAGTAGTTGATGATGTATTGGCGGCATGCGAATCCAATGGTGTACAACAACAAGAAATGAATGAGATCCTTGCAATTTTATGGTCAGTCAGAAAAGAAATTGTTAACTCAAACATCATTACAGATACTTTAGTTAGCTCTGACACACCAAGTAAGAGTTCTTATAGCAAGCAAGCCAAGGCATCAAGCAAAAAAGACAGTACTAAGCACGATGCGAATCATTGTTTAACCAGCCACGAGTGCTAATAAAAACTAGTTAGTTATCTTCAAACATAGCTATGTAACTACATAGCTATGTTTCTTTCCTTGGGATTATTAACACTAAAAATTTTCATGTAGCACTCCTTTAGCCTAAGAACTAATTCATATATTTTTAGCATTCATGATAGACAACCAAAAATGTTTATCCTTATCATCTAAACGATCCGGCATTTTATTAATAACATTTGGATACTTCGCCAAAATAGTTTTACATAGTCTGTTACCCGTTGACGTTACAGTTAACTTAACTGTACGTCGATCCTCAATATTATAAAGGCGATCAAGCAATTTTTGATTACACAAATGTTCAGCATGACGTGTAACTGAAGCTCTTTGCATGTTCAAATATGTCGCCGCCTCTGAAGGTGAAGCAACAAAACCCAGATACACAACTTTAAGCACTAACCATTCATTCATTGACAACTTATGCTTTTGAAGTAGAGGTTTCAGTTGCTCTTCAGCTTCACACATAATATTCATAGCAACAACAACAGTCGCAACATCTTTAACACTCATATATTTTTCCCACCCAAAAAATATTAATAAAATTCATCAAAATAAATTTTTCACATCCTATTAAATTATTTTTTACGTATGAAGATGATTAAATTTATTTATTCTTACACTCAACTAATAACAATGCTTTAAATATAACTTCGTTTTTCGCATCACATTTCCGCACCAATTTATATTTTCATAATCAAATACTAAACCTATCAACAATAAAGTAACTCTACTATATAAGTAACAACTTGAATATTATTTAAATATACTCTGTTTATTTAACGTATAGTACATGGTACGTGTTATCCCTAATATGGAGTCATAAGTTGTAACGATATTAACCATAACAATTAACTATAGAATGATATAACCGACCATAATGATTATTTCTTGTTAATAGCAAGACATCCTATCGCAACTCATGATTAATTCGCATAAGCAAAATGAATACATCAATTCATCCATTTCGGTGATCTTAATTGCTTACAACAGACTGTTGATTACTTGGTCAGTAAAAAATTAATACACAAGTATATCAATACATATCTGGTTAGATTTTAAAAAGAAAAATATCTATGTTTGACAATTTTTATGCAGTCTTGCATCGACGCATATCATCTAGAGAAATTATGCTGCCAGTTTTAAAGCTGGACTTTGGATAAATTCATTAAGGAAGAGAATTCTTGAACAGGTCAATTTAATCTGAATATAATGATTTTAAGTTACTTATCTAGTATTGGTTTAAAAAAGAGGTCTTCCCTGACCAAGTTAATTCCATAATAGATTAAAGAGTTATATAGGATTTACATAAAAAGACTTTTACTATTTTCTACAGTACATCTACCTCCTTTAATTTTGTTCACTTAAATTGTATCGCTAAGTATGTCAGCATCATTCTCGCTGGAGTGAGCTGACATACTTGCGGTTAACAATGTAAATTCACCTTCACAACTGACATGCGATAGTTCATTACACACTTAGGGATAACATTTTAACTTCCAGTCCGTTGGAGAGATTAAAACGTTAACTTAACTACTCTTTTTTACATTGAAGTCAGGCGCTAAGTAGACCGCTTCAAATACTCTTCGCAAATTAGCTATTGCTTCAAGTGTATCGTTGTCATTGATTGCATCTCTAGCAGTCATAAGACTTGCTTTCGCAAATGTGTAATCAAAGTATGCATTAGTTAGATCTTCCTCATGACTACCTTTGTAGACAACATCAGTATCAATCTTTTTAGACAGCGTTGGATAAGCACTGATATTTTCAAATACATCTTTGCTTATTGGCGGATAGTAATGTGTATAGCCTTTAGCGATATGAGTATTGTCTTTTTCTTTAGTTTTGGTTGCCACTTTCTTATCATATGCAGTTTCTAATAACTTGATAGACTCTATCGCCTTATTAATACTTGATAAGGACATATCTTGATTCACTCGTAATGAAGAGATTGCTTTCTCAGTCTCCATAAGAACATTGTCTACCTTGCTAGGAACGGCACTCATGTCCAGTTCTGCAGACTTAGCTAGTGCAGGCTTAATGGTAAAAGCTAACAATAAAGCTGAACCTATTATTGTTAACATCGTTCCCCTGGTACTGATTTTCTCCGATTTACTACTTAATGTGGTCATGCAAAACTCCTATTTGTTGTTTGTAATTGAACGTGACGAAACCTGCGAAACTTTTGTAAATGCTTTGAAACAGAGTGGCTAGAGGTGCTAATAGAACTGCTAACTGCTTCTAATAAACTTTCCGATTTTTTTTCAGTAACTAACTGAGGGATACCGTTTACTACGGCCTGTACTCGACAACTTTTTATCTTTTTACCGTGACTTCCCACGGTGCTAAACAGCCTAACGATCACCTTCTTAACTCTGCGTTTTTGAAATCTGAATGAATGGTGTACACGTTTTTGAATTGAGTGTCTGAGTTCTTTACTAACCTCAAATCCTCTGGCCTGAATATCAATTTGCACATTTGTCCCCTTAAGTTATTTACAACGGGATTAAATTTACCTAAGATAAACACAACGAACAAATCGTATTTATATTAATACTAATAAGTTATTTTCGATGATTTGAATTGGATACTTAGTCTAATAGATTTAACTATTTATATATTATTCAATAAGTTAGAGAGGGAAAAATGACACACTTAAATTACAACCATTTATTGTACTTCTGGACAGTTGCACGCGAAGGTAGCATCGCTCGTGCTTCTGAAGTTTTACATATCACACCACAGACTATTAGTGGACAAATTAAAGTGCTGGAAAATTCCATTGGTTCACCTCTGTTTAACCGTTCAGGTCGAGGCCTCACCTTGTCCGAAACTGGCAGGCTAGTGAATGTTTACGCAGAAGAAATTTTTTCTTTGGGCAGTGAATTAGCCCAGACTGTGAAGGATCAAACTATAGGACAATCAACCGAATTAGTCGTAGGAGTAGTCGATTCCATACCAAAACTTATTGCCTACCGAACACTGGCACCTTCACTTGAGTTGGATGAAGATATTAAAGTGGTATGTATTGAAGGGGATTTAGAAAATTTACTGGCAGATTTATCTGTGCATAGAGTTGGACTAGTATTATCAGACAGACCTGTACCTACCGGCTTAAATGTAAAAGCCTATAGCCACTTATTAGGTGAGAGCCAAGTATCGTTTTTTGTACGCCAGAATTTAGCTAAAGATTATTTACATGACTTCCCTAATTCTTTGGATCGTGCCCCTATGTTATTACCGTTACAATCTAGCCAACTAAGAAGAAATCTAGATGACTGGTTCGAACAAAATAACATTGCACCGAAAGTTGTTGCGGAATTTGGCGACAGTGCGTTATTAAAAGCATTTGGCGAAGCAGGTACTGGTGTTTATCCTGCGCCTGATGCTATATCAGACCATATTGAAAAAATGTACGACGCAAAAAAAATTGGTACAGTAAAAGAGATTAAAGAGTCATACTACGCAATCTCACCTGAGCGTAAACTTAAACACCCAGGCGTTAAACAAATAACTAAATTTGCCAGATCAAATATTTTTAAAGCCAAGTCCAATTAAAAATTAATTACTTAACTTGGCTTGAAATTTCTCTTTTAACAATTGTGATATTCTCATCGATCTGTTTTTTCACAAAATCAAATACTAAATTGTCATACTTTTCAGCGATTCTTTCAGAAATTTTTTCTTTGGCGCTCCTTGAAAACTCTAAGGTTTTCTTGCCTAATGGTGATTGATAGAAAATAAGTAGTTCTTTGACATCATTAGGAGAATACGTTTCTTTATATAAAGGCAAATAAATTTCGTCAACTACTCTGTCATATGGCATTTCTTTCTTAACATGAGTCTCATAATTTTTAACCATAGTTGCAAATCTGTTTTTCAGTATTTCTCCTGCTTGCTTTTTTTGTTCGACAGTGAAAGTTGAGCTATCAATAGTCTCATCCGCAGCCCTTAAATAACCCGTCTGCATCTGGTTAATAACTTGAGTATTAAGGCTAATATAACTATTAACCACGCCAGTAATTTCAAATAATTTCTTTAAATTATCGTTATAACTACTAGCGTGCGCGTGAGACAAAAACGACAAGAGAAGTGCTAGAAAAATAGCTCTCATTTGGTATTCCTCAAAAATTTAAATCAAAAAATAAAGTAGAATTAATCATACTAACCCGCAGATCATTGTATTATATCTACAGTAAATGATGGTATTTTTTCGCGCTAAAATTACCACTCCCGTATTGCCTCAGAACTCTATTTCATGTTCAAGAGCATCTTATTAATCAACCACTTACACTCAAACAGCTATTTTTCTGAGAATATCTTGTTTGAAACTCGTGTGAAATTTAAACAAATATGTTTATCAAATTCAAATATAGCTAAGCCGGCCAATATTAAACATGTGCCCAATAAAATAGATAAAGTAAGTGATTCATTATTCAACATCGCCCCTAGCAATAAGGCAGTCACAGGAGTAATCAGAGTAATCATAGATACTTTCATAGCATCTAAATTTTTTAATACAAAATAATATAGTGAAAACCCCAAGGCAGTTGCAATCAATCCTAAATATACAATAGCTAACCAATTTGTTATGGATAACTCGTAATCAGCAGGTGCTTGATTACTAATCATAGTCATACCGAACAAGGGAACAGCAATAATTAGCCCTCCTTGGGTCGCTTGCATGCCTGACAATGTTGTATTTACACGCTTAATTAATACTGCGCCCAAAGCATGGGTGACCGTACTTATAAAAACTGCGGTAACCCCCCATAAAGCAGAGTTACTAATACTAATATTATTGCCAAAAATTATACCTAAACCGGTAACGGCTAATATGAGGCCGGATAATTTCATTAAACTAAAAATATTTTGTTTAAATATAACGCTACTGAAAATACCTGTGATAATAGGTGACAATCCAAATATTATCGCAATCCATCCCGAAGGAATAAATTGTGCTCCCCAATATACAAATAACATTGACAAGAAAATACTTAATCCACTCAATAAATATACATAAACAGCCTGCCTAGTTAACGGCATTGTTAATTTTTTAAATATGAATAACAACGTTAATACGCATAGACCGATTGCCATACGAGCAGTAACAGCAAGCAAATAGCCACTTTCACCACTACTCCATTGAATAGCTAGCGGTGTTGTTGTCCATATAATGATAATGCCTAAATAGGCTGCTTTAACAATCATTGTAAATCCAGAAAAATAGCAAAAAAAAAGCCGCAAGTTTGCACCTGCGGCTTTTTATAAATAATTATTGAATTTTATCTCAACATATTCGATTCAAACGCACAGGTACACATGGCTCTAGCTTTTTCACTAGAATCCAGCGCATATGCGGCAGAAGATTTTGTATATGATTAATTTTCATGGCGCGCATTGTACGATTAAAAATGAATGAGTCAAGATAAGATTATATGATTTTTATGCTAAATCAGGCATACCGGATTATTTGTTCAATAATCACATAGCCTTTGTGACTCAATCATTCAAAATGCTATGATTCACTCTATTAAAGCTGCTTTATACTAGCGACCATAATAACAATTAGCGAACTATTTAAATGGATTTTAGAATAGGACAACGTTGGATTAGTCACTCCGAGACCCAGTTAGGGCTAGGTATTATTACCGATGTATCAAATCGCAGGGTGAAAATACTCTACCCGGCAGCGTCTGAAAGCCGAATATATGCCATCGATAATGCTCCTTTAAGTCGCATTAAATACGCTATCAATGACACGATTATTGATGGTGATGAGCAATCTATTATTGTCACTAATATTGAAGAAAACGATGGTTTAATAAGCTATCGTGGCCAGGCTGCTAATGGAGAGGAAAAGCAGATTCTTGAACTTGATTTGAGTTGTTACGTCCACTTCACCACACCACTGCAACGCTTATTCAGCGGACAATTAGATAAAAATAAGAACTTTTCTCTGCGTATAGAAACACTGCAACAGCTTCATAAACTACAACAATCCCCTGTAAAAGGTTTACTCGGGTCACGCACCGACCTACTACCACATCAAATATACATTGCTAATAATGTCGCCAACCGACATGCACCCCGTGTATTACTGGCAGACGAAGTTGGTTTAGGCAAAACCATAGAAGCCGGGATGATATTACACCATCAGATTCATACCGGAAAAACTACACGTGTACTTATTGTTGTACCAGACAGTTTGATACATCAGTGGTTGGTAGAAATGTTGCGCAAGTTCAATTTAAATTTTTCAATTTTTAATCACGAAAGAATTAATGCTTTGATTGACGAGGGCCTCCCGAACCCATTCGAGTCAGAACAACAAGTCATTTGTCCACTTAGTTTAATAAGCGAACAAACTAATATTCAAGAATATTTAATTGCTACTCACTGGGATACCATAGTTATTGATGAAGCTCATCATTTAGCATGGAACGAAATACAGTCGAGCCCTGAGTATCAATGTATTGAAAAATTATCAAAAAATTGTGCAAGCTTATTATTACTGACTGCTACCCCCGAACAAGTTGGACTAGAAAGTCATTTTGCACGCTTAAGATTACTTGACCCAGCACGATTTCATGACCTGGAGGAATATAAGCGTGAGCAAAAAAACCTAGAGTCATTAAATGAACTGATACAAACATTATTATCTAAACACTCACTTAATGAAGAACAGGATATTGCTTTAAAAACATACTTAGGGGACGAATATGACGATAATCCCAATGAGATTATTAAAAAACTATTAGACAGGCATGGAACAGGCCGTGTTTTATTCAGAAATTCTCGAGCAACAATACAAGGATTTCCCTCAAGGAATGTCCATCAAAGTCCACTTACACTAAATAAGAGCCATACAATAGACTCCACCTCATTGTATCCGGAAGTTAATTTTTCTGATGATACATGGCTTAACCAGGACCCACGTGTCGCTTGGTTAGTTGAAAAAGTAAGGTCTTTAAAACCAAACAAAGTGTTAGTCATATGTCACCACGCATCTACAGCTATCCAATTAGACAATTACTTGAACCTGAGAATGGGTATCCGTAGCGCATCATTCTATGAAGATTTGAGTATTATCGAGCGTGATCGAGCAGCAGCATATTTTGCAGAAGGTTCTAATCCAGATGACCTTAACACTGGTGATGGTGCGCAAGTTTTAATTTGCTCAGAAATTGGCAGTGAAGGCCGTAATTTTCAATTTTCTCACCACTTAATATTATTTGATCTGCCATTAAATCCGGATTTGTTAGAACAAAGAATTGGCCGTCTAGATAGAATTGGGCAAAAACACCCTATTCAAATACACATTCCTTATATTGTAAATTCCTCACAAGAAGTCCTTTTCAGATGGTTACATGAAGGCATTAATCTCTTTAATCAAAGTTGCTCTGCTGGATATGAAATATACAAACAATTCGCACAACAACTTAATTATTTAATCACGCATCCACCGCACAATAATGACAAACTGCTTGATGAGCTAATTAATCAAACGCGTAAATTTACTAAAGAAACCGTGCGTAATTTACAACAGGGCCGCGATAAACTTCTGGAAATTAATTCTTGCAACAAAAAAGTTGCTGATATATTAATCAATGAAATTAAAGCCTATGACAGCCCTGTTCAATTAAGTAATTATATGGAACTAGTATTTGATCAGTTTGGTGTTGATAGTGATTTTCACTCGGAACATAGCTATGTATTACATCCAAGCGAACATATGCATGAAAATTTCCCTGGCTTAAGAGAGGAAGGAAACACAATTACATTTGACCGCAACAAAGCATTATCGCGTGACGATATGGAATTCCTGAGTTGGGAACACCCTATGGTTTCTGAAAGCATGGAAATGATTCAGCACAGCCAATTTGGCAATACAGCTTTAGCAATGATTAGTTTAGAAAGCTTACCTAAAGGTACATTATTTGTAGAGACCTGGTATGCAATCCATACAATCGCAGACAAAAAATTACAGCTAGACCGCTTCTTGCCTTTACACCCTATTCGCTTTTTGCTTGATAGTAGCAAGAAGAACTACAGTCAAATATTACCTTATGAGAAATTATCTGCTTTATGCGGCTCTTTACCCAAAAAAACTGCATTAGCCATAGCCGAAAAAACACGTACTATCACTCAATCTATTGTGGATACAACACAAATATTAGCTGATGAAAAAGTTACCGCGATTAAATCTGCCGCTAAAGCGCTAATGGAAAAGCAACTTAGCGCCGAACTTGAGAGGCTAATAGCATTACAAAAGGTTAATCCATCCATCCGCCAGGAAGAAATATTATATTTAGAAAGTGTTATGCAAGAATCTAGTGAATGTATAGACCGGGCTAAATATCAGTTACAAGCAGTACGCATTATTGTAAATAATTAATTTACTGTTTACACAGCTATCTTCAAGTCTTCACTTATTAACTCTTCTATATTTGTACTCGCTATAGGCAAGGTAAAGGTGAAGGTTGATCCTACACCGAGAGTTGATTCAAGTGATATCTTGCCACCATGCCTTTCTATAATCTTCTTACAAATAGATAATCCAATACCAGTACCAGAATACTCTGCACGTGAATGCAAGCGCTTAAATATAATAAATATTTTTTCTCGATATTCATTTTTAATACCAATACCATTATCCTGAACCGAAAATTGAACCTTATCATTTAAAATTTTTGCATCAATATTGATTACGGGCACCTCTTTTTCGCAATATTTCAACGCGTTGCTAATTAAATTAGAAAATACTATTCTAATTTGTGAAGGGACACCTAGAACAGGAAGCAAATCTTTACATATTATTTCAGCACTGCTCTCATAGATCTGCACACTAAGATCTTGCATTACATCATCCAGCAAAGCATGAGTATCGATATTTTGCATATCCTCTTTACTTGATTCAACTCTTGAATATTCAAGCAACCCTTCTATTAACTCTTGCATACGTACACAACCTTCAACAGCATAGTTGATATATTGATCGGCATTATCATCTATCTCACCCGCATAACGTTTTTTCAATAATTGCACATAACTCCCAACCATTCTTAGTGGTTCTTGCAAGTCATGCGAAGCGATATATGCAAACTGACTTAAATCTTCATTAGATTGTTTCAGCTCTAACGACTGCTTAGCAAGCTTTTTATACAGGTAAATTCGCTTTAGGGAATACTCCCTAAGAGAATCTAATGCAATAGCAATATCTTTAAGTTCAGACTCTCCATCTGTATTAATATTAAAATTAAAATCATTCTTGGAAAATCTTTTTGTCACATTAGACAAATATGATAATTTCATTACAATATTTTTATACACAAAAAACCAGGATATAATTAGCGATATGACTAATGCAACAAACGCAATCGCATAAAGTAATTTTTCACTATGAGAGACAGTTTCATATAATTGATAAGAAGATTTTTCCACACTATTCCTGACTTGATTCACTAATGAAAAAATTGCTGTATTTAGTTGCTGAGTAAATAGAATATTTTCTTGCGTTATCGCATCTAATTTTAATGAGAGATTAACTAAAGATAATTTAGCATCAAATATATCTGGTGAATCCTGCCCATAACTTATAAGAACATTTACATAAGTACCAATACTTTCTTTTATTTGATACTTGTCATTTTGGACTAATATGCGCACAATCTTTCTTAATGAATGATTAAATTCTTGCCTTATAGATAAAACTTTTTCCTTATTAATATTGTCTTCAATTAATTTTAAATCTTCTCTTAACTCTCCTGCGCTTAAAATAATACTAGAAATTAACTCCATGTCATATATTTCATTACGCAATATATCTAGCATTTCCTCAGAATCATAAGATTTATTATTTACAGCACCACTTAACAACATATCATCAGCATTAATTTTTATAATTGATGCTTTATCTTCGATAGCCTCTATCGCATCTAACATTGTTTCAATTTCATGCCTGATACTTTTTTCATTATTAAGCTTTACACTAGTAATACTATATAACTGCTGCACATTCCCATTTAACATATGCAGTATAGTCTCTATTTCATCCAACAATTTATTTGGCACCTGATACTTTTTAATTAATTCCAAAAAATAAGAAAGATCGGCTATCAATAATTTTGACTTATCCATTTGTAATTTAAGTTGATCTATATTATCTATCTCTGACATTGATATAGATTGCTCAATAATATTGATCGCGGTTCTGGATAACTGATTGACTTCTACTAACGCCGGTACCGAGTTCTGAGTCAACATCTGCTGGGATCTATCAATTTTCTTTATCGCTAAAGTAGCAATAACTACAGATAATATTGTGAAGAACAATATTATGCCGATCGATAGAATTAATTTTCCACCTACACTTGAAGTTATTCTAGATGTTGTATTCATTCTAAAGAATACTTGATATTCGCCGTTAATTTACCTTGATAAGCTAAATATCGACTGAATTAAGAATATATTTAAGTACTAATTATGGATCTTAACCTCAAGACACGCAGGCAATTTATCAGAGACATGGGCGTAGCTACCGCTACTGCGCTTATTCCTACCACTTGTCTTTATGCTAATAATAAAATCTTGCCCAATGATCTTACTCTCTCGATTATCGAACATGTTAAGAACTTGGTTAATGGAAGGAATATTGTATTAACAATTTTACAACCTGAAGGATCATTAGGAAATGTCAAACCTACAGGCGAACTCTTTCACCAATACACAGGCGTTACTATTAAATATATTGAAGCATCATTAGATGAAATTAACGCAAAAATAATGGCACAAGCCTTTTCAAATGATACTTATTTTGACATTGCACTACCGGCTACTTTTGGATTGCCTGATTTAGTAGAGGCCAACGTAATACAAGACTTAAGTGAGTATGCTATTAAATATCAACCGCAAGGTTACGATTTAAGCATGCTCTATACCATCGGCAATTTCTACAAAGGTAAGTTTTATGGCTATCAAACTGATGGTGACACTTATGTCATGTTTTACAATAAAGCATGGCTACATAATCATGCAGAGCAAAAAGCTTTTAAAGAGAAATATAATTACTCATTAGGCGTGCCAAAAACATGGCAGCAATTAGATCAAATGATAGAATTTTTCCATCGCCCTGAAAAAGATATGTATGGTGGTGCTTTATTTAGAAATAAAGATTATATTGCATGGGAATGGTGGAGTAGATTCCATGCAAAAGGGTTATTCCCTTTCGATGATAAACTTCAGCCTCAAATTAATTCCCAAGCAGGTATTGATGCTCTATCTGAACTAATTTCAGCGAGCCAATATTTATACCCTGGAGCCAAGTCTAATGGCTTATTTGAGAATTGGGATGATTTTTCCAAGGGCAATATATTTTGCAATATCGGCTGGGGTGGAACGCAAAAATATTTAAATAAACCAGGTTCAAACATTCGTAATAACTTAGCCTATGGTCCGACACCTGGTGGAACAGTAAATAATGAATTACTACATGTTCCCTATTTTAATTGGGGATGGAATTACACTGTTTCAAATCTTTCAAAAGAAAAAGAAATTGCTTACTTATATACTTTATTTGCATGTAGTCCTGAAATGTCAACGCTAGCGGTGCAATTCCCTGATGGTTATTTCGATCCATTTCGTAATGAACATTATCAAGATGAAATGATCATTAAAACTTACAGCAAAGAATTTTTAGATGCACATCAATTTAGCATGCGAAACAGCATCCCTGACTTGTATCTAACTGGGCAAGGCGATTACTGGGATGCATTAAAAGATAATTTAGATTTAGCTAATCGTGGCAAAATGAGTGCAAAACTTGCTTTAAATACAACTGCGAAGCTATGGAATCAAATAAGCACAAGACATGGCATTAGCAATCAACTTGAGCAATGGAAGTATCTTAAAGCGCACTACCCTGAAAACATACGCAATAAACTCATCTAATAATGCATGCCTGCAAAACTAGAGTTAACTTATGATGGATAAAAAAACTGCACAAATACTATTAGTAGAAGATAATCCTGCAGATGTAATGCTAATGAAAGAAGCATTTAATAGTTCAACAATTGTAGAAGAAATCCACATTGCAGTAGACGGTGAAGAAGCCTTGGATTTCGTTAACAAAAGAGGCAAATTCGAAAATGCTGTGACTCCAGATTTAATATTACTCGACTTAAATCTACCTAAGATTGATGGCCGTGAAGTATTAAGTGAGTTAAATAATGATCCACAACTACACAGAATCCCAGTGATTGTTCTGTCCAGCTCAAAAGTAGAAAAAGATATATTGGAATCTTATGACAATAGTGCTAATTGCTATATTGTTAAACCAATAGAGCTTGAAAAATTCGTCAAGATAGTCGAAATGATTGAAAGCTTTTGGTTTGGCCTTGCTACTTTGCCTGATTAATTTTAAGTATTGCTGACTAAATCCACACAATACTATCCAATAAAATACTTTACTAAATATCTATAACTGATTGTTTATTAAGTATTATTTTGAAATATCTTATATGGATTAAATATTTTTATATGCTTTAGCATATAGATACATTAGAATATGCTCATATAGGAGATATTTTAATGAGACTATCAAAAACAGCTTTACTTAACTTTATCGGCATACTAACAATCTGCACTACGCCAGTTTTCACTGATGCATCGGCCGAGCAATCCTACACTGCCACTAAGCATGCTTCACAGCCTCACATAATACTGACTAATTAATAACAATATTCTTATCAGTACACACTATAAGAATACAGCAGGATGCTACCGAAATAGTTTTGACTCCCAGGAACTAGAGTAGTAAATCTATTTCAACGAAAAGCCTCTACGGATAATTCCGAGAGGCTTTTTTTATGGATTAAACCGACAAATAACTGCTTATCTTCTCGGCATCTACTTCATCTCTGGTATTTTCAAAAATAATTTCGCCACTTTCAATGACCAGGATTCGATCAGCAACTGCTAAAGCAAAATGTAATACCTGTTCAGAAACAATGATTGTGATATCACGCATTTTTCTAATTTCATTTAGGATATTAGCAATATCTTTTATTATTGAAGGTTGGATCCCTTCTGTAGGTTCATCCAAAAGTAATACTTTTGGATCTGTGACAAGCGCTCTGGCTATAGCAAGTTGCTGCTGCTGACCACCAGATAAATTCCCTCCTTTACGGTGTCGCATTTCATGCAGCACTGGAAATAAAGCAAATATCTCATCAGGAATTTTTTTCGATTTTGAATTTTCCAGGCCTGTTTCGATATTTTCTTGTACAGATAGAGTTGGAAATATCATTCTCCCCTGCGGTACGTAGGCAATTCCTTGATAAACTCTTTGGTAGCTCTCCATCGCTGAAACATCTGTATCACCTACTGAAATATTCCCATTATTGATTGGAAGCAAGCCTATTAATGATTTAAATAACGTGGTTTTACCCATACCATTACGACCCATAATAGCAATTGTTTGATTATCTTCTGCTGTAAATGATAAATTTTCAATTACCTTGCTTTGACCATAAGAAACTTGAATATTTTCGACGTTAAGCATGTTTAATTCCTTTTGTACTAGTCATTCAGACTAATGACCCAAATACACTTCAATAACTTCTGGATTAGCCTTCACTTCACTCATTTGACCTTCCGCTAGAAGTTTACCTTGATGTAATACTGTTACTTTACTGGCTATCTTCTCAACAAAATCCATATCATGTTCAATAACAATCACACTTCTACCCTGGCATATTCTCTTTAATAACTCCGCAGTTTGATCTCTTTCGCGCACACTCATACCCGCAACAGGTTCATCCAGCATGAGCAACTCAGGATCTTGAATAAGCAGCATACCAATCTCAAGCCATTGTTTTTGCCCATGACTCAATAACGATGCTTCCATATTCAAGTGTTCATCAAGAAAAATCTCTTTGGCAATGCGACGAATTTCTTTATCTATATCATCTGTCGTTTTAAAGAAAATAGCACTCAAAACATTTCTTGCCTGTGGATATGAAACTTCCAGATTTTCATAAACAGATAAGTTTTCATAAATTGATGGTGTTTGAAATTTACGACCAACGCCTGCATGCACAATCTGATGTTCTGACATCTTTGTAAGTTCATGGTTATTAAACTTTATAAAACCACTGCTTGCTGAAGTTTTACCACATATTAAATCCAATAATGTTGTCTTACCGGCGCCATTAGGCCCTATCACTACTCTTAGTTCATTTTTATCGACATACATAGTGACATTGTCTACTGCCTTAAAACCGTCAAATGAAACTGTCAATTCCTCAATACTAAGAACATAGTCAGTATTACTTCCTTCAGCCATGTTTAACTCCTTTTATTGATCTGCAACGGTTGAAGAAGGATTCATATTAGAATCTTTGCCAGACGAACTAGCCTTTAAAATAGGTATTTTATCTTGCGTAGACTCTTTCCTTTTTCTTGATATGTACATAGCTTTTAACTTGTCATAGATACCAGCAAGTCCATTTGGAAATAACATGACCACACTAATAAATAGTGCGCCCATTAATAACAACCATAATTCAGGGAAGCTTTCTGAAAATATTGTTTTGCCGTAATTAACCAGTAACGTGCCGTAGACAGCCCCTATCAAACTCATACGACCGCCAACTGCAGCAAAAATTACCATTTCAATAGAAGGAACAATTCCTACAAATGAAGGTGACATGAAGCCAACCTGTAAGGTGAACATAGCACCCCCTATGGCAGAGAAACTTGCGGCAATACAAAATATAAAAATCTTAAAGTTAGCCACATCATAACCAGAAAATCTCACTCGATCTTCTTTATCTTTCAATGCTAACAACAGCTTTCCTACTTTACTGTTTATAATGTAACGGCCAATAAGAATACACACGGCCAATAGCAGCAAATTAATGTAATAAAGAATATATTTTGCAGAGTCATCTCTGATATCCCAACCATGCAAAGTGCGCAAGTCAGTTATTCCATTAACACCACCAGTCAATCCCTGTTGACCTATAATTAGTATTGTTAGAATCGCAGCGACTGCTTGAGTGATAATTGCAAAGTACACTCCGCCAACACGTCGCTTGAACATTGCTGCGCCAATGATATATGCAAAAATTGTAGGCACAGCAATAACCGCTATCAAAGTGAAAATGAAACTGTCAAATGGTACCCAAAACCACGGAAGTTCCGTTAACTGATTCCAGTCCATGAAATCTGGTATACCTGGCGTTGATTGTATGGCGGTTGTTTCTGGATCTGATGCTTCGAGCTTAAGAAACATGGCCATACAATAACCACCTAAACCAAAGAATATCCCTTGCCCTAAACTTAAAATTCCACCATAACCCCAACACAAAACCAAACCCATGGCGACAAAGGCATAAGTTAGATACTTACCGACCAGATTCAGGCGAAATATATCTAATACTAGTGGCAGTAATACACCTAAAAAGACCAATAAAATAACTAAACCTATAATATCGGTCTTTTCTCCAAACATTCTTTTAATTGCTAATCCCATTGCAAAACTCTCCTTACTTTCTGACTTTGATAGAGAATAAACCTTCTGGTCTAATCATTAAGATGCCTATGACGGTAAGAAGTGTGAGTACTTTCGCCATTGAACCCGACATAAAGAACTCCATAATTGATTGTGCTTGAGCAATAGAAAATGCCGAAGCAATTGTCCCCAGTAAACTTGCCGCCCCGCCAAACACCACGACTAAGAATGTGTCAACAATATAAAGTGATCCACTGGTTGGACCGGTAGATGCAATCGTAGTGAAAACCGCACCTGCTATACCTGCAATGCCACACCCAAATGCGAAGGTGTATCGATCCACTTTTTTAGTATTAATACCTGCCGCACCACTCATAAGCCGATTTTGAGTTGTTGCTCTAATACGTAAACCCCAGCGAGACTTATTCAACATATAGAATACGGTTAGCGTCAAAATTAAAGTCACAAAAACAACCAACATGCCATTGATTGGGATTTCAATAATATCTGTGAGTTGATATGAACCCAGTAACCAATCCGGTAGCGTAGGACTCACTTCTCGCGCACCAAATGATGATCTAAATATTTGCTGCATTATTAAACTAAGGCCCCATGTAGCCAATAATGTATCTAAAGGCCGTTTATATAAATGCCTTACAATTCCTAATTCAACTAAATATCCAACAATAAACGCCATAAAAAATGCCACAATAATGGCTAGAAAAAAGTAATAATCCATAAACCCAGGCATATGCTTTTCAGTAACAACAGAAATTAAATATGTTGTATATGCACCAATAGTAAGAAACTCTCCATGAGCCATATTTATGACTTTCATTTGTCCAAATATAATCGCAAGTCCTAATGCCATGAGAAGGAATACGCAGAATAAACTTAGTCCTGAAAATCCTTGCATGGCAAAAATAGCGCCCAGTTCAGATGCAGAGTAATCAGAAAACATTATGAAACTCCTTGTTAATTTGTCCGGTCGTATATACGAGTAATGGCATAGTTAAAACACCATTACTCGTTATACATGTCATATTTAGCTAACTAGACTTATTGATAGCCTTCTGGGAACGGATTTGGCTCGATCAGTTCTGACTCCCAGATGACGTCGAACTGCCCATCTGCACGTGCTCTACCAATACGTGTTTTACTCCACAAATGATGGTTACTATCATGAATACGCACATAACCTTCCGGAGCGGTAGTCAGTTCAATTCCATTTGATGCAACTGCAATTTCATCAATATCAAAACTACCTGCTTTTTCTACGGCAGCTTTCCACAACCATGGACCAAGATAAGCAGCTTGGGTTACGTCACCAATTACGCTATCTTCACCCCACATGTCTTTAAACGCTTTAACGAATGCCTTGTTATTGTCATTGTCTAGGCTTTGAAAATATTTCATTGCCGCATAGAAGCCTTCAACATTTTCACCACCAATACCTAACATTTCATCTTCGGTAACTGAAATTGTTAATAGCGTCCACTTGTCCGAAGTGATACCAGCAGCTTTTAACTGCTTATACCAAGACACATTACTACCACCTACAACAATGCTGTAAATAACATCAGGCTTCTTCAACTTAATCTTATTTATCAGTGACCCAAAGTTGGTATGACCAAGCGGGTAATATTCTTCACCTACAACTTTCCCACCTAAAACGTTCTCAATATGTTTACGTGCAATTTTGTTTGAAGTTCTTGGCCAAATATAATCTGAACCAATCAGGTAAAAAGTTTCAGCACCTTTTGTTTTATGTACCCAGTCGAGGCCTGCAATAATTTGCTGAGTTGCTTCTTGGCCTGTATAGATTACATTTTTAGATTGTTCTAAGCCTTCATAGAAAGTTGGGTAATAAAGCATGCCATTTTCTTTTTCGAAAACAGGTAATACAGCTTTCCTTGATGCGGATGTCCAACAGCCAAATACTGCAGCAACCTTATCTTTAACTAGCAGCTTTTTAGCCTTTTCCGCGAATGTTGGCCAATCACTTGCCCCATCCTCCTGGATAACTTCGATCTTTCTACCAAGTACACCACCCATTTCATTAATTTGTTTGATAGCTAATTTCTCTGCTTCTACCGAACCTGATTCACTAATGGCCATTGTTCCAGTAACTGAATGAAGAATACCAACTGTGACAGTGTCATCAGTCACCGCCAGGCCAGTGGTATTTACCTCTGCAGTTGGCGGATGGTCATCCGCGTGAGTAATTTGCATCAATGATAAAAGTATCACTGATATCAAAATACTAAATTTAAATTTATACATCGTTTACATCTCCAAAGTTGATTTGAATATTTTCGCTATATTCATTGCAACTAGGATGCCAACTACGTTCTAAAGGCTTTATTAGAAATAAAATTCCAAAATAAATAATTAATATTATTTTTACGCACTAAATAGAAAATGATTTATGTTTATATTTAAGTCACATGGTGCATAAATATTTATTGACTATTAATTAAAAATTAAATTTATTTTTTTATCACGTTTAAATAATGACATAGATAAAAATATGCATACATATAATGCATAAATGAAAATTTTATAGTGCAAAAAAATATTAAGAAGAATAAAAAATTATTTTTTATTCATATATGAAGTGGAATTTTGATCTAAAATTTTTTTGATTGTTGAACAGTGCCATTTACCATTTCTAGGTGTCGCAATGCCTTGATCATTCAATTGATCACAAATATCTTGAAGTATTAAGCCTTTATTTCTCAAATTAAATATTTTTGAGATGATTTCTTGTTGCGAGCGGTCGATCATGTGGTAACCACAAGAAGATATTCTCCATCCAAATCTTATTCTGCGCTCATTTTGATGGCCTTCCTTGTAATTGCGCATGTCAAAATTTAATGCCCCAGCATCCAGGGGCGCCCGTTGTTTTGTGACTGCATATTACTAGTCTTATCAGTGTTATTATGACTGTGATTGCATGAACTACTGCATACATGTTTCTTTTTACGCATTGGCTCATGTGCACTCTTTTCATTTCTAGCCCAGGCCTGACGATTTCTATCACTCATAAGCGATAATGAAGGAGCCGAGATAATGCGTTTGGTCATGGAGCCACATGCAGGACAAAAGTAATCATCATCTCTTTTGTCTATATCTGTTTGGTGTGCGAAGTTACCATGTTGTTCACATTGATACTCATAAATAGGCATTATCTTAGCTCCTTGTTATTTTTAGCTAGTCAAAGCTAAATCTTCACTGCCGGTCACAAATTTGGTTGGTCCTTCAGCATTGATACTAATATCAAAATCAAAAATACCTGTCGGTAACCATAATGTTGAACATGCATTTGGAATATCGACAATACCACTTATATGGCCTTCAACCGGTGCAGTCCCCAAAATTGCATAACCTTGTGCACCCGTGAATCCAAATTTCTTCATGTATTCGATGGCATTTAAACATGCTCTGCGATAGGCAATGTGCGGATCCAAGTAGTATTGCTCACCATCTTCATCCACTGATATGCCTTCAAATATCAAATAATCTGAATAGTCGGGGTCGATTTTACTTGGCTTGAATATCGGGTTAACAACACCATATTTTTCCATGCCGCCCTTAATAATATTGACTCGAATATCAAGGTAGCCTGCCATTTCAATAGCACCACAAAAAGTGATCTCTCCATCACCTTGTGAAAAATGGATATCGCCCATAGAAAGACCAGCGCCATCAACATAAACAGGGAAATAAACAGTCGAGCCACGCGATAAATTTTTAATGTCACAGTTACCTCCATGCTCTCTTGGTGGGACTGTACGAGCCGCCTCAGCTGCTGCTTTATCTCTCGCAGCACCTGTTAAAGAACCCATTAACGCTGTATCTGCATAAGGCAGCGCTGCCAGAGGAGGAACACGGTCTGGATCAGTATTGACTAATTTAGTTTCGCGTTTATTCCATTCATCTAATAAATCAGCAGAAGGTAAACAACCAATCAAGCCGGGGTGCATTGTGCCTGGGAAACTAACATGAGGAATATGACGCGACGACGCCCACACACCACTAAAGTCCCAACAAGCTTTCCTTGCTTCCGGATAATGCTCGGTTAAAAATCCGCCACCATTCTCGCGTGCGAAAAAGCCGGTAAAACCCCAAGCCGATTCTGGCAAGACGCCCACATCCAAAATATCAACCATGAGTAAGTCACCAGGTTTTGCTCCTTCAACGCCTATGGGTCCACTGAGATAATGCACTTTGGTTAGATCAACATCACGAATATCATTCGCACTGTCATCATTGTTAATCTGTCCACCCGTCCAATCAATACATTGAACTCTAAATTCATCACCTGGTTTGACTGTCGACGAGAAAGGAATATCTGGATGCCATCGATTATGCAGGACATCACCTTGTTCTTCAGGTGTTTTATCGATGCTTACTTCTATTAAAGTCTCAATCATTTTGTGCTCCCAACTGATGTAATTTAAATCAAACGTACAATTGGTTACGCACTAAATGTGCCAAAATAAGCAGTTACTATATATATCAGTCGTTTAGCAGCTTATTTTGTTATTTACTAAGAAGTAATATGAATATTTATGCACTAAATTCAATGCACTTTATGAAAAAAATGATCCAATAAAGTGCTATGCATAGCGATATGTTAGTTGTTGAGATAAGTATTTAATTCTTCGATAGAACTGATAGATATACCAAGGTCTTTGAGAATTCCATCATGCATTGCATAGATTAACCCATGTACTGTTAAAGGATTACTACTTCTCCATTTTTTTTGCACAATGGTTGTATTACAAACATTAAATACTTGTTCAATAACATTCAATTCACTTAAACGGTCGCATTTTTCCTTATCATTCAAAATATCAAGCTCTTTTTGATGAAATCTTGCAATGTCTTTTATATGCCTCAGCCAATTATCAATTAAGCCATGGTATTCATCTTCAAGTGACGCTTGTATACCGCCGCAGCCATAATGCCCGCACACAATAATATGCTTAACTCTTAATACTTCGACAGCAAATTGAATTACCGACAAACAGTTTAAGTCACTATGTACCACCACATTGGCAATATTCCTATGTACAAAAATTTCTCCAGGAGGCAATTGTACAATATCGTTGGCCGGTACCCGACTATCAGAGCAACCAATCCATAAATATTCTGGTGTTTGCTCCCTGGATAAATTAGTAAAAAATTTCGGATCATGGTCAGTAATATTTTCAGCCCATGTTCTGTTATTACTTATAAGTTGTTTTATAGTAGTCATATTATTTTAACCCCTCGAACTCAAAATACCCATCCCATAATATGTCCAATTTTTCGTTAGCTTCCAATAATGAAATCGCTTTAAATGCATTATCATTCTGGACCACTAAGCCTAATCGAACTAATTTATCTATTGCATCCTGCATATCAAAATCAATACGACATGAGTATTTATTTTCAAACCAATCTTCTATCTTCTTATCCAGCTCCGTAATTGATAAAAATTTACCAGCTATCAATAAATGGTAATAAGCAAGTATAGTTTCTTTAGTTTCCTCTTCCTCTGCTGCATCAATTAAGTGGTGAAACACGCCCGCATTATTATCCAAATTCTTGAAATACAAATTCTCTGCTAGTTGCTTCATGAATTTTATTTTTCTGTTTTTATACTTACTGAATTGGCGCCACAAAAATCCACCCAAGCCTCCCAAACCAACCGCTAATGCAACCAGACTTGCCTGGTCAATATTTGCTGGCTCATCGCTTAAACCCAGCCAAAATGCCATTACAGAAAAAACCAATAATAATGTAGCACCGAGTTTAGTAACCAGCATAAATAAGCTACCAACTGCAGTTGGTACTCCGATTAATAACTTATCAATACGCTTCATACGAACCTCGGTATTTGGAAACAGCATTTCCATATCGTTTTTAGGCACGTTACGAAATAATTTGATTATCGTGGAACCTGGTTCAAAATATAACTCTGTTTTCTCCACGGAATTGAAGTATTGTTGATCTTTGAAGCGTACATAAACTAATACTCTGTCATACACTTGCAAGTCTATATTTGTCTTTTTTAAACCAAACCACTCTCTGATAGTTTCAGTTTGCTGGTTAATACCACGCCTGAAAAATAATACCTCCTCAAAGTCATCAAAATCGACTTGTAATTTTACTTTAAATAGTGACTCACTATTTAAAGCATCATTCATATCATTTTCAGAAACTTTTTCGTAATTAGCCTGCTCTAAAACTTGCTTTAACTCATTTTCAAGTTTTATTTTCATTTCACTTTCAGAATATTCTTCGCTGGCGAGTTGCAAAGTATCACTGTCTGGATTAAATGGTGCATAACATTCTTTTAAAAATTCCAATCGCTTATGTAATTCAAAATGAAACAGAGAATTGATTATTTGACAAAAATTCGTGAAGTTATTTTTATCAGTATCTGG
>Ga0207422_1001869_pt1 | contig 34296 bp, 31 predicted proteins | sample MarCyaLeptolynsp_FD_187757 | JGI IMG/M metagenome (GOLD analysis project Ga0207422, IMG submission 187757) | Marine cyanobacterial communities from Panama - species 1 Leptolyngbya sp. (SPAdes) | ecosystem: Environmental > Aquatic > Marine > Unclassified | place: Panama: Panama City | collected... | reverse complement strand
AACGGATGGGGAGAACACCCAATTCCCGTCATTGTCAAGAGGCGGAGGCCGGCTTCTTTTTCCGCCAAAGCTGATAACCGTTCTCGGCTATCCCGGCTTCGATGGCGTCACGCGGCAATCCGTTGGGCGGAACCTGGTCCGGACGAACGACACCGATACCCGTCCACGGGGCGAATTTCTTCGGCAGGGAATCGCCCGCCGGGTTAGCCGCAAATCCAAAAATCGAATCCGATTTATCGGATTGAAACATGAACAGATTGGAATCAGTCGCCATGGGTACTTTCCTTTACCTGCGCACATACTCAGCGCAGTTCATTGATGAAGGCGCTGAAATCGATCAGTCAACACCCCTGAAATGCCACTTTGTTTTCCGCGACCGCACATCCCGCAGACCCGGGTTTCTGTCCTGAACGAGGCATGAGCTGAACAGGCAGATTCTTGCGAGCGAAACAGCTCGCTCGTCAGCCGCCAGTCTGAAGATTGTCAGCGGATGACTTGCCGCTACGACTGTCTTCCACGACTTCAAAGGAAATCTCCTGACCTTCGTCCAAGCCACTCAACCCCGCACGCTGTACCGCGCTGATGTGAACGAATACGTCGGAACCGCCCGAACTGGGTTGGATGAAACCATAACCCTTTTGAGCATTGAACCACTTGACGACGCCAGTCTGCATAAGATTTCCATTTCGATACAAGAGTGCGTATTGCCACACCCGGGCATCGAGCCCGGTGCAACCAATCGATGTTCTGGATATGAGGTGTGGTCATGGCGCTCTGTAAAAAAGCGCAACGCCGAGCCAATCGGCCGAAACTCGATACCCTTATATAGGCTTTTTCGGATGAAAATACAAGTCGAGAGCCAAATGCAACAATCAACCAGATCGACAGAAATACATATTTCTCGCAAAGTACCTAATCTTTATTTACTTCAAAAAAATAACAACATGAAATTTTTATTGAATAACTAGCATAAATACTCAAATCATCGAGCCGTAATTGGGACACAATATCAATGAAATAAAAACAATCCTTCGAAACAATTTCTGCTGTCCGTCCAACTGATCAAGCGCGACGTCAGGCCTGCCGCGATACATCAATCACGATCTTGCCAATGTGACCGCCACTTCCCATCGTTTCAAAGGCTTCGCGAAACTGATCGAACTGGAAAACATGGGAGATTTTCGGCTTGATACCATGATGCCGGATTGCAGCAAGCATCCGCTCCATATCCTGGCGGGAACCGCAGGTAACACCCTGCAACCGAACGCGCCGCATAACCACAAGCGGGAGATTGACCGGAGCGATGGCGCCGGACAGGACACCGATCATGGCAATCGTGCCGCTGGCGCGCACGACCCTGAGCGATTGCTCCAAGGTCGCTTCGCCGCCCACTTCGACCACCAGATCGACCCCGTCGGGCGCGAATTCCTCACGCACAGCCCTCGCCCATTTCGGCGTGTTACGATAGTTCAACGTAAAATCCGGCTCCAGATCGGAAACCGCGTCCAGTTTTTCGTCCGACGACGACAACAAGGCGACGCGGGCGCCCAGAATTTTCGCGAACTGCGCCGCGAACAGCGAAACACCGCCGGTTCCCTGGAGCAGAACCGTCCCGCCCGGTCGAAGGTCCGTTTCCTCGACGACGGCATTCCATGCGGTGATCGCGGCACAGGGCAGCGTTGCCGCCTCGTTCTGGGAAAGCGACTCCGGTACCGTCAGCAATGCGGATTCGTCACAAAGGGTGTGACTGACGAGAAAACCATCGCCGCCAGGTCCGCCCCTGGTTTCGGCAAGCATCTCCGCGGAGGCTTCCCCCGCGGGCCAGTTGCGCATGAAAACGCTGACAACGCGGTCGCCCGGTTTGAACGCTGTAACCGCGTCGCCAACCGCCTCAACCGTCCCTGCGCCATCGGAACAGGGAACCACCGGCATGTCCTGGCGCGGGTTATAGGTCCCGTTCATCAGCAGGTAGTCGCGAAAATTCAGGGAGACAGCGTCAATACGGACCAGAACCTCGCGGCCGGTCGGCGCAGGTACCGTTCGATCATCGAAGCGCAGATTGTCGATACCGAATCCGTCAATGACGACAGCGCGAGCCTGGGGCATAGTCGATTATCCTGTGCCGGAGCGGTCACGCCGCCTCAAGGTTTTCCAGTACCGAGACCACCCTGCAGAACGCCTCTTCCATGATGTCCGGCGTATAAACCAGCGGCAAGCGAACGAAAGCCTTGCCGGGCAGCGTACCGTCCGGTTCCGGGCGACTCATGATTGCTCCGGGCAACGCCTTGATCGCCTGCGTTTGCCATAGCGTTCGAGCCGCCGCCGCACCATCCCCGACATCAAGCCAGACAAAAAACGAGGCTTGCGGGCTGCTATAACCCGGCAGGCCTCCGAGGCAGGAATCGGCGACGGCCTTGAGTGCCCTGTATCTGTCCCGATAGGCATCGACATGATCTTCGTCGCGCCAAAGGGCCGTTTGCGCCTCCTGTAAAGCGATCGGCACCTGCGGTCCGGCATAGGCTCTGGCCAAATAGATGTCGGTTCCAACGAACTGACCATCTCCGGCCACGAAACCGCCGCGCAGACCCGGAACGCCCGACCGCTTGGACAGAGAATTCGACACGACCACATTGTCGAAACTTCCGAAAACCTTTCCGGCGACACCAAGGCCGCCGGCCGGCGCGGCGTCAAAATAGATTTCGGAGTAGGCTTCGTCGAATATCGCAATAAAATCGTGCGATCTGGCAAGGCGAATAACCGCCTCGATCTCCGCTTCGTCCATGACCGATGCGGTCGGATTGTTCGGCGAACAGACAACAAAGGCTGCAGCCCGCTCAAGATCGGCTTCAGCGCACCGGGACAAGTCCGGATTGTAACCGTTTGCCGGGGTGAGCGGTACGGTAACCGGATCCGCGCCAGCTATGAGTACGGCGCCGAAAATCGCGTGATAAAGCGGATTCGGGATAAAGACCGCCGGTCGAACGCCGTCCGGCAACTGCTCGGCCTTGCGCATGACCGCAGCGAGAATCGCAAAGGTCAATCCCTCCTTGGATCCGAAGACCGGCAACACATTTGTCAGCGGATCGACCAGAGACGGCGACAAATCGTACCGACGACACAGCCATGCGGATATTGCCTCGCGCAGATCATCGGTGCCGCGGACCTGAGGATATCGCGACCAGGATGCCATATGATCGCCGATGATCGACTGCACGACCGCAGGAGGTTCGAATTTGGGTTCGCCGACATGCAACAGGAGCGGCGGATTTGGCGACGCGGTTTCCCCCAGCATCGGCCCGAGCCGGTCATAGGGATAGTCCTTCAACAAGCTGGCGGCATCTTTTCGCGGCGACATGGCAAGGCGAATCCTTTGGGAATGAGGCGAAAGCGCTCTCGGAAACGGCCTACATACAATATAGCCAACGCACTGAACAGACCGGGATGTGACGTGTCTGCTTCAAAGATTTACCGAACGGGTCTCAGATCCGATTTGCCGAAAAGGCCGAAACTCCTTCCCAATCGGCGGCGGACCAGCAGGCCGTTTCACACCGAACCCGGCTTTTTGCCTTTTCATTCCAAGCGATCTTGAATAGCAAAGTCATTCCATTTGCATCTCAGGGGCGTCGACCATGCGAACTCTTTCGGTACCGGACATTTGCAAACGCCTGGATCTGACGGAAAGCCGCCTGACGGAGATCCTTGACCGGGTCAATGCAGCCGCAGTACCGGACGGAACAACGGACTGGGTCGATCTGGTGGCCGCGGACGCTCCCGAGGATCTCAGAGATCAACTCCAGTCCCTGCGTGCATCAACCGGCGAGAGCGGGACACAATGGAACGCGGAACGGGTCGAAGCGGTGCGCCGCGCGATTCAGGATCTGGATCTGGACGGATTTGTCGTTCCGCAGGCCGACCCGCATATGGGCGAATATATCCCGGCCAGGCACCAACGGCTCGCTTGGCTGACCGGGTTTACCGGATCCGCCGGGCTTGCCGTCTTGCACCGGGAGGGCGCCGCCCTGTTTGTTGACGGTCGCTACACGATCCAGGCCGCGGAGCAAGTCGACGCCTCGTCGATCGAGGTACGGCACTTTCAGAAGCCTCCGGCGAAAGAATGGCTGTGCGACAGGACTTCCACCGGTGAAAGGATCGGCTACGACGCCACCCTCCTCAGCATCAGCCAGGTCGACGACTGGCGCAAGGCGCTTGCAAAAAAAGGCGCCGAATTCGTCCCGGTTGGGTCGAACCCGATCGACCGGAACTGGCCGGATCAGCCTCCCGAACCCCTGGCGCCCATGGTGCCGCATGCCCTGCGCTACAGCGGCGAAAGCCTCGAGGACAAGTGTGCCCGATTGGGCAGGCGCCTGGCGGACGACGGGCTCGACGCCATGGTGTTCAACCAACTCGACGCGATTGCCTGGCTGCTGAACGTACGCGGCAACGATGTCGCCAACACGCCGGTTTCCGTGGCCTATGCGGTCCTGCACAAGGACGGAACCGCCGACCTCTACATCGATCCGTTGAAACGGTCGAAGGCGCTGATCACCCATCTCGGCAACAGGGTTACGGTTTGTGAGATCGACACGTTCGGCGAAAGCCTGAAATCCCTGGGTGCAGCCGGCACGAAAGTGGGACTGGCGGCCGGCACCGCGACCGACTGGCTGCGGGCAACGCTGGACGCGTCCGGCGCCAATATTGCGCTGGTGGCGGACATCGTTGAAAAACCCCGCGCCATAAAGAACAAAACCGAATTGAAAGGAACCCGCGCGGCCCACCGTCGGGACGCGGCGGCAATTGCCCGAACCCTGAAATGGTTGGCGGACACCGCGCCGAACGGTGACCTTACGGAAATGGATGTTGTCGCGCGCCTGGAATCCGAACGCGGACGCGAAGACCTGCATCGCGGACCGAGCTTCGACACGATTTCCGGCGCCGGCCCGCACGGCGCCATTGTCCACTACCGGGTGGACGCAGCCAGCAATGCCAGGATCGAGCCAGGCTGCCTGCTACTACTCGATTCCGGTGCCCAGTACCTTGACGGAACCACCGACATTACCCGTACGATTGCCGTCGGATCCGCGCCTGATGATGCAGCAGACTGCTTCACTCTGGTTCTGAAGGGCCATATTGCCCTGGCCAAAGCCAGGTTTCCGGTCGGAACGACGGGAGCCCAGTTGGATACGCTCGCCAGACAATTCTTATGGGACAAGGGGTTGAATTTCGACCACGGTACCGGCCATGGCGTCGGCTCCTATCTTGGTGTGCACGAGGGACCGCAGAGGATTTCGCCGGCCGGCAGCGTCAAGCTCGAACCGGGCATGATCCTGTCCAACGAACCCGGTTACTACAGGCAAGGGGCATTCGGTATTCGCATCGAGAATCTGGTGGTGGTGCAAAAAAGCCCGATCGCCGAAGACTTCCTCGAGTTTGAAACGATCACGTTCGCCCCCATCGACCGAACCCTGATCAATACCGCAATGCTGAGCACCGGCGAACGCGACTGGCTGAACGCCTACCATGCCCAGGTTCTGGACATTGCCGGACCGCAATTGCAGGCCGACGATCGCGCCTGGCTTGCCAATGCGACGGCGCCCTTGTGATATGGGCGGTTGCCGACGGACAGGCCACCTCTTCTCAAGCGGATCGTCGCTCCAGAAATTCGATTTCAATGAAGGCGCACTCAAAATCGTTGCCGTTGATCACGTCGTGCTCGACGCCGAGTTCCCGGAAATAGGGCACGCCGTTTTTCAGGTCCGCGACAATGCGTTCCCCGTCCGCAGTTTCAATCTCCAGGGCGCCGTCAAACAGCGGCACGACGACATAATCGTATTCGTGCCGGTGCCAGCCGGTATTGTCTCCGCGGTTGCGAAACCGCCATTCAGTCACGCGGGTCCTCGGATTTTCGATGAATATCGTCGCCTCGGCGCTGCCGCGAGCTGGTTCACTGCACATGATCACCTCTTCCCCAAAACGGATACCGTCTCAGGATAAGCGGCGGCCGGGGTCGGTTGCGAGTTCCAGATTTGTGCAGACGACAGGACCAGGCGTGGATGAGGATTGGCGATCGGTTACGCCGCGGATTCCTCGGACCCGCCATTCGCCTGCCAGACATTCTGACGGTTGCGAATTTCGCGCGGTGCCGGACCGAAATAGTTCGGAGCCTTCACAAACTCGCGCGGCTGGGTGATTACGCTGGTAATGCGCTGATAGAGCGCCTTGGCCGAGATCGGCTTGCACAAGACTTCATGCACGCCAAGTTTACGGGCTTCCACGATCCGGTTACGCTCCGTATGTCCGGTGACCAGGATAATCGGGATGTAGGCAAACGAACTCTGTGGTGTCCGTATCATCCGGATCATATCGGCACCATCCAGAATCGGCATCACCCAATCCATGATCAGGATATCCGGATTGGCCCGCTCCAGGGCTTCAAGACCGGATGCGCCGTCTTCCGCCTCGACGATCCTGCGGGCACCGAAACCCTGCAGCATAGTGCGCAGAATCGTGCGCATGTAAGCACTGTCCTCAACAAGGAGGAAGTTCAGCGACGCCAGATCCAAGCTTACGACGGTGCTCATAGCGGATCACCTGCACAAGCATATTCAACTGGAAAGAATGCTGAACCCCGAAACACTTTTTCCATCCGCCTGGTTGGCCTTCATTGAGTACGCGCGCCCGCCAGGGGCGCGGTTTCATAACGTGGGAAACCCCATCGGCAGGATTTCAATCCAAATACTAATCACGAATTCCTAAATACTTTCTATGCAAACGGGCTCAAGGCCGACAAATGTTTCCGCAATCATTTTGCAGGCGACAAAGCTCTCCCGCACTAACTCCGGTTTTCATGTGTCTCGGCCGCGTCGGACACTGACCGGCAATGCGACACATCTTACGGCCGTCTCGGTGCGATCACTGCGACTACAGCCGGCAGAACAAGCATCATCCCGACCATGCGTGCGATCTGGTGTGCGGCGACATAGGCCGGGTCAAGATCAAACAGGAACGCGAGAATTATCATCGCTTCAAGCCCGCCCGGCGCAAAGGCCAGCAGAACCTGACCGAAATCGAGCCCGGTCACCCAGACGGTGATTCCCGCGAACAGGAACGCAATGGCGAGACCAAAGGACAGGGCTCCGACAGACACCGCGACCAGTCGACGCAATGTTCTCAGGTCGATTGAACCAAAGCGATTCCCGATCATCGCTCCGAGAACCACCAAGGCAATATTGATGACAAATGGGTGGATCGCTCCGGAAACAAGTCCGCTTCCAAACAGAATTGCGCTCGCCATGAACGGGCCGACCATGGCAGCGGCCGGCACATTCAAAACACCCAAAACAAAGGCCGCGACGATCGCGACGGCAATCAGAATCAGAGAATCGCTGATGCTGACAAAGCTCGCCTGCACGCCTGTGGGCGGCAAACCGCCGCTTGTGCCAATAAGAACGAGCGGCAGAATTGCCACCAGAAAAAACAGACGGATCGATTGGGACACGGCGACGAACCGAAGATCGGCATCGGCTCTCGAGGCAAGCGCCATGACAAAAGTGAGGGCACCGGGGATGCTGGCGTAAAACGCGGTCTTTGCGTCCCAGCCCGCCACTCGGCGAAAAAACAGGAAGGCACTGCCTCCGATCGCCGGGACTGCAATTGCTAAAATTGCCAAGGAAACCGGCCATTTCGCGGCCCCGGCGAGAGCCTGCGGGCTTACGCCAGCGCCCATTGCGATGCCGGTCGCAAAAAAACACGCATCGCGGATTCCACCCGGCACCTCGGTGCGGATCCCCGCAATCGAGACCGCGGCGACCATAACCATTGCGCCGGACAGGAACGCAGCCGGCAACCCCAACACATAAAATGCCAGTGCACCAATTGTTCCAAACGCCAGTGTCACCGCCACCGTGCGCCAATCGGCCGAGGCGAGAGATTGTGCAAAACTGGATAGTGCCTGCGCCGGAAGGGAGAAAATACGCATCGGCCTCCTATAGCCGACATTTCCCTCGCGGCAAATGCCGACGCATGCAGACTGCATGTTGCGACTTTCCAGCAAAGTCCGAAAAACCCATAATCCTGGACATATTTCAGGTCTAAGGTCGACTCGCGGTCCAGATTACCTAAGGTAGAACTTTCCGAAATACGGATCGCGCGGTAAATTTCGGACGGCAAAAAACGCAGATCAGAATTGGCCAGACACCGGCAGACAAATCTTCACAACAAGCGGGACAAAACAATGTTGAAAGAGTTCAAGGAATTTGCCCTTAAAGGCAACATGCTCGACATGGCTGTCGGCATCATTATCGGAGCGGCATTCGGAGCAATCGTTTCATCGCTTGTCGACGATATCATCATGCCGCCCATCGGCCTGGCGCTTGGTGGCGTCGATTTTTCCTCGCTGTTCGTCATTCTCAAAGGCGGGGCCGAAGGTGCGACCTATGCGACGGTGAAAGCCGCCCAGGAAGCCGGTGCCGTCACATGGAACATCGGATTGTTTATCAATGCGGTCATCAAATTTCTCATCGTTGCTTTCGCGCTGTTCATCGTCATCAAGGGTATGAACCAGTTGCGGCGTAAGGAAGAAGAAGCGCCGGCAGCGCCGGCCGAGCCGCCACGTCAGGAAGTGCTGCTGGAAGAAATTCGCGATCTCCTGAAAAAATAGAGATCGGAAATTATTGCGCAAAACCCTTTTAAGGGCGACGCAATTTGCAGCCGGCCAGACACGATCTGGCCGGGACGCTTCGTTCATTTACATTGAGTTGAAACAAATATCATCGATACAGCTGTCGTTATATGATCTATAGAAAAAATACCAAATACGTTTTTTGGTACTTCAAATCTAATGATCCAAGGCTTTTCAACCCATAAAGGAGCCCTCAATGAATGCCGCCTCCATGATCTCTTCGTTGCGCGCCGAAGCCCGGGATGCGCCGGAAAGCAAAATCATTGAGGTGGCTAATTATGGCAGACAACGCGAAGGCATCGTGCCGCTTTGGGTCGGCGAAGGTGACCTTCCAACGCCGCAATTCATTTGCGACGCCGCAACCCGGTCTTTGGCGGCCGGCGAAACCTTCTACACCTGGCAGCGCGGTATTCCGGACCTGCGCGACGCCCTGGCGGATTACCATGAGCGCCATTTCGGCAAGCCGTTTTCACCGGAACAGTTTTTCGTTACCGGATCCGGCATGCAGGCGATCCAGTTTGCCGTTCGCATGCTGGCGGGCATAGGTGATGAGATTCTGGTTCCGACGCCGGCCTGGGTCAATATTATTGCAGCGGCAGGAATCGGTGGAGCGACACCGGTCGAAGTTCCAATGACGTTCAGCGAAGCCGGTTGGACGTTGGATATCGATCGGTTGAAGGATGCCATCACGCCGCGCACAAAGGCAATTTTCCTGAATTCTCCCAGCAATCCGACTGGCTGGGTTGCCAGTGAAGACGTGCTGCGGGCCGTTTACGAGATCGCCGAGCGGAAGGGCATCTGGATCATAGCGGACGAAATCTACTCGAGATTCTTCTATGGCGAAGGCAGGCGGGCGCCATCGTTTTTCGATTTCGCACCGCCCGAGGCGAGGATTCTCTTCGTCAACACGTTCTCAAAGAACTGGGCTATGACGGGATGGCGGGTCGGCTGGATGGCGGCGCCTCCCGAAGTCGGCCAGGTTATCGAGAACCTCATTCAATATTCCACATCAGGTGTGCCGACATTCCTGCAAAGGGCCGGAATTGAGGCTTTGGCACATGGCGACGATTTCGTGGATCATCAGGTCGCCCGCGCCCGCCGCGGCCGGGATATACTGTCGACGCGACTCGCCGAAGCCGGCCGCTTTCGGTTTGGTACGCCACAAGGAGCATTCTACTTGTTTTTTGCCGTGGACGGCGAAACCGATACGCGCCGGCTGGGACTGCGTCTTGTCGACGAAGCCAATGTCGGGCTGGCGCCAGGAGACGCGTTTGGCGAAGCTGGCGCGGGGTTTCTGAGGCTTTGCTATCTTCGCAGCGCAGACCAGATTGAAACCGCCGTTACGCGGCTTGTCGAATGGGCGGGACATGCGTGAAATCTCGCCCCCGACCGTTGATCGCACCTGGTCGACTACCGGCAACGGGCTGCCAGATATGAACAGTTCCATGAGAAACCAATCTCAAAAACCGGACTATTCCGAACGAAATGTTTCAGAAGCTCGATTTGCAGGCCTTCTGGAAACCGCAATGGACGGCATAATCGTCTACAATGAAAAGACACGTATTCTGGTTTTCAACAAAGCGTGCGAATCCATCTTCGGATATCGGTTCCATGAAATCATTGGACTGGATTTCGATACGCTGGTCTATTCCGAAAATGCCGACCCCCGATCGCTTGGCGTATTCAGGAACCTGCCCGCAGATGCGAAAGCCAAGGCCACGGAGCAGGAGATCCTGGGGCGGCACAAGGACGGGACACCAATTCCGCTGGAGATATCCGTCGGTGAAACGTTCACGCCGACAGGACGCCAGTTCATTGCCATCGTGCGCGACATTCGCCCTCGCAAGGCCGTGGAGGAACAGGTCAACCAGCTGCAGGCACAGCTCGTTCACATGGCCCGCGTCAATGCGATGAACGACATGGGCGGGGCAATTGCCCACGAACTCAACCAACCCTTGACGGCGGCAGTCCTTTATCTACAGACGGCGCTGCGTCAGCTTGCCGGTGAAGCGTCAATCTGCCCTGACGATAAAATGACGGAACTGCTGATCAAGGCCGAACGGGAGGCAAAGAGAGCAGGGTCCATCATCCAGAGCATGCGTCAATTCATCCAGAAACGGGAACCGGCAATGAATTCGACCGATATCCGGTCCCTTCTGGACGACGCGATTGAATTGACACTCATGGGATCCAGCGCGAACAATATAAGAATCGAACGCATCGACGACGGCAGCGCCTGCATGGCGACCGTAGACGCCGTGCAGATCGAACAAGTCTTCGTCAACCTTATCCGCAATGCCATCCATGCGGTCCGATCGCAGACCGACCCCGAAATCCGCGTCAGGGTAACGTCTGATTCAGACATTGTGACCGCCGAGATTCAAGATTCCGGGCCAGGCATCCGCCCTGAAATCATGGCCACATTGTTCAAGGCGTTTTCTTCAGACAAAGGCGATGGCCTGGGCATGGGGCTGGCCATTTCACGGACGATCGCACAGAACCATCACGGGGACCTGAAGGCCATTCCTGGCGGAGAAGGGGAAGGTGCAAAGTTCATTCTGACGATCCCGGCGGCAGGTCGGCGTGACGTTTGACCGGCACAATTGTGCAAGTGTCACAACGGGCAAGTACATATGTACAGACAAATTAAGTAGTTTCACGGAATACCAAAGTGACGACAAGCAATAACATCGACCAGCAACGGATATGGATTTCAGCACGAAAATCCGCTTGTTTTGGATGCAACTGATGGAACATGATTCAAACTCCGACACATCAATCACCGGAGGCATTCCGATACATATCGTCGATGACGATCCGGCCGTACTTGACGCTCTTTCAATCGTGTTCGATTCCGAGGGTTACTCGGTTATCGCCCACGAAAACGGGGATGCCTTTCTGGAAGTCGTCTCCGAATCCCCGGCCTGCGTGCTGCTGGATGTGCACATGCCCGGCCGTTCCGGTCTCGAGATCCTGAAAACACTCCAGGCGCGGAACTATCCCGCTCCCATCATCGTTATCTCCGGACAGGGCGACATACCGATGGCGGTGTCGGCGATGCAGCAGGGTGCTGTGGATTTCATCGAAAAGCCGTTCGACGCCAACCGTCTTTTGTCCAAGGTCAAGCGGGCGCTGGAACAGTTTGCACCCGATGCAACGACCGCCCCCGATGCAACCGCACCGTTTGCCGGCGAAGAATTGCTGACACCGCGGGAACGCGATGTGCTGCACCAGATCGCTTCCGGCGCCTCGAACAAGGAAGCCGGAAACAGACTTGGGATCAGCCCGCGCACGGTTGAAGTCCACCGGGCGCGCATCATGGACAAACTCGGTGCCCGCAACGCTGCCGATCTGGTTCGCATTGTTTTTTCGAAGCCTGCCAACGATGACCATTGATCGTACGGAACGGATCGAAAGTCGTCGCGGCGAGCCGCTCGGAACAGAGGCTAACGAAAATCAGAGTAGCGGCGTGGCGGTTTCGGCCTATGGCATTGCGGTGCCGGATCTGTCGAGTACTATGGATTCCTGAATGATATGCACGTCGGTTCCAGTACAACGGACTTGTTTCAGATCCGAACGGACAGGCGATATCTACCCGTTCGCGATGTGCTTTAGGGGATAGTACCGTCCAATGCTCCAGAGTTGGGTCGTTGCCAGTGCAGCGATCATCTATATCGGACTTCTGTTCGCGGTGGCCACCTACGGCGACCGCAAGGCAGGACAACTTGTAGCGGGTCACGGCCGCCCGGTCATCTATGCGTTGTCGCTGGGAGTCTATTGCACGTCGTGGACGTTTTTCGGCTCCGTCGGCCTCGCGTCGCGAAGCGGGCTGGATTTCCTGACGATTTACATCGGGCCGGTCTTGATGTTCACGTTCGGCTATCCGATCCTGCGCCGCATCATCTATCTTGCCAAGACCGAACGCATCACATCGATCGCGGATTTCATCGCGTCGCGCTATGGAAAGAACCAGGGTGTCGCCGCGGTCGTGGCCATCATTGCGGTCTTTGGGACAATCCCCTACATCGCGTTGCAGCTCAAGGCCGTTTCAACGTCGGTTGAAACCGTCGTCGCGCAATTCCGGATCGAAGAAACGGCGACACAAGTCACGCCTATTCTCGGCGACGCAGCTTTGCTCATTACCATCGGAATGGCTGTATTCGCCATCCTGTTCGGCACCCGCCACACGGATGCGACAGAGCATCAGGAAGGCCTGATGCTGGCGATCGCGGCCGAATCCGTTGTCAAACTCGTCGCCTTTCTCGCGGTCGGCCTCTACGTCACGTTTGAACTTTTCGACGGGCCGGTTGCCATGATCGAAACCATCCGCAACAACAACGCGGCCATGGAAACGTTCGGACATGATGTTGATGGCGCGCAATGGTTGGTGATGACGACACTATCGTTCTGTGCGGTCCTGCTCCTGCCGAGACAGTTTCACGTCACGGTCACGGAAAACAATTCAGAAACCGAATTGCGCCGGGCGGCCTGGATGTTTCCGCTCTACCTTGTTCTCATCAATATTTTCGTCCTTCCGATCGCCGCCGCGGGTCTGGTTTTTCTCGGACCGAACGTAGACGCCGACAGTTTCGTCCTGACATTGCCGCTTTCTTTCGAGGCGCCGATAGTTTCGCTTGCGGCCTTTATCGGTGGGCTGTCGGCCGCAACGGCAATGGTCATCGTCGCGTCGGTCGCGCTGGCAATCATGATCTCCAACGACCTGATCGTACCGCTGATCCTGCGTCACAGCGCGGCGGACGGCCGCGACACAATCGACATGGGCAGAACACTGCTTCTGATCCGTCGTTCGGCGATCTTCGCTACGATGCTTCTGGCCTATGCCTATTATCGAGTGGCCGGAGGCACCGCTGCGCTGGCGTCGATCGGGCTTCTGGCGTTTGCCGCCATTGCCCAGTTCGCGCCGGCACTCTTCGGCGGCCTGATCTGGCGCAGAGCGACCGCGCGCGGTGCGGTCGCCGGCATGCTGGCCGGGTTCGGGGTCTGGGCCTATACCCTGTTCCTGCCGACTTTCGTGGAATCCGGCCTGATTGGCCAGGCGATCCTGAACGAGGGTCCTTTCGGATTTGCGTTTTTGAGGCCGCAATCGCTGTTCGGGGTCGATTTTGAACCGCTCAACCACGGCGTCTTCTGGAGTCTGACTGCAAACATTGTTTGTTACGTGGTTTTTTCCATGTCCCGGGAACCCCAGGCGGTGGAGCGGTTACAGGCGAATGTCTTTGTTCCCGGCGATCTCGCACCAGGCCCGCAGTTGCGTTTCTTCCGGCCGGCGGTTGCCGTTGGCGATCTGCAACGCACGGTCGCCGGTTATCTCGGCCAGGAACGGACCGAGCGGTCCTATATGCGGTATGCATCGGAGCGCGGAACAACATTGGATCCGGATGCTCCGGCTGATCCGCAATTGCTGCGCTATTCGGAACAGATGCTTGCCAGTGCCGTCGGCGCCGCTTCGTCACGCCTGATCTTGTCCCTGCTGAGCGAACGCGGCGACCCGACGTCGCGCAACGCCCATAAACTGCTCGATGATGCGACCGCAGCCCTGCAATACAATCGCGACCTCCTGCAAACCGCGCTCGATCAGGTGGGCCAGGGAATCAGCGTGTTCGACAAGGATATGCGACTGATATGCTGGAACCGCCGGTATCGCGACCTGCTTGAATTGCCGTCGGAGTTCGGTCATGTCGGCACGCCGCTTTCAGCGCTCCTGCGCTACAACGTCGAACGGGGCGCATTTCAGGGCGGATCGGTGGAAGCCATCATCGACGACCGGATCGAACGCCTGGTGGTTCGTCAGGAAACCTATCAGGAACATATGCAGACGTCCGGGCTGGTGCTGGAAGTGCGCACCAATCCGATGCCGGGCGGCGGTATCGTGACCACCTATTCCGACATCACCGATAGGGTCAATGCCGCGCGCAGGCTTGAGGATGTCAACGAATCGCTGGAACGCAGGGTGCAGATGAGGACGGAGGAACTGACCCGGCTGAACGATGAATTGACAGAGGCGAAATCCGAAGCCGATCAGGCCAACCTCGACAAGACGCGGTTTCTTGCCGCCGCCGGTCACGACATCCTGCAACCTCTCAACGCGGCCCGCCTTTACGTAACCAGCCTGGTCGACAAGCTGGAAAACACCAGCAACGCTGAATCCGCCCACAATATCGAAGCTTCGCTGGAATCCGTGGAGGACATCATCAGTGCGGTTCTCGACATATCCCGTCTCGACACCGGCGCCATGAAACCGGAAATCGGTGCGTTTCCGATTTCGGACCTTTTGGAAACCGTTAGGGTGGAATTCGGACCGGTCGCACAAAGTCGCGGCCTGGAACTCAAAATCGTCAAATCCTCGGCGACAGTCAGGTCGGACAAGAGGTTACTACGCCGTCTTCTTCAGAACCTGGTTTCCAACGCCATCAAATACACCAAATCCGGGCGGGTTCTGGTGGGCTGCAGGCGTGTCGGCAAGACCGTGCGCATTGATGTCATAGACACCGGCATCGGTATTCCGGAAGCCGATATGGATGATGTGTTCAAGGAGTTTCAGCGCCTGGAGGCCGGAATTGAAGCGTCTCCCGGCCTTGGGCTCGGCCTGTCAATTGTCGACCGGATTGCGCGTGCGCTCGGTCACACGCTCACCGCGACGTCCGATGTCGCGAGGGGATCGCGGTTTTCGATTTCCGTGCCGACCACCGTTTCTCTACCGGCAGCGGAGACCGGCCAGACAACCCGACAAACAATGCGACACAAACTCAACGGATTGTGCGTCTTGTGCATCGACAACGAACCGAGAATCCTGCACGGGATGAAAACCCTTCTTGAAGGATGGGATTGCACGGTGATAACGGCATCGGATCCCGACGAGGCCGCACAGGCGGTTCTCAAACATCGGGCAAATGTCAACGTGCTGCTGGTCGACTATCATCTCGATGCAACCAACGGAATCGATGCCATTCGCAAGTTGCGCTGGAATTTCGGCGCCGATCTTCCGGCCTCGTTGATCACCGCGGACCGGACGAAGGCGGTCCGGGATCTGGCCGCGTCCAACTCGATCAGCGTGTTGCGCAAACCGGTCAAGCCCGCCGCCCTGCGGGCGCTGCTCTCGCAATCGCGCGCCCATGCGGACGCGGCCGAATGAAATGGGCCGCTTTCCTGACTTGTCGACAATCCGCTGCATCGCGCAATTATTCTGAACCGATCGCTTGCAACTGGCCGGCTTCAATCTTGGCGGCAGCAATCACCGCCTGCGTTCTGCTCTCCACGCCCATCTTTTGCAGAACCGCGGAAACATGCGCTTTGACGGTTGCCTCCGACACGCTCAGTTCATAGGCAATCTGCTTGTTCAGCATACCCTGACTCAACATCATGAGCACGCGGACCTGTTGCGGCGTCAGCGACGACAGGCGACTGACCAGATCACTGGTATCATCTTCGCCACTGCTCAGATCGATATCGGGGGGAACCCAGATATCGCCGGCCAATACAGCCTCCAGAGCACTTTCGATGATCTCGGGTCCGAGCGATTTCGGGATGAATCCCGCCGCGCCGAATTCCAGGCAGCGGCGGATGCTTGATGTGTCTTCGGTCGCCGAAACAATAACAACGGGAACGCCGGGAAACTGGGCCCTCAAATACATCAGGCCGGAAAAACCGCGCATGCCGGGCATGGAAAGATCCAGGAGCAGCAGATCAATATCCTCACCTGCATCCAGAATCCCCGTCACGTCTGCAAGCGTTCCTGCTTCAACGATTCGAACGGCATCGAAACTCTGTTCCAGTGTCTGCCGAAGCGCGCCCCGAAACAGGGGATGATCATCTGCAATTATAAAGCGATGGGTAGCGTCCATATGCGCGTTTCCCAACCTCTTCCCTGTTTCCCCGTCGCCGGAGGCGTTTGCCGCATGCCGCATCTGACCTGCCTCAGATCAAAGCAAAACACCCGGCGGAACAAAACCCGGATCGGACACAATCCGCTCAACCCAATGAATTATCGTCGTGCAACCGGTCAAGCGCAAGTTCAAGTTTGACAAATTATTCGAACCGGCGGGCTTCGGTGCGCCATTCCAGCGTATTTCAAAGGCGGAATCGGGCGATGACTTCCTCCTGGAGGCAGGACGTCTGAGTTGACAGCCGGGCGCGATGAAAGCACCACAATCGCAGTTTATTTTTCAAAATCGATTTTCACGGCCGGGATTGTGATTTAAAGCGTGTTGAGCAGGATCGTTTTCGCGCGTCCGGATCTGCACATATCGATTCAAAGGGAGATTTCGGCCCATGTCATCCGATCAAGAGTCCTGGTGGGGAAAAACCAGGAATCTCATGGGATTTTGCCTCCTGATCTGGGCTCTCGCGGGGCTGGTTGTTCATCTGTTTGCCAGAGATTGGAACGAGACGATCCTGTTCGGACTGCCCCTGGGATATTTTGCGGCAGCGCATGGTTCCGTCGTTGTCGGTGTGGCGCTCCTGTTCTGGTTCGCGCGCCGCCAAAATGCAATCGACGCGACCTTCGGCGCGCCGAAAGACGAGTAGGCAGACGCAGACATGGAGCCAATCAGCAGGCAACGGGTCGAGCGTAGCAGACCGGGTACCAAGACATTCCTGTTTTACACCGCATGTTTTGCCGCCTTCATCGCGGTGATGGCAGTTCTCGAAAAAATAGGCATGCCCGACAGGACGCTGGGCCTCCTCTTCATCGGCTTCACCATTCTCATCTATGTCGGCATAGGCATTGTCACCAGGACGATGCGGGCCTCGGAATTCTTCGTGGCCGGACGGAACGTACCCGCTGTCTTCACCGGTATGGCGGCCGCGGCGCAATGGATATCGGGAACCGCGTTCGTGGCGTTCGCAGGCGCGCTCTATTTCATGGGCTATGACGGTCTCGCTTTCGTGCTGGGGACCACCGGCGGGCTTGTGCTCGCGGCCGTGCTGATTGTTCCCTACCTGCAAAAGTCCGGTGCCTATACCGTGCCCGCCTTCGTTTCAATTCGATTTGGCGGGACGAGCGCGGGCCTCATGGGCGTCATCATTCTCGTGACCGTCTCCTTCATACTTATGGTGGCGCAAATTCAGGTCGCGGGCCTGGTTGCCGAGCGGTTTCTGGGATTATCCCATGGATACGGGATTGCCGTCGCAGTCGGGTGCATGGTTTTGTGCACCTTGCTTGGCGGCATGCGCGCCCTCACATGGACGCAGGCCGCCCAGTATGTCGTCCTGATCATCGCGTTTCTTGTTCCGATAGGCATGATATCCCAAGATCTGACCGGCGCTCCGGCCGCGCAGATCCTGTATGGAGATATACTGCAAGAAGTCTCCAGAACCGAACAGCAGATGCTGGCCGACGGCACTGCGGCCGTCGGTTCTTTGCCAACCCTTCAGCACCCCGGTTCCGATCAATTCAACTTTTTTGCCCTGGTCCTGTGCCTCATGGTCGGCGCGGCCTCCATGCCGCATCTCCTCATCCGATTCTGCACGGTCCCGAATGTGCAGGAATCCCGCAGGTCCGCCAGTTGGGCACTTTTGTTCGCGGCATTGCTGCTGCTCACGGTTCCGGCCTATGCCGTGTTCGTCAAACTGGAAATCTTCCAATCCGTTATCGGTCGGGCCGTCATCGATCTTCCGGATTGGATCTATGCCTGGGGCCAAAGCAACCACATCCAGATTTGCGGGCAAGCCGCGACGTCGTTTGAGGCGGTCACTTCCGCCTGCCGGGCGCAGGGCACGGACATTGTTCGTTTGTCCGATTTCGTAATCGCCAGGCACGTCGTTGTCATGGCAGCACCGGAAATTGCAGGCCTGCCCTATGTCATGACCGGCCTGATCGGCGCAGGAGCGCTCGCTGCCGCCCTATCCGGTGCCAACGGGCTGCTTCTTGCCATAGCCAACTCCATATCGCATGACGCCTATCACAGGGCTCTCGCTCCGGGGGCACCAACTGGCCGGCATCTCTTCGTCGCCCGACTCGTCCTCCTGACGACGGCAAGCACAGGAGGCTATGTCGCTACACTGGCGACACCTGATATTCTGAAACTGGTCGCCTGGGCGCTTTCCGTCGCGGCGGCAGGCAATTTCCCGGTGCTCGTTCTCGGCATCTGGTGGCGCCGATGCACGGCTCTGGGCGCACTGTCGGGAATGTTTGCCGGATTCGCCGTCACACTTGCCTATATTATCGGCACGGAGGCTTCGCTGCTTGGTTATGATTATCCGCTCCTGTTTGGCATTGATAACAGCGCGGCGGGAGTGATTGGCCTGCCGGTCGGCATTTTGGTTACAATCGGTGTGTCGCTGTTGACGCGCGCACCATCGGCAGATCTGCAAAAGAGACTGCGGGACATCCGGTCGCCCACCTCTTAAAACAGATTTCAACGGTCCAAAGTCAGCCCGATGCTTCACACCCCACAGGGAACCCGCCCATGACATCCGCGATAAATCTCGAAAGCGTGACAATCCACAATATTGTCGAGCAACAGGTTCCGATCTTCGATGCGGAGGTGTTTTTCCCCTCGCTTGAAAAGGCTTTTCTTGACGAGCACCGGCAATGGCTTGAACCAACCTTTATCGATCCGGCGACGGGCAAAGTCATCCTGTGCGTGCAAAGCTATGTGGTGAAAACGCCGCATCACACAATCCTGGTCGATTCCTGCGTCGGCAACCACAAAACGCTTCCTCACATACCCAACTGGAACCAAATGGATTCCCGGCGCTATGAGACTAATCTGGCGGCGGCGGGCGTCTCTGTCGATGATATCGACTATGTCATGTGCACCCACATGCACGCCGACCATGTCGGTTGGAACACCCGCCTCGACAATGGACGATGGGTGCCGACGTTCCCCAATGCACGGTATCTCTTTGCCGATCGGGAATATGCCCATTGGGAGGAAAAGGCCGCGCAAGACCCTTCCGCATTTCCCTGGATGGTCGAGTCGGTGCTACCGGTCATCGCCGCCGGACGGGCCGACCTGGTGAAAAGCGATCACCAGGTCAATGATCTCGTCACACTGGTGCCGACCCCCGGACATACAATCGATCACTTTTCGGTCCATGTCGGCAAAACCGGCGCAGACGCCTTCCTGACCGGAGATATGGTTCACTCGCCATTGCAGACCCGGTTTCCCGAGATTGGCATGCGGGCGGATTACGATTCGCCGATGGCCGGACAAACACGGCGAACCATATTCGAACGCTATTGCGATACACCGACCCTGATCTGCACCGCACACTTTCCAACACCATCAATCGGGCGGCTGACACGGTGGGATGACGGGTTCAGGATCTCGTAACGCCGAGGGGCCGCGCAGTCGATGCAGGCCCGCTGTTTGCATTTCCGCGTAAAAAATGTGAAACGCCAAAGGCTACAAATTGCGTCACTTGGTGCTATACCGGGATCGACAAGGCATTCCCAAAGACTCTTTTCACCAAGCGAAACCGGCGATAGCCGCCCGATCCCTATCCCTGCCAGGACCCGGCTCCTCCTCCACCGGTGATTCGACGGATTAGACCATGACGCAAATTGACGACACGCGCGCAAAGCGCAACGTCGCGGTGCTTGTTGCCGCGCAGGCTATTCTGGGCGCGCAAATGCCGATGATCTTCGTCGTTGGCGGCCTTGCGGGCAGCATGCTTGCCGACAATCCGTGCCTGGCGACGCTACCGATTTCGCTTATCGTCTTCGGCTCGATGACGACCGCGCCGTGGCTGTCGCCCCTGATGCAGCGCCGCGGACGCCGGTTCGGATTCGTCGTTGGCGCGATCGGCGGTGCCGCGGGCGCGGTGATCGCCGCCTACGGCCTTTATGTGGGCTCGTTCGCCACACTGCTGGTGGGGTCCTATTTCACGGGTATTTATATGTCGGCGCACGGATTCTACAGGTTTGCCGCCACCGATGTGGCATCGGAAGCGTTCCGCCCGAAAGCCATTTCCTATGTCATGGCAGGCGGTCTGCTGTCAGCCATATTCGGGCCGCAACTGAACAAGCTTGTCTCCGATGTGACAGCCTGGCCGCTGATTGGCGACACAATGCTGCCGATCCCCTTTGTCGGCACCTATCTGGCGGTTGCCATCCTCAACCTGGTCGGCATGCTGTTGTTCTGGTTCCTTGATTTGCCGAGGGGCACAAGAGGCCAACCGCAATCCGCCGGCCTTTCGCCCGGTCGGTCCCGACTGGAGCTCCTGCGCGACCCGACTGTGCTGGTGGCGATCATCTGCGCCATGGTTTCCTATTCCCTTATGAACCTGGTGATGACTTCCACCCCGCTGGCGGTCATCGGTTGCGGTTTCACCAACAACAACGCCAACGACATCGTTTCGGCGCATGTGCTGGCCATGTTCGCGCCGTCTTTTTTCACCGGCCACCTGATTGTCCGGTTCGGTGTGACACGGATCATGGCCCTCGGTCTCGCCATTCTCGGGCTTGCCGGCATCGTCGCGCTTGCCGGCGTGACACTGACGAATTTCTTTGGCGCCCTTATCCTGCTTGGTCTGGGATGGAATTTCGGCTTCATCGGCGCGACATCCTTGTTGGCCAGCGCGCATGCGCCTCACGAGCGCGGACGGGTGCAGGGCCTCAACGATATGATGGTCTTTGGCTGCGTCACGCTGGCAAGCCTTGCCTCGGGCGGCCTGATGAACTGTTCCGGCGGTTCGCCGGTCGACGGCTGGGCGGCCGTTAACCTGGCGATGATTCCGTTCCTGGTGCTCGCGGGCGGCGCGCTGATCTGGCTGACCATGGCGGGCCAGCGCCGGAGCGCCTGAAGCAATTCGCCATGTCGCGGGAACCTCAATAAGCATTGAGGTCCTGGACAATGGTTCTTATCCGTTCGCACAATCCAGTCCATAACGGGCCAGGCGACACCAGAAACCAGATATGAAACCGAACCTCGATCAGCATATGCGGCGACATTACCCCCCGATCTCACCAACGGCGAGCGGCCGTCTCGCTGTTTCCGACCTCCATACGCTCTACTATGAGGAATGCGGCAATCCGGATGGCAAACCGGTTGTCATCCTGCACGGCGGACCAGGCGCGGGATGCAATCCGACGATGCGGCGCTATCACGACCCAGCGCGCTATCGCATCATTCTATTCGACCAGCGCGGATGCGGACGCTCGGAACCTCACGCCGAGTTGGCCGAGAACACAACGTGGGATCTGGTAGCCGACATTGAAAAACTCAGAACCCACCTGAATATCGGCTCCTGGCAGGTGTTTGGCGGATCCTGGGGGTCGACGCTGGCAATGGCCTACGCGGAATCACATCCAGACCGGGTCAGCGAAATGGTGTTGCGCGGCATTTTCTTCGCCACCCGCGAGGACATTGAATGGTTCTATAGGGATGGCGCAAGCGTCCTGTTTCCAGACGAGTACGAGAAGTTCCTCGCTCCCCTTGCGCCGGAAGACCGCAGTGACCCGATCCCGGCTTATTACCGGTTGCTTACGGGAGAAGATCAAAAGGCAAAGGAAGCCGCAGCAAGGGCCTGGAGCATGTGGGAAGGCGCAACTCTTTCTGTTGTTCCAAATCCGGACCGGGTCAAGGCGTTCGGAGCCGCCCGATATGCCATCGCGTTTGCGCGGATAGAATGCCACTATTTCGTAAATGAGGGTTTTGTCGGCGGAGAAAGGGATCTCCTGCGAAATATCGACAGAATCGCCCACATTCCCATGACAATCGTCAACGGGCGTTACGACGTCGTCACGCCGATGCGCTCCGCCTGGCGCCTGCACAGGGCATTGCCCAAATCCGATCTTGTCATCGTCCCGGACGCCGGTCACGCCATGTCGGAACCCGGGCTGGTTGATGCCCTGATCAGGGCAACGGACCGGTTTGGAGGATAATCGGTACTCAACGGGTGCTGAGCCGCGCGGCAAGATTGGGCAGTCGCCAGACCATCCACGCTGCCGACCAGGCATTGCCGAGAAGAAACAGCGGCAGGATCCAAAGCAGTGCCTTCAATCTGGACGTTTCAAACATCCAGATGATGGACGACAACAAGATGAAGCCGAGATACAGGTCGGCCAGCGCAACCAGCCCCCACGGGTCGTCGACAATTATGGCAAAACTAGCCCAGATCGACCTGTCCATATAGGCCCACCAGACCATCGCAACAAAAGCGAACGCGAGAGCAGCGACAACAATTCTGTAGCTCTGCATAAGGCAATCCCGGAAATCGGAACTCCTTCCTTATACAGGTCCTGATTGTCGATGGATCTGCCAGGGGGTGTCGCACTTTGGGTTTCCGTCCGGTGCCGCCAAACTATTTATCAACTCTCTCTGGCATTGGACGACACTTTTTGCAAAGTTGCGCTGCAAAATAAGGTGCTTGGGAGGCTCCGTTGACGATTTTTCGATTGTTCCTGATTGTTCTGTTCGCCACCTCGACACCGGTCCTGGCCGGCGAAGGAACCCACAAGCTCAACATTCGGTTGATGACGGAAGCGGACACCCGTTCCGCAAGTCAGTGCGGCTTGCGTCTTTGGCAAAGAAACCGGGATCCGGTAACGGACAAGTATGCCTATGCGTTCGCAATGCCGGTGATCGCCGATGCCGACGCCAACCGTGCCGGATCCGGCCTGGTTCAGATTGGCGAACGGATCGAAACCGTAAATCGGATCGCCACCGGCGGCAAAGCCTACGGCCCCGTCCATCAGCATCAATTGTTCCGCAAGTCCGGCACCGACCTGACGATTGTGGTCGATCTGCTTGAATATGCCGCGGAAGGCGACGGGCTCGAGATCTTCGACGGGCGGGTAACGATTTACGATGTAAAACGACTTCCCTTCGCGGTCCGGGTTGCCGGGGGATATTACTGCCGGGCGGCCGCAGAATCCGCAGGCGCCGATGTGGCCGGATCCGGCCTTGTGCGGGTAAGGGACATCAAGGCCTGGAAGGAAGTGCCTGCGGCAGTTCTTCGCGAAGCCCGCGGTCTGAACGACTGCGACCATGATGGCCTCGCTACGGTCTGGGGGGCACTCTACAGGGTTAACGATACCAGGCAGATCTGGGAAATACCCTGTTTCCTCGGAGCCTATCAGGGATCCATGGTTTATGTGTATGAGCAGACGGATCAAGCGGCTGTGTGGCTGATGCCCTTCAAGGCCCCGAACGCTCGTGCCGATGACCAGAGCTGGTTGATGGAGCCGCGCTTCAACGTCGAGACCGGAATCCTGACGTCCCTGGAACTCGGGCGGGCGGCAGCGGATTGCGGCAAATACCAACGGCATCGCCTTGTCGCCCAGGAGGACGGGGACAACCATTCCTTTGAACTGATCGAGTTTCGGGAAAAACCGGAATGTGACGAAGTCTTCATCCCGGTCGAGGAATTTCCCCTGATCTATTCGAAGTGATGATCGTCGGTTCGATTTCAACCAGGAATTCATCCTTCGCAAGAGACGGCACGCCGATCCAGGTGCTGCAAGGCAATCGATTTCCAAAGGTTTCGTGCAGGGCGCGGCTGACAGCATCTGCCTCTTGAATGTGGCTGTGTTTGATGTAGATCCTGAGTGCCACCACGTCCTCCATGGTCGCCGGCGTATAACCAAGCCCGATCCTGATATTGTCCAGGCTTTGCATCATCTGGCGGTACATGTCGCCCGGGCCGACAATCTCGCGTTCGGCGTTCCAGGCGACCTGCCCGGACATATGAACATGCTGGCAACCACCAGCCGACACCGCGACTTGCGAAAATCCGGCCGGCCGACTGTCGAAAAGTTCGGGCGGATTGATGCGTTCGGTTGACATGAAGCGACCTCGCGTCAGGGAAAAGGATTCCGGGGGGACCTATGTGCCCAGGTAATGCAGGGTAACCGTGCGTTGATGTGGATGGGCACGATGTTCAATCAGGTAGAGATCCTGCCAGGTGCCGAGATCCATTCGACCGGCGACGACCGGGACCGACAGGCTCGTCGATGTCAGCATGGACCGAATATGGGCCGGCATATCGTCCGGACCTTCGGTGTTGTGCGCATAGGGGTGATCCCGCGGGGCAAACCGGTCGAGAGCATCGAGCAGATCGGTCTGAACGCTGGGATCGGCATTTTCCTGCACCGTCAGCGAGGCCGATGTGTGGCGAATGAAAACCGTCAACAATCCATCCCCGGCATAGGACGTATCGAGCCAGTTGTCGACGGTCCGGGTCAGCGGATAAAACGCCGGACGCCGGGTATCGATCGAAATGCGCGCCATTGCCTGTCGCAACGGACCATCGGCCGTATCAATGGTTTGCAATTTAACGGGTGCGGAGAAACCGCTTCGCATGCTTTTCATCCCCTGGGCAACGGGTTATGGAAGATGGCATTCTAACCAATTGCCTGCGGAATTCCCATGACTATCGACCCCGCCGTTTTTCTGGAAACATCCATTTCAGACGAAACTGCAGCCTTCAACGCCGACCTTCTGGCGACCATGAGCGCATTGCCGGATCAATGGTCGTTTCCGCCTGCCGTTGTGCGCGACCTTCGTGAACAGGGACGCGGACCTTTTCCGATCCCACCGCTCAGCCCGCGCGCCGAAACGTTGGAAATCCCCGGACGAGACTCCATGATCGCGCTTCGTGTTATAAGGCCGGAGCGCCCGGCCCAAGGTGCATACCTGCACTTTCACGGAGGCGGCTGGACCCTTGGCGCGCCACATCACGACGACGCCCGCCTGGAGACCATTGCCGATAAAAACGGCCTGGTCGCAATCTCGGTAAAGTACCGTCTGGCGCCGGAACACCCCTATCCGGCCGGCCCAGACGATTGCGAGTCCGCAGCCCTTTGGCTGGTGGAAAACGCTCCGGAACGATTTGGTACCAGCAAATTGACCATTGGCGGCGAATCGGCCGGGGCCCATCTTGCCGTCGTTACCCTTTTGCGGTTGCGCGACCGGCATGGAATCACGCCATTTTGCGGCGCCAATCTGGAGGCCGGGTGTTACGATCTCACATTAACCCCGAGTGCCCGCCGCTGGGGCCTGGACAAATTGGTACTGAACACCCGCGATATCAGAAATTTCGCCGCATGTTTCCTGCCGGAGGGCGTCAGCGCCGACGATCCCGATATCTCGGTGATTCACGCCGATTTATCGAATCTTCCGCCCGCCCTGTTCTCGGTCGGGACAAAGGACGCGCTTCTCGATGATTCCCTGTTCATGTCGTCGCGCTGGCAGGCGGCCGGCAATCCGTGCGAACTGGCGGTGTTTCCCGGCGGGTGCCACGTATTTCAGAGCTTTCCGCTTGAAATCTCCAGACAGTCGCTGGCGCGGATGGATACTTTTTTACAAAATGCCGTCGCCGACTGACCGGCGATCCATCCCTCCATTCCCATAATGCCAAGGCAGTCCGATTCCATGCCCGAACCCGTCGCCATGTTCGAAACCCTAAAGAGCTTCGTCAACACCTGGGAGTGCGACGAGAACAATCACCTGAACGTCCAGTTCTATTTCGAGCGCTTCGACGATGCGGATCGACATTTCCGGTTGCAGGCCGGGCTTGGGGGCGGCCTGATCGGGCGACGCCTGTCGCGGCATGTGCGCTATCACCGGGAATGTTATGTCGGCGGCCTGCAGGTCGTCCGCTCGGCCGCGTATGAGTCAGGCGCCGATTTCATCGTTATTGTGCATGTTCTCTATGATGTCGGAGCCGGATCGATCTCGGCAACGGCGCTCGACCGGTATCAGCTGCTGAAGTCCGTGCCGGATAACCTTGCCGACGTGCTGCCATTGGCGCCGCAGGCCGAAACCCTTGCCGCGCGCCCACGCAGTTTTGTCGGCCCTCTTCCTGCACTGGACGTAACCGCCCAGTCCCTGCTGGAAAGCGGCGGCCTCGCCTCCCACTACGGTTCGGCCAAGCCGGCGCAGTGCGATGCCTTGGGTCATCTCGACAGTCGCTCGATTATCGCGATGATGTCAAATGCGGCAGCCCATGTCTGGCAAGCGGCACCGATGACACGTGCCTGGCTCGACGAAAACGGATTTGGCCGCGTGGCGGTGGAGATGCGGGTAACCTTTGGCGCCCCCATTGTCGCGGGGACATTGACCCGCGTCATCACGAAATGGGCAAGTGCGGAGCGGACGACGTTCACATTCCGGCATCACCTGATCGATGCGGGGACAGGGACTTGTCTTGCCATCGTCGACAACGCGGCTTTGGTCATGGACCTGGAAACACGCAAGGCCGTGCCATTGTCAGACTCGCACAGAAGGGCAATCCTCGAACTGTCGGGAACCGGTCCGGGATGATCCGCGAGCGTTCCTTGTTTTCCGCACTTCTTATCCGCTCAAGCGGTTCCGTCAGAGCAGCAAAAGCGCCAACGGCCGATCAATCGATGAGCTTCGATCCGAGCTTTTCCGCGTCTTCCTTCAAACCGCGCATCATGTCCCCGAAACGCGACACCATTGCCTCTCCGAGATCGAGCGCTTCGTTCAGACGCTTGCGCTTTTCCTTCGAGATGATCGGCTTTTTGGTTCCGCCGTCCGACGTCGCATTGAGCTGATCCCGGAGGTCGAACAGAGTTTCCTCCACTTCGACCAGGCGCGCCGCCATGGCTTCCTGCCGCCGCTTCAGATAGGAGTTTTCCGCCTGCAGCGCTTCGAGCCGTTCCTGCCGCTTGCTCTTGGTTTCGGGAAGGATCACGCATTTCCAGGCATCGTGACCATCGATCACGCAATGGGTGAGATCGCCGGTCTTCCTGTCGAGGCGGAGATAGCCGTTTTCCAGCTTGGACATGGAATAGCGGTCATCGTCCGCCGGCGGCCCTCCGGCAGGTCCCGTATCCGATGTCTCTGCAAACGCAATGCCCGCGACACTCAGAGCAATCGCTGTCCCCAACGCAATGGCTGGGCTCAAAGCCTTTTTGTCACTTTTCAAATCCATGACCCCGGTTCCTTTGAAGGCCTCAGTACGGGCGCAGGTGGGCGTCAATTATGGCGCAAATGCGGCGGACGCATCACAGCGGACGAAAAGCCGCGCGTCCCGATACAATGGCGTCTTCCAGAAGTTCGATTCGGTCCTGTCCCCAGAACGGTTCTCCGTCGCGCACATAACAGGGCGAGCCGAAGGCGGGGATCTCGATGGCGTCGCGCACATTTGCCGCGTAGAGGGCCGCCACACTCTCAGACGCTGCCGTCTGCAGGATGTTGTCCGCATCCTCGCCGATCTTTGCCAGTACATTGCGCACGACAGTTTCATCGGCAATGTCTTTTTCCTCCGCCCAGCAGGCCGCCATGATCAAGCCGCTGAACGCGCCCGGACTGACATCGTTTTCGGCGAGCGCAATCGCCACCGTATCGACAAGAGCCGGATTGGTGGGGAAATGCGTCGGTTTGTAGACGAACGGTATCTTGCGCTTCTCGACCCAGCGCTGCAATTCATGCCAGCGATATTCCTGACGTTTGGGGTGTCTTTGCCCGAGCGGCAATCCGCCGGTCTCGGGAAATACTTCGCCCAGATTGACCGGCCGGAAACGCACCTCCACGCCCGTGCGGGCCGCCATCTCGATGAACGGGGCGTGGCCGAGATAAGCCCAGGGCGATATGTGAGAATAAAAATAGTCGATCGTTTCAGCCATAATACCATCCTATCATTTGCGGCACCTTGAACGCAGGTCCGATTAGTTAACCGCCTGGCCCGCTTTGTCGACCCGCAAATTCATCAGGGGATCCTCGAACCCGCCGGAACGATCGCTATTTTTCCCGATACCTGACAAGTTGCTGCCATATGCTGTCAGCATACCGATGTTACGAGATCTCATCAGAAGGCGAAAAGAGAGTTTTCCGACATGGCCCGCACCGATCGATTGTTTGAACTGATCCAGCTCCTGAGGTCCTCCAGAACAACAAGGACCGCGGCAAACCTGGCAGATGAACTGGAGGTCAGCATCCGAACCGTCTACCGCGATATTTCGCTTCTGCAGTCGCTGCGCGTGCCGATCGAGGGCGAAGCCGGCATCGGTTACATGATGCGCAACGGCTATGACCTGCCGCCGCTGATGTTCAATGCCGAGGAGCTCGAAGCGATCACGTTCGGGCTGGCAATGATCGGCCAGCGCGGTGGCCGGGCCATGAACAAATCCGCCCTTTCCGCAATGCGCAAAATCGAGAATGTGCTTCCCGCCACGGTTTCCGCTCCGACCGTGCCGGGTACCGTTCACTTCTCCCAGGACGACGTGCGAACCGCCCACCTTGAAGTGGTGCGGACCGCCATCCAGGATTCCTGCTATCTCGATCTCGTATACGAGTCCGCCGACGGCGATGTCTCGCAACGCACGGTGCTTCCGCTCGCCCTGATCTTCTTCCCAACCGCGACGGTCACAGCGGCATGGTGCGAACTCAGGGAAGATTTCCGGCACTTCCGCATTGACCGGATCCTGTCGGTGAAACAGGGCGATCCGATCCCGGAACCGGTGTCGCGCAGATGTCTGGCGGACTGGAAGAAGTCGGAGGCCGGCAATCTCGAGGAGCGGGGCGTGATGGCAGTCGAGGAGATATTCGACCGGGCCGAACGGCGGGTAGCCTGAGGCGCGAACCAGTCACTAGTGCAGCCTGCGACAGACACGACACCACTTGCCTGACACTGTCGGGATTCACGCAACAACCCAGCTGCCGACATTTGCACCGGCAGAGCCACCTGCAGTATGGTTTCGGTTCGAGCGCTTGCAAAGGCGCCAGGCCGACATTCGGGTGCTGAGGGCCCGAATCCGCGATCTGACGTCGCTCGGGCCCTTGGATGCGGTGACAATGACCAGGATGGTATCTGGCGGCTCGATGATAAATAATGTCTCCGTCTCCCAAACAGTCCCGCGCGAATGACAGGAATGACGACATGACAATCGACGACATGGCCCTGTTTCAGGAAGTCGTTCGCGATCGCCGCTCCGTCCGCAAGTTCGAACCGGGCAGGAAGGTTGAACGGGCGGTGCTGGAGAGGATTGTCGATTGCGGGCGGTGGGCGCCGTCCGGCGCAAATGTCCAGTGCTGGGACGTCATCGTGGTGGACGATCCGGACATGCGCGATGCCGTAACCGATATATTCAGGCGCCAGGCACAACGACTGGTGGACCATGCCAGGGGGTTTCCCGCGGTCAAAAAAACATACCTGGCAAACACGGTGGCGATCGTTCTGGTCATCGGCGATCCGCGGTGGAAAGTCTGTTTTCCGCAACCGACGTCCCAGGGCTGGGAACGGGAATATCGTGACAACAATGAAGCGATTTTCCTGTGTTCGCTCGGTGCAATGATTCAGAACATCCAACTGGGTGTGACCGCGGAAGGCCTGACGTCCGCCTGGCTTTCGGGCGGCGGCGAAGACATCACGAACAAGGAACTTTCTGACCTTCTGGGATATCCGGACTGGATGCGCGCCTACGGTACGATCCCGATCGGTTATCCGGCCGCCACACAGGACCGTCGCTACCGGCGTCCGCTGCAGCAGGTGCTGCACTGGAACCGCTACCGGCCGACACAATATCGTCCGCACGAACTTCTGGACCATTACGAAAGCACACTGCGCCCGTTCGCCATGTACCGCGATACTGAAGAGGTGCAGGATTGGGAAGACATGGAGGAGAAGCTCGGCCCCTTCGTCAAAGCCTATACCACGGCGACCGCCAATCCGTCGGGAGACCTGCAGGAGGCAGCCGACTTCTCCAAACCGCGCACGACCGGTCAGGCCACCAAACGCCGGCAGACGGACCGGGATTAAAGTTCACAATTCGAGGGAGACATTGATGAAAAAGACCGTTTGCGCGCTGGCCATGGCCGCACTTTTTGCTCTGCCCACACAGGCACTTTCGGACCCGCTGCCGGGCATGCGCGGTGTCGACCATATTGGCCTGACGGTTCCAGACCTTGCTGAGGCTGAAGCCTTCTTTTCCGATATTCTCGGCTGCAGCAAAGCCATGTCGTTCGGGCCGTTTCGCGACGACAAGGGAACCTTCATGCAGGATCTTCTTGACGTTCATCCGCGCGCGGTCATCGAAGGCATAACACTCATGCGTTGCGGGTTCGGGAGCAATATTGAACTGTTCAAATATATCAGTCCGGACCAGAAAACGCCCGAGGTGCGCAACAGCGATATCGGGGGGCACCATATCGCGATTTATGTGGACGATATCTCCGCCGCGGCCACCTATCTAAAGGACAAGGGCATTCGCACCCTGCTGGGGCCCCTGCCCGTCCAGGAAGGCCCGGCCGCCGGCCAGTCCATCCTCTATTTCTTCGCGCCCTGGGGACTGCAACTGGAGGCGATCTCCTATCCGGACGGCATGGCGTACGAGGCCGACGCCAAGACGGTCTTGTGGTCGGCGCGCAAGCCGTCAAAATAGAGCGTACCGACCATATGTGCCTTGGGTCTTGCAGTTCGTTACAAACGGCGAAAGACCCTGTAGCATGTCCAGGCCACATTTCTTGTCTGCCCAGATGTCTGCAGAAAAACACAAAACCACTGATCAATGCCTGACAATCCGCGGCGTTGTCAGTCACGAAATTAAGAACATGCGTGGTCGTCAGACGGCGTATCCAACCGCTTAACCAGCGCAGAATGCCCTCCGACCCGGATTTCTCAAACTCTGCATGACCTCTGGGTTGCCATGCCGTCGGTAGCATAGGAAAGTCGTGCAACGCGATATGTCACGATGCAGACCGTGCAGAGTGTAGGAAGTCTGTCACGTTTACGAAAAGAGCCTTGACAATCAAATAAATTGTAAGCGATTCTGCCGTATCGACAAGAAATAGGAATTTGGATTCACAATATCGTATCTACGCATTGCCGATGAATTGAATTTCATGCGCATCAGACAAACACGACCTCACACAACACAACAAGATTTACTGCGCTTAATTTTTTACAGATCTCACAATTTATGAATTATCATAAATACTAGTTTTAGCCATTTTCAATTTTCAATAATAATAATTTACCAAGTTGATTTCACGAATATTTCGATCAATAGTGTTTTTGGAAACCGTTATGAATAATGAATTATCTGAAAAACCAAATATAAAATATAATAAGAAAATCATTTTGTTGTCAGATGGCACTGGTAATAGCCGCGCCAGGATTTGGCGAAGCAATGTTTGGCGTTTGTATAGAGCTCTCGATCTTGAGGACGGATCGAGACAGGTTGCATTTTATGATGACGGCGTTGGAACGTCATCCACCAAAATCATTGCCGCGCTTGGGGGAATTTTTGGCTTCGGATTGTCGCGCAATGTGCGTGATTTGTACTCCTTCTTGTGCCGGACCTACGAGCCAGGCGACGAAATTTACCTTTTTGGCTTCAGCCGAGGAGCATTCACTGTCCGCGTACTTGCCGGTCTGATTTGTAAAGAAGGCATCATCAAAGACGCCCATGACGAAAGAATTCTGAAGAAATCCGTCTATTCGACGTACAAAAAGTTCCGACGTGCGGCATTCGGCCAATCGCTTCTAAAGGGCATCCTTGAAAAGATCGCGGATTTGAGGGATTGGGTGTTCCAGAATGAACGCCCATCGCAAAAATATGAAGCTGGAATTCATTTCATGGGCATTTGGGATACCGTTGACGCCTATGGCGGCCCAATCGATGAATTAACCGATGCCTACAGCCGTGTGGTCTGGCCGTTGAAAGCCGCAGATCAAAACATCAGCAGCAACATCAAACGTGTTTGCCACGCCTTGGCTCTGGACGAGCAGAGACAATCTTTTCAACCAATGCTGATCAATGAGAATCAGCAAGAAACCGAGGACAACGTTTCGCGCGAACGAATTACCCAGGTCTGGTTTAATGGCGTCCATTCGGATATTGGCGGTGGCTATCCCGACAATGGCCTCTCGCTCGTCACTCTGAAATGGATGCTGGAGCAGTGTAAGTCAGAGTTTGAATTAAAAATTCTTCCTTTGGAACTCGAAAACATCGCGAAGGGTGCAGACCATACGTCGCGACTTAACGATTCCCGCAGTGGCTTGGGCGTATTCTATCGTTACAGCCCGCGCAATCTCGAGACGCTTTGCAGGGCCAAAATAGGAAAGCAGGATTCCGTTTGCGTCGAACTCCCCAAAATCCATTACACCGTATTCGACCGGATCATGCAACGAAGCAGCGCGAAGGTGCCGTTCAACGTCCCGGCCGAATACGCAATTGTCGATCAAGCCGGCGATATCATCCCAATACCGATTTCCGCCAGTGACGGATGGCAATGGGAGCACAGCTCCGAGGCACAGAACCGCTATGAACGCCAGTTGGTGTTGTGGAACAAGGTCTGGGCAGGCAAAATACTGTATTATGTGATTGCAGCGCTGATTACCGGATTTCTAAGCATCCCCTTTCTGTGGCCATCCGACCGCCTGACAAACCTCGAAGAACGCGTGATTGCCAAATTCGGAAGTTGGGGAGAAATGCTGTCGAAATTTCCAGAGCTTGTTCAAAAACTGATTTCCGTCGTACCGGGTTCGAGTTTGCTCAATCCCATATTCGATTTCTACATCCTCTCGCCTGCTCTCTTCCTGATTGGGTTCGTATCAATCATATTTTTGTTGTGGTTTAGCGGAACGCTGAATACGGCACTTTACGACAAGATGGGAACTGCTTGGGGCCGGGTTCGCTCATCGGGACTCACTTCGGGCGGGCCATCAGCGAACTGGCAGAAGAAAGTTTCGAGCCTGCTATTGTCACCGACGTACGCAAAACTCGAACGTGGATTGAAGAAAGCCGTTGATGCGCTCTTCACAATCGGACTCTTGATTCTCGTAGCTTATCTGGTTTTGATCGTGGCATCACGGTTTGTACTATTCGGACTGGATACACTTGGCGGTGTCTGTGAACCGACAAAAGGGGAATTGCGTGAAATTCCAGGCAATCAGCCCGTAGTGATCAAATTCAGCCCCGAAAATCCCTGCACAGCAATTGGCTGGAAAGTAGGAGCCGGAAAAATCTATGAAATAGCGCTTAAAACCAAAGTGGCTACACCGGAAGAGCACAAATATCTCCTCAAATCAGTCTCAGACGGAAAATCCGAGGACTGGAAGCATCAAAAGATAGCAGAGAACAAATTCTGGAGTGACCACGGCATCATTTCAGACCTGACAGGCTGGAAGGAAAACCGCTGGTACATGCCGGCTTTCGTCCCACTCAGACGCCATTTGTTTTTCGATTGGTATCTGCCCGTCATCAGAATTGGCCACAGAGGCTTCTTTCGATCATCAACACAGGTCGCCGACAACCAACTGAACAATATACATGAAGTTGCAAAAATCTCTCAATCCAATAAACAAGATCAATCGAATCCAATTACGTTCAATCAAGAACTAAAATTCACATTCGAAGCGCAACGAGAAGGCGAGCTGTTCTTGTACCTAAACGATGCAATTTTGTTTCACCCCGATGTGGTCAAATTTTTCTACGCCAACAACAACGGATACGCGACGATAACAATCACTCAAACAAACAAGTAGATATTTTTCTTTAATCAGTATTCACAGAATCAATGAGACAAGACGCACCCGCTAGAGCGGTTCACGGCTTGACTGAATCAAAAATGATTCCCTTTTGGTTTGTTTTCTGATTCAAGATGTGTGCTGGAATGAGGAGGCCAGCATGCATGACCAAGCCTTATTCCAATGACCTTCGCCAGCGTGCTGTTGCCGCTGTTATC
>Ga0207422_1001865_pt1 | contig 34385 bp, 36 predicted proteins | sample MarCyaLeptolynsp_FD_187757 | JGI IMG/M metagenome (GOLD analysis project Ga0207422, IMG submission 187757) | Marine cyanobacterial communities from Panama - species 1 Leptolyngbya sp. (SPAdes) | ecosystem: Environmental > Aquatic > Marine > Unclassified | place: Panama: Panama City | collected... | reverse complement strand
CAAAGTTGCGATTTCCAAACATCTGGTTTCGTTCCGGATTTGGCTCGACGCCGGAACGGCCGCCCTTTCAGCTGGACCGGTCCGTTTGTCGGGCTCATCCATTTCAACTGCGGAGCCGTTTGTCGAGCAGAAAGTAGATTCTCCACCGGATTGCCGGTCGCAGACTTCGCTCCTTCAGGCCGGATACGACTTGCATCCGAGAGCCAAACGATTGATTTTCGCGAAGACTTCTGGATGTGTTGACGAACAGGTTGGAGCGGCTGACGATGACATACCTTGCCCGGCATATGGCAAACCTCACAAAGATAGTCGGACCGGACGGCATTCGAGACGCCGATGCAATCGCCAACATCGATCCCGGATTTCATCCGGACAATTTGCGCTCGGCAATCGGAGTGGCGCCAAAATCCACCGACGAGATCAGCCGTGTTCTCACCTACTGCAATGAAAACAGACTCAACGTCGTGCCACATGGCGGCCGCACCGGATTGACCGGCGCGGCTGTCAGTACGCCGGAAAACCTGATCCTGTTCTCGGATCGCCTGACCAAAATTGTTGACTTGGATCCGGATTCGGCGACCGCGACCGTTGAAACCGGGCTCACGCTCGAAGCCCTGGAGGACGCGGCGCGGGAACACGACCTGTCTGCGGGAATTGACCTGGGCGCGCGCGGTTCCGCGACGATCGGCGGCATGATCTCGACGAATGCCGGCGGAATGGAAGCCTTTCGCAACGGCACCATGCGCAATCGGCTGCTTGGCCTTGAAGCCGTACTGCCGGATGGCAGCATCCTCAATGATCTGTCGCGGGTGAGCAAGTGCAATGAAGGGTACGATCTCAAGCAATTGTTTTGTGGTGCCGAGGGCACGCTCGGGTTTGTGAGCCGGGCCACCCTGCGCCTGGTGCCGGCGCCCGGCCCTGTCACGACCCTGTTGACCGCCAACTCGAACGCTGCAGCCGCGCTCTCGGTTTTCCGGCACATCCAGCGCGCGAAGGCGTTCGATCTGGTGCATGCCGAGATTATGTGGTCAGGCTATGCCAACCGTGTCGCTGGGACCATTGGTCTGGAAAAGGTCCTGTCATTCTGCAAGTCGGATGTCTACACACTGTTCGAGCTGACACCCCGGTTCGGCGCCGGCGACGAGGAAGACATGCTGGCCGAACTTCTGGCCGACAGCCTGGAAACCGGTCTTATCGAGGATGTGGTCGTGGCCAAGAACCTTCAGGAACAGAAGGATATCTGGCGCATCCGGGAGGAAAGCTTCGTCATCAGCCAAACCCTTCCGCACGGCCTCTGGTACGATGTTTCAGTGCCGCTTTCACACCTGGACGAATACACCGCGTCGGTGACGAAGCGGCTGGCAACGCTTGATCCGGCGCTGCAGATTTGCGTTATGGGACATCTGGGAGACGGCAACCTGCACTATACGATCGGTGCCGGCGAACCGCTCGGCCCGGAAATGAGCGACGCGGTCACCGAGGCCGTGTATGAAGGCCTGAAGCCGATTGGCGGATCGTTTTCGGCCGAACATGGCATCGGCCTGGAGAAACGCGGCAGCCTGCAAAAACACATTTGCCCGCAAAAACTGCGCATGATGACAGCCGTCAAGGCCGCCTTCGATCCGTTTGGCATCATGAATCCCGGCAAAGTACTCTGACAAGGGGCAGCGCATCCAGACCGATATCCGGTTCCCGATTTTCGTCGATTTGATCTATTTTCGAGGCGCCTTGGTCACCACCGCCGCGCCGGCTTCAAGGGTCCGGTGGACCGGACACATGTCCGCGATTTCAACCATGCGGGCATGGGTTGCGTCGTCGATATCCCCCTCGATTGTCAGGATCCTTTCGAACCGGTCGATCTTGCCGGTCCGATTGCCGACCTCACCCGCACAATCCTCGCAATCCGCCGCGTGAACCTTGCCGTGCCTAACATCAACAGACACGCGGGTGACCGGCAACTTCTTGCGCTCGGCGTACAGGCGCAGGGTCATCGACGTGCAGGCGCCAAGCGCCATCGACAGAAAATCGTAGGGCGCAGGTCCGGTATCAAGTCCGCCCACGGATGTCGGTTCGTCTGCAAAAAGATGATGCCGTCCCGATGACACGGCGTTCTGAAATTTGCCATTGCCGGTTTCCGTCGTGCGCACAACGTCTTCGGCAATCCCGGACACCGCAGCGGCCGCACCGATATATCGCGATACCCAGGCGGCAATCACCTCGGCGGCATATTCGGCATCGGCCTTGCGGGTCAGAAGGTGATCGGCACTGTCGAGCGAAACGAAACTCTTGGGATGTTTTGCGGCGACAAAGATCGCCGAGGCATTGTCGATTCCGACCGTATTGTCACCGGGCGCATGCAGAACCATCAAGGCCTTCTTCATGGTCGCAATCCGTCCGTGCAGCGATTGCGCGTTGATGTCGTCGAGGAATTGCTTGCGAATCGTGAAGGTCCGTCCGGCGAGGTTTACCTCCGCTTCACCGCTTTCATTGATCTCGTCGAGCTTTGCGCCGAAATTGTGCGCCACATGCGCCGCATCAGACGGTGCGCCGATTGTGACCACGGCTCGGGCTTCCGGGACATCGCCTGCTGCGGCAAGCACTGCAGCGCCGCCGAGCGAATGACCGATCAGGATATCGGGAGCCCGGAAGTTACGGCGCAGGAAATTCACGGCCTCAAGAAGATCCGCAACGTTCGATGAAAAGTTGGTACTTGCGAATTCGCCTTGCGAAGATCCCAGACCGGTAAAATCGAAACGCAGGACGGCAATGCCCCTCGCAGACAGTTCCTCGGCTATGCGTTTGGCCGCGAGAATGTCCTTGGAACATGTGAAGCAGTGAGCGAACAATGCATAGGCCCGAACCGGCCCCGGCGGCAGGTCAAGGCGTGCCGCCAATTCGGCATCCAAAGCGCCCTTGAATGAAACCCGTTGCGTTTTTGCGACCATTGTGGCGAGCCCTTTCACGACCGTGAGTTTTGCGCATTTCTTGTCTGTTCAGACGAGTCCGTCTGTACAGGAAAAGCTCTAACCGATTGTCGGTTGGAGGTTCACCAGGGCATACAGGTTACAAAGGCCTGTTACCATCAATGAAAATGGAGAAAGGATTCCTGGCAAGTCATCATTGGGACTACCAGCCGGAGTTCAGTCCCGCAGAAGCCGGTCGACAGCCGCCTTTTCTTCTTCGGTGAGGGCGCCATCGAAAACCGCCGTCGCCGCGCGCGATTTGCGAATGAAAAAGATGGCAATCAGGCCGATCAACAACAGGATCGGGCCGATCGCCCACAAGACCAGCGTATGCCCGCCGAAACGCGGCTTGAGCAGGACGAACTCGCCATAACGGGCAACGAGGTAATCGAGAACGGCGGTATCGGTGTCGCCAGCGACCAGGCGCTCACGAACAATGATGCGCAGATCCCTTGCGAGCGGCGCGTCGGATTCGTCGATTGACTGGTTCTGGCAGACAAGGCAGCGCAGTTCAGCCGAGAGCGTGCGCGCACGCGCTTCCAGAGCCGGATCGTCCAAAACCTCGTCAGGCATGACAGCGCCCGCAGGATTCGGGCTCAGTGTCAGCGCAAGCGCCAGCAAACACACCAGTGTCGCAACAAAACCGGACGTTGACAGACACATTCGGCCCCAGGTCCACCGTCCGCCCAGGCGCTCCGACGCCAGTCCCGTCATGTCGTCGCCCCCGCGGTTTTCGCATGTTTCGCCGGTTTCGGCGCGCCAACCCGCAATCGTCGGTCGGAAAGAGACAGGCCGCCGCCGATCGACATGATCAGACACCCGATCCAGATCAGAGTGATGAACGGCTTGTAATAGACGCTCACCACTTGTCCGCTGCCCTGCGATTCATCGCCAAGCGAGACGTAGAGCTGGGAGAACCAGTGGGTATGGATGGCCGATTCCGTGGTTGGCATCTGGCGGGCCTGGTAAAACCGTTTGGTCGGCTGCAGCACGGTGACGCTTTCACCGGTATCGGTTCTGGTGACCACGAGTTCGCCGACATTCTCACGGAAGTTCGGCCCGTCGCGCGGCGTCATGCCTTCGAACTGAAGCGAAAAGCCGCCGGCTTCAACCACATCGCCCTTCTGCATCGTCACAATCGTTTCGGTTTGCCAGGCGGTGCCGGCCACGATACCGAGAACGGTGATCCCGACGCCGGCATGGGCGACCGTCGTTCCCCAGGCAGATCTCGGAAGACCGAGCGCCCGCGACACAGAGGTTGAAAACGGCGCCTGGAACAGCTTGATCCGCAGCGCGAACTCAGCCAGCGAACCGAATATCAGCCAGAATGCCAGGAGGATGCCCGCAAGCGCAAAGATGGGCGACCCGGCAACCAGGAATGCCCAGATGGCCGTCGCCAGCAGAGCCAGCCCGGCAGCCGCCCACAGGCGTTGCATGACCGGCAGCAGGTCCGCCCGTTTCCAGGACAGGAGCGGCCCAAACGGCACAAGAAACAACAGGGGAATCATCAACGGGCCGAACGTCAGGTTGAAAAACGGCGGGCCGACCGAGATCTTCTGCCCGGTCACCGCATCCAGGGCCAATGGATAGAGCGTACCGACCAGAACCGTGGCGCAGGCGACGGTCAGAAACAGATTGTTCAGCACCAGGGCCCCTTCACGGCTTATCGGCGAGAAGATGCCTCCAACCTTCAGCGACGGCGCCCGCCAGGCATACAGGGCCAGAGAGCCACCGATGAAGCCTATCAGAATGATCAGGATGAACAGACCGCGAGCCGGATCGGCCGCGAAAACGTGTACCGAAGTCAGCACTCCCGAACGCACGATAAACGCACCGAGCAGCGACAGCGAAAAGGCAAGAACCGCCAACAGCACAGTCCAGACTTTCAGCGCATCGCGCTTTTCCATCACCACGGCAGAGTGCAGGAGCGCGGTGGCCGCAAGCCAGGGCATAAAGCTGGCATTTTCAACCGGATCCCAGAACCACCATCCACCCCAACCGAGTTCGTAATAGGCCCAGTAGGATCCCATCGCGATGCCGAGCGTCAGAAACACCCAGGCCCCAAGCGCCCAGGGACGAACCCAACGGGCCCAGGCCGCATCGATCCGCCCTTCGATCAGAGCGGCAACGGCGAAGGAAAATGTGATCGACAGTCCCACATACCCGACATAGAGCAGCGGCGGATGGATCGCGAGACCGATATCCTGCAGGATCGGGTTCAGATCCCGCCCTTCAACGGGCGCCGGCACAAGCCGGGTGAACGGGTTCGACGTCAACAGGACGAACAACAGGAAAACCGCGGTAACCCACCCCTGGACAGCCAGCACCAGGGCCCGCAATTTCGCCGGCAGATTGCCGCCGAAGGCCGCGACCAGCGCGCCAAAAAGCGCAAGGATCAGGACCCACAACAGCATGGAGCCCTCATGATTGCCCCAAACCCCGGTGACCTTGTACAACATCGGCTTGGCCGAATGAGAATTCTCCCAGACATTCAGAACCGAGAAATCGGAATTGACATAAGCGGTGGTCAGGGCGGCAAACGAGAGACCTACGAGAAGAAAACCGGCGGCTGCAGAGGACCCGCCAATAGCCATCAAGCGGTTGTCACCCAGCCGAGCCCCAATGAACGGCACCGAAGACTGGACCAGGGAAACCACAAGCGCCAGAACAAGTGCAAAATGGCCGAATTCAACGATCATTGTTCCTCTCCCTGCCAAACGCCTTTGTCCTTCAGCGCTTCGGCGACTTCCTTGGGCATGTAGTTTTCGTCGTGTTTGGCAAGCACGCTATCGGCCGTAAAGGTTCCGTCTTCGCCCAGAATACCTTCCGTCACGACGCCCTGTCCCTCGCGGAACAGATCCGGAAGAATGCCTTTGTAAACCACCTTGATTGTGTGTTCGGTGTCAGTCACGGCAAACCGAACAATCTCACCGGACGCCCGGTCGACGCTTCCGTCGGCGACAAGACCGCCCAATCGGACCCGGTCACCGGTTTTGACAATGTTCTCGGCAATATCGGTCGGAGTTCTGAAAAACACGATCTGGTCGCGCAACGCAAAGAGTACAAGCGCGACGGCGATCACGAGCACAGAGCCCGCCGAACCGATCAGAACAAGCCGCCTCTTCTTGCGTGTCATCTTGACCTCACATCCGTTTGCCGTGTCTCACTCGTGTGCTGCCGCGACTACGGCAACCGTCAATCCGAACCAATCGTCAATCCAAGACCCTTCGCCGAACTGTCGAGGAGTTCCCGGGCCTGCTGGTCCGAAACAAATGTCGAACGGGCTTTGTCATAGGCCGTCTGGGCCGCATCCGTCTTGCCCAACACAGTGTAGGCGCGAACCAGCCGGACCCATTCTTCAGCGGTACCGCCATCCGTATCAAGCCGGGTTTGCAAGCCTTCAACCATCGAATTGATGAAAGCTTTGCGATCCTCAGCCGACAGCGACTGCGCGGCTTCCACATCGGCACGGTCCGGACCCGGCAGCGCAGCGACAGGCCTTTCGGCATTGTCGGCTCCAGCCCCCGTCGTCACCGGTGCCTGGGAAGAGTTCGCAATTCCCGAACCTGCCTGCGCCTCAGTCAGATGCGCGCGCGCGATACGGACCCACGGCGCGCCCTGCGGTGCATCCGCCAACAATCCCTGCCAGGCTTTCACGGCATCGGCATAGTTCTGATCCTGGCTCAAAGCGAGCGCAAGGTAAAAGCGCGGCTTGATCTGTTGCGGCGCGAGTTTTTGCGCTTCTTCAAAGGCCTTGCGCGCCTTTGGCGAGATGACACCGGACGATTGCATGGTGGCGGCCTCGCCATAGGACGACCATAGTTCGGGTGTCTTGGGGGTCAGGCGCAAGGCGTTTTCAAAGGCCGCAACCGCTTTATCGATTTGCCCCAGCCGGACGTAGACGGGTGCGATGACGAGCCATCCTTCGCCGTCTTCGGGTTTTGACTCAAGATGCGCCTCGACCCGGGCAACTAGATCCTGAAGACGGGCTCCCTCACCTTCATTCTGTATTTGGGCCTGTTGCGTCCTTGCCTTTTCCAAGCGTGCCTGAAGCGGCGCGTCAGGAAGCTGCGGCGACCCGAGCCAGTAATATCCAAGGATACTTGTCACGGGCAGCGCGATCAAAAGCGATATTGCCGCAACCCGGGCGAAGTGCGCGGATTGCGTCTGGCCTTCCCGCTGGTTCTGTGACGCCCGCAACAATCGCCGGCTGATTTCCGTCCTCGACGCTTCGCCGTCGCGGCGGTCGACCGTACCACGATCGATATCCTTTTCGATTTCACGCAACTGATCCTTGTAGATCTGAATATCAGATGCATCCGTGCGGCGGGACGATTGCGATAGCAACGGCCACACGGTGCCGAAAAGTGTCAGCAGAAGTAAAAACGCAGCAAGGAGCCAAAAGGTCATGGACTTAGTTTACCAGCCAGATCGGTCGGAATGAATCCTACTCCTTGGCTATTGATTTCCGTCGAGATGCGCAAGGTGCATCGTCATCCAGCGGGTGCGACATTGTTTGTCGGGCCGTTCACTTTGTCGCCAGATTTGTGTGTATTTGGGGCTTGGGTGTCTTGCCTCTGCGACGTCACGCCGCTTGTTGCGGGCGGTATCGCAAGCGCAAAGCGGATCAGGCCGATTTCAGGTTGGCCTTGGTCGTCGCAATATGCAGACTGCGCCTGATCAGCGCCGCATAATCCTCATCAAAGACAATGCGGGCGAATTCGATAATGGCTTCGACAACTTCAGCCAGGGCCGCGCGCTCGTCGCTCGGCGCCCCGCGCAATCGGTCGATATGGGTCTTGGAGCTGTTTTCGATCACCTGCTCGACCTGCGTGCGCGCCTTGTTCACGATGTTGTTCAATGCCAGGGTGTCAATGGCCTGGCGCGCGGCGCGCAACACTTTCACGGCTTCACGAGCGGTAGCGACCGCTTCCGGATCCGGCCCCATCATCGTGTCGCCTTGCGTCTGCGGCCGCAAGGCGCGCACGACCAGACCAGGGATGCTGGCAATCAGTTCGCGCAGGATCTCGGATGTTTCGCGACGGAAATCCGACAGCCTCCTGCCCCACTCGGTCATGCCTTCAACATCGATTGCGATCTGGATGCGCCGAACCGTCCGGTGCAGTTCCATAAGCGCTTCTTCCAATGTGCCGTTTTCATCGGAAAGGCTCTTGCGTGCGCGAACGACTTCGACGCAGCGGTCGATTTCGGACCAGGCGACATCGACAAAGGATTTGTAGACGGTTTTTTCAATCGCTCCGGCGGTCGCCGAATTCGACAGAATTCTGGCCAGCCGCACCAACACCGCCGGTGTGGAGGCATGGCCGAGAAATCGGATTGCAAGAAGATGCACCTTACGGGGATGTTTGTCCGTAAAGGCGTTGATTGCGCCGACTTGCTGACGCAGAGGCCCTTCGGGCTCGTCTTCAAGTGTTTGCGGCGCCTTCTTCATCACGGCGTCGATGGCATCGCAATACTGGAATATGTCGAGGGCATCGCGGGCATCTTCAAGAATGGTCTTGTCGCCGAGTTGACCGGCAAGCCGCTGCATTTCATCCTCATCGCCAGCCAGGAGATCGATGTAGCGCCGCCCCATCGGAACGACTTTCTCACGAATCCTGGACGCGTACGGGGGCGTGGCCTTGTCAAGCGGTTCGGAGGATGCCGCGATTGCCTGCATTGCCGCACCGATCGCATCTCTGGCCACATCCCGTTTCAACCAGATCCAGATTGCATCGATCGACGACTGATTGATCCGGCCGTCCTGGCGCTGGGACAGGGTCTCCCTGACCAGAAACGGTTGCAGGGGTTTGAAGAATTCCGCCTTGAAGACGGCTTCCACCTCTCCTTGTGAATGTCTGGGGCGATCGGCGGCACGGGCGACTTCGAGGATCAACTCGAGGTTCTCATCCTTGTCGCCCTGGATCTTTGCAGACTCGATCCCACGCACAAGCATCTCCCTCGCACCGGGCGAGAGCGCCTCGAGGTACGATTGGAGTTTTTTCTGAATAGCCGGAGAGCCGGAATTCTGCGCCGTCATAGTCCCTTTGCCGCAGTACACATGTTCTCAGGCCACATTAACAACATTGAGTTTAAAAATTGATTGATGGCGATACGAATCCGTTAAATAAATCCTGCGCCCTGCGACAAGTTGGCACCGGAATTTTGTGATCAAATTATCTCTTATGAATCAAATATTTACAGAATAACAAACAGACACACGGCAACCTGGGGAGATTGAGCCCTCAGCCCGCCACCCGGCACAAGCGCGAATAGGAATTTTTCTTTCTCCTAATTCGAGAATACACATTACATTTCATCGAAATTCGCTTCCCGCACTTAACCACTTATGCGGATTTGGCCGCAATGACTTGAAACCAACAGAACCTTGCCTTCAACTGACATTCTGCCACCTTCCTTCAGGCGTGCGGCAAGCCGTTCCACGCAGGATTTCCGGTTCGCTTTCGACATAGACCGTGTGTGAATAATCGCGGCAATTGCGCTCGTTTACGAAATAGGCCGGTCCCGCAGACACCTGGCCGCGATGTCCGGACCGTGGATTGTCCCAGGCGACCGGGCGGTTCGGACCGGCACTTTCAAGGGCCTGATATTCGGCCTGTGCAATCGCCTGCCGGTCATTTTCGTCAAGTTTGCGACCGATTTCGCTGCCGACCAGCGCGCCAAGCACCGCTCCGCCGATCGTGGCGGCCGTCCGGCCTTTGCCCGAACCGACCTGATTGCCGGCAAGCGCGCCCGCCGTCGCCCCGGCGAGCGTGCCTGCTCCCTGTTTACCGCCAACGCAACCGACGAGCGCGAACGCGACGAGCAGCGAAGACAGGATCCGGGCATGTTTCATCATAATTGTCGCCTTTTTCTTGCCACCGCACCGCGCGCAGGCTTTCAAACGGGGTCGTCAGGAATTTGTATGGCGGAATTTGGGCCGGGTTGGCTTTTCAACCACAAGTGCCGGGAGCCGCAATTCGGCTTTCAAACCGGAAAGCTCGGAATCCCGAAGTGTCAGTTCACCGCCATACAAGGCAGCGATATCCTTGACAATGGCCAGGCCGAGACCGGTACCTGGAACCGTTTCGTCCAATCGTTTGCCTCGTTGCAGCGCTTCCTGGCGTTTGTCGGCAGGCAAGCCAGGGCCATCATCTTCAATGGCAATGGAAAGCATCGCCCGACCGTCCGGCAATACAGAGGGAACCGTCTCTGCCGTGATGCGAACCCGGCGGCGCGCCCATTTGCAGCCATTATCGAGCAGGTTGCCGAGCATTTCCTCGATATCTTGTGCTTCTCCGCGAAATTTCAATCCCGGCTCGATCCGCAAATCGATCTCCAGACCCCGGTCGCGATTCAATCGTTCAAGCACACGTTTCAACCGCTGCAGAACCGGTTCGATCTCGGCGACAGCGCCAATCATCCGACGCTGCGCCGCCATCCGGGCCCGGTCCAGGTAGAGGTTGACCTGATCGCGCATAACATCGGCCTGCTCGGCAATTTTCTGAGCCTCGGACGTCGCCGCGGAGCGCGCCTCATTGGTGATCACGCTCAGGGGTGTCTTCAAAGCGTGAGCGAGGTTGCCAACCTGCGTGCGGGAACGGTCGACGATTTCACGGTTGGCGGTAACGAGCGCATTCAGTTCCGCGACCACGGGAGCGATTTCGGTCGGATAATTCCCTTCAAGACGTTCGGTTTCACCGATCCGGATCGCACCCAGTGCATCGCGCAGGACATTCAGCGGCCGCAGTCCGATTTTCACCTGAACAAAGGTGGCGAGCAGAAGCCCGAATGCGAACACCACGAAGGTAATCAAAAGATTGTTGCGGAAGGCGGCAACGTCCTTGTCGATTGACGATGTCTCGGCCGCGACCGAAACCGTAAAGGCATGCTTTTCGAACACGATATCATATTCGACAACCCGCAGCTTGTCTTCGTTCGGACCCATGATCTGCCCTGAGTGGACATTCGTCAATGTTCCGGGTTCCCGCGTCAAAAGGGCCAATCGTTCGCCAACAAGCGAGGCGGATGTGTTGACCGGTTCATGTTCCGGATTAGTGGCTATCTGCCAATACCAGCCATGCAATGGCAAACTGAAACGGGGTTCCCCGATGGTTCCGATATTGACATTGGCCAGTTGCTCGGGATCGGAAACAGAAATCTCACCGATGATCGTCTTGGCGTAGATTCCCAATTGCTCGTCGAAGCGGCGTTCAATCGTTTGCCGCTCCAGAGATATCAGGACAAAGGCGGCGATCGCCAGCGCCACTGCGCTCCAACTGGCCGCCGCGACGATCAGCCTGGCCGCAAGGGACTTATTGACCATTGCCGGATGAACCGTTGCCCGACTGCGCCACCCGATATCCCAGTCCACGCACCGTCTCGATCAGGTCGCTCGGAATCTTTTTCCGCAATCGTCCCACGAACACTTCAATGGTGTTGGAATCCCTGTCAAAATCCTGATCGTACATATGTTCCGTCAGCTCCGTCCGTGAGACGACCCGATCCTGATGATGCATGAGATAGGACAAAAGACGGAATTCATGGGATGTCAGTTTAACCGGCGATCCGGCCACGGAGACCCGGCTCGTCTTGGTGTCCAGACGAACGTCTCCGAGCACGATCTCACTGGAGGCATGCCCCGCGGCACGGCGCACAAGGGCGCGAATCCGGGCCAGCACCTCCTCCATGTGAAACGGTTTGGCGACATAATCATCGGCTCCGGCATCGATACCCTGGACCTTGTCGCTCCAGCGGTCTCGCGCAGTGAGGATGAGAACCGGCATGGTGTGCCCATCCTGGCGCCAGCGCTCAAGCACGGATATTCCATCCAGATTCGGCAGACCAAGATCCAGGATCACCGCGTCGTAGGGTTCCGTATCTCCGAGAAAATGACCTTCCTCGCCATCGGCAGCCGCGTCCACGGCGTAGCCTGCCTCCTGCATGGCGGCCACGAGCTGACGGTTAAGATCCGGATCATCTTCAACGACGAGAATGCGCATGGCCGAATTCCTCTGTTTGGGATCGCAAGGAGAAACGCTACCGCAAGACCTGGCCGGAGCGCGCATCGACCACGCGGCGAACCACCTGGCCGTTGCTTTGCAAGACACCGACCTCGTAAACGAGACGCCCGCCCCTGCGGCACAGTTGCGCCTTCACAACCTCACCGCCAAGACCGCCGGCGATATTGCGCAACGGCTGGGCCTGACCGCTTTGAACCGCCGACCGCGCCTCTGAGCCGGACAGGCAATTGGCCCAGGCCGGTTCAGCGACCAGCATCAGGCCCGCTGTCAGGAATGCACAAAGGGCCGGTTTTATGGAGCGAGAAATAATCATGAGGCTTAAGATAGGCATCGTGGCTGAACGCGGCATGAATGAAGCGGAAGGATAATATTCATCTGGTCGCAGGCTGCAAATCGTCAGGGCGTCTCGTCCGGCCAGGTCACGATGTAATCCTGATAATCCTCAACGTCGAAATCGGTTTCGTCGCGCACCCGCCCGCGCACGGAAACCCCGGCGACGTGTACCGTTTCCGGGTCGCCGCTGATCAATGGATGCCACCACATCAAGTCGCCTCCGTCGGCAACTATGCGATATCCGCAAGTCGGCGGCAGCCAGGTCAAGTCCCGGATCTTGGCGGGATCGAGCGGGATGCAGTCGGGGACAAATTCCGTGCGCCTTTTGTAATCGGTGCATCTGCAGGTTTCCTTGTCCAGCAAACGGCAGGCAATATCGGTCCACGCAATCTCACCGGTATCCCAATCCTCCAGCTTGTTGAGGCAGCAACGGCCACATCCGTCACACAACGATTCCCATTCGGTCTCGCTCATATCCTCAAGCGATTTTGTTTTCCAAAACGGTGGCTGGATCTCCATATCCATGATTCAGACGCGCTTCCATTTCAACTGAGGTGACCATGGCCTGCAATCTGTCGCATAGAATGGGATACGCGCAACAAACTACCGTCATTTTTGCTGCGCGTATCGGCTTCGATCGATCACAAGCAGATAAACGTGACATGTGTTGGAGCCCGTCATAACCGCCGGGTTACACTTTGACCGGTATCCGGGCGAGAACGAAAGGTCCCAGAGCCGGGCAGATCACGCCAAATCAGCGACGTCAACCCTTGTGATCGGCCCATCGCTATTGTAATCAATGTTCAACACAAGGCTCGTAAAGGTTAACAATAGGGGCCTGATATTTGCTAGACACCAGTCGCAGCAATTTATCCGTTACAGAGTGGGTCACAAACAGTGGACGACCAGAGCACATCATCGCAATCCCGTCCCAAAACGACACTGGGAACACGTCTCAAGCACAAAATGCTGGAAGCGGACGCCTATGTCGATAATGGCGTTCATGTGATCGGCTCCTATCTGCTGGACCTTTTTGCCTATTACAACAGCGCAATGGATCGTTTCCGGGTCCGGGGATTCAATCGCGTGTTGGCAGAGGTGGGGTCGGAAGGCGCGACATGGGGTGTCGCAGGCGCCGTGCTGGCCCTTGTATTGGCACAGGGCGCCTTTGAGGAAACCAGCAAGGACTGGCTCGCGACGGACGAATTCGCGGTGACTTTTCTCGACCGAAACGGTCGTGAAATCGGCAAGCGCGGAATCCTGCTCGACGATGCGGTGACGCTTGGGGAAATTCCCGACCACCTTATCAAAGCCACCCTGGCCACGGAAGACCGGCGCTTTTATGAACATTTCGGCATCGACGCGCTGGGCACATTCCGGGCACTGATCGAAAACGCCCGCGCCGGCGGCGTTGTCCAGGGCGGTTCCTCGGTTACGCAGCAATTGGCGAAAAACCTGTTCCTGACCAACGAACGCACACTGGACCGGAAGATACGGGAGGCATTCCTCGCGCTTTGGCTCGAGGTCAACCTGACCAAAGACGAAATACTGAAACTCTATCTCGACAGGGCCTATATGGGCGGTGGAGCGTTCGGGGTCGCTGCCGCGTCCGAATATTATTTCGACAAGTCGGTTTCCAACCTGACCCTGGCGGAATCGGCGATGCTGGCCGGCCTCTACAAAGCACCGACCAAATATGCTCCGCACCGGGACCTGCCTGCCGCCCGGGCCCGCGCCAACGAAGTGCTGCAGAATATGGTCGAGGCGAACTTTCTGAGCGACAGCCAGATTCTGACAGCCCAGCTCAATCCGGCAAAGGTGGTGGATCGCGGCCGTGAATATGCGCCGGACTATTTCCTCGACCATGCCTTTGAAGAGGTCCAGAGCCTGGTCACCGGCCAGCAAAGGGTGGTCACGGTCCAAACGACCTTCGATCTCGATCTGCAAAAGCGGGCGGACGAAGCCGTTCTGACGCACCTTCGTCAGTTCGGCAAGGCCAAGCGTGTAGGACAGGCAGCGCTGGTTTCGGTTGAAGTCAACGGCGCCATCCGCGCCATCGTCGGCGGCCGCGACTATGGCGAAAGCCAGTTCAACAGGGCGACGGCCGCGTTGCGGCAGCCAGGATCCTCATTCAAGCCCTATGTTTACCTCACGGCGTTCATGAATGGGTTTTCCTCCAAGAGTGTCGTCGCCGACAGACCGATTTCAATTGGGCATTGGTCGCCACAGAACTACGATCGCCGCTACCGCGGCAGCATCACGTTGACCAACGCGCTGGTCAAGTCGATCAACACGGTTCCGGTGCGGCTTACGCAATCATTCGGGCGTCAGAAGGTTATCGAGACCGCAAAGCTTGCCGGCATCCAATCGCAGATTCGTCCTGACTGGTCGCTGCCCCTCGGATCTTCGGAAGTTACGGTGCTTGACATGGCAAGCGGTTATTCCAGCTTCGCCAATGGCGGATTCAAGATCACCCCCTATTCCGTGCTCAACATCACCGCGTCGACCGGCGAGGAACTTTACGACCGCGCCAAACAAGTGCCGGCTCCCGTGCGCATCTTCCCGGAAGAGAAGGTGAAGGAGCTCAATCAGATCCTGCACCAGGTCGTTGAACGGGGCACCGGTCGCAGAGCGCAGATCGAAGGTGTGAAAGCCGCCGGCAAGACCGGCACCACGAACGCCTACAAGAATGCCTGGTTCGTCGGATATACAGGCAATTTCGTCACTGCAGTCTGGTACGGCAACGACAACGAAACCTCGACCGGACGTCTGACGGGTGGCAATCTTCCGGCCATGACCTGGCAATATTACATGCGCCACGCCCAGGCTACGGTGGAACCACGTGCCATACCCGGTGTCGATGATCCAAGCGTGCCAAAGGCAACCGTGATTGCAAAGGCGAAAACCGACTCTGCTGATCCGGAGATAACCGGACGGCAACTGCCAGACCGGCCGTCCAAACAGGCCGTTCGGGTGTTGACGTCGCTGGTCGAGAAATTCGGCGGGAAACTGCGTCCGACACTGACCGGAGACGAGGAAGCCGGCCTGAGCGGCCCGACAGAGCTTACCGCTCCGTCCGGCGGAATTACGGAGTTAACAATCCAGGGCACAAAAATTCGTGTGCGCCCACGCGAACTGATCGTCAATGATCGTGACAAAACATTGTAAAATCAAAATCTTATGACCAAACAACCGACTTTTTGGAGATTTTCATTGGCTGTGGAATTACGGTTAAAGAAGACTTAAATTAACTTTTTGATCACAAATTGCGCTCTATTCTGCTGTAACATTACGGTCCTCTATCAAGGCCGGAAAATCGGCAGGCAGATATGAATTTTATCCGAAATCTCGTATTCGGAACGGCCATCGCACTGTTCAGCGGTTTCGCTTCTGCACACTATGCGATCGACTACCTCGGCAAGGGATCGAATTTGAGAACAGGCCAGTGGACCCGGCTGGAAAGCATCGAGAACACTGCCGGTAATCCTTATCGCGCTGCACTGAAAGCCCGCACCACCGGCGTGGCGCTGGCCCCTGGCGAAGGCCTGATCTTCACCAGCGAGCGTGATGCCAATGACGATCTGTTCGACCCGGCGTGCCGGTACATGCTTGCGGGCCGCATGCCAAAGGCATCGCTTTGGAGCCTGTCCGTCAACACAACCAAGGACGACCAGCAATTTCGCCATCCCGAACGCCGTTTCGTGGTGAGCCATTCCGTGCAATGGAAAGCCGATGGCGCGCTGAACGTGGCAATTGCTCCGGACATCCAGCAGGGCAACTGGCTGGCCGCCCCCGCCTCCGGCCCGTTCACTGTGTCGCTGCGGTTATATGACACCCCTCTGGCGCTGAATACAGCCGAACTCAACTCGCGGGAGCTTCCGAAAATAACCAAGGGAGCATGCTCATGAACAGGCTTTTCGTCTGGGCTTTGGCGGGACTTTGTTTCGGTGGAATCATTCACATCGTGGCCGTGCTCGGCGTCCCCCATGTTACCGAGAAAACTCCATGGAACGGCATTGCAGGGCTCGGCAAGACGGGGACATTCCATCTGGTTACCCGCAACGATACCCCGATCGGCGGGCTTGACCCGGCCATGGTCCACGCGGCCTGCGCCTTCAATCTCGCCGGAGAATCCTCCGGCTTCGAACTGGATATCGAAGCAAACCTTTGGACCGTTTCGGTCTTTGATTCCCTTGGTCGTTCGGTTTTTGCCCTCGCCGGTCGTGAACCGCAATTCGGTCTCTCGCTGGTCACCGCGAATACGCCTGAACCCGAGGAAGATGCAGAAAAAAGCGAAGAACCGGAAGAGGACAAGGGATTCGCAGCGAAAGTTCCCGACGACAAGGGCTTCATCGTCGTGCGGATCTATTCGCCTTATGAGTCGGTACGCACGAAAGTCGTCAACACGTTGACCAAGGCGCGTTGCGTGTAATCCCCCTGGGAACAGACAACCTCGGAATCCCGATTTGCGCCGGGCCGCGAAGTCTTTCCCTTGCGTCCCGCAAACACGCTGCCGTTCGGAAAAGCAGAGATGCCAAAGCCCACGGCACTGGACGACCGGCGCACTATCTTCCATAGTGCGGTCCTCCCCTGTTTCACAACCACTCCCAAAATGAGATCTCTGATGAATGGTGCCGAAAGCCTTGTCAGGACATTGCTTCGTTGCGACGTCGATGTCTGTTTCACCAATCCGGGCACATCCGAAATGCACTTCGTCGCGGCCCTCGACCAGGTCCCGGGAATGCGCTGCGTGCTGGCATTGTTCGAGGGAACGGCCACCGGGGCGGCAGATGGTTATTTCAGAATTGCAGGCAAACCCGCTTCAACGCTTCTGCATCTGGGTCCGGGCCTGGCGAACGGCCTTGCCAACCTGCACAATGCCAAGAAGGCCGGGTCCGGAATTGTCAACATTGTCGGCGAACATGCCACAAGCCATATCGCACTGGACGCACCACTGGCATCCGACATAGCTGGCCTGGCCGCGCCGATGTCGCACTGGGTTCATACATCCAATTCCTCCCAGACCGTCGGGGCGGACGGTGCAGCCGCGGTCCGGGCCGCCCGGACGGCGCCCGGTCAGATCGCCACGCTGATACTGCCGGGCGATACCGCCTGGAACGAGGACGGAGCCGTGGGAACGCCCGCAGATCCGCCCGCCCGTGCCGTTATCGACGACCAGACTATCGAGAGAGCCGCGCAGGTTCTGAGAAAAGGGCAACGCTCCCTCCTGCTTCTGGGTGGCAACGCCTTGCGGGCCGCCGGACTGGAAGCAGCCGGCCGCATCGCTGCCCAAACCGGTTGCGCACTGCTCGGAGAATGGGCCAATGCCTGCCTCGACAGGGGGGCAGGCCGGGTGACCCTCAACCGGATTCCCTATGTTGTCGAAAAGGCGGTGGACGTTCTCAAGGACTTCGACCATATCGTGTTGATGGGAGCAAAAGCGCCGATCGCGTTTTTTGCCTACCCGGACAAACCAGGCATCCTCAGCGCGCCGGGCTGCACAATCCTGGAAGCTGCCGATACCGGCGCCGATCTGGCCGACGCCCTTGATCGTCTTGTCGACGCGACCGGCGCGTCGGGCTGCCAACCGACAGGTGTCGCCGTGCCCCATCGCCCGGATCCCGCAACCGGCGACCTGACACCCGACACGATTGCCACAGTGTTGGGGGCCACATTGCCGGAAGGCGTCATCGTGGTCGATGAATCCGTAACCACCGGACGCAGCTTCTTTCCCGCGACGTCAGGTCTGCCGCCGCATGTCTGGATGAACAATCTCGGCGGATCCATCGGCTACGGCCTGCCTGCAGCAATTGGAGCGGCCATTGCCGCACCCGACAACAAGGTTCTGGCCATGATCGGCGACGGAAGCGCCATGTACACGGTTCAATCGCTTTGGACCATGGCCCGGGAAAATCTGGACATCGTCGTCCTGATCTATGCCAATCGCAGCTACCGCATTTTGATGGGCGAACTGGCAAATGTCGGGGTCCAGAATCCCGGCCCACGCGCCATGGACATGCTGAACATCAACAATCCGGATCTGGACTGGGTTCACATGGCCCGCTCCATGGGCGTCGAGGGCATCCGGGTACGCGACTGCGAAACCATGACCGACGCGCTTGCAGGCGCTTTCAGGGAGCGCGGCCCGAAACTCATCGAGGTTGTTTGCTGACAAGAACCGCGGCTGTTTCGACGCGGTCGCGCGACGCGGCCGCTTCTCAGGCACGAGGTCCAGCATGGAATTGTGGATTCCGATCACCATCATGGCGGCGTTCATGCAGAACGCACGCTCGGCGCTGCAAAAGCACCTGAAAGCCAGTCTGACCACGTCAGGCGCCACGTTTTCGCGATTTGTCTTTGCTGCACCCCTCGCCTTCCTGTACGTGATCGGCCTGGTCGGTATTGCCGGCTATGAGCCGCCGACCCCGAATGCGGCCTTCATGACGTTTGCGGTGATCGGGGGGCTTTCCCAGATCGGCGCCACGGCTTTGCTGGTATCAATATTTTCGGCCCGCAACTTTGCGGTCGGAACGACCTTCGCCAAGACCGAAACTGTGCAGGCGGCAATTTTCGGGCTGGTTCTGCTGGGCGATTCGATCACCGGCGGCGCACTGTTCGGAATTGTTGTCAGTCTGGTTGGCGTAATCCTCATATCGATGCGGCCGGCATCCGGGAATGGTCGGTCCCGTATGGCCAGTTTGCTTGACCGCTCAGCTCTTGTCGGAATCGCATCCGGCGCGCTGTTCGGCGTGTCGGCGGTCAGCTATCGGGCTGCCTCGCTGGGGCTTGCGGACGGTGATTTCGTGATCCGTGCGGCCGTGACACTCGCCGTCGTCACCGCCTTCCAGACGCTTGTCATGGCCGTATACATGCGCCTGCGCGAACCGGGTCAGATTTTGGCGGTCATGGCATCATGGCGGGTGTCAGGGCTGGTCGGCCTGACCGGCATGCTTGCGTCGACCTGCTGGTTCACGGCCATGACATTGGAGAATGCCGCACATGTGCGCGCAGTGGGACAAATAGAATTGGTGTTCACATTCATCGCTTCGCATGTCATCTTTCGCGAACGCAGCTCCAGGCGGGAGGTCGTCGGTATCGTTCTTGTCACTCTTGGCGTTCTGGTTCTGATCTTCTGGCATTCCTGAAATCAGCCATCCGGCACATCCCGTGCCTTCTTGCCCGTCGCCGCGGAAACGGCGCAACCCGAGTGTTCATGACCGTTTCGGCGCCCAATCCAGTCCTTGAAAACGAAACCCCACGCCTGCTTCTCGGCTGGCTTGTCGCAATCCTCCTGCTTTTCATCTGGTCCGGCTGGGTGGTCATCTCACGCTATGGTGTCATCCAGACACTGACGATCTACGACATGGTCGCACTGCGCTTCCTCGTCGCGGTGATTGCGGTCAGTCCACTGATCCGCAAAAACTGGCCGTACGATATCCCGCAATGGAAAATTCTGGCATTGAGCGCCTGCACCGGCGTGCCATTCCTGCTGATTTCGTTCACCGGCATGCAATTTGCGCCCGCGAGCCATGCAGGCATCCTTCTCAACGGAACCCTGCCGGTGTTCGCCGCCATAATTACCTGGATCGGCTTCCGGCAAGCTCCGGGTCTCGTCAAGTGCCTTGGAATGATCGTTATCCTGATCGGATGCACGCTTATCGGCTGGGACCGGGGAACGGGTGCGCTCGGACCCGACGTCTGGATCGGCCATGTCTGTTTTGTTCTCGGCTCGCTGATCCTGTCCATCTACATGGTGGCGACAAAACTCTGGAATATCCAGCCGTTGCAGGCACTGGTCGTCGTCCCCGTCGTCAATGCCTATTTCTATCTGCCGATGTATATCCTGTTTCTGCCGAAATCCGTCGGAGCTGCGCCTTGGTCGGAAATCCTGCTGCAGGGTCTGTATCAGGGACTGGGACCAAGCGTTGTCGGCCTCCTGTGTTTCACCTACGCGGTCAAGGTTCTCGGTTCGACACGCACAGCCGCGATGATGGCGGGAGTGCCGGCGCTTGTCGCACTTCTGGCAATACCTTTCCTTGGCGAATGGCCAAGCTTTCTGGTCTGGAGTGGCCTCGCGGTCACCACGGTCGGAATCCTGCTTTCGGTCGGATTGAAAGTGCGATAGGGCCAGGCCGGCGCCCCGATGGGAGCCAGCCATCGTCTTATTTCTGAGGCACGGGGCCTTCGTCAAACGGCCCGGTGAAGATCCGGGATCGCCGATGAACAGGAATCACGGCTGCCTTGGCGCTGGATTTGCGGAGCTTGTCCTTGCCCGCAAGAATTGCTGCCGACAAGTGGCGCCAGGCGCGATTGGCACTCAGGATCTGATTTGATGGCGTTTCGATTTCCATCCGGTCGATCGCATAGCGGTAGGCAGCGAGACGGTAATCCAGCGCCGCCCCAACCTGCGCGATTGTCAGATTGTTTTCATAGACGCGGCCATTGGCGTTGGATATTTCCTGTTCGGTCAGATCGGGGCGTCGGCGCGCCGCCAAAATGCGTTCACGATCATCGCGCATTACAACTCGCGCGGCCGAATAAAACGGCATGACAAGTTGGGAATCCGATGAAATGTCGAACTTCAGACGCTCGTACCGGCTTTGACTTGAGCGAAACCGGTCCGATCTGAGGAAGCCATAATAGCGATCCGGCGCGTGCGCCCGCCCGAATCCGGAAACAAACCGTGTGGTTTCCAGTTCCGTAACCGCGCGCCCAAGCCAATCCTTGGCGTGAGGCGGGAATTGCAGATAGGTGGCGCGGCGGGTCAGAAGCTTTTCGTTGTCGGTGTGATTGTAATAGGAAACCGGTTCGGCGCGTGCGCGTGCATTGGCCTTGCCGAATGCCGGGAGGACTTTTTCCCGCAGCGGACCGGACTCCGGTCTACCGAAATCCCCAGTCTGAGAGAAACAGCCGGCCAGCGGCAGAATGAGAAATAAAATCAGAATGAGATGGCTAGACTGCGTGCGGAGGCAATCAAACAGGTTCAGAAACCGGTGGAAATCCGGCATTTCATTCGTATCCCCTGGCGTCACAGCGCCGGATCGGCATGGGCGGCAACAAAGTCGCTATTGCCGCTCAGTGGACAATCCGCGAGGCCGTTTGCGGACACCCTTTTTTGTGGTGGCGACAAGTGTATCCTCCTCGATATCCTGGTGCCGGAGGGAAAGGTCAACAGTCTGGCGTTCAACGCGCACGCCCGGGAAAATTACGATTTCGGCTTCGATTCCGTCCGCATTGACGCGCGGGTCGGACTCCGGTCCACGGTCGCTCCGAAATTGAACCAATTCAAGTATATCGGCCATTTTAACCCCCATTGCGACGACGCCTGGAGTCTGTTTGATGCAGAATCACGCACTGCATTTGTTTTCGTTCTCTCATTTAAACTCCTGTTTGGGTTAACAGGTCGCTAACGCTTTTTTGTCATTCTCCAACCGATGCGATTTCCAAAGGCCGAAACGTTCCGTTTTCGCGCCAAGCCAGTTGTTGATGTGTCCCATGTCCCGTTCTTTCCTGTTTGCAAAAGAAATCGGCCCGGATGCCCGGTCCAAACGGACTGCGTCCGACCATGTCGCCGTTCTCGCGGCCCTCGATTACAGCCGTGAGGACCGCCACGATCGATCAACCATGACGATGTTCGCGACGCTGATCACTTCTTATTGGGAAGATTTGAGTCTCGGCGAACGACGCACGATTGCTAAGGCTCTTGCAGGGCGTCCGGATCTGCCGAAGAGTCTGATCAACCAGTTTCTGGCGGATCATTTCACGGTCGCCAACCTGATTATCGACGCGTCTCCGCTGCTCGATGAGCCGGATTTCTACCGAATTGCCGATTCCCATGTCATGCCAATGATCCGCGTGGTTGCACGGCGGACAATCCCGACGGATCTCGTCACCATACTGGCCAATATGCGCGATACGTCCACCGCGCTGGCGCTGGCGCTCAATACCGGGATTTATCCGGATGCCGGATCTTTGAACGCTTTGCTGGACGTTGCCGCCAAAAGCAAACATGTGGCCAGGGCACTTGCGTTGCGCGAAGATCTTCCACTGAATGCGATGATGACGCTCTACCCGGAACTTGGGCAACGCGAACGTATGCGCGTTATCGATCTTGCCGAACGCGACTCCCTCATCAACCTCAATAGCGGCCAGCAGAGAGCCCCCCTGACGGCATTGACGGACGATCAGCGCATGACGCTTGTGGATCTGTCAAAACGGTTGAGCCGGAGCGAATTCATCGACAGGCTCAACGGTCTGCTTATGCTCGATCGTCGCTACCTCAATGCGATTCTGGAAAATGACGCCGGAGAGATCCAGGCCATTATCTTTGCAGGTCTCGGTTTTTCGGCATCGCAGGCTACGACACTGTTTATCATCCTGGGGGCCGAGGAAGCGCGCTCCTACAAGGATATCAAAAACCTTGTTGATCTGTTCGAAAGGGTCAAGTGGCGCATTGCAGACAGGTTCCTCAACACCTGGCGGGAACATCGTCCCTTGCAACGCACTGTTTCTGTACGCGCGGAAAGCCTCGGCGAGCGCGACGACAGCCGGAAGACCGGTGTCCAGGCGGGCGATCAGGCACGCAGGCGGTCGCGCAATCCGCTCGATCATGGTGTCATCCGAGCGACCGGCACTGCCGGGTCACCGAACAGGGAATAATTCCTGTCCGGAGACCTGACGGGCTGCTGCCGATCTCCAGATCAGGCGTGGCGTGCCTCCTTCACCGGAAGCTGAAATTGAGGTCCCTCCCTTCAGATGGAACCATCTGAAGGGGCAAGAAAAGCACAAAAACAAACAGAAAACTCTTCCGTGTGTTGCGTCCAACCGGAGCCATGCAACATGCTGCCGGGTGTTTGTGTGAAAGGTGTTCGCTTTCGATTTGTGCTCAGTCAAACGCGCAAAACTTCACAGAAAAGCCAGACCGATTTCATCGATGGTACGGTTACGCCGGAATTCGATGTCGATAATCCACAAATCGTCATCAAACCGTTTTTGCTTTTCCAAATATTCGAGCACTTCCAACCCGTCAGCTCGCTCGAGCACACGCTCGAAATGCCGGTCCTCTCCATGGTCCGGATCCGCGGCATGGGTCTGCGGTGCGGGACCGAGCAGATCTGACAACCGGTCTTCGTATTCAATTCGGATGAATATGGCTCCGGCTTCCCTCGCGCCGCGTTTGGCCACGTAGATCGGTACGGCATTGCTGCCGCAGCGCCGGACCAGAGCGTCAATCCAAAGGGACGAAGTCACCCGCATTGTCAGCTTGCCTTGATGTCGACTGCGCGAGCCCGTCTCGCATCGGGTATTCAGTGCGTGATTCGCCAATTCAGGATGAACGCATCCCGATTAGCGTTTGGCAATCGGTTTCACGCCGCCGATCAGAACCAGTTCGGCAACGATACGGTCGCCGATATTGCCGGTTATCGGCATGCCCCGATCCAGTTCGAAACGCTGGATCGCCTGAGCGGTCTGGTTGCCGAGAACGCCATCAATGTCAATCGGGCCATACCCGAGATCGCTCAGGGCACGCTGCACCAGGATAATATCATCGCGGCTGGCATCCGTTGCCTTCGGTGCCGAAGTCGCGGTCGGAGCCTTGGAACTCGGTGCCGTCACCGGTTTCGGAACGTCGGCGGGGCGCCGCCGATTGAGACGTTTCAGCAATAGCGGCGTAACTCGACCGGTTTGCGGATATCCCCGGTCGCGCTCGAACTCCATGATCGCGGTCTGGGTCCGTGCGCCGAACACGCCATCAACCTCGCCGACGTCGTAACCGTGTTTTTGCAACAGGGTCTGGATCTTCTGGATTTTCCCCGGAACGCCGGCCACCGGTCTGGTCGGCACACGATCAGTGGATTTGACCGGCACGTCCCCTGTCACGATCGCGCCGTGCGACCGGGTCTGAAACATCGGCGCCGGGTGCCGATCGGATTGCAGAAAGGCGGCATTCACGATGATAAACGCGATTGCCAATCCACCGATGAGCATCGCGCCGATCTGGAGCGGTCCGCTCGCATCATCGTTTGGATCTGCCAGCGCCGCTCCACCGGCGTCGGTCCGAAAATCGCGATCTGGCCTGACATTCAATTCACGCATGGTACTCAACCAAACCCTTCCTACGCGGTCAACTTGCGAGAGTTTTCAACATCGTTGCCATCAATCTCATTCACGTCGGCGTCCCCTTCCGCCGATTTCGGTACCAGCGGCACCGGCGCACTATCATCATCGACCGGAAGATCAATGGTGATCGTGGTGCCGATCCCCACCGTGCTCTCAACGAGAACATCGCCACCGTGCAATTCCGTCAACCCCTTGACGACGGACAAACCGAGCCCGGTACCTTCCTTCTGGCGCGAGTATGTATTGTCGACCTGAAAAAAGGGTTTCCCCAGACTGTCAATATCGTCCGCCGGCACGCCGATGCCCGTATCGGCAACCTTGATCAGGAACCGAAATCGCGTTTTCTTCATCGATATCGTGACGGTTCCGCCCGGTTCGGTGAATTTGATGGCGTTCGACAGGAGATTGAGCAGAATCTGTCTGATTGCCCGCCGGTCGGCTGTCAGGTCATCGAGTCGTTCGGGAATACCGGTCTTGACGTGGACGTTGGCCTCCTGCGCCTGGGGCATCGTCATGGCGACACATTCCCTTACCACCAGCGCGGCATCAAAAGGTTCCGAAATGACCTGAAACTTGCCAGCCTCGATCTTGGACATATCCAGAATGTCGTTGACGACATTCAGGAGATGGTCACCCGAATCGTGGATCAACTGGATGTATTCCAGATATTTGTCATTGGCGATCGGCCCGTAGACCTCGTTTTTCAGCAAATCGGAAAAACCCAGAATCGCATTGAGCGGCGTGCGCAATTCATGGCTGACGTTGGCGAGAAACCGGGTCTTGAGGTCATACGCCTCTTCAGCTTTTTCGCGCGCCGAGCGCAATTCGTCCTCGTGCCGCCGGCGGTCTGTCACGTCCCGGGTGACGGACACAACGCGGTCCGGTCTTCCCGCAACCGGATCCAGCGGTTTGCAGCGCATTTCAAGCCAGACAAAATCAGGATAGTCACTGTCGTTCGGGCGAAAATCGTTGGAGCCGGTCCTGGCGCGAAATTCCACCGATGTCGGTTTCTTGTCGGCCACTGCATCAGACAGCGCTTTCAGATAAGCGGGACGATCGGCAACATGAACTCTGGAGAAAAGGCTCTCTCCCGGTCCCTCGCTGCTCGAAACATTCAGTATTTCATTGATGGACGGCGTCACAAAAAGCGTGGATCCCGTTTGGTCATGCAGACTGACGGCGTCGATCACATTGTTGCCAATGACCTTGTACATGAACTCACGGTCGCGAACCACGCGCAGTGTCTCCCGATTGAGACCATCGAGCTCCAATACGAGAAGAACACCATAAAGGACCAGCAACACCATCGACATGGCGGTCAGAACCGGGTCCCACTGAAAATCGACGGCAATTCCTGCGGCAGAGCCGCCGCCCTGGAACAGTCCGATGCAAGAGAATACCAGCACGGAAACCGCCATATTTGTCAGCACAAGCCGACGCGATCCAGTCACCGCGGCCTCGAACGGCAATACGACAAGCCAAAGCAACGCCGGCGACATCGCATCACCGGATGTGGCCATAATCCACAGAACAAAGGCGGTTATGATCGCCGTTTGCAACGCGTGCGCAAGCACGAGGCGACCGGTTCTGGAAAGAAACACCGCGACCGGAGCGAGTAATGACAGAACGCCCAGAGCCACAATGCCATTAAGGCCGGAATTGGCTCCGACCGCAAGGTAAACAGGCACCATGGTCAGGGTCAGAATGCCAATGAAGAAATTCCTGAGGATAAAAGATTCATGGCGAATTCGCGCATGCCCGTCGTGGCATGCTCGGCCGTTGGCCGGGATTCCCATCCGAATTGTGTCTATCAAATCTGTTATGCGAGGCATACGCGATACGCCCTCACCTTATTTAACGCCACTTGTTTGATTACATTGTCCTGCAATACCTTTAAATAACAATGAAAATAATAATTCCCATTTTTGCAATTTATTAAGCATAAATACAGCATTAATTCAAAATATAAATTTGCATCAAACAGATAAATTATTTCCATTGCGCAATATATTGATTTAATTTTTGGTAAAACTCTTTGTTACAATTTAATTTTGTTTTGATTCTTATCTGCGAATAATTTGAATTGAATTCTCTGTCGGAGTAAAACGCGGAATTTGTAATTTGTCTGTATAGATCTACAACATCGAGCAAGACAGGAACACAAAGGGTGGAGACATGTTTCTGATCAGAGTTGCATTCTGGCTGTCGGTTGCGGTCCTGTTTATTCCCGCAGAACAGAACGAAACCGAGCAAATGCCGGTCAAACTGGTGTCGACAGGAGAAGCAATTGTCGCTGTACAATCGGTTTGGACCGATTTGTCAGGATTTTGCGACCGCAATCCTCAGGTCTGCGTAACCGGACAAACCGCAATGACGACCTTTTCCCAAAAGGCGAAGAACGGCGCACGAATGGTGTACAATTTCCTCGACGGTGATAAGGCGGTCATTGAGCAGGATGCACAGCAGCCAAATGCGGTCGCGGAGGGAGCGTCGCCATCCAAACCGGTTCAGACAAGCACGATCTATCTGAGCGACGCGCAATCCTAACCAGGAACGCCTGAGGCCAGAGTCGGCAAAATCGATGAGGCCAAATGCCTGCCACGCCGGAAACTGCTGGGCGCCCGGCCGTAGGTGCTCACGAATGCGTCGTTGAATCGGCGGATGCTGCCAAAACCCGCCACAAAAGCGATCTCGCTTATCGGCATCGCAGTGTCGCTAACAAGTTTTTTTGCCTTCTGGACCCGTCTGGTCGCGGCCACCTGCGAGGGCGATGCGCCGACATGTTTCAGGAACAACCGCGACAGATGCCGCGGGCCAATTCCCAATCGTGCTGCCAGTTCCTCCACAGATTGCCGATCGAGATATCCTTCTTCAATGAATCGCAATCCGCGCTCCACCGTAGTCGCGGTACCGCGCCAGGCCGGACTGCCGGGCGCGGATTCCGGCCTGCAGCGCAGACACGGCCGAAACCCCGCTCTTTCGGCAGCGGCCGCCGACGGCAGGAAGAATACGTTTCGCGAAAGCGCATGCGCGACCGGGCATATGGGACGGCAATAGATTTTCGTCGTTCTTACGCACGTGTAAAAGAGGCCGTCATAGGCCGCATCTCTTCTTATCCGAGCGGCATCGCAAACGTGCCAGTCGCGCCAGATTTCGGGTTTCATATTACGATCCATTCTGACTTCCAACAGCTGTAGATGTTATTTACGCCGGTCGGATTTACCGGCCATTTTCGGACCTGGTCGCTATGCGCAAAAGGCGACGAAGTCCGGTTTTGGCCAGACAGGTCATCGGAATTGTTTCAAATCACAATGCCTTGCAATGACAAACACTTCGATCAGTTTCGAACAATAGCCAAGAGATGCGGCGATAATATCAAGGAATGAGCCGTCGGGCCGATCGGCCTGAAAACGCTAAAACCTTGTCTCACTTCACGAAATCGTCGAAACCATCGCACATCTGACACCTGGAGTACCCCAGTGCCTAACAAGAAAGATGCCGGGCTGTTCTTCGGTTGGAGGGTGATGTGGGCCGCCTTCATTGTGGCGATCTTCGGCTGGGGTGTCGGGTTTTATGGCCCTCCGATATTTCTCCATGCGATCGTCAGCCAGCGCGGTTGGTCGCTTGGCATCGTTTCCAGCGCGGTGACCACCCATTATCTGCTCGGCGCGTTCCTCGTTGCGCAAATGCCGGCCCTGTACCGGCATTTCGGCGTCGCCTCCGTGACCACGGCCAGCGCTCTTGCCAGCGCACTCGGCATTCTCTTTTGGGCACTTGCCGATCAACCCTGGCAATTGTTCATGGCGACCATCTTCAGCGGAGCCGGTTGGGCCGGAACGGGAGCGCTTGCCATCAACATGATGGTAGCCCCCTGGTTCGAGCGGCGGCGTCCGGCGGCGCTGTCCACGGCCTACAACGGCGCCAGTGTCGGCGGCGTGATCTTTTCGCCCCTCTGGATCCTCCTGATAGATGGAGTCGGATTTCCAGCTGCCACGGCGATCGTCGGCGGGCTGATGGTGGTTACGCTGTGGTATCTGTCGAACCGGTATTTCGCCATCGAACCGGCCGACCTCGGCTTGTGCCCCGACGGTGACGCGTATGGGGAAGCGAAAAACGCGACGCAAAACGAGACATTGCCGGTTCGCCCGGGCGTCTCGCTTTGGCGCAACCGCGCTTTTGTTACCTATGCCGGCGGCTTCACAGTCGGGCTTTTTGTTCAGGTCGGTATCATTGCCCACCTCGTCTCAATGTTGATCCCGGCGATGGGCACGACCTGGGCCGGTCTTGCCGCGGCCCTCGCGACCGTGTGCGCAGTCATTGGCCGAACCCTTGCCGGATGGCTCATGCCGTCCAACGCGGACCGACGGGCGATTGCCGCAGGCACCTATGTTGTACAAGCCCTGGGCTGCCTCCTGTTTGTCCTTGCGGATGGGGTTTCGCTCCCCCTGCTGTGGGCCGGTGTCGTTCTGTTCGGCCTCGGCATCGGCAATGTCACGTCCCTGCCTCCTCTTATTGCGCAAAAGGAATTCGCCCCGGCAGACGTTGCCCGGGCGATCGCTCTCGCTACGGCAATCGGACAGGCAGCCTATTCCTTTGCACCGGCATTCTTCGGCCTTATCCGTATCTGGTCGTCGCCGGAGAATGCGGCCCACAATCCAGATGTTCCTGCGTTTTTTGTGGTTGCCGCCGCCCTTCAATTTCTCGCCGCGTGGATCTATATGCGGGGAAGACAGTGAGGCGCCATCCAGGCCGCACCGTCGCAGCTTCCGGCACCCGGCCGGCGCTGGTTTTTTCGGATTTTCCGTCTGATAGAACGCGTCCGTTTGAACACTGGAAACTGCAGCAGCTGAATGACGTGCGCAGAGGTACTCGGCACACAATTTGCGGGATCGCGCGCCTGCTGTGCGAATTTTGCTTCTCACATGCCGGCAATAGCGATATCACAGGGTCTGACAGGACAGGCGGGCAGGATGGACATAGACAAAATCATCGACGATTTCGAATTTCTCGACGAATGGGACGACCGCTACAGGTACGTCATCGAGCTCGGCAAATCGCTGCCGCCCTATCCGGAGTCCAGCCGGACAGATGCCAACAAGGTGCAGGGATGTGTTTCCCAGGTTTGGCTCGACTGCACCAAAACCGCCAAAGGCAACGAGACTGAGTTAAGCTATTGCGGCGATAGCGACGCCATGATCGTCAAGGGATTGATCGCTATCCTTCTGGCCATCTATACCGGCAAGACCGCCTCGGAAATTCGGGCTCTCGATCCGCGGCCGGTCTTTGATCGAATCGGATTGCGGGATCACCTCACCGCCCAACGATCGAACGGTCTGAACTCAATGGTCTTGAGAATTCAGAAAGACGCCGCAGAAACTCTCGCGGAATCCGCCTGAAACCAAAAGCTCTGCCCCGATGTTGGCGCGGTCGCCTGAACCAAAAAGAGAAAAGGCCAGCGTTCCAAGGAAGCGCTGACCTGTTCTGGCGACGTTCTGTCAAAGCCAGCCGCGCGATTTGTTAGGCGCGAAAGGCTTTCTCCTTGCGGTCGTCCAATGCCGCGGGTCAGGCCCGGCGGCGTTGTTGTCCGAGACCCATTTTCTTTGCCAATTCCGACCGGGCGGCGGCATAGTTCGGAGCGACCATCGGATAATCCGATGCCAGACCCCACCGTTCGCGGTACTCTTCCGGCGTCAGGTTGTAATGAGTCCGGAGGTGACGCTTCAAGGATTTGAACTTTTTACCGTCTTCCAGGCAGACAATGTAATCCGGGTGGATAGACTTCTTGATTGGAACCGCGGGTTTGGCGGGCTCCGGCTCAGGTTCGGCATTGTCGACTTCGGTTCGCTGAAGCGCGGCGAAAACATCTGAAATGAGAGTCGGCAAGTCAGATGATGCGACTGGGTTGTTGCTCACGTAAGCCGATACAATATCGGCCGTGAGGTCAACTAAACTACCATTGTCGAGTGATTCAGACATCATGCACCTATGATTCGTTTGTGCTTATCGAAGAAGCATTGAGAGTTGATCATCTAGCGAACACTAAGCATTGTATTTTTGTGAACGATTACTCCGAAGAGATATTCGTATCCGCCAGTTGTCCGTATGTATATCCATATCACGGGCAAAAACAAGACCTACAGCAAAATAATACGCCCAAAACCATGCAACTATTAACGTGAACGCTGATCAAAAACCGTAAAAGTGGCAAGAATTAGCCAAATCACACAATTCTCGGGCAAATCGACGCAGGGATTCAGTCGAATCATTACCAAAATTTAACGTTCGGATGTGGACACGTTATTTGTCAGTACCTAAATTGTCATTTTCGTTCATTTTTAGGCTTTCGGCAAACTTGTCGATCTTTGTTTGAGAACAGGGACGATAACCGGCAATATAGGATGCCCGGGCGAGGAGATGCGCGGATACCGGTGCAGTTAGCAGGAAAAAGACCGCTCCCGCAAGCGCACGCGTCACCACATCGACTTCCCACGAATAAAACGCAAGTGCGATCAACATGACGCCGGAGCCCAATGTTCCGGCTTTACTGGCGGCGTGCATGCGAATGTATACGTCCTGCAAACGAATCAAGCCGACCGACGCGACCAGACAGAACGAAGATCCGATCAAAACCAGGATCCCGACAATTATCTCAAGCAGCATCATTTTACCGGCTCCCCTGTTTCGTCGGCGGTTTCCACCGGCACCTGATGAACTGAAGGATCCGCGGGATCTTCTCCGACATCTTCGGTCCGCCCGTAGGTCGAGGCTTTGGACAAGACAAACCGCGCGAACGCGACTGTCGCGAGAAAGCCGACAAGGCCAAGCGCAATTGCGATATCCACATAGAGGAAGTACCGCGTCTTTATGCCGATGGCGGCAATAAACCCGATGCCGACGGCAACCAGCATGTCAAGCGCCAGAATCCGGTCCGGCAGGGTCGGGCCGACAACAATCCGCACGATCGTCACAACGAAGGAGATGCTGAGGATCAGAAGGGCAAAATGGACACAGAGTTCCAGAAACGCGCTGGAGCCGGTCATCGGAAAGCCTCCAGTATCTTTCGCTCAAATCCGTGCTTGATCTCCCTGACTGTCTCCTCCGGATCCGGCACGTCAATGCAGTGGACATAAAGGATTTTCCGGTCCGGCGACACGTCGACACTCAGGGTACCCGGCGTCAGAGTAATCAGGTTCGCCAGCAACGTGATTTCGAAATCCCGGTCGACCGTCAGGGGATAGTCGATAATGCCGGGATTAATCTTGATTGTCGGCGCAACCACCAGCTTGGCGACACGCCATGCCGACAGGATGAGTTCATAAAGAAACAATAGCGCCAGCGTGAAAACCTTCCAGAACCGGGAAAAGTAGTTCAGTGCACCGACCTGCTCGCGAATCAGCGCAAGCGCCGCTGCACCGAGACCGAAGCCGAACAACAGATTCAACAGCGTAAAGGATCCGGTTACGGCGCACCAGGCAAGCGCCAGCATGAGATTAATCAGATAAAGGCTCATTTCGAAGCGCCTTCCCCGAACACGGACCCGATATAGGTCGCTGGATCAGTCAGTCCCTCAGCTCCCTGCAGGGTCACAGACATAACGGATTCCGGCATCAGGCCGAGATAGACCACTAACAGCACCAGGCCGAACAGCGCAGTCATCATGACGCGCTGATCGTCGAGCGCAAAGGCCAGACGGGCCTGCCGTCCCGGAATTTCAAGCATCCCGTCGCCAATTCCCTCTGTCCCACCGCGCCAGAATGCATGCAACCAGACGCGCCCCATCGCCAGCGTCGTCAGGAAACCGGACAGCAGAATGGCAAAGGCCAGCCACTCGGATTCGGTTTCCAGGGATGCCTTGACCAGAATGACTTTCGGCCAGAACCCGGAGAATGGCGGCAGCCCGGAAATAGCCAGCATCAGGACAAAAAACAGGGCAGCGAAACCATGGTCGAACCGATATAGCCCGCCGAGTTTTCGCAAGTCGGTTTCGCCACAGATCCGGGCAATGATGCCGACAGCCAGATAAAGCGCGGTCATCACAATAATCGAGTGGACGGCATACAGAACCGCCCCGGACAAAGCTTCTGTCGTACCGACTGCCGCGCCGACAAACATCGCACCGATACCCGACACAACCATGAAGCCAAGCATGCGCCGCAAATCGGACTGGGCCAGGGCGCCAAGCGCCCCCACCACCATGGTCAGCCCCGCGATCCAGCCCAACAAGACTGTAACCTCGCCCTGAACACCCGGCATGATCATGACCACAATTCGCAACAGGGCATAAACCCCGACCTTGGTCAGAAGCCCGGCAAAAATCGCCGAAACCACGACATTCGGCGTGTGGTAGGATGCGGGCAGCCAGAAATTGACCGGAAAGGCCGCGGCCTTCATGCTGAAGGCCAGCACATACAGACAGCCAATCGTCAGGATCGGGATATTGTCTTCGGCGACCGCTGCCTTTGCGGCAAGATCGGCCATATTCAGGGTTCCGAATACGCCATACACGTAGGCCGTGGCAATCAGGAACAGTGTGGTCGCAACGAGATTGAGCAGGGCATATTTCACGGCGCCGTCAATCTGGACCTTTTCACTGCCGAGAATCATCAAACCGAAGGACGCGATCAACAACACTTCGAACCAAACGTAGAGATTGAAGATGTCACCGGTCAGAAACGCGCCTGAAACGCCGGTCATAAGCAACAACAGGAACGGAAAGAAACCGTATCGGCGTTGGGTCTTGCGAATATCGGCAATCGCATAAAGGCCGCCCGCAAAGGCCACAAGAGACGCGATCAAGCACAACAGTGCTCCGACCTGGTCCACCGTGAAGGCAATGCCGAAGGGGGGCAGCCACCGCCCCATAACCATCGTGACGACACCGTTCTCCAGAACGTGGGCGAGCAGGAACATGTTGGAAATCACGAGAAGCGCAAGAAACACCAGGCCAAGCCAGGGTTGCACCGCCGTGTTCTTGCGATACATCAGACACAGGGAGCCGCCAATCATCGTGATCACGATTGGCGTAATAACGAACCAGTCGCCGGCAGCAACCGGCTCCATGATCATCGCCTGGCTCAGGTCCACTTTATGATCTGCAGATCCGGCCATCGGTCAATATCCCTGCGGAGGGTTTGGAACTTCCCTCGGCTCGGCCAGGCGCATTTCATCCGTATCGTCGGTGCCCAGTTCCTGGTAGGCGCGATATCCGAGCACCAGCAGAAACGCAAAAAACGAAAACGAAATCACGATCGCGGTGAGCACCAGTGCTTGCGGCAATGGGTTGGCGATGATGCTGTCGGGCACCATAAGGTGCAGATCGATGACCGGAGGCACCTCACGCGTCAACCGGCCATTGGTGAAGATCAGCATGTTGACCGCATTGCCGAGGATGGCCACTCCAAGCAGGATCCGGACGATCTTTTTGGACAGCATCAGATAGATAGCGGTCATGAAAAACAGGCCGATCATCACGGCCATCGCGATTTCCATCAGTCACGCTCCTTTTCTTCGAGCGCCAGCGCGATTGATCCGATCGAACCAACGACGACGAAGTATACGCCGATATCGAAAACGAGCGGCGTCGACAGGGCAAGTTCCACCCCGAACACTTTGGGGTAAGTCCACAGACCCGTCAGGTATGGCACGGACTGGAAATAGGAGGGAATGCCGGCGATTGCCCCAAGAAACAGACCGAACGCCGACAGGCTCATGGGATGGAAATGGATCGCACGCCGCACGGGCGCCACACCGTTGGCAATGCCGTAGATTGCCAGCGCGGAAGCGGCGATCAACCCGCCGATAAACCCGCCTCCCGGCTCATTGTGACCGCGCAGCAGGACGAAGATGGAAAACAACACCATCAGGCTGGCAAGATAGGGGGCGATGGTTCTGAAAATGACTGTTTGCATACGCCTCTCCTAATTCCGATCCGCCGGCGAACTGCCGG
>Ga0207422_1001857_pt1 | contig 34659 bp, 41 predicted proteins | sample MarCyaLeptolynsp_FD_187757 | JGI IMG/M metagenome (GOLD analysis project Ga0207422, IMG submission 187757) | Marine cyanobacterial communities from Panama - species 1 Leptolyngbya sp. (SPAdes) | ecosystem: Environmental > Aquatic > Marine > Unclassified | place: Panama: Panama City | collected... | reverse complement strand
CAGCCGTAGGCGTTGGCGCACGCAGGTCCGACACATAATCGATCAGGGTGGTATCGGTCTCATGCCCTACCGCGGAAATCAGCGGGATGTCACTTTCTGCCGCGGCCCGCACAACATTTTCTTCATTAAAGGACCACAGATCTTCCAAACTGCCGCCACCACGGGCGACAATCAGCACATCAGGGCGTGGCACGTCACCGCCAGGAGCAATTTGATTAAAACCCTTGATGGCCTCGGTGATTTGTTCGGCGGCCCCTTCCCCTTGAACCAATACCGGCCAGACCAATACATGACGGGGGAAACGATCTGATAGGCGATGGAGGATATCCCGGATCACCGCGCCAGTGGGTGACGTCACGACGCCAATTACTTCCGGCAAAAAAGGAATCGGCCTTTTGCGGGAGGGATCAAATAGGCCTTCCGCGGCCAGTTTCTTTTTGCGTTCTTCCAGCAGGGCCATCAGCGCACCGGCCCCAGCTGGCTCCATGCGATCAATGACGATCTGATATTTTGAGCGGCCCGGATAGGTGGTCAGCTTGCCGGTACAGATTACTTCCAGACCATCTTCGGGCCGAAATGTCAGCTTACCGGCCGTGCCTTTCCACATCACACCGTCCAGGACCGCCTTTTCATCTTTCAGCGCCAGATAAACATGGCCCGATGCGGCCCGTTTAAAACCGGAAATTTCGCCGCGCAGACGTACATAACCAAAATGCTCCTCAACGGTGCGTTTTAAGGTCATGCTCAATTCTGTGACGGAAAATTCGGGGATGTTTGTCGGTTCGGACATGAATTCAGGAATCTCTTGTTTCTATGAAGCGCTATGTTACAAGAGGGATGGAAAATCAAAAAGAACAATTTAAGGAATATGACCGTGAATGTTTTGATCATCGGTTCCGGCGGCAGAGAACATGCGCTGGCCTGGAAAATCGCTCAATCTGACTTGCTGGACACGCTTTATACCGCCCCCGGGAATGGTGGTATGGATGATATCTCTGTGGCGGTCGATGTGAATGCAGCGGATCATGATGCGGTCGTAAGTTTCTGTCGGGATAAAAACATTGAACTGGTAGTGATTGGCCCCGAAGCCCCACTGGTGGATGGCCTGGCCGATCGCCTGATCAAAGAAAATATCAAGGCCTTTGGCCCGAGCGCCGATGCTGCCCGGCTGGAAGGTTCCAAAGGATTCACCAAAGACCTCTGTGCCAAATATGACATTCCCACCGCCGCCTATGGTCGTTTCACTTCTGCGGCCCCGGCCAAGGAATTCATCACTGAAAAAGGCGCGCCCATTGTGGTGAAGGCCGATGGTCTGGCAGCCGGTAAAGGTGTGATCATTGCGGAGACCATAGAGCAGGCAAACGCCGCCGTGGACGATATCTTCGGCGGACAGTTTGGTGATGCCGGTGCGGAAATCGTCATTGAAGAATTTCTGGTCGGTGAAGAAGCCAGTTTCTTTGTGCTGACCGATGGGGAAAATATTCTGCCTTTGGCCACCGCGCAGGATCATAAACGGGTTGGCGAAGGCGATACCGGCCCCAACACCGGCGGCATGGGGGCCTACAGCCCGGCTCCAGTGATGACGGACGCGATGATCCAGCGCACCATTGATGAGATCATCTGGCCAACGGTCAAAGGCATGAAAGCCGAAGGTTGTCCTTTCAGTGGTGTTCTGTATGCCGGATTGATGATTACCGATAAAGGTCCTGAACTGATCGAATATAATGCCCGCTTTGGCGATCCGGAATGCCAGGTGCTGATGATGCGAATGCAATCAGACATCCTGCCGATCCTGCTGGCCACTGCGTCCGGTACGTTGAATGAAATCTCCGCCGACTGGTCCACTGACGTGGCCATGACCGTGGTGATGGCCGCCAAAGGCTATCCCGGTTCTTATGACAAAGGCACCGAGATTAAAAACCTGGGCGCTGCCGGATCAGATGAAAATGTCACCATCTTCCATGCGGGTACCAAAAAAGAAAATCAGAGAATCACTGCTACCGGCGGACGGGTTTTGAACGTTACGGCCCGCGGTTCATCCGTCTCCGATGCCCGGGACAGAGCTTATGCCGCCCTGGATCAAATTGACTGGCCCGAGGGTTTTTGCCGCAGAGACATTGGCTGGCGGGCCATTGAGCGGGAAAATTCATAATTTGTGACCGGCATTTCACAAACAATAAAATAAACTTTATGACAGTTTTGTTGCAATTTTGTGACGCCCTCGCCATGATGAGGGCAAATCATTTGCGGATACAACATAATGTCAGAAAATTCCCCGGCACTGGACGAATCTCTCAGTGAAAATTCCCCTTTAAACAGATTTTTACAATGGGTGCTTGTTGCCCTGCTGGTTTACCTGCTGATCGCCGCTGTGGGCATGATCGGTTCTGGTTTTAAAGCCGCCACCAAAGGCCATGCGGTCGAACTGTTTGAATTCGCCACTAACCCCTTCATGGCTTTGGTGATTGGCATTGTCGCCACCTCGATGATCCAGTCATCGTCCACCGTCACCTCCATCATTGTCGGGCTGGTGGCCGGGGGATTACCGGTGGATACAGCGATCCCCATGATCATGGGCGCCAATATCGGCACAACGGTCACCAACAGTATTGTCAGCTTGGCTCATGTGAAACATGGTAAGGCTTTCAGACGGGCCTTTGCGGCGGCCACAGTTCATGATTTCTTTAACCTGCTGGCGGTTGCGATTTTTCTGCCGCTGGAAATCATGTTTGGTTTTCTGGAAAAACTGTCCGATAACATCGCGCATTTTATGATTGGTGGGGAAAACCTGAGTGTGAAGGGCCTCAACTTCATCAAACCAGCCATCAAACCATTGATTAATCTGTTTCAGGAAATCGCCGCCTTTATTTCTCAACCGGGTGCAGCCGCAATTTTGGTAGTGTTTGGTATTTTCCTGATCTTCCTGTCCATCACTTTAATCAGTCGGGTTCTGAAAAAACTGATGGTTGGTCGGGCGAGAAAAATGCTGCATACCGCCATTGGTAAAGGCCCTGTGACAGGTATCTTTTCCGGCACTGTCATCACCGTATTGGTGCAAAGCTCTTCGACCACCACCAGCCTGATGGTGCCGCTTGCGGGATCAGGTATTTTCCGCCTGAAACAGATTTATCCTTTTACCCTGGGCGCCAATATCGGCACCACCATTACGGCCTTGTTGGCTGCGACCGCAGTCAGTGGCCCCACTGCTGTGCTGGCCATGGAAATCGCCATTGTGCACTTGCTGTATAATATGTTTGGTGTGGTTCTGATTTACGGCTTTGAGCCATTGCGGGAAATTCCGCTGAAGGGTGCCATGACATTGGCGAGACTGGCGGAAAAGAGCAAGATATATGCCCTCAGTTATCTTCTGGGCTTGTTCTTTGTTCTGCCGGGGATTCTGGTGGTTGTGTATCAGTCGATGTAAGGGGGTTTTGCAGCCCCTTCGCCGAGACAATATGTAAATCCCGTTGTGGATAAGGAAATTCGATGCCGCCTTCGTTGAATTGACGCCACACCGCCAGATAAACATCACTGGCCACGTTGCTGACGCCATTTTCACTGTCCATGATCCAGATGCGCAGTTCCAAATCAATGGAATTATCACCGAAGCCCTTGATCAATACCCGGGGTTCGGGCGTGCGGATCACACGGTCCGTTTCATCGGCCGCCAACAACATCAGTTCAATGGCCTTATCCACATCGCTTTTATAGGAAATGCCGACGGGTAAATGACGACGCACCTGTTTGTTGCTGTGGGTCCAGTTGACCACCGGCTGAGTGATCATATCTTCGTTCGGCACCAGATGTTCCCGGCCATCGCGGGACACCACCGATGTATAGCGTGACGCCAGCTTGTTAATGCGCCCATAGGTACCGGACACTTCCACCACATCACCCGGTTTAATGGACTGGTCCAGCAACAGGATCACACCACTGATAAAGTTGGACACCACCTTCTGCAGACCAAAACCCAAACCAACACCAATGGCACCACCAAAGACCGCCAGAGCCGTCAGGTCAATGCCCATGCTGGAAATGGCAAATAAGAACGCAATGGCGACAAATAAGATACGCGCGACTTTGGAGAGCAATACCCGTGCAGAAGGTGTGACCGTTGGCAATTTCCGCAACCAGTTTTCCATCACACCGGCCAGGAACAACCCACCCCAGATGAGAATACCTGCCGTAAACAGACCACTAAACACACCCAGAATACTGACAGAATGTTCCCCAATGGTGAAAGTGGTCGTATCCAGGAACGACACCACCGGCCCCAACCAGCCAACAATGTTTAATGCCGCGACGGTCCAGGCCATAATCCTTACCAAACGCGCCAGATAGGCATTGGCAATCAGGCCAGAGGCCAGCCGGATCACAATCCAGGCCAAAACCAAACTGACTGCCAGACGGATCAGATAGATCGGTTGATCCTGCGCCAGGGCCACTTCCTGAGCAATCAGCAGGAACAATGCCCAAAGGAAAGGAATATAAAGTGGTTCCACATGCCGTTGATACCGGTCATAATATTTCCAGCTGCCCAATAAGGTACTTAGCAGCGGTTTGACCCAAAAGACGATGCCTGAACTGATCAGGCTGAGTACCACGATCACAGCAAACTGCCCCAGCGTTTCATATGAAAGCGCTGTGGCCTGTAACCAGATCAGTATTTTATCTAAATAAACAGTGGCTTGTTGGGTAAGCTGTTCCATGTAGGCAACTGTAACCCGAAGTGATGCAAATTACAAAAGGGCTTTTAGCGTTTTGCCTGAAAAAAGGTTTTTAATTGTGCCGCCGCCTGCTTTTCACCAATACCGCCGTAGACTTCCGGTTTGTGATGACAGCTTGAAGACGCAAAAATCCGCGGACCATTTTCCACACCACCACCCTTTTCATCATACGCCCCAAAATAGAGACGACGTATTCTGGCAAAGCTGATCAATTGTGCACACATGGGGCAAGGCTCCAAGGTCACATAAAGATCACAGCCCACCAGTCGTTCTGATTGCAAAATCTGACAAGCCGCCCGAATGGATAACACCTCCGCATGGGCTGAGGGATCCAGATCACGGATCACCCGGTTGGCGGCTTTGGCTATTACCTGATCGTCTTTGACGATCACCGCCCCCACGGGCACTTCGCCAGCTAAGGCCGCTTGATCGGCCTCTTCCAGAGCCAACTGCATATATGGATTAGTCATGCTTGTCATGGTCCCAACAATGATGTTTCATGCTATAAAGGTCAAGATGATGTTGCTTTTTGATTTTCAAACTCTAAAGTCCGCCACATGACTGATGAACATAAAACAGAACAAGACGCCCCCAAAGGTGAGCGTATCGCCAAGATGCTGGCCCGTGCCGGTGTTGGATCACGCAGAGCCGTGGAACGTATGATCGAAGCCGGCATGGTGAAAATCGATGGCAAAGTCATCGATACTCCGGCCATGCTTATTACCTCGGTAGAAGGCATCACCGTGGATGGTATGGTGGTCAAGGAACCTGAACCGCCCCGGTTATGGAAATATCATAAGGTGGCCGGTCGGGTGACATCTTATCACGACCCCGAAGATCGCCCCACCGTCTTTCAGGCTCTGCCGGAAAATATGCCGCGGGTGATTTCCGTGGGCCGGTTGGATATGAATACCGAAGGTCTGTTGCTGCTGACCAATGATGGCGGCCTGGCCCGCTGGCTGGAATTGCCGGAAACCGGATGGGTGCGGACTTATAAGGTGCGGGTTTATGGTCGCCTGAATAAACGGGCTGTGCGCGAAATCGAACAGGGCACAACCATTGACGGTGTTGTGTACCGGCCAGTGGAAATTAAGCTGGAAGACCATCCGGACCGCTCCAATCAATGGCTGACCGTTTCCATTCGCGAAGGCAAAAACCGCGAAGTGCGTAAATTGCTGGAATATGCCGGGGTGCAGGTCACCCGCCTGATCCGGCTCAGTTATGGTCCTCTTGAACTGGGCAAACTGGGCCGTGGTGAAGTGGTTGAATTGAACGATATGGATTTGAAAAAAGCCTGTCGCGATTATTTTATTGCCCAGGGCATTGATCCTGACGAATTGCCGGAAGAAAAACCCAAGAGCAAACCTGCGCCAAAATCCGGTTGGGCCAAAGCCAAACCCAAAAAGAATCCCCGCCGGGCCAATAAACGCAAAATGTCGTCGGACCAGATCAACCGCAAAAAGAATAGAGGACAGGAGAGCAAAAACAAACCTGCCCGAAAGCCAGCCGCAAAACCCCAAAAGAAATAAGGACCACCCAATGCGCATTATTGGTGGGGAATTTCGGGGAAGACGTCTGAACAGCCCCAAAACTGATCATATCCGTCCAACCACAGACCGGATGCGGGAAACCATATTTAATATTCTCGACAATCGCTATGATGTGTTGAGCGGTGCAAGGGTATTGGATGCCTTTGCCGGAACCGGCGCATTGGGGCTGGAGGCATTATCCCGCGGTGCCGGTCATGTGACATTCGTTGATAAAGACCGTCGGTCTCTTGACTTGTTAAGCCAGAATATTAAACTTCTGAATATACAGGAAAAAACACATATTCAACGCCGTGATATTCTGAAAACACATCACACGGATCCTTTTGATTTAATCTTTCTGGACCCACCATACAACCATAAGTTGTTATTACCTGCCTTGGATTTTCTACATTCAAAAACTTTACTCTCTGACAAATCTCTGATAGTGATAGAGTTATCAGCGGCTGAAAGCCTTGATGTTCCAGACTTTATAGACTTTCTGGATGATCGAATATATGGCGATAGCAGAATAATCTTTTCTCAATACAATTTTTAAGTGTTATTTTTATTCCCATAAATACTTTTTATGGTATTATGCGTAATATGCACGCATAAAGCGTTTCGATGTATGATTGAGGAAAGTTTTAAATGCCCCGCCAAAAAGAACCTTTCGATCAAAAAGCTTATAATGCCGCGATGAAGAAAGAACACGACGGATTGATCAATTGCCTGAATTACATTCTTAAGGAAGTTGAGGATGCAGAAATGGCTTTGGTTTCTTTGCATTTAAAACTGGCCATTGAAGAGATCAGGGATTTTGAACCGCCAGCAATAAGCAAATAACGCCTATCGTCTGCCAAACAGTTTTTCCACATCAGCAAGTTTTAATTCCACATAGGTGGGTCTGCCGTGATTACATTGCCCGGAATGGGGCGTGGCTTCCATCTCTCTGAGCAAGGCATTCATTTCTTCGACGGTTAACCGACGCCCGGCCCGCACACTGCCATGACAGGCCAATGTGCCACAAACCTCTTCCAGTCGTTCTTTCAGGCTCAGTGCTTCGTCAATTTCCGCCAGATCATCGGCCAGATCACGCACCAGCCCTTTGATATCCATATCGCCCAATAACGCCGGGGCTTCGCGCACCACGATGGCCCCTTCCCCAAAGGCTTCGATGATCAGCCCCATATCGGAAAGCTCTTCCACCCGGGCGATCAGACGATCGACACTACCCTGTTCCAGTTCGACCACTTCCGGCAATAACAATACCTGACGCGGTACTCCTGTTTCCGCCAGATGCTGTTTCATGCGTTCATAAACCAGGCGTTCATGGGCCGCATGCTGATCAACAATCACAATACCATCCTGGTTTTGCGACACGATGTAGGTTTCATGCAATTGCCCGCGTGCAGCGCCCAAGGGATATTGCTGGAGATCTGGGGCTATCTGCGCTTCCGGGGTGACATCCACACGTCCGGCTGGCGGTGCAAACTGTTCACCCAAAACATCTGCCGCCTGATCGAGCGGAATTTGCGCATCAGACCCATCGGGTTTCAGAAATGGACTTTGGTACGCATAGGCTGCTTCCCCAGCCGAGGCAGAGGGATAAGAAGCAGGCTGATGATATCTTTGCTGACCGGAATGCAAAGGCAATGATGGCCCTGTTCCCGGCTCAAACGACCCTAGTGCAGATTGCGATACGGTTGTTGACGCCCGATGCCCTGCATCAGCCAGAGCATGTTTCAGCGCACTGACAATCAGGCCCCGGACCAGTCCGGCATCGCGAAAACGCACTTCGGCCTTGGCCGGATGCACATTAACATCCACCTGATCGGTGGGCAGTTCCAGAAACAGCGCCAGCACCGGATGCCGATCCCGGGCCAGAAAATCCATATAGGCACCCCGCACAGCCCCTTGCAGCAATTTATCCTTCACCGGCCGACCATTGACGAACAGGAACTGATGCTGGGCATTGCCCCGGTTAAAGGTGGGCAGCCCCGCAAATCCGGTCAGGTGCAAATCTTCCCGTTCCACATCAATTTTCAGGGCATTTTGTTCAAATTCACGGCCCAATATCGCCGCAAGACGCCGCAAGCGCAGTTGTGCAGGGTCATCGCCCAGTTCGGCAATGCTGCTGGAGACCTGAAATATCTTCCGTTCATTATCAAACAGGGAAAAAGCCACATCTGGGCAGGCCATGGCCAGGCGTTTGATGACATCCTGTGCATGGCTGAGTTCTGTACGTTCAGCCTTGAGAAACTTCAACCGCGCCGGGGTGGCGAAAAACAAATCGCGCACTTCCATCGTCGTGCCTTGGGCACGGGCCGCAGGTTTTAGGGGTTTTTTATGACCGCCTTCGATTTCAATCTGCCAGGCTTCGTCTGAACCGGCCGCACGACTGGTGGCGGTAAAGCGACTGACCGAGGCGATGGAAGGCAAAGCCTCACCGCGAAAGCCCATGGTGGTGATATGACTGAGATCATCTTCGCGCAATTTGGATGTGGCGTGACGTTCCACGGCCAGTTCCAGTTCTTCGGCGCTCATGCCATGACCATCATCACTGACCGAGATCAATTCCCGGCCGCCCTTGCTCATCACCACTTTGATGTTGCCGGCCCCGGCATCCAATGCATTTTCCACCAGTTCCTTAACGGCACTGGCCGGACGTTCGATTACCTCGCCCGCAGCAATCTGATTAATAGTCTGTTCAGAAAGAAGTCGTATTTTCATGGCATGGAGAGTAACTGTCAGGGACCTGCACTGCAAGCGTTCATCGTCACAATATTGTCAAAAGATGACCTTGCTTCTGACACGTTGCGGACACAATCGCCAGATAGATTTATCAGGCTTCATAAAGACATATTTCTTTGACCTGATGAACCGGAGACATCACGATGAGACTGCTTAACGGATTAGTATTTGGATTAGGTATTGGCTGTTTGACAACCATCTTCACAGGGGCCGCAGGCGAATACACCATGGCCGTCGGCTTTACAGGAGCCGCATTGGTACTTGCCGAAAGCTGCAGATTAATCGTCTGGAATTAAAACTTAAAATTACCCGCCAAACAACGCACGACGTGCTTGCGCCTGAGGCAGGAACCTGTCACGCAGTTCGTTATCATCCCCAGGTGGACGCAAATGGAAATCTGGCGGCACAACCAAAGGCGGGCTTTTCAAAACCATAAACTCATCTGGTGCACTTTTGCCACCACAAGCAGATAATGCCATAACGGCCAATACTGCCGTCAACGGCATGATGGTTTTCTTTACAAATCCAGTAACTTTATTCACTTATTCGCCCTTTAATCTTCGATCTGTGCCTGATCATTCTTTTTATCGGCATTTTGTGGCCCGAAAAAGGCATCCCAGACCAATACTGCCGCGCCCATGGATATACCACAATCGGCAACATTAAATACGAAAAAAGAACGATTTCCCACATAAAAATGGAAAAAATCCGCCACGGCGCCAAAAACCACCCGGTCATAGATATTGCCAATGGCCCCACCGATCACCAGACCAATGGCCAGAGCCAGGGTTTTGGTCTGTACAGATTTCAACCAGACAAACAATCCCACCACAATAGCACTGGTCAGTGCCACCAGCATCCAGCGGCCAAAATCACTGGACGCACTGAACATGCTGAAACTGACACCCCGGTTCCAGGTCATGACGAAATCCAGAATCGGCAGTACATTTACCGACCCCTTATTTGCCAATTCATAAACGTCCAGAAACCACCATTTGCTCAGTCGGTCCAACAAGAACATGCCTAAGGCAAATAGCAGGGCAAATTTATACATTATGCGGCATTCCCGGCTTCATGGGCCTCCACCGCATCGGCACAACGATGACATAGATCATCATGGCCCTCAACGGAGCCTACTTCCGGCAGGACCTGCCAACAACGTTCACATCTTCTGCCTTCTGCGGGTTTGGAGACCACCGCCACATCGGCGACATCTTCGATGGTGAAGGCACCCTCTGGTGCTGCCGCCTCGGTGATGTTCGCCGCTGAGGTAATGCTGATTTCCGCCAGATCAATACCTTCCAGAACATCAATATAACTGGCGTCCTGAACATAGACATCCACAGCACCCTGCAGGCTGGAACCAATGCGTTTTTCACGACGGTCCAGCTCCAAGGCGCCGGTTACCACCCGGCGCAAGGCACGGACCTTGGTCCATTTCTCTGCCAAGGCATCATTGCGCCAATTTGCCGGAATGGTTTGATATTCTTGCATATGAACGCTGTCGTCCTCGGACGGGAAACGGGACTGCCAGATTTCTTCCGCCGTGAAAGTCATGATTGGCGCAATCCATTTGGTCAAGGTCAAAAATATCTGATCCAAGACCGTGCGCGCCGCACGACGACGGATGCTGTTCTTGGCATCACAATAAAGTGCATCTTTACGGATATCGAAATAAAAAGCACTTAAATCCACGGTACAGAAGTTATACAAGGCCTGATAAATGCGGTTATAATTGAACTTACTGATACAATCGCGGTTCAATTCATCCAGCTCACTCAAACGATGCAGAACCCATTGTTCCAGTTCCGGCATTTCTTCGATGGGCAGGATTTCACTTTCATCAAAACCATCCAGGTTACCGATCATAAAGCGCAGGGTATTACGGATTTTGCGGTAAGCTTCTACCTGGGCCTTAACAATCTCATCACCGATTCGGTGATCATTCATATAATCGACCGATGTCACCCAAAGGCGCAGGATGTCCGCGCCATATTGGTTGACCACTTTCAGCGGGTCATAACCATTACCGGCGGACTTGGACATTTTCAGGCCCTTTTCATCCAGGGTAAAGCCATGAGTAACCACATTCTTATAAGGGGCCACACCACGTGTACCACAGGATTCCAGCAAAGAAGACTGGAACCAGCCACGGTGCTGATCGGTGCCTTCCAGATAAAGGTCAGCGGGTGAACTTAAATCATCACGGGCTTCGACCACAAAGGCATGTGTCGAACCGGAATCAAACCATACGTCCAGAATATCAACAACCTGTTCATAATCATCTGCAACATATTGATCGCCCAGCAAAGCCTGAATATCAGCAGAGAACCAGGCATCGGCCCCGCCCTGCTCCACGGCTGTTGCGACACGTTCATTAACCGCGTCGTCTTTCAGTAATTCACCGGTTTGTTTATGCACAAAGACTGTGATCGGCACACCCCAGGCGCGCTGTCGGGAAATTACCCAGTCCGGACGGCCTTCGACCATAGCGGTGATCCTGTTTTGACCAGTGGCCGGGAACCAGTTTACTTTTTCAATTTCATTAAGTGCTGTTTCACGCAGCCCTGTCGCATCCATGGAAATGAACCATTGCGGCGTATTACGGAAAATCAACGGTGCTTTTGACCGCCAGCTGTGCGGATAGCTGTGGACCAAAACGTCCCGGGCCACCAGTGAGCCGGCTTTTTCCAATGCTTCACAGACCTGTTCATGGGCCTTGTAAACATGCACGCCAGCAAACAGCGGTACATTTTCGTAATAGGTGCCATTATCAGCCACTGTGAAAGGCACTTCCAGATTATGGGCCAGACCCACTTCATAGTCTTCCTGACCATGACCGGGCGCGGTATGCACAAAACCTGTACCAGCCTCGGTGGTCACATGATCACCGGGCAACATCGGCACATCAAAATCATATCCCTGTCCCTTAAAGGGATGGTGACAGATGGTCCCGGCGAAATCTTTACCTTTGAAACGTGCAGGAATGTTGTGTCCTGTGATGCCTGCACGGCCACATACTTCTCCGGTCAGCGCTTCAGCCATCAGGAATTTCTGCCCGGCGGAGACGCGGCTTTCCTCAGTGACTTCTGTCACCTCCACCAGCGCATAGTCAATTTCTTCACCATAAGCAATCGCCCGGTTACCCGGAATGGTCCATGGCGTTGTTGTCCAGATTACAACCTGTACATCATCCAGGCCTTCCAGAGCGGTCTTCACAATCGGGAAAGACACATCGATCATATGGGATTTATGATCGTGATATTCCACTTCCGCCTCGGCCAGGGCCGTTTGTTCAACCACTGACCACATCACTGGTTTGGAACCGCGATACAAAGAACCATTCATCAGGAATTTCTGCAATTCCCGCACGATTTGTGCTTCGGCAGAAAAATCCATGGTCAGGTAAGGGTTATCCCAATCACCGGCAATGCCAAGACGTTTGAATTCTTCACGCTGGACATCGATCCATTCGGCAGCAAAGTTGCGGCATTCCTGACGGAATTCCAGCGGGTCCACATCGTCCTTGTTTTTCTTTTTCTTGCGATATTTTTCTTCGATCTTCCATTCGATTGGCAGACCGTGACAATCCCAGCCCGGTACATAAGGCGCATCTTTGCCCAGCATGGATTGCGAGCGCACAATCACATCCTTGAGGATCTTGTTCAACGCATGGCCGGAATGGATGTTACCATTGGCATAAGGCGGGCCATCATGCAGAATAAACTTTTCACGACCTTTTCTCTGATCACGCAGTTTGCCGTAAATATCCTGATCCTGCCATTTGGCAAGCCAGCCTGGTTCACGCCCCGGTAAATTTGCCTTCATGGGGAAATCCGTTTGAGGCAAAAAGATTGTCGATTTGTAATCTTTAGTCATGGTCTATTCGCTATTACTTGTGTTTTTTGGCAAAATGGCCTGAAACCTGCCAAAAACGTCAATAAAAATTTCTGTTTTTTAACAGATCATCCGTCGCAAACAAAATGTTATTTATGATAATTATGAATTGATATAGGTGCTGACGTGGGGGGCAGGAATAGAGCTTTGTTGATTTTCAGAATCGGCCAGTATTTTTTTGGCTTTCTCACCATCCTGAGCGATCTGGTTTTTCAAAGCATCCAGCCCGTCAAATTTCTGTTCAGGGCGGATAAAATCAACCAGTTCCACCTTGATCGTCTGGCCGTAAATTTCCTGATCAAAATCAAAAATATGCACTTCCAGGTTCACATCTTCCTTGTCAAAGGTTGGCCGTTTACCCACATTGGCGACCCCCTGGTATGTTTTAAGGTTTTCACCTTCACCCATCATTACCCGAACAGCATAAACACCCAGACGCGGTTTGATGTAATTATACATGCTGAGATTGGCGGTCGGAAAATCGATGGTGCGACCCCGTTGATCACCTTTGAGCACTTCGCCTTCGATATGCCACCAATGGCCCAAACGTTCCGCCACCTTGCGCACATCTCCCTGGCGCAGGGTTTCACGGATATTGGTAGATGAATAGATATGATCACCTTCCATCACCCGATCAATCACCGTCAGACCGAATTGTTCCATCTGGCTCATCCAGCCCAGAACACTCACCCCGCCACGGCGGCCAGCCCCGAAACAATAATCATACCCCACCACCACATGTAATGCGCCCAATTGACGAAGCAATACATCCAGCACGAACTCCTGCGCCGGCATGGTGGAGGTTTTTTTGTCAAACTTCAGCACCATGAGATGATCAACCCCAAAGCGTTCCAATAAATCCGCTTTGGTTTTCAGTGAGGTCAGACAGAAATCTTCCTGATCGGGATTAAAGAACAGACGTGGATGCGGCGACATGGTCAGTACGCTTAACGGCACCTTCATCGCATCGGCAATACGCCCTGCCTCACCAATGACCTTTTGATGCCCCTTATGAAACCCATCGAAATTACCCAGAACAACTACGGAGCCCCGCGCGTCATCCGGTATATTTTCAAAATCTCTGAGAATTTTCATTGTCATATTCAGGTTGGGTCACACCACTTTAAGAAATCTATCCCCGACTTGGTAACATAACCGTGGCTTCGCCTTCCAGCACAATCGTCTCGCCAATAGAACAAATCGTACTCAAACGAACTCTTTTGCGTTCTGTGAATACTTCTTCCACAGTTACCTTTGCCGTCACCGTATCTCCCACCCGCACAGGCGCTTTAAATTTTAAAGTCTGACTGAGGTAAATACTTCCCGGACCGGGCATTTTGGTACCAATAACGGCAGAGATCAAACCGGCGGTGAGCATACCGTGGGCAATACGTCCTTCGAAGGGGGTAGATTTTGCGTAATCATCATTCAAATGAACCGGATTCGTATCACCGGAAATGCCCGCATACATAACAAGATCCGCATCGGTAACGGTCCGGCCAATCTGGGCTGTTAAGCCAACTTCCGCATCTTCGATATACATTCCCGTTAAGTCAGACATTTTATTTTTTCTCCTAAACCTGCTTTGGCGATACTGGTACCCTAAAACACCCTGAAAATACAGCAGTTCTTGAGAAATATAGCTTTCAGATGTTTTTTAAAGATGTTTTTTCTGGCTATTAACGTTTTTTTTAGTCCCTGCCTCTAATGTGATGAATGAAATTCGAGAAACCTAAAGAAAATATATGGGTTGATCGAAATCTAGTTTGTCTAACCCTTAAAAGTAATGCATGGGATAAAGAATTATGGCTGTAGATTTAGGAATGTCCGTTTTAATCGTTGATGATTATAAAACAATGCTGCGCATCATCCGCAATTTGTTGAAACAACTTGGCTTTCACAATGTGGACGAAGCAAGTGACGGAGCCGAGGCTCTGAATAAAATGCGGTCAAAGAATTATGATCTGGTGATTTCCGACTGGAACATGGAACCAATGACCGGATATGAATTGTTGAAAGAAGTTCGCTCTGACGAAATGCTGAAAGCCGTGCCTTTCATCATGGTGACCGCAGAATCCAAAACAGATAATGTGATTGCCGCGAAAAAAGCCGGTGTGAACAACTATATTGTGAAACCTTTCAACGCCGCGACGCTCAAACAAAAACTGGTTTCCGTACTTGGAGACTTCTAATGTCTGTCGGCTTGCTCGCAGATCACATTGGCCCGCTCGTAGATAAACTGCGTCAAGGTCAACATGAAGCCGTGTCTTTGCCTGATGTAGCGGCATTGACAGAGGTTTTAATGAGATCATTGGAAAGTTATTTTCAATCCATTGATTTGACTTTGTATCAGGAATGTCAGTCGCTGGCCGACTTTATGGATGATGCTCGTAAAGAGATCGCCTCCCTGTCCCCGGAACACGCCAATTCTGCGGAAATTCCCCGGGCCGGACAGGAATTGCAAGCCATTGTTGAACAGACCGAAAAAGCCACAAATACCATCATGGAATCTGCTGAAACTATTATGTCAGCCGATACAGATGATGCCGATGCTTTTCAGGCAACAGTAAATGATGCTGTTATGCAGATTTTCGAAGCTTGTTCCTTCCAGGATATTACTGGTCAGCGCATCAGCAAAGTTGTGCGCACACTGGAACATGTGGAAGACCGTGTTGATCGTCTGATTAATATTCTGGGCGTCAATGTTGATGATATCGAAGCACCGGAAGAAGAGGTTGATGAAAATCAAAGCCTGCTGAATGGTCCTGCACTGGAAGGTGAAGGCATTGATCAATCTGAAATTGATGCTTTGCTGGGCAAGGATACTGCACAAGCTGATGATGACATCGTTTTGGAAGATGATGAACCAGAAGCAGCCGCTGAAGAATCTGCACCTGAACCTGTTGAAGAATCTGCAGTCGCTGAAGAAGTGATCGAGGGTGAAGCAGCGCCGGAACCATCAGAAGAACCCGAGGTTGAACTGCCGGAAGATGCCGGACAAGACGACATTGATGCTTTATTTGATGAAGCCCCTGCAGCAGAAGCAGAGGAAGAGGTTGTGGCAGAAGAACCTGCGCCAGAAGCAACCCCTGAACCCGAGCCAGTTCCCGAACCGGTTGCGGAAAAGAAACCTGTCGAATTGGCGGAAAAGAAAGCAGCTAAAAAACCAAAGCCAGTTGCTTATGAAGCAGATGCAGAGGCCGCACTGGATGCGAAGGAATCTGAAACCACATCCCAGGCAGATATCGACGCCTTGTTTGGTTAGACTTTTTAGAAAAACTTATAAAAAAAGCCGGGATCATATGCCCGGCTTTTTTTATTGCTTTCACCGTCCTGGAAAACCTTCTTAAAGGCCGAGCGCAGCATCACTGCTGAGCCGTGGTTCGCCAAATAAATACCCCTGGCCATAATCGATTTCATAATCAAGAATTTCCAGAATCATTTCTTCATCTTCGATTTTTTCAATAATGAGATCGATGTCATAACGGCTGCAGGCTTCTTTCATGTCTTCCGGGTGGATCTCGCTTGCACCATCCAACATAAAGCTAGCACCCAATTTAATGTAACGGAAATAGCGTGTTGCCAAATCGGCCAGTCCCAAACCGGGGTCAATAATCCGGTCCATGGAAAAACGGAATCCACGCCGCCCTAAATTGGACAGGCTGCGTTGAATTTCCGGTGACATGCGCACCACGTCCTGCTGGGCAAATTCAAACACCAGACGTTCCGCCAGCTCCTGATTATCGAGCATAAAATCAATGAACTGCGGGAAAAATTCTTTGTCATTCAACGATACTGACGAAATATTACAGAAAAACCGGATATCCGGTTTGCGGGGGCCTAATCTGCGGATCACCTGAATACAACGGAACAATAACAGATTGTCCAAAGTCCCCACCAAGCCGCTGTCTTCGGCCAGTTTTAAATACTGTGTGGGGAAAATCACATTATCATCTTCATCCCGCACCCGTGAAAAAGCCTCATAATATATGGTTTTCCGGGATGGCAGAGAGACAATCGGCTGTAGATATAAATCCACACGGTTATCTTCCAGCGCATGATGCATGATTTTGAGAATTTCTTCATCATTATGTTCAGGAAGCACATCACCTTCTGAACCACCCGGCATGGAGAAAGCCGAACGGGAATGTTTATCATGCTGGCTGGATAAAGACTGACTGGATCTTTCCACCACTTGGTTCAATAAGGTTTGCAGCACCCGCATTTCCGAAATGACTTCGGTATTTTGGTTCTGTTCCGCGTGCTCCAAACGATCCTGTAACAGCTTCATGTCATGGCTGACATCTTCCAGTTTTTCCACTGCGACCTGATAATCCTGGTGTAAAGCCAACAACCGGGTGCGCATATCTTCCCTGCCAAAACGCCAATAGACCACACAATGGATTTGCACACCCAACAGAAAAACCAACAATCCAATCATGTATGATTCTGTGGCATTCAGTGACGGCCAAAGGTCAGGACTGATGATTGCTGCAAAAAAAGCGATGATCGCATATGTTGCCGCAATAAATATATGCACCAGTAAAGTCATTAAAATATAGACCCCGATTATTTTTATTATTCATTCAAAGTTCAGATACGATAGAATAGTATTGTATCAGGATCAAGTTTCTGAACCAGAACGGTGAAGATATATTGTAGTAAGCATGGATGGATCACAGATATACATATAAGGATAAAAACTGTTTATCCCGTGATGAAAGACAACATCGCCGCAAAATAGGTGTATTTTGCGTCTCCATGTTGCTTGTGAGCGGCCTGTTATGGACCGATGTAAACAGATCGGTGAAGGCTCAGGAAAATGAACAGTCTCCAGCTTCCTCACAAACTTCTTCTCAGGCTTCCAGCGGCAGGTCCTGTGTCGATATGTCACGGGTCAAACGCAGTAAAATCATCGATGACAAAACCATTCTTTTGTACCTGAGCGGTAAAAAAGTCCGCAAAATGAGCCTAAAATACAAATGTCCTTCATTGAAGTTTTATAAGTTTTACAGCTACAAAAGCTTCAGCACACGATTATGTGCCCGTATTGATCATATTATTTCCCGTACCGGCAGCCATTGTGTAATCGAATCCATCGAGGATTTTCAGGAAACAGAAGACAAAGAATAAGTCATAAAAAAACAGGATACTTACATAAGCATCCTGTTTCAAAATTTCTGAATTTTCAAACGGCTTTACCGACCAAGAAACTCTTTTCTTTCAGCAAGACGCTTTTTCTCACGATCAACGAAAGTCAGCCACTTTCTGACAGTAGACTTCATACGCTTTGATTTCGCCGCAATATTGAATTCTTTCTTGGCATTATTCATATCTTCCAGATTGAAGTAAGCAATACCGCGAATAAAGTGCGCGTTATCAGGACGTTTCAAGCCTCCTTTTTTGATGGCCAAACCAATATATTTCGTCGCATTTTTATAATCATCAAGACGCATATAAACCTGGCCAAGACGCATATACAAGTCGCCTTTTTCAGCCATTTCAGCAGCCTTGCGCAGAGGTTCTACAGATTTATCAAAATCCTGACCCGCAACATAGGCCTGAGACAACAATTCCCAGTTATCCTGCTTGGCTTCGACTTGTTTCTTATCAAGTCCATTCTTCAGCGTTTTAGAAGCTTTGTATGGAATGTCATTATACAGGAACAATTGCGCCATGGAGGACAGCTCATTATTCTTGTCAAACAAACCCTGACGATGCGCGATCTCAAAGTAATTCATCTGATCCAGTTCATATTGGCGCTTCTGTGTTTTGCTAACACCTGGACGTGAGCCCAATTCAGAACTTACCCCGGCAAGCTGCACCCAATATTCCTTTTTATAAGGCCAATTGGTTGCCAGAATTTGCAGAATTTCATTCACTTTGACATAGTTATCCAAACGATAATACATCGCCCGCAGCAGCAAATACCAATTCTCACGAATTTCTTTGCCTTTCTCTGCGTTCAGCTGAATGGCCTGCTCAACATATGGAATAGCTTTACGGAAATTGTCCAGATTGTTGCTGGCATCACCCAATGAATAATAAGCCTGACCAAGCAGCAGCAAAGCACTGGTGTTTGGTGGGTTATATTTCAGCCATTTGTTGACATATTCGATGGATTTCGCGAAATTTTCTTCCGAAAAATGCAACTGAGCCAATGTATAGGTCACCTGGTCTTCCAGGTTTGTTGTCAACCCTTCCTGACGCAGAACTGTTTCAAAAGACTGTATAGCTCTGGCAACATTTTCCTGATTGTAATAAATCAGGCCGGTCATGAAATACAGTTGACCACGGGAATAACCATTCAGGTCCTGTTCCTTGGCACGCCAAGGCGCCAGTTCTTCAGAGGCGCTGGCAAAGTCTTCTGCTTCCATGAACTCATTGGCTTTGGCCAGAGCTTTGGTCAACTTCAAAGGAATTGGCGGGATCTTACGGGTTTTACGATCCGCATAGATCTTTTTATCTTCCTCTTCTTCGGCAGCATGGCCTGTTTCCACCACAAACTGAGGTACAACCAAGGCACCAGCCCCGATCGCTAGGACCAGAGTGGATGAGGCAAAAAACTGGCCTGTTTTCTTGATTAAATCACTGATCATCATATCACTCTATCTTATTTCTCAAGTTCAAATGTGATTTTTTGCAGAACACCGGCAACTTCCACAGGCTCACCATCAACAAGTTTTGGTTTATACTTGTATTTTAGAGCCGCTTTAATCGCGTTACGTTCAAAGATTGAACTGGTTGATTCAACAACAATCACATCTTTAACAGTCCCCAGTGTCGTCACGGTGAATTCCACAACAACATAACCTTCGATACCACGTTCCGCAGCACGACGAGGATATTGTGGTGGCACCTGCACAATCGGCAGATATTCACTGTCACCAGACCCGAAACCACCGCCACCAGAAATGGCCACTGATGTGTCCACTTTGGCACCACCAATTTCAAAACCTGTATTCACATTGTTCAGGCTTGTATCCATCTCAATATCAGGCGTTTCTGGAGGTGTTTCAGCCTGGTCAGGTTTGTCAGGTTTGCGAATTTTCTGTTGAACGTCCTGTTCTTTCTGAACATCAGCAATTTCCACCTTCAGATCAACAACGTTGTCTGTGATCGGATTTTCACCTGACGCGATCAATGCCTGCATAGCAAAGAAAAGGCCTGAAGTAATGGCCGTTCCGGCTATAAATGAAATCAAATATCTTATAATCATTTTTGCTCCGCCGATACGACATAATTTGTGATCCCAGCTGAACGCAATGCATCAACCACTTCCATCACGACACCAGATTTAGCTTTGGCATCGGCCTGAACAACAACAGAACCTTCAGGATTTTCCGCTCTCAGTTTTTCAACACGAGCACCAATACCCCGAACGTCAACTTTCTGCTTTTGCATCCAGACTTCGTTGGCTTTATTCACCGCAATCATAATGCTGGCTTTTTTCTGTTTTTCGGTTGTGTACGCTTTGGGGCGATCCACATCCACACCCGCCTCTTTAATAAAGGCGGATGTTACGATAAAGAAGATCAGCATGATAAACACGATGTCGAGCATCGGTGTCATATCAATCGCAGCATCTTCTTGCATTTTTTGAGCATGTTTACGCATTGGATATCTCTGAGAACTTTCTCTTAATGGTCCATTGTCAAATGATCTTCGAGCAATTCGGCTTCTTTGTTTGTGCGGTTATCCAGATAACTGGAGGCAAACACACCAGACAAAGCACCAACCATGCCAGCCATTGTCGGAATTGTCGCTTTGGACACACCGGCTGCCATCGCCCGAACATTACCACTTCCCAGCAATGCCATCACTTCAAATACACTAATCATACCAGTCACTGTACCAAGCAGACCCAGTAGAGGACAAACTGCAACCAGTGTTTTGATCAACGGCAAAGTGCTTCTGAGATCCATATTCACCTGGCTGATCATAGCTTCACGAATTTTATGAGCGTACCAGGAAGTGCGTTCAGAACGCGCTTCCCAGGTGGCCATAACTTCATCAACCTGTTTTTTGTGGCCGGTTCTGAAATAAATCAGTCTTTCAAAAACCAGACCCCAGATCAGCAAGATGGTCGCAAATATCCAGAATAGAATGGAGCCCCCTTTCTCCATAAAATCCCGAACAGCTTCAAAAGCTTCGACCAATTCTAGCATTTATCAGGCTCCTTTAGAAGCGTTTTGTTCAGCATGCACGGCAATGATACCGGCACTTTGCTCTTCCAGAGTATGGATAATACGACCGCTCATGCCAGCCACCAGACTGTGCAGGAACAATGTTGGCAGAGCCACAACGATACCCAGAACGGTTGTCACCAAGGCCTGTGAAATACCACCGGCCATCAGCTTCGGATCACCCGTACCGAACAATGTCATGGACTGGAAGGTATTAATCATACCAGTCACCGTACCCAACAGACCCATCAGAGGTGCGATCGCAGAGATCACTTTAATGGTTGTCAGGAAGCGCTCAAGAGCAGGTGTTTCTTTCAGAATGGCTTCGTCAAGTTTCAGCTCAAGTGTTTCAACATCAACGTTTTTGTTGGCGTCATAGACACTCAACACACGACCCAGCGGGTTGTTTTCGCTAACAGTATCGCTCTTGATTTGTGCTTTAACTTTGCTGCTGGCAATACCCAGGCTGATGAAGCAGAAGATGATCAGCAACATACCGATGGCACCAACGGCCAAAATCAGATAACCCACTGTACCACCTTGATGAACACGTTCCATCAGGGTTGCTTCCTGGATCAACAGAGCCAGAATAGTACCGCGAGAAGGATCAAGACCGAACGCCGCAAAACCTTCAGAAGAGTCTTGCAGGTTCAATGCAGATTCACCAAAACGTGCCGCCGGCTGACGCACCAACTGGTCAATATTCTGGGCATCTTCATCCCATTTCAGATAGTTACCATCGGAAACAAGGTTAAACGTACCAACACGAATAACTTCTTTTTCTTCTTTGGCACCATCAGGATACTGAACAGTTGTGTTAAAGCGAACAACTTTACCAGATTCTGTCATTTCCCGCTGAATTTCATACCACAAACCTTCGATCTCTTCGATCGATGGCAACTGCGTGCTGGACGCGGTTTTGGCAATCAGGTCATCCAGGAATTCCTGACGGTTCGGGAACTGAGCAGAAATGATAGATGTATCGAAAATACCGCGGGCATCACCAGCAACCTGCTGAATCACACCGAACAGTTCTTTCAACGCACCCAATTCTCTGGATAGGTCTTCCTGAAGGTTTGCAATTGAATTTTCATTCGATGCAAACTCAGCTTCCAAACGATCTGATCTGCGCTCTTCAGCCTTCTGCGTTGCATTGGCCTGGTTTAACAGATTTTGTTGTTTGGATTTTTCTTTTCTGAATTCTGCTTCACGTTGACGGAATTCAGCGGTTTCATTCACTTTACCCTGACGAACGATTTCAAGAAGTTCATCCAGGTTTTGAACATTTTGTTGAGCCGATGCAACACCGGAAAAAGCTGTGGTGGCGAATACGCCAAGCGTAACAGCTAAAATTACTTTACAGATATTCTTCATTGTGCCTGCTCCGGTGAAGAGATTGGAAGTCTAAGCAGTCTATCAGCAGCAATACGTTTGTTTGCTACGTCCAGAGCTTGAGAAATGGCGCTGTTGTTGGCTTCATCAACTTCAACCCAAGCATTGGCATCTTTATCCCACATACCAGATGTCTTGCGATCGTTTGTTTGATACAGCAGAGCAACACGGCCCACTTGCAGGAAGTCAACCTTACGGTCCTGACCATCAATCTGAACACTGCCAGGATATGATGTCAGCGCACGGCCATAACTGCTTTCAATCTGATAAGCTTCAAAAACCTGACGGAAACGCTCGGATGCTTCAATGTTTGGATCATCCATGCTGGCTTTCAGCTTCTCAACGCGCTCTTCACGCTCTTCTTTCAGGAAAGGAATGTCGTTTTGAACGAATACTTCCAGTGCTGAAATCATTTTCGTCATTGTTGGTGTGATCTGACGTTTAACGTATGTCACACTTTTGATAGATTCTTGCAGTTCGGCGATCGTCTTGACCTGAAAGTCAATCTGACGTTGAAGCTGCGCATTGTAAATTTGCAAACCCTCAACTGTTTTCAACACGCTTTTATATTTGCCCAGCAAACTATCTGTTTCATCGACAAGTTTGTCGATCCGTTGTTGAGATTCCTGTGCAAGTTTGTTGGCCGATGCACCTTCATTAAGGACATCTTTCAACTCTGTCGCACCCGCAGTACCTGCCCCGAAAATCAGGGCACCGGCAGCTACGGCAGAAAGAACAGTTGTTCTCACTCTTTGCTTGTTCATGCGTCTTCCTAAAGCTTTTTTTGAGTTGTTAATATTGGACCATATGACATGGTCGTTGGATTCAATTGATTTAAATAAACGAAAGATTTTTTTTCAGCGATACGACGACGAACTTCACCAGATAAAGACACGGCTTCGAACCGCTTCCTATCTGCATCTGTTAATGTCGTCATTTAAGACTCCCTACTACCCGCGAAATAATTCAACATTGAATGTCGAAGTACCCGAAATTAAACAAAACAAATTTAAGAAGATAACAAAGGCATTTAGTATTTAAGTTTATTAACCTTGTACCCGAACTTATTTTTGTTTTTGTTCCATGTACCCCTTGAAGCCGTTTCCTATAGACCTGAGGTAAACCTATCCCAAAACGAAATGACTTTTCAAGACCCAGAAGGCCAGAAAACGAAAAAAACTTTGTGAACTCAGCCAGTTAAAAAATATTGTTACAAGACCCACCCTACCAGTTTTCAGAAAAATATCATACAAATCAAACATTTAACTATGTTTCTCATGAGTATCAATTTGATTGATCAACAGGCTTCAAAAATTTAAAAAACATTTTTCACAGGCCGTTATCTTTGTTGCATGGTTGCATAGACAAGCGAAAATGCTCTTAAGAAAAGATTCGTCGGACAAAATAAATGAAAAATCCCGATGCCCAGGAAATGAATTCGAAGGCTTCGGGATTTTTTCAGATATCAAATAGAGAGATTACTCTCTCAGGGAATATACTTTAGTGAGGACGGACTGAATTCACGGCTTTCAGAACACCGTGCCATTGGTTTTCAATGCATGTTTGACGGGCTGCTGCCAGACCTAAACGTTTTACCAGCTGATAAGCCAGTTCCTGTTTATATTCAAACTCTCCTGATGCAGAAGGATTGTCCTGACCGTTTTCATATTTTGCCGTAGCCATTGTGTTTTCTCCTTACGGTAACCCTGCTGTCCCATACCCTATAACAAAGGGACCAGTGGCTTTGCGTCCCGCCGTTACCGACGGTTTGCCTTTTATTCAAAGGACGAGCATACGCCTGATAATCTGCTCTGATGAATGACAATAGACGAAAGAGGTAAAAAGGACGTAAAAGGAATAATAAAATTTTAGCCAAATCTGAAATTTTGCTTTTAAAAGGAAACCTTTCTTTATGGGCAAGGATCATATAGAACCATTTTAGATTAAGCCGAATGATGCAGGAGCAAACAAAATGTCATTGATCAAAGTTGGTGTTGTGGGATGTGGTGGCCGTATGGGTCAGGCACTGGTGGGCCAGATTATGGATCACAAAGACGCCGAACTCTCCGGCGGTACCGAACGCCATGACAGCCCGCTGATCGGTCAGGATATCAGACACCCTGACACAAACATCAGCAGCAACCTGAGTATTACAGATGACGCGGAAGCATTATTCGAAGCATCCGACGTGGTAATTGATTTCACCTGCCCGACGGCCACCGTGCTGCATGCTTCTTATGCTATCAAACATCAGACAACGCATATTGTCGGCACTACTGGCATGACACCAGAAGATGAAGACAGCCTGAAAGCAGCCTCAGGCAAAGTGCCTGTGGTTTATGCGTCGAATTTTTCATTGGGGGTGAATGTGCTGTGTTACCTGACACAACAAGCCGCGCATCTGCTGGACGATAATTTTGATATCGAAGTTCTGGAAATGCACCACCGTCACAAGGTTGATGCGCCATCCGGCACAGCCCTTTCCCTGGGCAAAGCCGCCGCAGCGGGTCGTGGCAAAAACCTTGATCAGGTGGCCGACTGGGCGCGGCATGGCATCACCGGTGAGCGGGAAAAAGGCAACATTGGTTTCGCGGTGCTGCGCGGCGGTAATGTGGCTGGCGAACATACGGTCAGCTTTAATGCCGATGATGAGCGGTTGGAAGTCACCCACAAAGCGGGTAATCGGGTAATCTTTGCCCGGGGCGCTGTTCATGCCGCTTTATGGGCGGTATCCCAGGATGCTGGACTCTATGACATGTTCGATGTGCTAGGTTTACCTGAATCATAAAGTGCTGGTTTTATAACTCATCAAAGCATCTTTCAGGGCAGAGAGCATTTCCTGACGTTCATCTGGACTGAGGAAGAGACCCACAAATAATCCCTGACCATGGGACGATACCAAAACATATTTTTCGCGGTATGAACTATGATCTTGTGGCCGGTAATCCAGTCTGACATCCACCCAGTAAGGATTGAAGTGCCATTCTGTGGCAATGCCCTGGCGGTCGATACGTTGAATCAGTAAGTCATCATCCTGTAAGCGGATCACTTCCTGATATTTGCCGGACCGATAATTTAACTTAAAGGCCACATAAATCAGCAACACATCCAGCCCCAGAAACCCCAAAACCGGCCAGGCACCTTTGAGAAAAAACATCAACCCCACCGCAAAATTAATACCGGCAATCAACGCCATCAGAATGATAAAACCTTTTGGCCCTAATGAGCGATGGGGATATAGCACTGCATCAAACCAGATTTTCTGTTCTTCTTTTGTCATTTATCTATTATAGAGCATCTATCGCCGTTCAAAAGCCAAAACGAAACCGGGTAAAAAATGAAAAAAGCTGACATCCATGAATTTTTCAAACGACTGCATGATCTGGACCCGGAACCCAAAGGGGAATTAAATTACACCAATCCCTATACACTGGTGGTGGCCGTGGCTCTCAGCGCCCAGGCCACAGATGTAGGGGTCAACAAGGCCACCAAAGCCCTGTTCGAAGTGATCGAAACACCGCAAGACATGCTGGACCTGGGCGAAGAAAAATTGAAGGATTATATCAAGACCATCGGGCTATATAATTCCAAAGCCAAGAATGTCATCAAGGCTGCGCAAATTCTGGTGGATGAGTTCGACGGCGAAGTACCGCAAAATCGCGAAGACCTGGAAAAGCTGCCCGGTGTGGGGCGTAAGACGGCCAATGTGGTTTTGAACATTGCGTTTGGTCAACCGACCATTGCTGTGGACACACATCTGTTTCGGGTGGGCAACCGCACCGGTCTGGCCCCTGGAAAAACGCCCCTGGCTGTGGAGAAGAAACTGGAAAAATGCATCCCTGATGAATTTGCAGTGCATGCACATCATTGGCTGATTCTGCACGGCCGTTATATATGCAAGGCCCGCAAACCCAACTGCCCGGTGTGCCCAGTAGAAGATTTATGCCGCTTCAAGAAAAAGACGGTTATTGAAGATTAGCGTCAACCAGGTCTGCAAGATTGTTCAAACAATCTTCTTTTGAAACGCTCACTTTTTCATCCGTCAGATTTGCCGCAAAGGCCTCGATGAAATCCAGCGCATAATCACCATTTTCATTTTCATAAAAATAGAAATTCATCACACATTCTGCGTGACGATATAACCAGACACGGCTTTCTTTTTCGCTGCGGATCAAACGTGGTTCACCCAACATTGACCGGATCGTTGTGGGCAGCAAGCCCATCACATCTTCGACTTTTATTTTGGGTTCTTCAATGACAGGCTCCGGCGCAACCTCTGCTGCATCAACTGCGGGGGCAGCCTCTTCAACAACCGGTTCTGGAACCGGCTGGTTTTCACTGGGCGCCGGTTGATCACCACAGGCCACCAGCCACAAACTGATCAAAACAATGAAAGCTGTTCTCATGAGAAAGATGCATCTTTGGTGCCGTCCTCAATTTGATCCAGCGGATCACGTTCAGGAAGACTTTGATGGAAAATATGTGACAACATGGCCACCGCCAGGATTGGCGCCGTCAGATTTAAAATCGGCACGGTAAATAATACCGTGGTTAGCAGGCCTGCCGTCAATACCTGAGCACTGATGGACCGGCGATGTCGCCCAGCGCCTTTAATACCCAGATGCCGTACCGCGACCATTTCGTAATACCCCCAACCCAACAAATAAGAATTCAGACCATAAAAAATGATAAACGGCGCAAAAGGAACCCAGAATAAAATCACATACAAGGGCAATACCAGGATATTCAGCACCACGATCAGGAAACCCAAACGTACCGCCAGATAAGTAATATGGCCAAGACCCAGACGATCGCCTGCCTTTTGATGGGGATAATATTTATCTTCTACGGCATCGACAATATCATCCAAAAAGATAGACATGAAAATTGTTGAAATGGGGGGGAAAAATATCCCGACCAGCCAGAAAAAAACAAACCCGAATAACCAGTTAAAAAACGCCAGGTCGGTAAACCAGTCAAAAATATCCTGGACCCACTGCCATTCAAATTCAAAAACCGCATATTGGGCAGTAATTTCATTGGCGATCAAAAAGGTGACAAAGATTGCCCCAATGGTGGTCAGTATACCCAGAATAAAGACCCGTAAAAAAGCCGGGTCAAACAATTGGGCCAGTGTTCGTTCAATGGCGGTTGCTAAATTTTGCACAATAAAACCTGCGTACTTGCGTCCAGTATCTGAATCTATATAGTCGTCGGCATTTATTTTAAAGCAAAATGAGACGGAATTTAGATGAAATACGATGTACTGGGGATTGGCAACGCCATTGTCGACATTTTAACCCATGTGAATGATGACTTTCTGAAAAGCCAAAATCTGGATAAGGGTATGATGACCCTGGTGGATGAAGAAGCCGCCGCCGCTCTGTATGATCAAATTGGTCAGGCCGTGGAATGTTCCGGCGGATCCGCCGCCAATACCATCGCCGGGCTGGCCTCACTGGGCAGCAAAACCGCCTACATCGGTAAAATCCGTGATGATCAATTGGGCAATGTATTTGGCCATGACATCCGCGCTTTGGGTGTTCATTTTGATACAGAAACCGCCAGCGAAGGTCCCTCCACTGCCTTCTGTCAGGTACTGGTCACCGATGATGCGGAACGTACCATGTGTACCTATCTGGGGGCCTGTGTAAATTTAGGCCCGAACGATGTGGACGAAAACCTAGTGAAAAATTCTGCCATCACGTATCTGGAAGGATATCTCTGGGACCCGGAAGCCGCCAAGCAGGCTTTCCTGAAGGCCATGGATATCGCCCATGATGCGGGCAATCGTATTGCGCTGAGCCTGTCGGACCCTTTCTGTGTAGTGCGTCATAAAGAAGAATTCCTCGACCTGGTGAAGAACCATGTGGATATTCTGTTTGCCAATGAAGAAGAACTGCTGACACTTTATGATACCCAGGACATCAATGACGCTTTACAGAAAGTTGGTCAGGATTGTGAAATCGCCGCAGTGACATTGGGGGCCAAAGGTTGCGCTGTGGTCAATGGCAGTGATATAATCGAGATCAATGGCGTGCCAGTCAGCAACCTGGTGGATACCACCGGGGCGGGTGATTTGTTTGCCGCTGGTTTTCTGCATGGCTTGACCCAAGGTGCCGATTTGGCCACCTGCGGTAAAATGGGCAATGTGGTTGCCGGTCATATCATCACCCATATGGGCCCACGCCCGGATATTGACCTGGCCGCTTATTTGGCAGAAAATACATAAAAATATAAAAGTATGGAGTTTGAGATGTCTCTGAAGAAAAACACCCTTTCCTTTTTACTGATCACAGGCTTGTCTGTAGGGATAAGTGCAACTGCTTTTGCCGAATGCAAATTACCATCGCGGCCCTTTATTCCGGATGGTAAAACCACAACCAAAAAAGAGCTTACAGACGCCATCAAATATTTTAAAGGCGTTTTCCAACCGTCCATCGGTGCCTTTCAACATTGTGTAGATGAAGAAAAAGCCATGGTCGGCGATGTGGCCACAGATGCTCAAATCGCCAAATGGCAAGAACAACAAGCCGTTGTTTTAAAAATGGAAGAGGAACTGGTGGCGATCATCAACCAGTCCATCCGCGACTTCAAGGCCCGCCAAAGTCCGGCCGAAGCCCCAAAACCGGCAGAATAAATCCTTAGAAATTCTTATCTAACATTGGCCCCAGATGTTTGCCCCCCAGTATGTGGATATGCAGATGGGGCACCTCTTGGTGACCATGCTCGCCAATATTGGCTAATGTCCGGTAGCCATTTTCTGCCAGCCCCAGTTCGCGGGCAACATGCCCCACACCGCGCATAAAACCAGTGATTTCTTCTGGTGAGGCTTTGGCGGTAAAATCATCCATGCTGACATAAGCGCCCTTGGGGATCACCAACACATGCACCGGTGCCTGAGGTGCGATGTCATGAAAACTCAGTACATAATCGTCTTCATAAACCTTGTTACAGGGAATCTCTCCCCGCAGGATTTTCGCGAAAATATTCTCAGGATCATAAGACATCGTTTTTCCTTATTCTGTGCGACTGGCTTTTTCGACCAGACCCGACAACCCTTCCCGGCGGGCCAGTTCATTGCAAACATCATCCAGAGACAATCCCTGATCGGCCAGCAAGATCATCATGTGAAATAGCAAATCAGCAGATTCTGTGATCACTTCATCCCGATCATTTTGCACGGCAGCCAAAGCAGTCTCGACCCCCTCTTCACCAACTTTCTGGGCAATCTTCTTGGAACCCTTGGCAAAAAGTTTGGCCACATAACTGCTATCCGGATCAGCCGTTTTGCGGCTTTCGATCACTTCTTCCAGACGTTTTAAAATTTCTGCATTTTCCATGATCATATCCTAACAGGAATACCGGCATCGCGCATGTGTGTTTTACATTCCGCAATACTATATTCGCCAAAGTGGAAAATCGAGGCCGCTAAAACCGCTGTCGCATGGCCATCACGCACCCCTTCGACCATATGGTCCAGGTTCCCCACCCCACCAGAAGCGATCACAGGAATGGACACACTGTCCGCCACCGCGCGGGTCAGGCCAATGTTAAAACCACTCTTGGTACCGTCCCGATCCATAGAGGTCAGCAGGATTTCACCTGCACCATAGTCGGCCACCTGTTTGGCATATTCCACCGCATCAATGCCGGTGGGTGTGCGCCCCCCGTGGGTGAAAACTTCATATTTACCGGGATCGGTTTCCTTAGCATCAATGGCAACGACAATACACTGCGATCCGAACTTCTCGGCCAGTTCCCGCACCAGTTCCGGGCGTTTTACCGCCGCGGTCATGACAGACACTTTATCCGCACCAGCCAGCAACAGTTTGCGCACATCTTCTTCGGTACGCACGCCCCCGCCAACGGTCAGCGGCATAAAACATTGTTCAGCCGTGTTGCGCACCACATCCAGAATAATATTACGGTCATCGCTGGAGGCCGTGATATCCAGAAAGCACAATTCATCAGCCCCGGCTTCGTCATATATCTTGGCCTGTTCCACCGGATCACCAGCATCGCGCAGGCCGACGAAATTCACACCTTTGACCACCCGGCCGTCTTTCACATCCAAACAGGGGATCACCCGGGCTTTAAGCATGTTGCGCGCCTTTCAGGAATGCAATTCCTTCTGCCACATCCAAACGACCATCATACAACGCCCGCCCAGAAATGGCCCCTTCGATGGTACCCGTGGCTTTATCGGCGGCGGCCTGTAATTGTTTCAGATCGTCCATGGACGCCACGCCGCCTGACGCAATAACTGGAATAGTCAGCGCATTGGCCAGGTCAATGGTGCCTTCAACATTCAGACCCTGCATGGTGCCGTCCCGATCAATGTCCGTATAGATGATCGCCGACACACCGGCGTCTTCAAATTTACGGCCCAGATCAACCGCCTGCATTTCAGAGGTTTCGGCCCAGCCTTCCACAGCTACATAGCCGTCTCTCGCATCGATGCCCACGGCTACATGGCCGGGGAATTCTTTAGCGGCTTCGATCACCACATTCGGATCACGCAGGGCAATGGTGCCCAAAATCACCCGCTGCAGGCCTTTATCCAGCCAGGTTTCAATGGTTTTCAGATCGCGAATACCGCCGCCTAATTGGGCCGGGATATTGGTCGCGGCCAAAATGGCATCCACCGCATCACCGTTGACCGGCTCCCCGGCAAAAGCACCGTTCAGATCCACCAGATGCAGCCATTCACAACCGGCCTGTTGAAATTTTAATGCCTGATCAGCCGGGTCATCGTTAAACACCGTGGCCTGATCCATTTCGCCCTTAAACAGACGCACACAATTTCCGTCTTTTAGGTCAATGGCAGGAAATAAAATCATTGTTTGTTACTCTTCTAAATAAATTAAGGTGCCCAGTTTAAAAAGTGGCTGATGAGATTAAGGCCCACCGCCTGACTTTTTTCCGGGTGAAATTGGGTGCCAATCATATTATCGCGGCCAACAACGGCCGTAACCTGACCGCCGTAACCCACATGGGCCAGCACATGATCAGGGTTTTCAGCCATAAAATGATAGCTGTGCACAAAATAAGCATGATCGCCGGCAGCAATGTCTTTCAACACGGGATGTGATGAAGCCTCCTCGGTAATCTGTAATTCATTCCATCCCATATGAGGAATTTTCAGGCTGTCATCAGACGGCTCCAGCGCATCCACTGTACCACCGATCCAGCCCAGACCTTCGTGGGTGCCATGTTCGTGGCCTTCTGTGGACATCAACTGCATACCAACACAGATGCCGAAGAAGGGTTTAGCCTGTTTGATCACCGCTTCCTGCAGAGCATCGACCATGCCGTCTACGGCGCGTAATCCTCTGGCACAATCACCATAGGCCCCCACGCCGGGCAAAACCACCCGGTCGGCGGTACGCACCAGTTCAGGATCATCGCTCACGAGAATATTCGTCACGAGACCTGCTTCCGAAGCGGCCCGTTCAAATGCCTTTTCTGCGGATCGTAAATTGCCCGATCCATAATCAATGATGATACAATTACTCATTTAATGACTTAATTCCATTTAATGACTTAATTAAAATTTTGGTGACAAGGTCGGGACCGTGATCTCGCCCTCATCCAATAACTGATAAAAACGCTGGGCCGCCAGGTCGTCCCCTTCAGCCACCAGAACACCGCATTCTTCATAACCACGGGTCTTGTAGGTCCAGCGTTTTAAATCAAAAAACTGCAGGCCGTACAGAATACTGGTCCCAAGCCATACTGGCCCCTGATAAAGCGAGTCGACGAAGCTGAAAATCACCGTCAGCACAATCAGGTACAAAATCAACACCAGCCACATACCATGAAAAGCCGCCCAGATCGGGCCCAGCAGGAAAGCCAGATACGATGACTTTTCCGGCACAAAGGCCACATCTTCTGGCAGCTCACCTGCCTCAACTGGCTTTACATGGATGCTATAGGATTGAATGGCCATCAGGATCAGACATCCGTCTGGTCACCCAGAACCCCTTTGGTGGATGGGATGGCATCCGATTTACGGGGATCAATTTCAATGGCCTGACGCAATGCCCGGGCCAGCGCTTTGAAGCTGGATTCGATGATATGGTGATTATTCTCGCCATACATATTTTCCACATGCAGCGTAATGCCCGCCCCGAAGGAAAAGGCTCGGAACCATTCCAAAAACAGTTCCGTATCCATTTCACCGATTTTGTCGCGGCTGAAATCCACTTTCCAGACAATGAAAGGACGGCCCGACACATCCAATGAACAACGTGTACAGGTTTCATCCATCGGAATGATCGCATTGCCATACCGTGTGATGCCTTTCAGGTCACCCAACGCCTTGGCCACGGCCTGGCCCAGCACAATGCCCACATCTTCGGTGGTGTGGTGGAAATCAATATGCAGGTCCCCTTCGGCCTTGACCGTGATATCGATCAGGCTGTGACGGCTGAGTTGTTCCAGCATATGATCCAGAAAACCAATACCGGTTTCCACATCATATTCACCTGAGCCATCAAGGTTGACAGCCACAGAAATACTGGTTTCTTTTGTTTTGCGTTCAAGAGAAGCTTTTCGCTCATTCACTGGGCGCATATCTTTATTCCAATTGTTTAAATATCCGATCCATATAACAACTGTCGGTTATAAAGGCAATTTTTCACAAAAAAAAGCTTTACTCTTGACCAAAGCGATAAAATTACCCACATGTGAAGCCAACAAAAACATTCTTTTCAAAATAAGGTCTAAGTTTATGCCTGAAAGAACAGATTCACACGCCGCTGGCCTGCCCAGCTGGCACGCCACCACCATCCTGAGCGTGCGCAAGGGCGATCAGGTGGTGATCGCCGGTGATGGCCAGGTTTCCCTGGGTGATACCGTTATTAAAGCCAATGCCCGCAAAGTGCGCCGTTTGGGCGATGGGTCCGTTGTGGCCGGTTTCGCCGGGTCCACCGCCGATGCCTTTGCGCTATTTGAGCGCCTGGAAGAAAAACTGGAACGCTTTAATGGCCAACTGACCCGCGCCTGTGTGGAAATGGCCAAGGACTGGCGGACCGACAGATATCTGCGTCGATTGGAAGCGATGATGATCGTGATCGACAAAGAAGTCAGCCTGGTGCTGACCGGCAATGGCGATGTTCTGGAAACTCCGGACGGCATTCTGGCCATCGGTTCCGGCGGCAATTATGCCCTGGCCGCAGCCCGTGCCCTGCTGGATCAGGACCTGAGTGCCGAGGATATCGCCCGCAAAGCCATGGGCATCGCTGCCGATATCTGTGTCTATACGAATGATAATTTAGTAGTTGAAGTACTGGAAGCAAAATGACCGCATTTTCCCCCCGTGAAATCGTCTCGGAACTGGACCGTTATATTATTGGTCAAAAAGATGCCAAACGTGCCGTGGCCATCGCGCTGAGAAACCGTTGGCGCCGTCAGCAATTGACTGGCGATATGCGCGATGAAGTTCTGCCAAAAAATATCCTGATGATCGGCCCAACTGGTGTGGGTAAGACGGAAATCTCCCGCAGGCTCGCGAAACTGGCCAATGCACCGTTTGTCAAAGTGGAAGCCACCAAATTCACCGAAGTAGGCTATGTGGGCCGCGACGTGGAACAGATCATCCGTGATCTGGTGGAAGTGTCCCTTTCCATGATCCGCGAACAAAAACGCAAAGAAGTCACCGCCAAAGCAGAACTGAGCGCCGAAGAACGTATTCTGGATGCATTGGTCGGTGAAACCGCCAGTGGCGAAACCCGTCAGAAATTCCGCAAAATGCTGCGCGAAGGCCAACTGGATGACAAAGAAATCGAAGTGGATGTAGCCGAAAATCCGACCGCTGGTATGCCCACCTTTGACGTACCCGGCATGCCCGGCGCCAGCATGGGCATGATCAACCTGAACGACATCATGGGCAAAGCCTTTGGCGGTACACGCACCGAAAAGAAAAAAATGACCGTGCGCGAAGCTGGTGAAGTGTTGCTCTCCGACGAAGGTGACAAATTACTGGACGAAGACAGCATCACCCGCGATGCTTTGGAAACAGTCGAGCAATCCGGCATTGTCTTCATTGACGAGATCGACAAAATCGCCGGTCGGGAAGACCGCAGTGGTGGTCAGGTGAGCCGCGAAGGTGTGCAGCGTGATTTGCTGCCGTTGATCGAAGGCTCCACCGTGGCCACCAAATATGGCCAGGTG
>Ga0207422_1001854_pt1 | contig 34702 bp, 29 predicted proteins | sample MarCyaLeptolynsp_FD_187757 | JGI IMG/M metagenome (GOLD analysis project Ga0207422, IMG submission 187757) | Marine cyanobacterial communities from Panama - species 1 Leptolyngbya sp. (SPAdes) | ecosystem: Environmental > Aquatic > Marine > Unclassified | place: Panama: Panama City | collected... | reverse complement strand
ACCGAACCTCTCGACCCGGCCAATCAAGACCAATTTTCTGGAATTAAGGTCACAAAACCTTGTCGCCAGCAGCAATACCGCCGTCGATGAACCGCGTTATACGCACACAAAATTAAACCGTCAACAGCGTTCTCTGAAAAAAATACGAAAAAGCGAAAAAAGATTCACAACATGAACTAAATTTAATTTTTTCAATGTCTTACTGGTTATCCACCTTTGTAAACAGCGTGCTCGACAAGCAATCCGGAACCCAATCCACCGGCTGCCGCAATCAACGCCAGACCGGGTCTGTCAGCCGTTTCTCCAACGTTCCCCTGCGTCCGCAGCATCTGCTGAAACAGCTGCACTGCCAGAATGGCACCGGATGCTCCAATCGGGTGCCCCCGCGCCAGTGCGCCCCCCATGACATTCAGCCGGCGCTCGTCGATCTGAAGGCTCTTGACCGTCACCATCGCCTGAACCGCATAGGCCTCCATCAGTTCCACGCACCCGATATCCTTCATGTCCAGTCCGGACATTTTAAGAAGAGTTCTTGCGACCGATACCGGAACCAGCGCCGGATCGGCCGGGTCGTCCCCTTCGCTCAAACCCGCAACAACTCTTAGACCGGGCCGCCCGCATTCCCGCCAGATGCTCTCTGAGACCAGCAGTACGGCGGCGGCTCCATCCGCCTCGCAAGCAATTGTTGCTGCCGTTAATCCGAAGTCTTGATTTCCGGCGAGGATCGGTGCCCGCAGCGCAGTGCTCACCTTAAGCTTTCTCGTGAAGCCATCGCTTCGGTCTTCGCCCGTCACAGTCACCAGACCAGAACCCAGAATGTCCCGAGCCCGCAGAGCCTTTTCATGCGATGCCGCCGCAAACTCCGCCTGATCACGACCAGTCACCTGATGGATCCTTGCAAGTCTTGCGGCGGCTTCCGCCAGATCCGGGTCCTGAAAAGGCGGCGGTGCAAACGGCGGACGCTGATAAGGAACGGGCTCTTCAGTCTGGTCTAATGGGCGGTGCATCCGGATCGGGGCCCGGCTGAAGCTCTCGGCTCCCCCCGCCAAGACACAATTTGCTGCGCCAGCCTCGATCAGGCGCGCCCCCATGAGGATGGCATCGAGGCCGGAGCAGCATTGCGTGTCGATCGTCATCGCCGGCACCACCACCGGCACTCCGGCGCTCAAGGCAGCCAGGCGCGCCGGGTTTCCGCCCGCATAAAGGGCATTTCCCAAGATGACATGGTCGACCGCTGCCGGAGCCATGCCGGCATCCTTGAGAAGTGCGCTGAGAACGGGTGCTGCGAGTTCGTCGGCCTGCAGCGAAGACAAGGCGCCGCCGCGCGGTGCAACCGGTGTCCGTCGTGCGGCGATCAAGTATGCGCTCGTCGTCACGCCGGGGTCTCCTGCGCTTTGAGGGTCAAAGACACACGCTGAATGTCCGGCTTGCCGCCCGCCGTAAGTGGCAACGCATCGACGACGTGGATGCGCCGTGGCACCTTGCCCGGAGCGAGATGTTTCCTGCAGTGGTTCAACAATTCCTGTTCAGCATCTGGACGTGATGCCGTCAATTCGACTGCTGCGACAACCTTTTGCCCTCTGGCAGCGTCGTCCAGTGCCGTGACCACTGCGGCGGCGACCCCCGGATGAGACAAGAGCACGCCCTCGATTTCTTCCGGATAGACGTTCACTCCGGAGGTCACGATCATCCGGTTCGAGCGGCCGGTCAGGAACAGATATCCGTTTTCATCGACTTGCCCGTGGTCTCCGAAGGTAATCCACCCATTGTGCCAGCGCGTCTGCTGGTCGCTGCCGCACAAATACCCGGCAAAAAGAAGGGCGCTCTTGACCCAGATCGGACCGGCCTCCCCGGGCCGTTTAGGGTTGTCCGGATCACCGATGGCGATTCTGACACCGGCAGGTGCCTTGCCGACCGAACCGGGTGGTGCAAACGTGTCTGAAATCGTGATGAAGCTGGTTTCAGAAGCACCGTAAAACTCGATCAGGTCAGCGTTCGGAAAGACGCCGGCAAGCCTTTCGCGATCCCGATCCTGCCATTTGGCGCCGCTTGCCAGCACCTGGCGGACCGTTTCGACGGGGCCGCTACGTTCCGCAGCCTCTGCCAGAAAGTGCAGTTGCGTCGGTGTTGCATAAAGTGCGGCGGCAGAGCTTGAGCGCGCCAGATCTGAGAGAACCGAGCGGGGATCGAAACGCGGCGTCAGGGCAATTTCGTGCCCGCCCGACAGGCCGCACACCGCACCGTAAAGGTGGAGTGAATGGGTGAGTTGCCCCGCCAGCACCACCCGAGTGCGGTCCGAAATGCCAAACACCCGGTCCGAAAGCTCAAAACTCTTCAGCCAGGACCCGTGATCCCTGACATAGCCCTTGGGGACGCCGGTCGAACCGGAGGTGAATCCGCAATAAAAGAGATCGCGCTCATCCGGCGAGCGCCCGCGCAGCTCTCGATCACGGTCGTCTTTGACGGACTGCGACTGGATTTGCGTGTAGGCGGCTGCATCGATGCACATATCCGGCCGGGCGGCCTTCAAGACGCTTTGCCGATGGGCGTCGGGCCAGGCCGGATCCATGACCATCGCCGTGCGCGCTGAGCGCGCGCAGGCAAAGAACACGATCAGAACCTTGGCCGGATCGTCAAGCAGCAGCGCGACACGGCCATTTCGGGATGTCTTGCGGCAGATATAGGCCTCCGCTTCGGCCATCTCCTCAAGCAGATGCCGCCAGCTCCAGGCGGCGGCACCTGAGGTCAGGACGATGTCGTCCGGTCTGCGGGCGGCGAAGTCATCCAACCTGTCTCCGACAAAGGCCATGGCATTCCGCCTTGAATGTCCCGGTCAGCTTCGTGACAGAATGGCACCGGGCAAACCACGGGCAACGGTCTGGGCCACCAGGGCTGTGATCACCACCTTGACAAGGTCACCCGGAATATAGACCGCGCTGCCGATCGCGGCCTGCCCCAGCGACAGGTTCGCCATATAGGCGACGCCCGGAATACCGAACAGATAGACCACCCCAATGCCACCAACGGCGGCGGAAATTGCAGCAGATGCAAGGATGTTCATGCCTGACGTCGACCGCATGATCCAGCCGGCGACAAAGGCGCCGATCGGCCAACCGATCAGGAAGCCGACGGACGGGGTTGCAAAAACGCCGAGCCCGCCGCGGCCGCCAGCGAGGAACGGCGCTCCGAGCGCTACCAGAAACAGGAACAGGAGCACGGCCAAGCCGCCGCGCACCGGGCCGAGCATGACCCCCGCAAGCATGACACCGAGCGTCTGTGCGGTGATCGGCACACCGCCCAGGAACGGAATGGCGACCGGCGGAACCAGCCCGAGTGCGGCAATCAGGGCCGCATAGAATGCAATATGAACGAGCGAACGATCAGCCATAGCGTTTTCACGCCTCCTTTATTGTTCTTGGTGCTGCGCCAGTGTTTACCAATCTGCAGCCGTTCCGTCGCGCGGATCACTCATGTCCGCACAAAAACTTCACCTTCCCGACAAGCCCTCCGATCCGCCCCGGGCCCGCAGGGCGTCGGCGACATTGTCGGACATGCGCAAACACTGAATGGCGAGGGGCGGTAGGAGCTTCCACGAGTTTTTGGCTCCGGTCCGGGCCTGATAGGCCTCCCGCAACCTGGAAAAGACCTGCATCATGTAAGGCGCAAAGCGGAGCACGAGCGCAACGCCAAGCGCCGGTCTCCTTGCCGAAACACCGAACCATTCCAGCGGCTTGAACAATGGCATGACGGCTTCCAGCATATCGTCCATGCGCGTTGTCACAGAGACCAGATTGGCAGCCAGGACCAGCACGATCAGGCGCAAGATAACTGTCACACCTTCCCAGAATGTGCCCGAGACCCAATGAAGGAGAAGCAGGATTCCCAGGAAAAATGCGAGCCCGCGCAGCAGCGTGAGTTGTCGCAGGCCCTCGCGGCCGAGCGATGCATAAAGGCCGATGACGACCGCAAGGCAGGGCAGGAATACCCATGCGGACTTGACCATGAACAACACGAGGCTGGCGACCGCCACAGCCAGCAGTTTGAGGCTCGCCGGTGTCTTGTGAAGCCAGCTGTTTCCCTGGAGATAGATCGAGATCACAGCGCTGCCAGCTCCAGTTTGGCACCTGACCTGCGGTCTATGTCCGTTTCGAATGCCCGCAAGACCTCGAACGGTGACCCGTCCATGCGTAACCGGCCGTCTTCAAGCCAGAGAATGCGGTCGAAACCCTCGAAATGGCTGAGGTCGTGGCTCACCATGACGATCTTTTGCGGCAGTGACAGGATCTTGTCCCTGATCTTTCGCGAAGCCAATGCATCCAGACTGGTCATCGGCTCGTCCAGAACCAGTAACGTCGGTTCCATGACCAGAACCGACAGGATGCAGACCAGCTGCTTCTGACCTTCCGAAAGCTCGGCGATCGGCGACGTTGTCAGCGCTTCACAGCCATGCAACGCAAGAAATTCTGCGGCGCGTTTCCGGCTTTCGTCCTTGCCAGCCCCCAACTGGTTCAGCCCAAAAGCGATCTCTTCTTCGACCGTGGGGAAAATGGCCTGATGATCCGGGTTCTGGAACACGAAACCGACATGGCGCGGCAACTCTGGAGCCGCCTTTTGAGCTTGTGCGCCAAAGAGTGTCAGAGAGCCTTCACTGGGGGTGCGCAAACCGTTGAGCAGGCGCACGAATGTGCTCTTGCCCGAACCGTTGAGGCCAATCACGCCGATCCGGTCTTCCTTGAGTGACAGATTCAGGCCGGACAGGATCCGTCTATCGCCGATATCCAGGCCGACGTCCTCAAAAACCGCAAAAGGGCTTGCCGCCGGGTCGCACACCCGGACCGATGCCTCATTTTTCTTTTTGGGCCAGAAAGCCATGTGTCCTCGCCGAGAGCCCAGAGCTCTCACCCATTGACGGAAATGCCCCGCTCATCGCGTTTTCCGGGGACAGCTTATTGACCGGAAAGCCCGTGATGTCAAAGCGACCCTATCCTACCGGGCGGCCCAACTCCGGCAATTCGGCCAATTGGTCAATGGTCGCCCGGACAATCTCGAGCGCTTTGAAATAACGTTCGTCGGACTCTTCCGAACCGAAGGTGAGGCGCAGATACGGCGCCTGTGCATGCTCCCTGGACTGAAAGTAACGGGCGGACAGCACGGAAATACGCTGGTGACCAAGCGTCGCCTGAACCGCATCGGCGTCAACGTGCTCCGGCAGGCGCAACCAACCGAAAACCTTGTGGGTGTCCCCTTGCAGAAAATAGGGCGACAGGATCTCCTGCGCCTGACGGAACCGAACGCGGTTGGCGGCCCGTTTCAAACGCAAGGTCTTGAACAGGAGACCTTCGCGCACCCATCCGGCAATCAGTTCTGCCGTGATCGGCGAGGCCATCCAGGTGCTCTCACCGATCTTGTTCCGGATGGAATCGCCGAAGAGTTCCGGAACATGAACGAACCCGATCCTGCTTCCGGGGGAACAAACCTTGGAGATACTGGCAATTGACGCGGTTCTTTCCGGGGCCAGTGCTCCGAAAGCCGGCAAGGTCTCGGGCAAGAAGGGCGTGTAAGGATCGTCCTCGACGATTTTCAGATCATGCTCGCGCGCCACGTCGACAAGGTTTTCGCGCTCGGTGACGGACATTGTGTGGGTCGTCGGGTTTTGCATGTTCGGCATCAGGAAGACACCTTTGACGCCATGGAGTCTTGCGGCCTGGGCCAGAGCCAACGGGTCCATTGCACCGAAGCCGCCATCCTCCCGGACAAGAGCAGGCACAGGAACAGGTTTCAGTCCAATGCTGGCAAGCGACGGGAAAATCGAGGGATAGGTGAACCGGTCAATGGCAATCGCATCTCCGCTTCGGAAAAGCGCCTGGCAGGTCACCTGAATACCATGCTGCGCCCCGCAGGTGACCGCGACCCGCTCGGGATCGGCGTCCAGACCGTAGTCCTTGAACACGAGCACGCCGGTTTCCCGGTGTGCCTTCAGGCCCTCGGAGGGCACGAAGCCGTTCAGCCGATCGATGCCGGCCGTTCGTGCCATGCGCACAAGCCCTTCGGAAAGGCTCGGGTTGAGATGCGGGTAGGCAAAATTGCGCGCAAGGTCGCAGACTTCCGGTTCACCCTCTTTCGGGATGAGCGGGGATACCTTGTGCGTTTCAGGTGCCACATAGGTCCCGCGCCCGGTCTCACCCTTCACAAGCCGGCGCCGTTCCGCTTCACCGTAGGCACGCGTGATGGTGCCGAGCGTCACGCCAAGCTGGTAGGCAAGCTCGCGCTGCGGCGGTAGGCGGTCGCCCTGGGCCAGAACGCCCTCGCTGATATCGGTTTCCAGCGCATCGGCGATCGCAAGATAGATCGGTCCCTGCGCTTCCTCGATTTTCGGAATCCACATTGTCATGGGAACAATGTTTACATTGACTAATACAATATCTCAAGACAATTAGTATCTCCCTCATTTTGTATCGATTGTATCGATATTGTAGTTGGAGACACCCGATGGATTTCGCCACCTTTCTTGCCTTTGCGATTTTCGTCATCGTCATGACCGGCACGCCCGGCCCGGGAAACCTGACCTTTCTCGCAATCGGCGCTTCAGCTGGCTACAGGACGGCGTTCCCGGTCATTGTGGCGTCGCAAGTCGGGTCGCTGCCCCTGAAGCTGAGCGTTGCCTATGGGCTCGGGCATGTCATGGCGGGTGGGGGCCCGATCGTCACCGTCTTCAAGGCCCTCAGCATGGCTTACATGACCTATCTCGCCTGGCGCATCATCTCCTTGAGCGTCAAACCGAAAGGCGAAGTGGCCTTGCCGAGTTTTTGGGAAGGATTGCTGATCCATCCGCTCAGTCCGAAAACCTGGGCCATGAACCTGGTCGCGTTTTCGACTTTTCTGGCGGGGAACGGCCTCAGCATTCACGAAAATGCGCTGATATTGATCGCCGGGTTCACGCTCGGCGGCCTGGTGTTTCACTCGCTGTGGGCACTTGTCGGCGTGTCGATACTGGCGTTGATCGGCGACGGGCCCGTCATGCGGGCAATCACGGTCGCCATGGCGATCTCGATGCTGGCAGCAACAGTGTGGGCCCTGGCGATTTGAGAGTTGGAAAAGGCTTGGGCTGGACCTTCAAGTCCAGCCCAATGCTGTTGACTTAGTAGTAGTAGTGAAATTTCTCGGCGCTCAGGTATCCCCTGAAGTTCTGCTGCTCACTCAGATCATGGTCAGTGTCGTCTTCAAGTCCCTGATAGGCGCTTCGTTTTTTCAACTCTGCCTCGATGCCGGCTTCTTCATTTTTGTGAATGGGCGGCAGCCGATGCTTCGCGTTTTCATACATGCGCTCCATCATGCTGATGAAGCCATTTGAAAGCCAGGTCAGAAAGCCGCTTGCCTTGTTCGCGGATGCAGACCCTGCATTGTTTTCTTCCGTGATGTAAGCCATCATTTCCTCCTAGGTTTGTGTGCACCTAGAGGTGGCCCCGATCAGCAAATCTTCAATTTAACTCTATGTAATGTTAAGCGAATTTAACGTAAGCACCATCTAACGGTAAGCTTCGACCGGTGATAAGGCTGTCAGAAAACCGACCTGAAGGCCTGGTCCAGCTTGTCGGTGATTTCGTCGACATGGCTGTCTTCGAGGATGAAGGGTGGTGCGAGCAGAATATGGTCGCCACGCACGCCATCGACCGTGCCGCCCATCGGGTAGCAGATCAAGCCTGCTTCGAACGCTGCCTTCTTCACTGCCTTGTTGAGACCGCGCGCTGGATCAAAAGGCGCTTTGGTCGCCCGATCCTCGACAAGTTCAATGCCCCGAAACAGACCCCGGCCGCGAATGTCGCCGACATGAGGATGCTGTCCGAAGGCGGTGGTCAATGCACCATCCAGTTTTTCGCCCATCGGCGAGACTCGCCCGACGAGACCACCGGACAATTTTTTGAAGACGGCAAGGGCTGCCGCACAGGCTGTCGGATGTCCGATATAGGTATGACCGTGCTGAAAGAAACCGGACCCGGATTCGAGCGCTGCATAAATTTCGCTTGTACAAAGCATTGCACCGATCGGCTGATAACCTGCGCCCAGACCCTTGGCGACGCAGAGAATATCCGGTGAGACACCGTCCTGTTCGTGGGCGAACAGGGTTCCCGTGCGGCCCATACCGCACATGACTTCGTCCAGGATCAGCAGGATGCCGTGGGCGTCGCAGATTTCCCGGATTCGCTTGAAATAGCCTTCAACGGGGGGAACCGCGCCCGCCGTCGCGCCGACGACAGGTTCAGCAACAAACGCCATGACGTTTTCCGGTCCGAGCCGCAGAATTTCCGTTTCCAGTTCACCCGCGACCCTCTGGCCGTATTCGAAAGCCGTTTCATCGTCCCGGCGGCCGCGGTATTCGTAGCATGGTGAAATATGCGATGTGTCGATCATCAGCGGCGCAAATGGTTCCCGGCGCCACTGGTTCCCACCCGTGGCGAGCGCGCCAAGCGTGTTGCCGTGGTAGCTCTGCCGGCGAGCAATGACCCTGTGGCGCGACGGCTCACCTTTTTCCAGAAAGTACTGGCGCGCCAGCTTGAGCGCGGCTTCGACAGCTTCGGATCCGCCGGAAACGAAGTAAACACGGTCAAGATTGCCCGGAGCGTGTGAAATCAAGAGGTCCGCAAGCTCTTCAGCCGGCTCGCTGGTAAAGAAACCCGTGTGAGCGAAAGCAATATGATCGATCTGGTCTTTGATTGCCTTTGTCACGTCGGGATCGCTGTGCCCCAGGCAAGAAACTGCTGCCCCACCCGATCCGTCGAAGTATTTTTTGCCTGTCTTGTCAATAATATAACACCCATCGCCAGACTCGGCGACAGGCGGGTTGGCTTTGGTGTGGCGGGGAAAAACGTGGGACATTTACTCAGACCTGGACAGTGGACCGGACAGCGGTCAGAAGTGAGGTTGTGACATTTGTATCAGATTTACGCTAAACCTGAAACATTTGTTTCTTATCCGCATTAACCAACTTTTTCATCACAATTTTAATCAAATTGCAGAAACCTGCGCGTGGGGGACATCGCATCACAATTTCGACAAGGCACACCAGTTATGCGTCAGCGCCTCTTTGCCTGGATCTTCTTTATCGGATTAACCGTTACGCTTGCCGGTTGCGGCACCATTGCCGGTGTGACCGGCATGGGCTGGGCAACCGCATCTCACGGTTCAATCGACTATGACGACACGTCCTGGTGCGTTCCACGCAAACTGAAAAAGGTTCTGAACCGCGTCGCGAGGCGTTACGGCGAAGTCACTGTCCATTCCACCAAACGCTGGTGGCTGGAAAACTGGCGCAAGGGCGGCGCGAAAAATTCCTATCACTTGAATTGCCAGGCCGTGGACTTTTCGGTCAGCGGCAATCCTTCCTCGGTGGTCGCGTTCCTGAAAGCCCAACCGGAGGTCGGTGGTTACAAGTATTATGCGTCAGGGCATTATCATATCGACACCGGCCCGCGGCGCACCTGGTAGGTTGACAGCCACTTGTGCTCAAAGGTGCTCAACAGTCAACGCACTTGAGGGTCAGAATAACATCCCTCTTCAAGCTTTAAGGAACACGGACTTCTGGGAGGTTTGAGGGCATTCGCCCGTCATTTCAGCTCTCCGAGCTCCAGCGCCATTTCCCAGGACACCGGATCGAAACCTACAAAGTTCTTCACCGCGCCTTCAACAATCGGGCGTTTGATGGCCGACGGGTTTTCAATCATCACCTCAAGCGCACTTGCCGGTCCGGTCACGCCTTCCTTGGTGGCCTCGTCAAGTTTTCGCCAGGTCGTACCGCGCCGGTTCAAGACAGTGTCCCAGCCGAACTCATCGACAAAAGCGGCAAGTTTGTCTCCGTTCACGCCGTCTTTTTTGTAGTCGTGAAAGTCGTACTCGATTCCAGCCTCTTCCAAAAACTTGCGCGCCTTTTTGACCGTGTCGCAGTTCTTGATGCCGTAGACTTTCATGTAACTTCCTTCCTGAACGCGTGACGACCAGCTTCCTGTCTCCAAGCTTCGGACAGTACGGTTTGGCGACGGCGTTTCAAGTCCCTGACTGGGCTTTCCACTGCACGGGTTGACCCGGCTTTACTCTCAGGCCACAGCTTTTTAAGAGTGAGTGCCGATAACAAGATTGCCGAGTGTGAACCAGACATGACCGGAAACAGCGAATGACAGCGACAGGATCAGCCTCCCTGCCGGTCAAGACAAGTTCGTCCAGTCGGAGAGGCAAATTCGTGCCCGGATGGGGCAACTGGCGCCAACGTCTGCGGCTGTGGAGCGGGCTCATCCTGTTCGTCTTCTGCCTCAGCCACTTTTCAAACCACGCTCTGGGCATCATTTCGATCGACGCCATGGAAAAGGCATCGGTCTGGCACTACAAGATCTGGCGCAACGAGATCGGCGAAACTGTCCTGATGCTGGCGGCGCTCACGCATGTGCTGCTCGCGCTCTGGCGCACGGCCAGACGGCGCACGCTGAAAATGCCCAGGTGGGAATTCATCCAGCTAGTTCTCGGCCTTTATATTCCCTGGTCGCTGATCCCGCATGTGGGCATGACAATGGGTCTCGCCAACGAATTCGGGTTCGCGCCGACTTACCACCAAATGCTGACGATCCTCTGGCCGAGGCACGGCTTCACGCAGTCTCTCCTTCTTCTCGTGGTGTGGGTGCATTCCATGATCGGCCTGCATTTCTGGCTCAGGCTTTATCCGCTCTATCATCGCCTGAAATATGCAGCACTTGCCTTTGCGATCGCGATGCCGGTGCTCGCCTTGTGGGGCTTTATCGAAGGGGCACGTCGTCTCGAGCTCGCCAAGGACGTTAATGTGAAGGTCTCGCCGGAGCAGTTCGACTGGCTGACCGTGTTCACCATCGAGGCCCGGGCGGTGGCCTTCGGGCTGATCATTGTCAGTCTTCTCGTGATCCTTGTTCGGTACCTTGTCAGCCTGAGCGCCAGGCGGCTGACGATTACCTATCCCGGCAGCCTTGCGGTCAAAGCCAAGCCCGGGGCGACGCTTCTGGAAATCAGCCGCATCAACGAAGTCCCGATCGCATCCGTTTGCGGCGGGCGCGCCAGATGCTCAACCTGCCGCGTGAAGGTGCTCGACGGTGCAGAAACGCTTTCGGCACCAGATGCCGCCGAACAAGCAGTCCTTTCCCGAATATCCGCCACTGACGACGTGCGGCTCGCGTGCCAGATCCGGCCACAGCAGAACATCGAGGTCCAACCCCTGGTGCCGGTCAAGGCAAAGGCGGAAACCACAGAGAACCTGAAAGACGCCTATTACTGGGGTGTCGAACAGGACGTCGTAGTGATGTTTGTCGATCTCAGGAATTTCACCCGCATAACCGAGTCACAGCTTGCCTACGACGTAGTCCATCTCCTGAACAATTATCTCGATCAGGCCTCTGCAGCCATTCAGGCTGAGGGCGGTTTCGTCGACAAATTCATCGGCGATGGAATCATGGCCATCTTCGGCATGGACACAAATCCCCAAATCGGAGCCCGCCAGGCCTTGCGTGCGTCCAAACGCATCGAAGGGGTCATGACAGAGCTCGAGACGGAAAAAGGTCCGCAGTTCAGCGATCCGATACGATTGGGCATCGGCCTTCATCTGGGACCGGCGATCCTCGGCCGGATCGGGGCAGCAGGCACAACCGGCGGCCTTACGGCGCTCGGTGATGTCGTGAATACGGCGAGCCGGCTGGAGTCTGAAAACAAGACGCACAACAGTTTCCTGGCCGTATCGAAGTCCGTTCTGGACGCCGCCGAAGCGACGGTGACCGATGCTCAAACCTCCGAGATCAAATTGCGCGGCAAGGAAATTCCCTTGCAAATCTTCACCATGAGCAGCTTAGATACCGTCGAAATCCCCGAAGATTAACGTCCTGCGCGCCTTTCATGTCCCTAGAACCATCTGTGAGTACCCGCATGACGCCTCGGGAAATGCTGAAGAAGCTGATTTCCTTCAATACGGTTTCGGACCGCAGCAACCTTGAACTCATCTCGTATGTCGAAGACTACCTGGCATCGCACGGTGTCGAATCCGTGCGCGTTCCGGACGAGACCGGCACCAAGGCGGCTTTGCACGCCAGAATTGGACCGCCGATCGACGGTGGGGTGGTCCTTTCCGCACACACCGACGTCGTGCCGGTGACCGGTCAGAACTGGTCGAGCGACCCGTTCTCGGCTTGGGAAGAGGATGGCAGGCTCTACGGTCGCGGCTCGGCAGACATGAAGGGATTTGCCGCAACGGTCCTTGCGAAAGTCCCCGACTTCGTCGCTGCGGACCTGAAACGGCCAATACATGTCGCGCTTTCCTATGACGAAGAAGTCGGCTGCTTCGGTGCACCGCCGCTGGTCCGCGACCTGCTCGCCAGGGGCCCCAGGCCGCGCTTTGCGATCGTGGGCGAGCCGACAAACATGAAAGTCGTCACTGGGCACAAGGGAATCGCTGTCTTCCGGACCACGGTCCGGGGGCACCCTGCTCATTCCAGCCAATTGCACAGAGGGGTCTCGGCGATCTCGGCTGCCGCAAAACTGATTACCTGGCTTGATGCAAGAACGGCAGAAAACAGGGCTGCCGCCGACCCCGATTGCCCGTTCGAACCTCCCTATTCGACGCTGCACAGCGGTGTGATCAAGGGCGGAGAAGCGCACAACATTACCGCCCAGAATTGCGAGTTCGTGACCGATATCCGCCTGCTTCCGGGCGACAGCGCCGAACGGTGGATCGCCGCGTATAAATCGTTCATTGAAACGGATGTCCTGCCGGACATGCTGGCGATCTCCACTGATTGCGCGATCAGCGTCGAGGAACTGGCCTATGTTCCCGGATTGTCGGAAGAGACTGACGGCATCGCGGAAGCCGAAGTCCGCCGCCTGACCGGTGACAACGGGCGCCACGTGGTCGTTTATGCAACAGAAGGCGGCATCTTTCAGGAGCACGGACTGTCGACCGTCGTCTGCGGGCCGGGTTCAATTGATCAGGCCCATCAGGCAGATGAGTTTATCGAGCTTGCCGAATTGGACCGGTGCGCCAGCTTTTTGGACAGGCTCGTTACGGGATTATCGTAAAAACGCTTCTAAACAGGTTTGAACACGGACAATTACAGTGTCATAGTTCGCACTAGCCAATGGATGTATCTGGATTATTAAATACAACCAGATCTGCAGGGTCTTTCCGGAACACGGAACAAACGAGGGGAAAATGAACAAAAAAGCACTATTTTTGACCGCGCTGCTGGCTGCGGGGACAGGCGGAGCTGTTCAGGCTGAAACATTCAAGTTCGCCTTTCAGGGCAGCCTGAACATGCTCGATCCCTACAGTCTCAACGAGACGTTCACCTTGTCGTCGCTCGGCAATGCATATGAGGGTCTGACACGACGCGGCGCCGACCTGGCGATTGAACCGGCTTTGGCTGAGCGCTGGGAAATCATCGAACCGAACCGCTGGCGCTTCTATCTTCGCAAGGGCGTCAAGTTCCACAACGGCAACGATTTCACCGCCGAAGACGTCGCCTTTTCCGTAGATCGCGTCCGCTCCGAAGGGTCCGACCTGACGACGCGCGTTCCAGCCGATGCAAAGGTGGAAATCGTAGACGATCACACGGTTGATTTCGTTTTGACCGGCCCGAACCCGATCCTGCACTACGAGTGGGATACGTTCTACATCATGGACAAGGAATGGACGACCGAGAACGATGCGGTCAAAGTCACATCCGCGTCCGACACCACTCCGAACTACGCGGCGCTGAATGCCAACGGCACCGGTCCGTTCAAGATCCTCAGCCACGAAGCCGGTGTTAAGACGGTTTACGAGAAACACGACGGCTGGTGGGACGAATCCACCTCCAATGTCGATACAATCGAATTCACTCCGATCCCGTCCGATGCGACACGCGTTGCCGCGCTCCTGTCCGGCGAGCTGGACATGGTTTATCCAATCCCGGTCCAGGACATCAAGCGCATCAACGACAATGCCGGCACCGTCGCTCTGACCGGTCCGGAACTGCGCACAATCTTCCTCGGCATGGATCAGATGCGCGACGAGCTGCTCTATTCCGACGTCAAGGGCAAGAACCCTTTCAAGGACCCGAATGTACGCAAGGCCTTCTATCAGGCTATCGACATCGAGGCGATCAAGCAGAAGGTCATGCGCGACCTGGCAACGCCGTCCGCCATCATGATTTCGCCGTTCCTGTTTTCCAAGTCCGGCGAATTTGAACGTTATCCATATGATCCGGACGCAGCGAAGAAACTGCTCACAGATGCCGGTTATGCGGATGGGTTCACGGTTGGCATGGACTGCCCGAATGACCGCTATGTCAATGACGAAGCCATCTGTCAGGCGGTCGCCGCCATGCTGGCGCGGGTTGGTGTCAAGGTTGACCTGAATGCACAGCCGAAAGCGAAGTATTTCGCAAAAGTGCTGGCATCCGGCGGTTTCGATACGTCCTTCTACCTGCTCGGCTGGACCCCTGGTTCTCTCGACAGCTGGAACGTTCTGTCAAACCTGATGAATTGCCGGACCGAAGGTGGTGAGGGTTCACCGTTCAACCTCGGCGGTTTCTGCGATGAGAAAATCGACGAGTTGACCGGCCAGGTTCTGGTGGAAATCGATCCGGAAAAGCGTGACGGTCTGATCGCGGAGGCCTACAAGATCAGCCACGACAACGTCAACTACATTCCGTTGCACCAGCAGGGTCTTGCCTGGGGCGTTTCGGACAAGGTCCAGCTCGTTCAACGCGCCGACAACCAGTTCAAGTTCCGATTCATCGTCAAGAACTGATCCAAGCGCATATTGCTCGACGCTCCCGGCACTGCCGGGAGCGTATTTTCATGTCAGACGCTAAAGAGCCGAAATGATAGGTTTTGCGACGCGCCGCCTGATCCAGGCGATGATAGTCATGCTGGTGGTGGCGCTGCTCGCCTTCACCATGTTCCGCTTTGTGGGTGATCCGATCAACCAGATGGTCGGTATCGAAACATCTATCGAGGAGCGAGAAGCCCTTCGGGAGAGACTTGGCCTGAACGATCCGATCCCGGTCCAGTTCCTGCGCTTCGTAACCAAGGCGGCCCAGTTCGATTTCGGCACGTCCTACCAGTTCCGAGTCCCTGTTTCGGAACTCTTTGCAAAACGGATCCCGGCAACACTTGAGCTCAGTTTCACATCGGCCCTGTTTGCGCTGGTGGTTGGAATCCCGATGGGAATCTATGCGGGTCTCAATCGGGAATCGGCGATTTCCAAGATGTTCCTGTCCGTTTCGCTTATCGGAATCTCGTTACCGACCTTCTTTATCGGGATTTTGCTGATCTTCCTGTTCTCGGTCACTCTGCAGTGGCTCCCGAGCTTCGGGCGCGGTGAAACCGTGCAGATCGGCTCCTGGTGGACCACCGGGTTTTTGACCATCTCCGGATTGAAGGCCCTGATCCTGCCGTCGATCACGCTCGGGCTCTACCAGATGACCCTTATCATGCGGCTGATCCGGGCGGAGATGCTGGAAGTGATCCGGACGGACTACATCAAGTTTGCCCGCGCACGCGGCCTGCCGGACCGGCTTGTCCACTTCAAACATGCGCTCAAGAACACGCTGGTTCCCGTGATCACAATCACCGGCCTTCAGCTTGGCGCGATCATCGCGTTCGCGACAATCACCGAAACGGTTTTCAATTGGCCCGGCATGGGACTGATGTTCCTGCAGGCCGTCCAGAATGTCGACATCCCGATCATGTCAGCCTACCTGCTCCTGACCGCATTCCTGTTCGTGGCGATCAATTTCATTGTCGACATTCTTTATTTCTTCATCGACCCGCGCCTGCGCGTCGGCCGGCCCTAAGGGAGACTGTTACTCATGCCTTACGTCTCCAATGAAGAAGTCAAAGCGGCGGTCGAAGACCGCGCCGGAAGCCAGCCGGCCCAGGGACGCATCGCCAAGATTTTCGACAGCGACTTATTCCATTCGTTCCTGCGCTCCAAGGTTACCGTGGCGGCTGCCATCGGCACCGCGATCCTGTTTCTGCTTTCCTTTCTTGCTCCCTGGGTCGCTCCGCACAATCCGTTCGACCTTGCCACGATCTCAATCCTGGATGCACGCGTCCCACCGGTCTGGATGGAATATTCGGATCCGCGCTTTTTTCTCGGGACCGACGACCAGGGCAGGGATCTGCTTTCGGCCATTTTCTACGGTATGCGGATTTCGCTTATTGTCGGCTTCTGCTCCGTGATCGCGGCCGCGGTACTCGGCATATCGCTCGGCCTGGTCGCCGGCTATATGGGCGGGCGTGTCGATGCCGTGATCATGCGGATTGCCGACGTGCAGCTGACTTTCCCGGCCATTCTGATCGCCCTTCTCATCGACGGTATCGCGGCGGGCATCTTCGGTGGGATCGATCGGGAGATTTTCGCCTTTTACATCCTGATCGTGTCGCTGGCGCTGTCGTTCTGGGTGCAATATGCACGCACGGTCCGCGGCTCCACCATGGTTGAGAAAAACAAGGAATACGTTCAGGCAGCGCGCGTGATTGGGATCCCGTCGATCATCATCATGGCGCGTCATATCCTGCCGAACGTGATGGGACCCGTGATGGTCATCGCAACCATCAATCTGGCCCTCGCGATCGTTACCGAAGCGACGCTGTCGTTCCTCGGTGTCGGTATGCCGCCCACCCAGCCGTCCCTCGGGACCCTGATCGCGATCGGCAATGACTTCCTCTATTCTGGCGAATGGTGGATCGCGATCTTCCCGGGTCTTGCACTGGCTCTGCTTGTTCTGAACGTCAATCTTCTGGGCGACTGGCTGCGCGACGCCCTGAACCCGAAACTGCGGTGAGGCCATCATGAGCGTTCTGAACATCAAGGACCTCACGGTCGAGTTCCCCGGACGAAAATCAGTTTTCGTCGCGGTCGACGACGTCACCATGAGTGTCGAGGCGGGCAAGGTCCTCGGCGTTGTCGGGGAATCGGGTGCGGGCAAGTCAACCGTCGGCAACGCGGTGATCGGGCTGCTTCAGGAGCCCGGCCAGATCGCGGCGGGCGAGATTTTCCTGCACGGCAATCGTATCGACAATTTGCCTTACAAGGAAAAACGGCTGCTGCGCGGACGCAAGATCGGCATGATCTTCCAGGATCCGCTGACCTCGCTTGATCCGCTGCAGACCGTTGAATCGCAGCTGGTGGAGACAATCCGAACCCATTTGCCGCTCTCGGCCAAGCAGGCCCAGAACCGGGCGATCGAGCTGATCGACGCGGTCGGCATCCCAGACCCCGCCGAACGGATCAAACAGTATCCGCATCAGTTCTCAGGCGGCATGCGGCAGCGGGTGGTCATCGCGCTGGCGCTGTGTGCCGAGCCGGAACTCGTCATCGCGGATGAGCCGACGACGGCCCTCGACGTTTCCATCCAGGCGCAAATCCTGGAATTGATGAAAAAGCTCTGCGAAGAGCGCAACGTGGCGATGCTGGTCATCACCCACGACATGGGCGTGATTGCCGACATAACCGACCACGTTGCCGTGATGTATCACGGCGATCTGGTTGAATACGGCGAAACGGAGCAGGTGCTCGGCGCGCCTCAGCATCCCTACACGCAAAGCCTGATTTCCGCTGTGCCCCGGCCTGATATCAAGGTCGAGCGCTTTCCGGTGGTCAACTACATCGAAAAGGCCGGAACACCGCAAAAACACATCGATATCTCGACGCACTGGCTTGGCAAGTCGCGGGACTACGAAAAGGTCACCGGACCGCTCGTCCAGATCAAGGATCTCGACATGCGCTTCGAGGTCCGTGGCTCGATTTTTCCCTCACAGCGAAAGTATTTCCAGGCCGTCAAAAAAGTCAGCTTCAATATCGAGCAAGGCGAAACATTCGGCCTTGTCGGTGAAAGCGGCTCGGGCAAGTCGACCATCGCCCGCCTGATCACCGGGCTTTACCACCCGACGGGGGGCTCGATCCTGTTCGGCAAAACCGAGCTGACCTCGCTGAAAAACCGCAAGGATGTTCTGGCGATGCGCCGCCAGATGCAGATGATCTTCCAGGACCCCTATTCTTCGCTCAATGCGCGCATGCGTGTCCGCGACATCATCGCAGAGCCCATCAAGTTTCATAAGCTCGCGTCCAGCAACGCGGAGGTCCGGCAGATTGTCGATGATCTTCTTGATCACGTCGGGTTGGGCGCCCAGTCCGGACAGAAGTTTCCGCATGAGTTTTCCGGTGGCCAGCGCCAGCGGATATCAATTGCACGCGCGCTTGCCACACGGCCGCGCTTTCTGATCTGCGACGAACCAACATCGGCGCTGGACGTTTCGATCCAGGCGCAGATCCTCAACCTGTTGAAGGATCTTCAGGAAGAGCTGGGCCTGACCATGCTGTTCATCAGCCACGATCTCGCGGTGATCCGCCAGATGTGCAACCGCATCGGCGTGATGCGCAACGGTGAACTGTGCGAAGTGTCCGAATGCGACGAGTTGTTCGAACACCCCAAGCATCCTTACACGCGCGAACTTCTCGATCTGATGCCGTCCCTGGAACTGCTCTCCCGCGCCAATCTGGATACCGTCGAATGACTAGCGACGGGGTTGGAGAGACGAGGCTCTCCCTGGCCCCAAAATAGGGCTCGCCGATCCCGGATCTTCCCGCGCTCAGGCCATGGGCGGCGCAACTCAATTCAAGTCCGCCTTAAGCGGAAGTCTTAGGGAGAGAGGTGAGCGGCGAAGTCGTTGTCCACGCAAGCGCTTGCCCCTCATCACAAGAGACGAGAGCCAGATCTGTTCCCGCCTTGATTGTCATTCCGGCTGAAACGCAGCGGAAGGCCGGAATCCAGTAAACACTTGTCTGACCGTATTTTTCAATCGCCAGCCTCACCCAATACTGGATCCCGGTCTTGCCGCGTTCGCGGCAAACCGGGACGACAAATCCGAGGAACTGTCTTTCGCCTGTTTTGAAACCCTGATCGTTCAGATTCGATTGGCAGAAAGCAACAGCGCGTTCCTGGGGTCGCCGCCGGCCGACTGACAAGACAATTTCTTTCGGTTTTCGTGAGTCGTGGGCTTGACTCCCGTCGGACACCCGATTCCGCCTTTTGCACCGGCAGATAACCACAATCTAGTCTGGACCCGGCAAGATTTACCGCAAGATTCCAGCCGGTCAGACGGAGTTGTCTGGAATCATTTGTGAATCCGAAAACCGTGCCACCGCCCGGCATCGGACGTCTTCACCAGACCATCGCAAGTAATCACGAGTATCTGCCAGAAATACGCTCGCGACGCAGCTCGCCCGGGCTCGATCGCGTTGTTTTCGTCGATCTGTTTTCGCATGCTTTCAAGGTCATTGGGCCGCCACATGGCGGATCTCGTTTCCTTGTCCCTTCCCGCAGAAAACCTGTTCGCGAAAGTCAGCGGCCATGCCGAACCTATCTTTTTTTTCCTTCTTCTGGCTACTCGTCCAGGGGCTGTCGATGCTGCTTCTCGTCCTTGCCACAGCCACGGTTCACAACGCGTCCGGGTTGTTCTTTGACAAACTGGAGATCTTCGGTGCCTACAGCGCTCTCGTCTTCTCAATGTTTTCTGCAATCTTCGCGCTGATTGCTCTTTCGTTTTCCTTGACCGACCCTGCAGGAATACCGCTGACTTTGCTGACTGCGGGTGTCAGCCTGCTCCTATTGCTGACGACCGCGGCTCTTTTAATGTCCGGCGTCACGTTTGAGGGCCTGAGCTATCCCGCCCTTGCTGCCGCAGCCATGATGGTTTCGCGCGCACTTGGGGTCGCCCTGCTGCCACCAAGGGGTGACCGCACCGGGCTGATTGAGGGCTTTGGATCGCTTTGCCTTGCGTTTGCAGCCGGTGCAATCTGGTGGGTCTTTGATCCCGCTTTTGTTGCCATCGGTTTTGCGGCCGGTCTTCTGCTGTCCTGGCCGCATCTGGTTGACGGCATCAATGCCTTTGCGGACAAAGTGTTCCGCAAAGCTGCCCTTGCCGCCGGTGCCCGCAATCTGGCGCCAGGCGCGTTCACGGCGATCGCGCGGGCGCAGCACATTGTCATCGACAGATCCGCAGTGATGTCCGGGCCGGATTTGATGGTGACGAATGTCATGGCCTTCAACAATGAGCCGAAAACCCTGCTTGCAGTTGCGGCCTCGGCAGAGGCGCAGTCCTGCCACCCGGTCGCGGTTGCCCTGCGCCAGCTTGCCGCTCAATGGCGGGTCACGATCAAGCTGCCGGACCGCTTCGAACCTGCGCCCGGCCTTGGTGTGGTCGCCCTGCTTGGCGGGCAGACCGTTGCCATTGGCACCCCCGATCTTCTCAAACGCCTCAAGATTGACAGCTTCACAGCCGACGCGATCGCGCGCTCCCTCGAGGCGGACGGGAAAACGGTGCTTCGCGTGGCTGTGGGCGACCGGGTGGTCGGTGTTCTCGGGCTCGAAGGCACCTTGCGCCAGGACGCCGGCGTCGCCGGTATGGCGCTCAGGGCCGAAGGTCTGACGCCCTGGCTTTTCGCCAATGACAGCACCAAGACACGCGAAGCCCTGGCCGGCATGCTCGGCCTGGATCTCCTTGCTGAAACAAAACCCGACGATAACGCGGATGATGCCGTAATACGTGCCTTTCGCGCACAAGAGTGCCTCATTCTGACGCTGTCCCCGGACAGGTCAGCGCTTGAGCTCCGCGCCGCCAGGACATCCCGGGCCTCGGGCCGTTCGGGACCATCGAGACTGCTCGCTATCAGCGATACTGACGACATCGGCGCGTTTCCGGCGCTCAAGGCCCTTGCCATGCGCCGCGACTTGCTGGCGCTGCGGGCAAGGCAGGTGCTCACCGGGATCTGGACGTTGGGTGGTCTTTTCGGTGCGGCGGGTCTTTTGCCCGTGACGGCAGCACCTGTGGCCTTCCTCGCCTGCCTGGGTGTGCTCCTCGCATTTGCCCGATTTTCCGCCGGTATCGTGCGAAACAATGCCTTTCGCGGCTAAAAAGTCTCATATGCTGAGACCATATTGGCCTCTCCTTGCCTTTACAGCCTCCTGAGGCTGGTGTTTATCCTGCGCAACACCCTGAAAAGATCTGCCTGAGGGATGAGGCGCCATGAGCGAGCACAAACAGCCCAAGCTGCGGTCAGCGGCCTGGTTCGACAATCCGGACAACCCCGGCATGACGGCGTTATATGTCGAGCGCTATCTGAATTTCGGGATCACCCGCGAGGAACTGCAGTCCGGCAGGCCAATCATCGGCATTGCCCAGACCGGGTCGGATCTGTCGCCCTGCAACCGTCACCACCTGGAACTTGCCAACCGCGTTCGTGAAGGCATTCGCGAGGCAGGTGGGATCGCATTCGAGTTTCCCGTCCATCCCATCCAGGAAACGGGCAAGCGCCCGACAGCGACACTCGACCGGAACCTTGCTTATCTCGGCCTGGTTGAACTGCTTTACGGGTATCCGATTGACGGGGTCGTGCTGACCATCGGCTGCGACAAGACCACACCGGCCTGCCTGATGGCCGCGGCAACGGTGAACATCCCGGCAATCGCACTTTCCGTCGGTCCGATGCTGAACGGCTGGTACAAGGGCGAGCGCACCGGTTCGGGCACGATCGTCTGGAAGGCGCGGCAAATGCTGGCGGCCGGAGAGATCGATTATCAGGGCTTTATGGATCTCGTTGCCTCATCGGCCCCGTCTGTTGGCTATTGCAACACCATGGGGACCGCAACAACCATGAACTCGCTTGCCGAAGCGCTCGGCATGCAGCTTCCCGGTTCCGCCGCCATTCCGGCACCTTACCGTGAACGTGGCGCGATTTCCTACGAGAGCGGAAAACGCATCGTCGACATGGTGCTGGAGGACCAGAAACCCTCCGACATCATGACGCGGGAAGCGTTTGAGAATGCGATCGTCATCAATTCCGCGATTGGCGGGTCAACCAATGCGCCCATCCACCTGAACGGCATTGCCCGCCATCTTGGCGTGGAACTCGACAATGATGACTGGCAGGAAATCGGCCACGATGTGCCGTTGCTGGTAAACCTGCAGCCGGCAGGCGAGTATCTCGGCGAAGACTATTTTCATGCAGGCGGGGTCCCTGCCGTCGTCGCAGAGCTGATCCGTCATGGCAAGTTGCCGCATCCGAATGCGAAAACGGCGAACGGGAAATCCATCGCCGAGAACTGCGAAGGTATCGTCACCGATTTGCCTGATGTTATCAAATCCTTCGATGCGCCGATGAAAGAACGGGCCGGGTTCATCAATCTGAAAGGCAATCTCTTCGACAGCGCAATCATGAAGACCAGCGTCATTTCGGACGAATTCCGTGACCGCTACCTGTCAGATCCGAACGACCCGGAAGCCTTTGAGGGGAGGGCCATCGTCTTCGAGGGGCCGGAGGATTATCATCACCGGATCGACGACCCGGAGCTAGATATTGACGAGCATTGCATGCTCTTCATTCGCGGCACCGGTCCGATCGGGTATCCGGGTGGTGCGGAAGTGGTGAACATGCAGCCGCCGGCGGCCCTGATCAAACGCGGGATTACCGCGCTTCCTTGTATCGGTGACGGCCGCCAGTCCGGCACGTCGGGCTCACCGTCTATTCTGAACGCCTCGCCGGAAGCGGCTGCGATGGGCGGGCTGGCGCTTCTGAAAACCGGGGACCGCGTGCGCATCGACCTGAACAAGGGAACAGCCGACATCCTGATTTCCGACGAAGAACTGAAACAACGCCGCGCAGACCTTGAGGCCGCCGGCGGCTTTCAGGTCGCCGAGAGCCAGACGCCCTGGCAGGAAATGCAGCGCGGCATGGTCGGCCAGTTCGACAGGGGCATGGTGCTGGAGCCAGCAGTCAAATATCAGGATGTTGCGCACACCAGAGGGCTTCCGAGGGACAATCACTGAGTTTGGGCACGTTGGAATTTGCCCGGCGCAAAAAGCCCGTGAACCTGGTCAGTCTGCCCAGTTTACGACCGTCATTGCAGGGCTTGACCCTGTAATGCATGCCGGGAGTTATCCGGTACCCCTTTTTGGTTTCTGACACGTTGCAGGATGGATGCCATGATCCAGTCATGGCATGACTGATAGTAAGGCCATGTATCGGAGACTGGGCTTGGCCGGGACCGTGGCAAGCAGTGATGGTTAAGCTTCAAAACGCACGGCCGACACAAGCCACAATCAACCCTTGACGATTACGTAAAGGGCATGCTTCAAAAGACCATGCATGGCAATCGCCAGAATCAGATAGGAGACATAGAATGTCCTTGGAACAGCTTACTGAAGGTATCCGCGAAAAGGTCGCTGGCGGCGGCATTGAGGAAAGCGTCAAGTTCGATCTTGGCGGCGACGGCGTGATCTTTCTGCAAGGCTCCGAGGTCAGCAACGACGATGGCGATGCGGACTGCACCATCAAGATTTCCGCCGACGATCTCGCCGACCTCTTGTCCGGTGAGCTGAACCCGACGTCCGCATTCATGGGTGGAAAAATGCAGGTCGAAGGCGATATGAGTGTTGCGATGAAACTCGGCAGCATCGTCTGAGCAATCCGGGAACACCGACGCACGAGCCGGCCGATCAGGCCGGCTTTTTTGTTGCCCGAACTCAAAGAAAACGGCGACCCGAAGGCCGCCGCCAGTTTGCTTACGTGTCGTCTTCTTATTGCGTGATGATCTCCGGCCCCATGAAGTAATAGGGCAGGAAGGTCGAGAGAGCCGGCACGTAGGTCACCAGAACCAGGAACAACAACAGCACGAGCACGAACGGGGCTGCGGCTTTCACCACCTGAACGAGACTCATGCCTGTGATGCCCGAGGTGACGAAGAGGTTGAGCCCGATCGGCGGTGTGATCATCCCGATCTCCATGTTGACGACCATCAGGATCCCCAGGTGGATCGGGTCAACGCCGAGTTCGATGCCAATCGGAAACACCACCGGTGCCACGATCAAAAGCAGGCCGGACGGCTCCATGAATTGACCGCCGATCAACAATATGATGTTGACCGCAATCAGGAACGTGAACCAGTTGAACCCTGCTTCAACCATCCAATCGGTGATGACCTGAGGGATCTGTTCGGCCGTAAGCGTATGCGCGAAAAGCAGAGCGTTGACGATGATGAACATCAGCATGATGGTCGTCTTCGCCGAATCCGTCAGCACCTTCTTGGTGTCCCGGTGGAACAAAGCGGGGAAGAATTTCCAGCCGATCATGCCGAGGTTCCGACCCCAGACCTTGGCTCCAACGCCATACGTTGCCGGGAGCGCGGCCGGGCTGACGCCGTGACGCAGGATCGGATAGCCGATGAGCGCCGCAACCAGAACGACCGCACTGTCGATGCCGAACAGGGCCGCCCGTTCCGTAAAGGCGTAAGCCAGACCCGACCAGACAAAGACGGCGACAACAGCATAGGTAATGGTCTTGAACCCGGTCAGTCCCAGTTCGCCGTCTTTGTCCTCAACCCAGCCTATTCCGGCCAGCGGGCCCATGTCACGGTAGACGAACAAGGCGATCAGGCAGGCGTAAACGGCTGCGACGGCGGCCGCTTCCGTCGGTGTGAAGATACCGCCGTAGATACCACCCAGAATAATGATCATCAGGAAAAGACCGACGGCTGCTTGCGACACCGAGCTCCACAGTTCCTTCCAGCCCGCCCATGGTTGCGCCGGCAGCTTTTTGACCCGCGCCATGATGTAAATTGCGGTCATGAGCATCAGACCGGCAATGATGCCGGGAATGACGCCAGCAAAGAACATTCTGCCAACCGATACGTTTGTGGCGGCTGCATAAACGACCATAACGATGGAAGGCGGAATGAGGATGCCAAGTGTGCCCGCATTGGCAATCACACCGGCTGCGAACTCCTTGGTGTAGCCTGCCTGGCGCATGCCGGCGATGGCAATCGTGCCGATCGCAACAACCGTCGCCGGCGAAGACCCGGACAAGGCCGCAAACAGCATGCAGGCAAAGACTGCCGCGATGGCAAGGCCCCCGCGGATCCAACCGACGGCATCGATCGAGAAGCGGATGATGCGCCGGGCGACACCGCCCGTTGACATGAAGCTGGAGGCCAGAATGAAGAACGGGATCGCCAGCAACGTGAAGTTCTGCGACGCGTTGAACAACTGCACCGCTACCGAACTCATCGAGTCATGACTGAACAGGGCGATGTAGAGAACGGCCGAGAGGCCAAGCGAGACAGCAATCGGAACACCGAGGAACAGAAAGCCGAAAACGAAAATGAACAGAAATGCGGTTTCCATCGGCCTAGTCCTTCAGCACGTCTTTGTTTTCGGCGACCAGCTCTTCCGCTTCGTGCGCGGCGATGATGGCGTCTTTTTTGCCGAGAAGGATCAGCACGAAGGCCTGCACGGCGCGATAGATGAGCAAGGCCAGACCAATCGGCAGGATGATGTACGGCATCCAGCGAGGGACACGTTCCTTCACTTCGAACCACTCGACCACGAAGGCCGGCCATTTCAGGTCTTCCATACCTATGGGGAGCTTGTAGAACCGGGCAATATAGGCGTAGGCGCCCCCTTCCGATCCCTTGTTTTCAAGGCCCAGCAACGCACCGAACCATGCCGCTTCAAACAACAAGGCAGCATAAAGGATTGTGAGCACGGCACCGAGCAAAGCAGCCAGACGGAACAGCCGCCGCGGCAGGAGATTGATGATGGCGTCAACGCCCAGATGGGCTCCGATCTTGATGCCGTAGCTCATGCCGAAGAGGATCAGCCAGGCGAAGAGCACGCGCGTGAATTCAAGCGCACCAGTCCAGCCGGAATTGAACCCGTATCGCGCAATCACCTGGGAAAAGGTGACCAGTGTCATCAGTGCCAGAATGATCGCGATGAAGGTCTCGTCCAGAACCTCGATGAACTTCGGCCGGGCGAAATCGAGAACGACATAAACACACAACAGCGCAACAATAAGCACGACCGGCCAGTATGTGGCCAACCAAGAGCCCATATTACCCTCCCCCGTTGAGAGTACTCTTTTGAGAGATTTTCTTGAGAAGTCGAAGAAGGCCGGACGGCCTTCTTCTTATTTTGACGCTAAGCGGTCAGAGGCTTAGCTTGCCTGGTTTGAGGCAACCGCTGCGTCGATGACGTCCTGGCCGATATCGTCGCGGAACTTGTCCCAGACCGGCTTCATGGTCTCGACCCATTCGTCACGCTGTTCCGGCGTCAGCTGACGGACGACGGCGCCGGTTTCCTCGATCTTCTTCTTGTTGTCTTCGTTGATCTGCGTGGAGCGCGCGTTGTACTCATCGGCGACTTCGTTGAAGATCGTCACGAACTGGTCACGTACGTCGGGCTCCAGGCTGTCCAGCCACTCCTGAGAGGTGACGGCCAGATAGGTCAGCAGCTGGTGGTTCGTTTCGGTGGTACCGTCCTGAACCTCGAAGAACTTCTGGGTGTAGATGTTCGACCAGGTGTTTTCCTGACCGTCAACAACACCAGTCTGAAGGGCGCCGTAGACTTCCTTGAAGGCCAGTTTCTGCGCGTTTGCGCCCATGGCTTCGATCATGGCAACGGCTACGTCAGAGGTCTGGACGCGGAACTTCAGACCCTTCGCATCCGACGGCACCAAGAGCGGCTTGTCGGCGGAGAACTGCTTCAGGCCGTTGAAAACATACCCCAGGCCAACAAAACCGTAGTCGGACATCGCACCGAGGAGTTCCTGACCTTTGTCACCCTTTGTGAAGGTGGTGACCGCATCCATGTTGGAGAACAGGAACGGCAGATCGAAAACGCGGTATTTCAGCGTGTAGGATTCGAACTTCGACAAGGACGGTGCAGCGAGCTGAACGTCGCCGAGAAGCAGTGCCTCCATGACCTTGTTGTCATCGAACAGCTGCGAGGACGGGAACACCTGCATGCAGGCCTTGCCGTCCATTTCGGTGTTGATGCGATTGGCAAGTGCAGTTGCCATTTCGCCCTTCGGGTGACCCTGGGCAGCAACAACGTGGCTGAACTTGATGATAACTTCACCATCGCCGCAATCGTCCGCAGCATAGGCGGAAGAAGTCATGGCAAAGGAAGCTGCAGCGGCAGCGGCGATTACAAACTTTTTCATTCGGATGTCCTCCCAGACATTTCAATATGACGGCCGTTTCGGCCGGACAGCGCGGCGGCTGGTCGTGAGTTATTTCGCAAAGTGCGTGCCAACTCCGCCAGAAAGCTTCAAAAGCGCTGCTTTCCGCAGACTAGCAAAGCGACGCATAGCCTTTCATCCGGGCTAATTCGTAGAAAATGTGCAGAGTCCGACACATGCGAAAAAGCCGATGTGTCGGAATCGACACATCGGCTCTCTCCAGAATCTCAAGTCTTTGTTACTGCCACAGGGCTCCACTCTGGACGTCGTGATGCATCAGGACTTCAAGACGCGCCAGTTTCTCCGGATTGCGGATCATGAACACCTGGTTCACGAGCCCGGCTTCGGAAAAACCCAGGGTCATTGCGGTAACAATTTTCGACCCCTCATATTCGACAAGCCCACGCATGCCGTTGATTTCAATTTCGACGGTCTGACCTTCGGTCCAAAGACGTCCAAGGATCTTGGCAATGTACTTGGAGACGGTCTCCGGCCCTTCCAGGATACGGCCAATGGCAGTCGCTTTGCCGCCACCGTCCGTGCGGAGCTGGACCGATTCTGCCAGAAGTCCGGCCAGTTGCTCCGTCGATCCGGTTTCGAGCGCAGACATGAACGCCTTTAGAAAACTACTTTGTTGCTCTGCTGTCGGGACCGATCTTGACGCCTGCGATTGAACAAGCCGGGCCGCACGCGACACCAGCTGACGGCACGCTGCTTCGCTCATTTGCAGCGTTTCGGCGACCTCCGCATAAGGCTTTCCGAAAACTTCCCGGAGCAGATAAGCCGCCCTTTCTTTCGGTGTGAGTCGTTCCAGCAGCAGAAGAAAGGCGGTTGTCAGAGATTGCGCGCGCTCAAGGTCGGATTCCGGATCGGACCCGGCGTCGGTCTGAAGGGGCTCAGGAATCCAGGGACCAACATAGTCGACCCGCTTCCTGTGAGCTGTCTTCAGATAATCGAGACACCGATTGGTACAGATCGTCGTCAACAGTGCATCCGTGCTGACGACCGAGGATTTTTCCACGCCCTGCCATTTGACGAATGTGTCCTGGACCGCGTCTTCCGCATCCGACATCGACCCAAGCATGCGGTAGGCGAGCCCGAGCAATCTCGGGCGCGCTTTTTCAAAGAGTTCGGTTTCAGTCGCGGTCATCATGTCAATGGTTCGAGACCTGTATCCGGTTCCAGAGGTTGATCATGGCCACTGCCGATGTCATGGCACTGATTTCGGCGTCCGAATAATGCGCCTGCAGATCGTTTCTGAGACCAGCATAATCGGTTTTCACGTCAAGGCTCGTCAACGCTTCCGCCCAGGCGAGCGCCGCCTTTTCCGCGTCCGTGAAGTCGTCAACGTGCCGCCAGACGGTCAGGCGCTGCAGGCGCTCCTGGCTTTCCCCGTCATCCAATGCTTCCTTCGTATGCATCTTCACGCAATAGGCACACTGATTGATCTGAGACGCCCGCAGATCAAGAAGATGATGCAGTTGCGGGTCGAGTTCGGTCTTGCCGATCTCACCGCTCGCAGCAGCGAAACGCTGCAGCACCGAGGGAACGAATTCCTGATAGTTGATTGAGTTTGCTGTCGTCATTGATGTCTTCCGTAAGTCGTTTTGTGGGAGTGACACTCATTTGACGAGCGAACGACGCGGTTTGTGACAGGGTGCCAGAAATTTTTTCGGTCAGTCATTTCGGCTGAAGCGCAGCGGACGGCCGGAAGCCAGTTACACTAGCGATCTACGAGTTGCGCGGGTCGGTGCCTTCGCAAGAATGACCCTCGGTGCGCGGCACCTAGCCGGGCTCAACGCTCGTCAAACCGCCTCGGCTTCATCCTTGCCAAGCCCGTATTTCCGCATTTTCTCGTAAAGCGCCTTGCGGGAAAGGCCGAGGTTTTCGTAAGTCGGCTTGATAGCACCGGCATTGCGCTTCAGTTCGGCGGCAATCAGGGCACGCTCGAAGCCGGCAACCTGATCGAACAGGCTCGAGCCTGAGTCAGCCGCCGGCTCGGGCTGCTGTTCGAGGCCGAGGACAAACCGGTCAGCGACGTTTCTGAGTTCGCGCACGTTTCCGGGCCAGTCCCTTGCGACGAGGCCGGCGAGATAGGCTTCGCTGATGTCGGGAATTTCACGACGGTAGCGCGCCCTCGCCTCAACGGCGAGATGCCTGAACAAGAGGGGAATGTCCTCAAGACGATCACGCAGCGGCGGGATCGCAACATGGACGACATTGAGACGATAAAACAGATCCAGCCTGAAACGGCCTTCCTTGCCCGCAGCCTCGAGATCCTCCTTGGTCGCGGCTATGAAACGGACATCCAGGTCGATCGCCTTGTTCGAGCCGAGGCGTTCGATGGTCCGCGTCTCGATCACCCTGAGCAGCTTGACCTGCAACTCCAGAGGCATGGATTCGATTTCGTCCAGGAAGACCGACCCGCCATGAGCATGTTCAAGTTTGCCGATCCGCTGGCCACTTGCGCCGGTAAAGGCTCCCTTTTCGTGGCCGAAGAGTTCGGATTCGATGATCTCGGCGGGCAGAGCACCACAATTGAGCGCGACAAACGGCTTGTCCTTGCGCGGGCCCTCGTCGTGGAGCGCGCGCGCAACCACTTCCTTGCCGGACCCGGTTTCTCCAAGGATCAGGACATCGGCATCTGTCGCCGCGAGCGCCGTGACGTTTTTCCGCAGAAGATCCATCGAAGCGGTTCTTCCAACCAACCGGCTTTCGAGGCCGGTTCTGTCGGCAAGTTCTTCGCGCAGCTTCCGGTTTTCAAGAACGAGCCGGCGCTTGTCGAGAGCGCGCTCCACCACCGATGCAAGATGCGTGACCGAAAACGGTTTTTCGAGGAAGTCATAGGCGCCAGCCCGCATAGCCTCGACCGCAAGGGGTACGTCGCCATGGCCCGTGATCAAAACGACAGGAAGCGCCGGGTCGATCTCGAAGGCCCTTCTCATGACCTGAAAGCCGTCGGTCCCCGGCATGCGAATGTCTGTCACAAGCACGCCGTAAAAGTCGCGGCTGATCCGTTCGAGCGCCGCTTCCGGCTTTTCTGTCGCAAAGACGTCCTGACCGGACAGCTCCAGGCCCTGGCTCAGGGAGCCTCTCAGGTCTGCTTCGTCGTCGATCAACAGGACCGTTGCCTGATCCATCTTCTATTCCGCCGCCAGTACAGTCTCATCGGCCGCCGGCAGACGCATCGTGAAAACAGCGCCGCCGCCGTCACGATTCGCCGCTTTCAGCGATCCGGAAAAGTCATGAACGATCTTATAGGCAATCGACAAGCCCAAACCGAGCCCCGCGCCAACATCCTTCGTGGTGAAAAACGGATCGAAGATCTGCGGCAGGGCTTCCTCGTCTATCCCGGTGCCGTTGTCGGCGACCTGCAGCACGGCTTCGTCACCTTCCCGTTTCAGGGAAAGGCTGATCAAGGGCGCAGGGCTTGCCTGGACCGCGTCAAGCGCGTTGGAGAGCAGGTTGATGACAACCTGTTCCAGGCGAATGCGTCCACCCGCGACGATAATGTCCTCATCCGGGAGATCCACTGACAACACGAAGCCGCTTTGCTTGATCTGGGGCTGGAGCAACAGCATCGCCTCGTCGATCACCTGTCTCAGTGAGACCGGTTTGATGTCGGTGCCCGACTTTCTCGTGAAGCCCTTGAGCGTCTTGGCGATTTCGGCCATGCGCTTCACCATGCCGCCGATCCGCGTGAGATTGCCCTTTGCTTCATCGGCGCGACCGCGGTCAATCAGCATTTCCGCGATTTCCGCGTCTGATCGAATGGCTGCAAGCGGTTGATTGTATTCGTGGCTGAGCGCCGCGGACATGCGTCCGAGCGTTGCCAGCTTTGCCGCCTGAACCAATTCGGCCTGTGTTTGGCGCAGGTTCTCCTCAGCCTGCTGGCGTTCGCCGACTTCCCGTTCCAGATGGGCGTTGGCCCGGCGCAGTTCCGCCGTCCGGCTCTGGACGCGGCGTTCCAGGCGAAGGGCTGCCGCCCGGTTGCGCCGTTCCTCGCGCATAAATTCCTCGCGGCGCGCAATCAGGAACCAGATGCCGCCGGCCGCAATCACGCAGATAAGCAGGGCAACCAGCATGGCCCAGCCCGATTGACGGCGGGCATCACCGATATCAACCAGAGTGCGGACCTGCCAGCCGAGAACAGGCAAGTCGGACGTCAGTTGCATATGTGCGTTGCCGGCGCCCGCAGACGGCACCAACAGCTGCATACGACCCGTCAGCGAAAGGTCGACGACATTCCAGCCAGGATCCAGCTCGCCAGCTTTCATTCCGCGGAAATCCGGCACATTGGACACCACGACACGGTCGTTCCCGTCCAGGGCAAGTATGGGGTCCTTGCTCAAGGCCCAGGCCTGTTCGACGTCATCCAGGCTCACGCGGACCGCAAGCACACCCAGAAACGTTTCTTCAGTTCGCAAGGGAGAAGCAAAGACATAATTTGAGGGCGTGTCAGGTGTTCCCGGGATCAACTCCCGCCCGAGCTGACCCTGGCTTGCCTGGGTAAATGCGTGCGGAATCCGGCCGGACCCGCCAATGGCGTTAGCAGGAACGCTGTCCTGACTTGAGACCACCACCTTGCCGGTGGCATCCATCAGCCAGATTTCCTCAGCGCCTGACATGCCAGCTGCAATAGCCGCAATCCCGGGTTCCGCGTCGGCCCTTTCCTTGAAGTAGAAACTGGCGATATCCGGGCTGCGGGCAAGGAGCGGCGACAACAGCCGAAACTTGTCGAGTAGCCGCTCCAGAACAGCTGTCTGAACAGCGAGATTGGCGTTCGCGCGGGTTTCCGATTCGGCAAGTGTAATACGCAGGCTGGCCAGACCCGTAAGCCACACGATTAATAACGTGGCCAGAACCAGACCGGCTCCAATCCCGAATTTCATCCTGCGCCAGGTCAAGCGCTTGGGTCTGCGTATCATCGCGTCAGTATAAACCACCAAATTCTGCCGTGAAGGTGACCAAGACAATCAGCACATCGGCCATTGAACGGACTCAGACCAGATTTCTCTGCCGCCGGTCGATGGCGACACTCTTGACGAGGACGGTGACTTCCTTGCCGACAGCCAGTTCCAAGTCGACAACCGAGGCCCGCGTGATACGCGCCCGGATCGTCTGCTCCTCAAGCGCGCACAGGATTTCCGCGTAGGGGCCGGTCTCTTCCGAGATGCTTGTTATTTTTGCCGGAAAGGCATTTCGGATCGAGAGCCCCTTGGGCGGTTCGCTCGCAAGCGCGACATCGCGGGCGCGGATGCGCAAGCGCACCGTGTCGCCTCGCCGGGCTGCCAGATCGGGTATCTGGAGCACCGCACCGCCGATGTCGACAAATGTGAGGCCCCAGTTTTCGTCGACTTCCGTCACCTTGCCATGAACCAATGCGCCGGCTTCGTGGCGGCCGGTTGCGCGTCCGAGATCCGTACGGGTCAGCATCTCGGCGACCGGCCCAAATGCGGGTGTCCGCCCGTCCGACAGGATCACCAGTGTGTTCGAGAGCCGCGCCACTTCCTCAATGGAGTGGCTGACATAAAGGATCGGAATGCCGGCGTCGACACACAGCCGGTCAAGATAGGGCAGAATGTCGTTGCGCCGTGCCTGGTCGAGACTGGCCAGCGGTTCGTCCATGATCAACAGTCTGGGATCGGACAACAGCGCCCGGCCAATGGCCACTCGCTGTTTTTCACCCCCCGACAGGGTTGCCGGCTTGCGCTGGAGCAGGGAGCCCAAGCCAAGAAGCTCGACCACTTCGGTAAAGTTCCGGTCGCCGGACCGGCGGCCGGCCCAGCGCGCATAGGTAAGATTCGACTTCACGCTCAGATGCGGAAACAGCCGTGCATCCTGGAACACATGCCCGATACGGCGCTGCTGAACGGGCAGATCGATACCCTTTGCGGAATCAAACAAGACTGTTCCGCCCAGCGAGATTCTGCCCGACGCCGGCCTGACCAGGCCCGCAATCATGTTGGTGAGTGTTGTCTTGCCGGCACCGGACTGTCCAAACAGGGACGTAACGCCGCTTTCACTTTCGAACCGGGCCTGAAAGTCCATTTCACCGACTTTTCCGGAGATGTCGACGTCAAGCAATGTCGCCTCCCAGCCGTGTCTTCAGCCGGCGCGCAAGCAGCTCCGAGGCGATCAGTGCCGCGAACGCGACAAACGCGGCGATCAGGGTCAACCTGAAGGCAGCAAGATCGCCACTCGGGGTCTGGGTTGCGGTGTAAAGGGCGAGCGCCAGTGTGCGGGTCTCTCCCGGAATGTTTGAGACAAAGGTGATTGTTGCGCCAAACTCTCCCATCGCCTTGGCAAATCCCAGGATGGCCCCACCCAAAATGCCGGGCAGGGCAAGGGGCAGCGTCACCGTCAGGAAGCTGACAAGCCGATGTGCCCCGAGAGACTTCGCGGCTTCTTCGAGCTTTGGATCGACCGCCTCGAAAGACAGTCGAATGGGGCGCACGATCAACGGAAACGCCATGACACCGGCAGCAAGCGCCGCCCCTGTCCAGTTGAACGCGAAACTGATGCCGAAAACATCGTCGAGAAAAGCACCGACCGGTCCCTTGCGGCCAAAAGTGAGCAACAGCACGTAGCCCGTGACCACGGGCGGCAGCACCAGCGGCAAGTGAACGAGCGCATTGACGACGCCGTGGCCTGGAAATCTGTAGCGTGCGAGGACATACGCCACCAGAATGGCAAGCGGCAACGACACCGCGAGTGCGGCCGCCGCGACCCTCAAGGTCAGAAGCAAGGCCTGCCATTCGTCTGGTTGGAGATTGAAAAAACTCACGTGCGCCCGGTGTGCTGGTCAAACCGACCGCCAAAGCTTGGACGGCCTATTCAACCTTATCGGTCACAAACCCCAGAGATTGCAAGATTTCTTGTGCCTGCGGCCCCGTCAGATAGGCGAGAAATGTCTGCGCCTGCTGCGTGGGTGGTGTTCCAGTCAGAGCGGCGAGATATTCAATCTCCGGATGACTGTCTTGCGGAAGCTCTGCCAAAACGGCAACGCCGGGTTCGATCGCCGCGTCTGTCCTGTAGACGAGGCCAAGTGGCGTATCCCCCCGCGCAACAGAGGCAAGCGCCACACGCACGTTTTCCATTGGCGCCAGCTGGTCCGAAACCTCCTGCCAGAGCCCGAGCTTTTCAAGTGACGCCCTGCCATAGCGGCCAGCAGGAACCGTCTCCGGATCGGCAATCGCCAAACGTTCGCCGTCGAGCAGTGCGCCGATCTCTGCAGCGTTCAATTCCAGTGGAGACCCGTCGGCCGGGCCGATCAGGACAAGCGCGTTCGAGGCGATCAGGCGCACGCTTTCAGGCAGAACGGCATCTTCTTCGACCGCATAATCCATCCAGTCCGCATCGGCGGAAACAAACAGGTCCGCCGGGGCACCCGCCTCGACCTGACGGGCAAGCGTGCCGGTTCCGGCAAAGGAAAAGACGACCGGCGTCCCCGTTTCCTCTTCAAAGGCTGCACCGATCCGCTCCATTGCCTCACGTGTGCTGGCGGCTGCAAAGACAGTCAGGCTTGACGCTGCCGCGGCAGAAGGGAGCAAAGCCGCCAAAACCGAAAGCACGATCAGCAGCCGACAGATCATCCGGCGGCCCGCCGGTCTTCCCGGATCATGAAACACAGCAAGATGA
>Ga0207422_1001853_pt1 | contig 34739 bp, 26 predicted proteins | sample MarCyaLeptolynsp_FD_187757 | JGI IMG/M metagenome (GOLD analysis project Ga0207422, IMG submission 187757) | Marine cyanobacterial communities from Panama - species 1 Leptolyngbya sp. (SPAdes) | ecosystem: Environmental > Aquatic > Marine > Unclassified | place: Panama: Panama City | collected... | reverse complement strand
CGAGCGCGGCCTGGACCCCAACCTCGACGGGCCGCCGATCGTGCTCGGACGCCGCCTGTCCGCCAACGGCGACTACGGCGCCATGGGCATGGTGGGCCCGGACTACGAGCTGGACGTCGAGGGCCACAAGGGCAAGCCGATGTCGAGCTTCACGCCCAGCTTTTGGAAGGAGCACCGCTTCATTCTGATCCCGTTCTACGCGGCGCCGATGTATCCGGCGCTCGGCCAGTTCACGACGCTGCTTCCGCCCGAGGACCCGCATGCCCTCGGTCGCGCGTCGACGGGGCCCAAGCGGCAATCCGACGGTCGCCCGGTCCCGAGCTGGGGACGCGGCTACAAGGAGCGACTCTCGCTCTTTTCGCGCCGGATGATGACGATGGGTTGCCTTGCGGTCGACGACTCCGAAGGCGCGGTCGAGCTGGGCCCCGACGGCCGCACCGAGGTGCGCTGGCGCGAGACCAGCGCCCAGACGGAGGCCCGCTGGAGCGCCGCCGTCGACGCGATGCGGCGGATCTACGAGGCTCTGGGCGGCGAGCTCTTTCTCGATGGGTATCGCTTCGACGGCGCGGTCAACACCTCGCATCCGCTGGGCGGCGCCCCGATGTCCGACGATGCCGACCACGGAATCGTCGACCCCAACGGCGAAGCGTTCCGAAATCGGAACCTCTTCGTCGTGGACGGCAGCGTCATTCCGGCGGCGCTCGGGGTCAATCCGTCGCTGACCATCGCCGCGGTCGCCGAGGTGATGGCGCAACGCCTCATCAGCGGCGACGGCACCGAACCATTGACGTCGCGACTCGCCTGATCCGGTTCGACTTGCGTTACCCTCGGCGGGCCGTGGAGCGTCTCCGAGGCATCGCGAATCTCTGGAACTGGTTGCCTGCCTTTCGGGCGGTAGCGGAGACGGGAAACCTGCGCCTGGCGGCGGAGCGACTCCACGTCAGCCCGTCCGCGTTGTCGCGAACGGTGCGATTGCTCGAAGACGAGATCGAGCAACCGCTCTTCGACCGAGTCGGCCGAACCCTGCAGCTCAACGCGGCGGGAGAGCAGCTGCTTGCGGCGGTCCGTGAGTCGATGCGACGGGTGCACGACGCCAAGTTGCTCATCGACACCAAGCTGCTGTCGGGACGCGTGCGGATGCAGGGACCGGGCACGATGACCCACGCCTTTCTCGTTCCGCTCGTCGACCGCCTGCGCGAGCAGCATCCGGAGCTCGTGCCCGAGATCGCCCCGTCGCTTGCCGGCGACCCGTACGCTGCGTTGCAGCTCGGTGATATCGACATCGCGTTTGCGACTGAGCCGATCGCTCAGGCGGAGCTCGTCACGATTCGTCTCGGCGCGTGCAGCAGCGGGGTCTACTGCGGACCGGGGCATCCGCTCCACGGGCGCGAAGCGGTCTCCATGGAAGAGCTGACCCAGCACGCTTTCGTCGCGCCTCCGTCCGACGATGGGGTTCCGCTCGAGGGCTGGCCCGCCGAGGTGCCTCGAAAGATTGGTGCCTACGTCAACGCGCTCGCCCTCGGGATCGAAATCTGTGCGCAGGGAGGTCTGCTCGCCGTGCTGCCCGACGTGATCGCTCGCCGACCGCCGCACTTGGGCACGCTGTTTCGGCTGCCGAGCAGCGGCATCGCGCCGATGCAGTACTACGCCTGCCACCGCCCGGCGCTCACCCCAGGCGGCCGGGTGGAGACCACGCTGAAGGTGCTGCGCCAGGTGGTGGCAGACGCGTTGGCGACCGCCGAGAACAACGACGCGGCGGGGTAACGCGACTCGAGGCGTGCTACCGCGGGATGAAGTCGACCCGGCGGTCCTTGGCGCGCGCGGACTCGTTGGTTCCGATCGCCTCGAGATTGCCCTTGGCGATCACCTCGAGTCGGCCACTCGGCACTCCGTGGTCGACGAGAAAGTCGCGGACCGATCGTCCGCGTCGTTCGGTGAGCAAGATGTTGTACTCCTCGGTGCCGACGTTGTCGGCGTGCGCCTCGAGGTAGACGCCCGCGTCGGACTCCGCGAGGCAGACGGCGGCTTGCTCGAGCTGCTCGACCACGCGCGGGGTCATCGTGGAGCTGTCGAACGCGAAGTACACCGCGTCGAGGCCACACGCACCCGGCTCGGAGAAGCCGCCCGAGTAGACGCACATGCCGCCGTCGCAGATCTCTTCGGAGGGGCAGTCCGTGTCGGCCTGACACGAGCCCTGCGGGTCGCATCGATTCGTCTCGACGTTGCACTCGTACGGCGCGCACGCGAAGTCTTCCTCGCACGGCTGGCACGTACCGGCCACGCAGGCAAGTCCGCCGGTGCAGTCGGTTCGCATCGAACAGACATCGCCGACGTTGGATCCGTCGCCCTTGTCGCCCACGACGGAAGGGTCGTCTTCGGGGGCGCAGCGGAACTCGTGACAGACCAGCCCATCGCCGCGGGCATCGCAGTCTGCGTCGGTCGTGCAGTTCTGACACATGCCGCTGACGCAGACCTCACCGATGTCGGTTGTGCAGTCGGAGTCCTTTCTGCAGGCAGGGTATGGATCCTTCTTGCATGCAGTCAGGGCGGTCGCGGCCGTCAGACCCAACAGGGATGACATCGCGACGACAAAGGAATGGGCTCGACCTCGGATCATGGCTAGGTTCCGAGGTCTTCGACGCAAGCACCGAGCTTCCGTCAGATAATGGGGCGTAAAGCCCTCGTGTCTGTGCCTAGTGCGACGGCCGTTAGTGAATGTCGGGCAAGCCTTCGACGGGCTCGGCCTTGGCTCGCTTGGCGCCATGCTTGGCCATCGACTTGACGACCTTCGTCTGCAGCTCGGTCAGCCGCGGCAGAAGCTTTCGGTTCGTGGCGTTGAGGTCACGCAGCAGCGAGTCCTTGATCGCCTTGCCCTCCGAGATGGCCTCGTAGAGCGCATCGAACACGCGCGCGAGCTCGGGTTCCACCGAGTCGGACTCGGGGCGCTCCTGGGTGCGGTTCTCCGGCTTGACGGCGGCGACGGCCGCCTCGACGTCCCCGTAGCCGATGCGTCCGAGCACGCGGCTGATGACCTTCTCGGGGTTGGCGAGCACTTCGTCGTAGGTCTGCAGCTGCGCGGGGTACTTGCGCAGCGACATGTCCCGCACCAGCGCGAAGTTTTCCATCCACCACTCCAGCGCCGGCGGAAACCGGAACGGCGCCTCGCGGTTGGGGGCCTTCTTCTCCCGGTCGGAGTCCTCCAGGCTGTACAGGCGATTGATCGAGGCCTCGTACTCGCGCCACTCGCGAATGTTGGCCACGAGGCTCTCGATGTACGCACGCTCCGAACGCACGACCCCCGGCACGAAGACCTTCACGGCGTAGCCGGCGACGTGCTCGGGCATGAAGTAGTCCCCCGTCGTCGGGTGCGGGTTGGTGCGGTAGTAGACGCCGTTGCGCAGCACGCTCTCGTAGAAGCCATCGGGGTTGGCGTCCTTGAGCGCGGACTTATCCCAGTTGCGGGGGAATGCCTTGCCGAGCACGGGCAGCCCCGCGGCGACGAGGATTTGCATCCACATGGACGTGCCCGAGCGCTTGGTACCGGAGACGAAGATCATGGTCGACCGTCACGCTACCCGGCCGCAGACGCGGCAGCAAGGCGGTACGATGGGCCCGTGCTCGAACGGTCCCGAATCGTTTGGCTGGCCACGTGCCTCGTGGGTGTCGCCGCCTGCGGGAACGCCGAACCGACCGCGCCCGCGTCCCAGGCCGCCAAGCCAGCGCCGGCTGCTGTGGCGCTCGAGGTCGTACGGTTCGAGCTCCGCGACGCGAAGGGCGAGCTCAACCCTGGTGGTAACCACTACGCGCGCGGTCGGATCCCCTGGTACCTCGAGTTGCGGGGAGCGGAGCCCAAGGGGGGCAAGTTCACGGTGGGGCTCAAGACCAAGATCTCGAATGCGGAGGGCAAGGTGATGTTCGAGGCGCCGAGCTACAACCCGGTCGAGGTCGAGGCCCACGCCGAAGCGACCACCAAGACGACCTTCGGGTTCGACAACACGGCCCACATCCCGCAGCTCGGGAACTACGAGCTCGAGCTGATGCTGCGCGACGAAGTCAGCGGTCGCGAGACCAGCATGCGCGAGATGATCGTGATCCAGTAGGCCAATCCTCTGCGACCCCGGGACGGCTCGTCCCGTCGTGAACCGATCGGTACCGGACGGGAAGTCGTCTGTGTTGGATGGGAACGCGATGAACGTGACGAACGATCGACGACGGGGGCTTCGCCTGTTGCACCATGTGGCCGCCGCCCTCTTGGTGCCCGTAGCCGGGTGCAACGAGGACTACGGGCCCCGTGGCGTACCCAGGTCGGACGCGTCAGAGGAGGACAACCCGCTGCGCACGGCGTGCTTGCCCGGGGACTTCGACGGCAGCGGCGCGGTCGACTTCGCCGATTTCACCGCGTTCTCGGCGGCGTTCGGACAACCGGTCGACGAGCAGACCGAGGTCTACGACCTCGACGGCAGCGGCGCGATCGACTTCGGCGACTTTCTGACCTTCTCCGAGAACTTCGGCGAGTCCGGCGAGTGCCAGACGTGCAAGCTGCTCAACCCGTGCGTCACGTGCGGCTTGGACCACGACCTCATGCGCATGCGGGTCCAGTGCGACGGACCGACGGGGCAGTTCGTCGTCGACGCCAGTGAGCGCCTGTCCGAGCCGCTGATCTGGGAAGACTTCTGGGAAAAGGACGACCTCGAGGATCTCGATCCCGATCCGGCGGAGTGGAGCGGATTTTCGCGCTGGGAGGCATTCGACGGCTCGTATGCGGAGTCACTGACCTGCAACTACTCGACTGTGCCCCAAGAGGTCGGCTGTCTCGACTGCCCCCCGTTCGACACGAGCAAGAGCTGGGCGTTCCTCGTCTCGCACGCGGTGTGGATGCGGGAAAACAGTGAGATGGACGAGACCGACGTGATGGGCTGCGTGCAGGCGCTGTCGAACGCGCACGTCCCAGTCGGCAGCTTCGAGCACGGCACGTGCGAGGGGCAGGCGGAGGCAACCGCCACGGTGTACGACTACGACGGCCCGCGCACCTATACGGTCTCCGTCGAGTTCGAGCCCTACGACACGCCACCGTGTGACATCGCAACCACCGAGGCCACCTGCGAGGCCGACAACCGGTGCGCGTGGTTGCCGGACGCGTGCGACGACGACGAGTTCGGAAGCCCGGGTTGTGGTGCGTCTCTGTGCGGGGATGCGTGCGAAGACTTCGCCGAGCTGGAGGCGTGCCTGCGCGCGGAGTGTGAGGCCAGCTGTGACACGCAGTGCGAGCCATCGTTCACGGGCGAGTGCACCCAGTGTGTCGACGAGGACGGGGATGCCGACGGCTACGCGGTCGGGAGCTTTCACTGCCCGGGCGACGGGACCATCGAGTCCCAGGATCGCCCCGTGTGCGGACCTCAGGGCGAATGCGTCAGCCCATCGGTGTACGGCGCAACGGACGCGGAGTGCCAGGCGGAAGGTCCGTGCGCCAACGTCGACTGTGACGATGGCGACCCCTGCACGCAGGATTCTTGCTCGGGCGGAACGTGTTCTCACCAGTCATTGAACACTCCCGAGTGCCAGGTCTGTGGTTCGTGCGGCTGCGGACCCGCCGAGCGAAGCCATCTCGCCGGCACGCTGAAGGTCGACGGCCCCAAGGGCGCGAGCGTTCCATGCGTGCCACCGCTGACGGGAAGCACGAGTTTGGGCACCGTGAGCGGCACGATCTCCGGCGAGCTCACCCACGAGAGCTGCCCCGAGTGCTGGTCGCACGGCAAGCTCTCTGGGGCGGCAAGTCTGGGGGTCGAGGTCTGTGGCACGAACTGGAACGTCGGTGTCAGCGGGAGCGGCAGCAAGGATGTTCGGCAGTGCACACGCTGCGAGGAACAGGACGAGGACTGCGTCGCCGTCTGCGACGACAATGCTTCGTGCGAGACCATCGCGGGCGAGCTCACCGGTCACATTCAGGCGAGCCGCTTCTTCGGCCTGAAGTTTCCCAAGCAGGGCGAGTTGTCGCAGACCATCCTGGGCACGAAGATCAAGGTGTCTGGCAAGTGCGGCGCCACCGTGACCGGACGGGTCGATGCCACCGTCGAGGGCAGCGCGACGGACAACGAGGGCTACGACTGCGATGCGTGCACCCCGTGTCAGGACTGGGGCGGCGACGTCAGCGGCACGCTCAAGGCGAGCGTGGGCTGCGAGGCCAACTTCGAGGTGGGCCGACACAAGTTCCCCGTCAAGAGCGGCAACGCCGGTGAAGCCTCGGTCAAGGTCACGGTGGGTGGCTCGGAACGGTGGGGCGAGTGCGAAGACGAGTCGTGTACCTTCGGCTCCGTCAAGACGAAGGTCGGTGCGTCGCTGAGCCGAGGCATCAACATCGGGTTCTTCCGGGCGCACGTGAACTGCTTCTTCGGTAGCGAGTTCTGCGGCGAAGCCAACAGCTGCGGGGAATGCTCGCAGTGCGGCGACGACGGATCGTGTTCGTCGGCGGACAACAAGATTGAGTGCGAGTCGTCGGTGAGCGTGGGGATCTCGCTGCAGAGCGCGGATGCCGACTCGCCGATCGTGGCGACAGAGAACCGCTTGTTTCAGTGTGACCCGTCCGCGGTCGGCTCGGAGCTCGAGGTCGGGGATCCGGAGGGGCCAGGGAGCATCGTGATTCGTCCCGCCGCCGACGCGTGCGACTACGATCTCTTCTACGTCGACGGGTCGGGGGAGGTGCAGCTCAACGCCAGCGCGGCCGGGTTCTTGACCGCATCGGCGACGCAAACCGACAACGGGGAGCTCGTCGTGTGCGCCACGCGGATCGATCATCACGCGGACCCGACGGCCGTGCTCGGCCCCGACGACGATCCCGCGCTCGCATTGCACAACATGGACGACGTATTCGTGGAGTGCTCACGCCGTGATGCCTTCGGTTCGTGGAGCGGGCCGGAGCTCGTGGTCACGCCAGGCAACGATTGGGCCGCCTGGCTGCAGGAGGTCCGCATCGACGACGAGGGCTCCGTGCACGTGGACTACACCCGCGACTCGACGTTTCAGTTTCTCAACCTCACCAACAGCGGACGGCCGGCGTCGGACGGCGTCTACTCGGCGGTGCTCGACGGTGGTCTCGGCGTCACGGCAACCCAGACGGTGCGCGATGACGTGCACGACGGCGGCGAGGTCGACACCTGGGTCCCCACCGAGGAGGAGCGGGACGCGCTGGAGGACATCATCGACTTCGGCGACGAGTAGGTCTCCATGCGTCCCGCGCGGGGGCTACGGCGCGACGATTGATCGCAAGCGCCAGCCCGCCGCGAGGTCGCCGGCACGGCCGTACAGCAGCTCGTACTCGCCGCCGTCGTCGAGGTCGGCGAAGTGGAGCGCCTCGATCCGTGTCCCCGAGGGCAGGCCGTCCGCCTCGCGGCGAATGTTGCCGAGCACGCCCTCCGTGTCGAACGTGTGCATCTCGAGTTTGTGCGCTACGGGGCCGGTGCGACCCAGCGCGACGGTGGACTGGCCCCACGCCATTCGACCGAGCGCGATGCCGGTGGGCTGCACCGAAGGGATCCACATGTGCCCGCCTTCGGCCGCGGGAGCAAAGCCGGCGTCCGCGTCGTCGAGCACCTGCCAGCGCCAGCCGTAGCTGTTGCGCGCAACCGCGATCTCGCGCGGCCCGTCCTCATCGAAGCGTCCCGTGTCGAAACCGACGAGCCGATCCCCGACGGGCCAATCGTCCGCGAGCTCCACCGTCGGCGCTCCGACCTCGGCGACGTACAAGCGGGGACCGCTCTCGGCGTCGGTACCGATGAGGATCTCGCGCTGGTCGTCGTCGCCGCGAACGTTGGCGATCTGAATGTCGATGGGGCGAGCGTCGCCCGCGTACGTGCCGCCGTCGACGGGCTGGAAGATCATCCCGTCGAACTGCATCACCGACCATCGCTCGCCCTCGTCGGCGTCCCACGCCACGGCGACCTCGCGGAAACCGCCCGCAACGGCCTGGCCGATCGCGACGGCGCGGACGTTGCGGCCCAGGCCTCCTTCGATGACCGGAACCCAGCTACCTCCGTCATGGTTGTACGCAACCCAGCCGCCGTCTCCCAAGCCGTCTTCGGACGCACGCCCCACGACGAGCTCGATGCCCCACTCGGGATGCATGTAGCCCCACGCGATGTCGGTGGGGCGGTCGGTGGCCGGCCAGTCGAGCGTCACGTTGGCGAGCAGCGCGTAGTCATGCAGCGGGTCGTCGACGATGAGGACGTGGGCCTGGCCGTCGTACTCGTAGATCAGCGCGGTTTCACGCTCGGGGTCGCCGTCGATGTTCGCCGATTCGAGGTCGGTGATCGCGCCCGCCCAGCCAACGGCCGCGTCGCGGTCCTCGATGGAGTCGCAGTTGTCGGCCAGGCCGAAGACCACCCGCTGGATGCACTCCTGCTTGAACAGCGCCGATCCGTGGCCGGTGTCGGGCGCCGTGACCAGGTTGTGGGCGGCGCCCTCCTGCATCGCGTGCTCGTGAAACGCATAGGCGCGGTCGCGACGGTGCTTGCCCTGCGCCTGCACGGCTCCCTCTTCGCACTGCTCGTCGTGCGTTACGTCGGCCTCCGAGATCAAGTAGGTCACGTCGCGCGAGACGTAGGCCGCGCGCATGAGTTCGGCGGTCCAGGCGTACTCCGTCCCGATGTAATGCTCGGGCAGTCCGATCATCCCCTTGTCGAAATGGTCGTAGGACCCGGGCATCTGCGTGCCGGAGAGCGCGTCGCAGATCTCGGTGTCGGGCCACGCGTAGGGGTTGGCCAGGTTCGGCGGGTCGAACTCCCACCCGTCGGGGTTACTCTGGTCGTTGGTGACAAAGACCGGACGCTCGGCGGTCAGGTACGTGTACGCGAACGGGTTGGCCGGCAGATAGCGGACTCGAATCGAGCTCGGAATGTCGGCGTGATTGAGGATCGCGTACTTCTGGACGGTCTGACCGCCGGCGGACTGCCCGGTGATGATGATCTCGCGGAGGTTTGGCATTTGCCCGATCGCCTCTTCGATCAGGCGGTCGATCATGTGAAAGGAGCTGTAGGGCTGACCGCCGCCGTCGGTGGACATGCCGGCGATCGGCCAGCTGCCGTTGTCCTTCCACCAGACCGCGTCGGCGAGCTGCCATTCGCCGATGCCGTTGTCGGTGAGATCCACGGCCTGCAGGAACTGCGGCGCGATCACGAAGGTGTCGCCCCGCAGTTCTCCTGCGAGGTTGTCGGCGGCGTCGGTCATGCGGTTGAGGTACAGATTCGCGTTGCCGCCGCGACCGTGTACGGCGAGCACCAGCCGGGTTGCGTCGTCATAGTCGAAGTCGGCCGGTTCATCGTCGGCGAGGTCGGCGGTGGCGCAGTAGGGCAGGCCGCGGCCCGGGTCGGTCTCGGCACCGGGCATGCGATAGGGGCAGACGAAGGGGTTTTCCGGCGGCGGGATCGTCCCCGGGCCCCAGGTTGTTGGCGTGCCCGTTGGGCTGCCGGTCGCATCGCCGTCGGGTGCCGTGGCGTCACGGAACGTCGGGTCGAGTGAGCCTTCGGACGCGTCGCAGCCGAGCGGTGCGAGGGTCAACAGAGCAAGGAGATGTTTTAGGGACGCGAAGCGGTGTTGCATCGGGAGGGGTGCCTCGCGCGTGGCGGTGACGAAAGCCCCACCCCCGGTTCAAAAGAATTTCATCACCGGTGCCGAATGCCGTTTCGCACGCCCAGGACGTCACTCCGCGGGGCCGAGCCGGCGCTGCATCTGGGCCGCCCAGTCGGCGAGCAGCAGGCGAATGCTCGCCGCGTCGTCGGCCGGCACGTCGATCTTGGCCATGGCTTCACGAAGCAGCTCGCGACCGCGATACAGGCGGCTCTTGACGGTTCCCGGGGGAATCGCGAGCACCTTGGCCAGCTCGCCGACGCCGAGGTCCTCCCAGTAGAACAGCTCCAGCGTGACCTGAATGTCGAGCGGGAGCTGCTGCAGCGCCATCACGAGCAGGCGGAACTCGCCGCGCTCGGCGGCGAAGGTCGACGGTCCCGGGGACATCTCCGCGACCGCGCTGGCCGAGACGTCCGAGTCGCGGCTGGAGCTCTTGGTGCGTGAGCGGAAGAACTCGAGCAGGACGTTGCGCGCCACCGCGAACACGTAGGTCCGAAATGACGACTCGCCCCGAAACCCACGCTCGTGGTCGGCGCAGATCAGCACGGTCCGCTGGACCAGATCGTCGGCATCGGGCCCGACCTTGGTTCGGAAGAACCGATACAGCGAGTCGTAGTGGCGTTCGATCAGGGCTGCGCCGGCATCCCGGTCACCGTCCCTCCACCGCGCGTACAGAGCCTTGTCGTCTTCGGCGTCCAGCCGAACGAAGATATCACTGAAGCTTCCAGGTCGCCGCGAGGCGAGCCCGCAGCGACTCGGTGTCCACGCCACCGTCCGCTTCGAGCACGGCATGGGCGGACGTGCCCATCTGCTCCGCGCCTGCTTTGCCCAAAGCGTGAAGCGCCAGCGCCAACGAGCCTTCGATGCGCGCGGCCGAGAGCTTCGCCCCCGCCCGATCGTTGGCGCGATAGTACGCGAGTCCCTCTCGCAGCGGCTCGAGTGCCTGCTCGGGGCGGTCCAGCACGACCAGCATGCGCCCGTAGGCGCCCGCCACGAAGCCGACGTCGGGGCCCTTCACCTGCAGTCGAGCAAAGATCTCGCGCGCTTTTTCGTACCAATCGAGCGCCTTCGCCCACTGTTCTCGCTGCTCTTCGAGCATGCCGAGCCCGACCATCGCGTTGCTGAGCTGGCGTTCGTCACCCGTGCCGACGAAGAGCTCGAGCTTGGCCCGAAGCTCCCGCTCGGCTTCGTCGAGCCGGTCCAGCTTGCGAAGCACCGTCGAAGTCACGCCGTAGGTCAGCGCGCGTCGCGGGTCCTTGGGCGGCAGGATCGTCTCTTCGAGGGCCTGCACCTTGCGCAGCAACCTGAGTGCCTCCTCCATGCGCCCTTGCTTTTCGTAGACCGACGCCAGGTTGGTCCCGATCTTGGGCGCGCCGGGGTTGGGGTTGCGTAGAGCTCGCTTCCACGCCTCGGAGAGCTTCTGCTCGGCGCCCTCGAGGTCTCCGCTGAACTTCAGCGCGGCGCCGATCCCCGACAGCGACGAGATCGTCCAGCGCGCGTCGGGTCCGTGACTGGCTTCGTAGATCTCGAATGCCCGCTGCCATCGCTGCACGGCGACAGAGGTGCGTCGGGTCATCAATGCGTTGTTGGCCAACGCGTAGTGGATGGCGGCTACGTGCGGGTGGTCGGCACCGAGCCGCTCGGTTCGGCGTTGGAGGATCTGCAGCTGAATCGCCTCCGCTTCGTCCGGGCGACCGCCCTTGCTGAGCATGCGCGCGAGTTGGTCTTCCAGCGCGTCCCGCTCGATCGGCTCGGGCGAACCGCTGGCCTCGACCTCATCGATGATCGACAGCGCCTCACGACATGCCGTCTCGGCGGCAGCCAGGTCGCTGCGGCTGTACGCAACCGTGCAGGCAGCCCGACGGAGGTGGGCCCGTTGCATCGGCGACGGCGAAAGCTGTGCGGCGGCCGTCTGCGCGTGACGAAACCAGCGCTGTGCCTCGTCGGGCTTGTGGTCCAGCCCGGCCACCCGCGTCGCAAAGATCGCGCGCCGAAATGCGCGGGTGGGATCGTCGGCCGCGATCGCGACGGCATGGGCTTCGGCGAGGAGCTCCGGGCTGACCGCGTCGAATCCCCGCTTGGTGCGGGCCCGTGCGGCAACCTCGAGGGCATCCCCGAGCGCGGTCGGCCACTGTTCGTGCCGCGCGTCATCGACCACCTCCATCGCCAGCGATTCGGCGCGCCGCTCGTCGCCGACCATCGATGCGGCGCGGGCTTGGGCGAGCCGCTGGGCGGCGGCTTCAGACTCGATCGCCGGCGGGCCATCGGTACCCTCGGTGGCTGCACACTCGCTCGGATCGGGCAGCTTCGCCGCGCCCGTCGCCGCGTGTTCCACGGACCCTTCGCTCTGCGCCAGTTGTCCGATGAAGGCCTCCACGACCTGGCGCTGGCCGTCGAGGCACGCGACCGCAGCGTCGAGGGCCTCGACGTTGGCCGTGCGATCGTGCCAGGTCGCCTCGCACGCGGCGACTCGCTGCTTCACCCATGCGTCCGAGAACTCGGCGATGGCAGCGTCGACGGTGGCGAAGGCGTTGCTGGCATAGGACACCGTGGCGGACTCGAGCGCGTGCGCCACCGAGTCGCGCTGTGCTCCCTTCCACAGGGCCGCGATGGGTTCGGACGCCCAGGCTCGATCGCACTCGGGCCGGTCCTCGGGCGAATGGAGCAGCATCAGTCCGACGGCGGAGGCGGTCCCGAGGGCCACGGCGATCGCCCCGCGGTTCTTCGCCGTCGTCGGCTGAAGCGCTCCGAGCAGGGTCAGCATGTCCGGGAACCGACGCGCCGGATCGGGATCGAGTCCCTGCGCCAGGGCCCGTCCCACGGCTCGCCGAACCGTGGAGTCGTGGGGAGGCGTCGGTCGTGCGTGCGCTTTGGCGGTGACCTGCGCCACGATGGTGGGAGCCTCGAATGGGTTGTCGCCGTAGAGCAGCTCCCAGGCCATCAAGCAGAAGGCGTACTGATCGGTGAGTGGGGAGGCGCCTACGCCATCGAACTGCTCGGGTGCCATGTACCGGGGCGTACCCGCGAACGCGACGCTTTCGGGTGCCGTCGGCGGTGAAGAACCGCTCCCCGCGGTTCCGAGCCAAGGCTCGTGCGTGACGGGGGAGTCACTGTGTTTGCGCGCCAGACCGAAATCGACGAGGCGCGCGCGTTGGTCGGTGCCCACCAGCACGTTCGTCGGCTTGACGTCGCGATGCACGAAGCCGGCGGCGTGGGCGGTGGCCAGAGCGTTGCCGATCCCGGCAAGCAGGGAGAGAGCGGCCGTCGTACGCCTGGCGCTCCCCGGCGGATGGCTGCGCGCCCAGTCCGAGAGCGTGCCCCCGTCGACGAGCTCCATCGCCACCCACGCTCGGTTCCCGTCGACGCCGGTCGCGAATACCTGGACCACGTTGGGGTGGGCGAGCTCGGCCAGCGAGCGTGCTTCGGCGACGATCGCATCGCGATCCTCTCGGCCGAGGTCGTCGCGAAGCAGCTTGATCGCGACCTTGCGTTCGAGGCGAGGATCGTCGGCCTCGTAGACCACTCCCATGCCGCCCTCACCCAGCTTGTCGGACAGCTCGTAGGGTCCGAGCCGCGGCCGATCACGCTTCACTCCGAGCGCGGTCGACAGCAACGCCGACAGTCCGGCGGCTCGCTCGGGGGCCGACCGCCGCACACTGTGTCGCCGAAACAGCGCCTCGATGCTCTTGCCGCTCAAAGTCCGTCGTCGCCCCAGTCTTGGCATGCGCGAACCCGCCCGACAAGACGGCTCCGGCACTGGGCTGTGTCGGCGCGAGCCATCTGGTTCAACGCCGAACCTGGCTTTCGGCGGCCGTCAGCCTGCGAAGGCGTCCCAGCCAAACACGACGGCGGCCGAGGTGAGCCCCAAAGCGACGAGTCCGTAAACCACGGGCTTGATCCACCGACGCCAGCCTAGAGCGGCTCGCATCGCGACGCGCGTAGAAGAGGCACTTTCGGCGACTCTCTCCACGCTGGGGTCGGGGGCCGAGGTGTGCACGACCACCTGCGGCGCTGAGCGTGAGGGGGCCGTGGGAACCTTCTTGTCGATCGCTTGGCAGATCGTCTCGACGAAGGCATCCGCGTCACCGTCGAACTCGACGGAGAGCACTCGCTCCGACGGGACCTCTCCTGCGCGGATTGTCAGCTCGCACTGCTCGGCGTGATAGTGGTCGATCCCCTCCGTTCGACACAGAACGTAGGTGGCAGTAGGACCAAACTGCTCGACCGCGGTCTCCAGGCCCTGCACGTCTCCCTCGGCGGTCGGCACGAGGTCCACCCGCATGCCGCGTTGGACCAGTCCTCGCATCACGGGAGTGAGCGCAGCGGCATCACCTTCGGCACATGCAACGACAACCGGCGGACGTGATGCCACGTCCCTTACGGCGGACACGGTCTCAACCTGGCACTGGGGCTGGGGCGTCGCAAGGACAATCTGGGCCTGGACGGGGAGCAGACCATCGGACGTTCCGATGTCCGGCTATAGGCCTGACCAGACGTACCCGGCCACGCCTTCATCCGCGTAGCCCAGGTTGGCCACGGCGTTGTCCCGTTCGGCCGCGCTGACCGTGTAAAAGTGATGATTGCTGCCGGCGTTGAACACCCGATACAGGGGAATCGAGCCGCAGCTGTCGTCGGGCGAGACGAAGCCGACCGTGAGCTCGGGCGGACCCATGCCCTCGCAGTCGGTCGAAGAGGTCATGAATCGGCGACCGTTGGGTTTGAGGCAGCGAAACAATGGGCCGAGCCCGCCGACCGCTTCGGTGTACACGAAGAAGAAGTCCTGTGCCTCGATGAAGAAGTCGCCCGACGTCGCCTCGGCGAGATCGGTCGTATAGAAGTGGCCGACAGTCGGTGAGTTCGAGCGGTGCACGGGGACGCGGCAGTCGGGCAAGGGGCCCTCGTCGCACATCCCGTTGCAGTCGTCGTCGGCGGCGTTGCACGTCTCCACCGGCGCGACGCAGATCGCCTCGCACGAGTTGTCGCACTGCTGCGTTCCCGTGGAGCCGCAGCTCGTCATGCACGGCCCGCCGCTGCAGTCGACCGGGGCCTCGCAGCCGGTCGCGAGCATGCCGTCGCAGTCCGAAAAGCCTACGTCGCAGGCGTCGAGGGTGCATTGACCGGCAGCGCACCCCGCCTCGGCGTTGGGAATGATGCAGGTGCGGCCGCACAGACCGCAGTTGTTCGGGTCGCTGTCGAGGTCGGCGCAGATTGAGCCGCACGCAACCTCGGGCGCCGTGCACTCGATCGGAACGTCGTCGTCGTCGTCCTCGTCGGCCGAATCGTCGTCGTCGTCTGCCGACTCGTCGTCTGCCGACTCGTCATCGTCGTCGTCCTCGCCGGAGGTCGGCGTGACCGTGGCGGCCGTGCCTTCGGTACCGCCTCCATCCGCATCGCCGCCGCCGCCACAGCCCAACAGGCATGCGAGCAGGAGCGCGGTCTCTCGGGAAGGACTACGCAAGGATCCCGTCGAGGACATCGGAGGTCTCGCCCCCGTTGAAGCCGAAGCTCGGGGTCTCGATCCCCAGCGCGCGCAGCATGGTCACGTGCGCCGTCGAGAAGTTGCCGTCCTGGATGCGCGTGTGCACGCCCGGATTGATCGCGCCGCAACAGCTCCCCGCCATCAGACAGGGCAGCTCCTTGGTGCCGTGTTGCCAGCCTTCGCCGTACTCCGACGTGCCGAACACTAGAGCCTTGTCGAGCAGGCTCTCGCCCATCGGGTCGGTGGTGGTGGCGAGTCGCTCGAGCAGGATGGCGAACGCCTCCATCTGGTGCAGCGTGATCTGCCGGACGCGTTCCCACTCGCCGTCGTGACACGTCTTGTGCATCCCATCCGGCACGCCCAAGTTGGAAAAGACGTGGGTCGTTGCCGGCGACGTGAGCATGAACGAGAACACGCGGGTCAGATCGCAGGACAGGGCGACCGAGATGAGGTCGGCCATGATTGCGGTCTTGCCGTGCAGGTCTCCCGTGTTCATCGGGATCGGCGGCGCTTCGCACGGCGCGGCGGTGAGCTCGAGTCGACGCTGGATTTCGTCGAGATGCGCGAGGTGAGCATCGAGGCGCTGCTGATCGTGGGTGCCGAGCTTGGCCCGGAGGTCGGCGGCGTCCTCCATGACGGCGTCGAGCAGGGACGCGCGACGTTCGATCCCGCTGGTGTCCTCCGGCACGGAGAACAGCAAGTTCCACAGCTGTGCCGGATCGCTGACCGGTAGGTTGAGGTTGTCCGGACCGTTGTACGAGATCGCGTTCCAGTGGCCGTAGTCGTGAAAGCGAGCCTCGGACACGCCGACGACCAGCGAGCGGAACTTCGGTACGGTGTCGCCGTAGTAGTCGTCGTGTTTGGCGACGTACTGGTCGAGCGTGGGCCGCAACGCGGTGAGCGTGTGCGACGGGTGGTCGAAGTTCTCGGGCCGAATGCGGTCGCCCGTCATCGCGACCATGAAGCCACGCATGTGGCCATCGCCCTGACCCGGCGGCTGGGGCGGGATTTCGGTCTTGGGCTCGAGGCCGGTGGCCACGCTGGGCGCGTACGGAGCCAAGGGCGTGAGCAGCTCGCTCGGAATGTAACCCGCGCCCTGCTGAGCGGGCGTCCACAGATCGGGGTAGCCGTTCTCGCCCTGAAGGGCACCGTGGCCCCCGTGCCAGGGCATGCCGTTGGCCCAAAAGAACATGCCGAAGATCGGCGGCAGGCCGTCGACGTTGGCGTTGGCCGCCCGCGGACCGAGCATCGCCTCGAGCGGCGGCAGGGCCAGGGATACGACGGCGCCGCCGGCCGCTCCGCGCAGGAGGGTGCGGCGACTGATTCGCTTGGGTCGGATGAAGAAGCTCATTGCGCCACCCCCAGGGTCCGGAACGCTTCATGGGTGACCATGCCCAGCAGCAGCTTGCGGAAGCGGTAACCGTCTTCGGCGAACTGCTCGTTGACGTCGACGAGGGCCGGAAGCTCGGTGCCGAGCTCGAGGCGGCCGTTGGCGTGTCGGAACAGCTGCGTGACCATGCACTGGCCGACGCGCGGGTCTTCGCCGAGCAGGGCGGCAAGGTCGGTCGCATCCGCGAGCTCGACTCCATCGAGCTCGCCCGTGGCGTCGATCGGATAGCCGTTGTCCAAGGTACGGTACGCCCCGATCGGATCGAAGTACTCGAATAGGAATCCCGGCGGGTCGACGAACGCATGACACGACGCGCACTCCGGGTTTTCGCGGTGTCCCTCGAGCCGCTCGCGTAGCGTCTTGGGCTCGGTCGGCTCGTCGTCGGGCAGGTTTGTGTCCACGTCGTCGGGCGGCGCCGGGACCGACTGGCACAGCACGCGCTCGCGCACGTACTTGCCGCGTAGCGTAGGCGAGTTCTCCGTCTCGTGGGCATTCATCGCCAGGAACGCGCCGAAGGTCAGCAGTCCCGCCCGCGGTCCGTCCTGCGGTAGCTCCACCGGCACGTACGAGATGGCGGTGGCGCCCGGAGCCTCCACCCCGTACAGCGCCGCGAGGTCGTCGTTGACGAACGTGGTGTGCGTGGAATAGACGCCGCGAATGTCCTCGTCGCGCCGGAACACGTAGTCGTCGACGAGCAGCTGAACTTCCTGCCGCATCGACTCGGGCAGCGTGTCCGAAAACAGCGGGTAGGTCGTCGGATCTCGAGTCAGTCCGTCGAGTCGGCCCAGGTCGTAGTACTGCGAGAAGAACGACTGGATCGCGTCCCGGGCCCGCGGGTCCTCGAGCAGGCGCTTGGCGTGACTCGAGATGTCGTCGGGCGTCGACAGACCCCCGGCAGCGGCAACGTCGAGCAGCTCGTCGTCGGGCGTCGTGTTCCAGATGAGGAACGACAGCCGACTCGCCATCTCGTAGTCGGTGTAGCGAAGCACGCTCGGGTCGGCGGGGTCGGGCTCACCCAGCTCGACGCGGTACAGGAAGTTGGGCGATTGGATCATCCCGGCGACGGCCATCTGCAGGCCGAGCCACGGATCGCCGTCCGCGAGGTCGGTGGCGATGCCGACCCAACGATCGTGCTCGGCGGTGGTGAGCGGTCGCCGGTAGGCGCGCCGGCCGAAGGTGGTGATGAAGTCCGAGACGCAGGAATCGCCCGGCGAGGCGGGGGTGCACCCGACGAGCTCTTGCCGACGGGCAGGGTCGCCGAAGACGCCCGCGGCGATGACCTCCGATGCCTCTTCGTACAGCTGCGTGCCCAGCTCGGACAGCGTCGTCGACGTCGCGCCGATGCTGTAAAAGAGGTACGGGTTGGTGTCCGGCTCGACCTCGACCACGGGCAACGGCGTGCCGAGGAGCAGCTCGAGACTGTTGCGGTACTGCGAGGAGGTCAGCCGAGGCAGCACCGCCGGCGCCGGATCGAAGTCGACGTCTTCGCCGTCGTCGGCGCTGTCGTCGTCATCGTCATCGTCATCGTCGTCGTCGTCCCCGTCGTCGTCGTCGCCATCCCCGGCGTCGTCCGTGGCCGAACCTGCCGTCGGCTCGCGCCCGTCGTCGTCCCCGCCGCAGGCCAGCCCAAGGCTGCAGGCCATCGCGACGAGCGATGCTCGTTTCAATCCCCGAATACTCACCCCGATCGAGGGTAACACCCCGATGTGGTCAAACCGGCGCAAGAGTGCGCAGACGCGGCGATTCCTTTTGCCCCAGTCGTAGCCGTCCCAACGTCGATCGCCCCAGCACGCCCGTGCATGGGCATTCGGCGCTCAGCCGGGCTTGTGGGGCGGAGGCGGGGGTTTGGGAACGGTGATCTCTGGAGGTAGGGGAATCGCCGGCAGCTCGAGGTCGGGCAGCTCGATGCGCGCACCCTCTCCGGCGGTGACGATGACTTCGACGACGTTTTGCCCGTAGTCGAGGCGTACGGCCGGTCCGTCCTGAACGGTCGCCTTCGTCGTCGGTGCCGCAGGCTGCTTGGGCTTGTTCGGCTTGCTCGGCTTGCTCGGCTCCGGCGGGCGGCGTGCCCACGACCATTTCACCGCCGCGGTGGTGTCCTCGGCGATCCGGCTGGCGTCGGCCGCCTCGTGGCCGGCGTCCTCGAGCGCTCTCTCTACGACGACGCGGATCTCCTTGAGCTCGGTGCACTCTGCTCCACCGTCCGAATCTGGACACTCCGCTTCGATCTGCGTCAGCAGAGTCATCGCGTGGGCGGCGTGCTCGAGCTTCCACGGCTCGCCGTTGCCCGCAACGGCGTTGGCGAACGCCTCCCCTGCGAGCTTGGTCTTCCGGTTCCGATCTCGGGTCACCGCCGCCGCCTCGATCAGCGCCGCGATCGTGTCGGGGTGATGCCGTCCGAGGCGCTCGCGTTTGAGCGCAGCGGCGTCGTCGAGATAGCGCGCCGCGACGTCGGTCTCGCCGATCTCTGCCTCGAGCTGACCCAGCCGGAGGATCGTTCGCGAGTCTCTTCGTTGGCGGCGCTCGGGCGCGTCGATCAGCGCCCGTGCCGTAGCGAGCCGGTCCCGTGCTGCCGCCGTGTCGCCACGTTGTCGGTGGATCGAGGCGACCGCCATGGCCAGGCGTGACATCAGGCCGGGGTCCGGCCGGCGGTCGAGGGCGGCCTGCGCCATATCGGCCCACGACAGCGCGAGCTCGAGCATGGTCGCCGTGTCGTTGGTGTCGGAACGAGCCGTGATCTCGAGCATCTCGATCCAAGCGATCGCCTCGGTGCGATGGTCGTGGGTCTCGCGAGCGGCCGACACGACGCGGTGCAGCCGCTGCACGGTGGTGATCGGGCGGCTCGTCGAGAGGCGAGCGGCGAGTAGCCCGGCCTGGGCCACGACTCGCGGGAATCCGAGCGATCGAGCCTCGGCTTCGATCGCGTCCGCCTTTTCCAGCGCCCGCTTGGTCTGACCAATGCGCGCGAGCGAGGTGGCACGCGCAAGCCGGTGCCGCAGCTCGACCTCTTTGGGCGCCTCGTTCTCCTCGACGGGAAGCGGAGCCCCGATGCAGTCGAACGGGCTGCTGAGATCGGCGACGGCATCGGGGGCGCGCGCCACGATGGTGGCGTCCGCGTCCACGAAGGAGTCGCGGAGCTGAGAGAGCTCGGTCATGCGTACGTCGAGACAACGCATGGTCCGCATGCCGGCCTCGGCATCGTCGGCGTCGGTCCCCAAGGCGTCCGTGCACGCATCGCCCCACACGCCCGACCACTCTGCGCTCCAGCGGTCGAGGTCCTCGGCCACGCTCGCGAACGCATCGGCCGCGTAGGGCTCGTCTACTTCGGCGAACTTCGCCTCGATCTGCGCACGCGTGTCGTCGTCCCAGATGCCGGAGAGCTTGGTGCTCGCCGCCTCGCAGACCGCTCCGCTCGAGGCATCGGTGTCCGGTGTCGCGGCGGGCAGGCTCAGCGCAATCGCGGCTCCAGCTCCGACCACGCCGGCGGCAGCGACACCCAGTCGTCGGCGTCGAGCGTCGGGGCGCGAGAGCACGTCGAGCAGCGTGCGCATCGACTGGGGTCGGTCTGCCGGGTCGACCGACAGCCCGGTCATGATCACGCGACGCACCGCCCTCGGGACCTTGCGCTTGCCCGGTGGAGGAGGGGCGAGCTCACCGTCGAGCACCGATTGTGCGAGCGCAGCGTACGAGTCGCCGCCGAACGGTCGGTCGCCGAAGAGTGCCTCGTACAGCGATACGCAGAACGCAAATACGTCCGTGCGTGCGTCCGCCGTCTGGCCGCGGTGTTGCTCCGGGGCCATGTACGCCGGCGTGCCCATCAACGTGCCCGTGACGGTGAGCGAGACCTCGGGCTGCGATCCGCTCGCCGACGCCGGTGCGTCTGGTCGCGTCGACGCCAGGGGAACTTCGGCCGGGTCTTCCTTGGCGAGGACCAGCCCGAAGTCCACGACCTTCGGATTGCCCTGGAGATCGAGCAGCACGTTGTCGGGCTTGAAGTCGCGGTGAATCAGTCCCGCATCGTGGGCGGCGGCGAGGCCTCGGCCCGCGTCGACGAAGCGCGCCAGGATCTCGGCGGTCGAGCGCTCGCTTTCGGCGAGCCAGTCGGTGAGCGTGCCGCCCTCGACGAACTCCATCGCAACGAACATGCCCTTGCCCTGGCCATCACCGCTGGCTCCAACCTCGTAGACGTGCACCACGTTGGGGTGGCTCAGTCGAGCGAGCGCCTTGGCCTCACGCCGCAGACGCTCGCGCGCTCGGTCGCCGAGTGTGTCGCTGCGCAGAACCTTGAGCGCGACCTTGCGATCGAGCTCCGGGTCGACGCCGGAGTACACGACGCCCATGCCGCCCGCGCCGAGGTACGACGTGACGTCGTAGCGCCCGATGCGAACCGGCTGCGCTGGCGCACCAAACAGTCGACCGTGCACCTTGGCCCGCAGCTGCTGCATGCCGATGTCGTCGGGGTCGCCACTGGGCGGCGTCGCCTCGCGACGCTCCCCGGCGGGCAGCGTGTCGTCCGCTTGGTCCCAGATCGGCATCAGTCCTCGAGCGCGGTCCGTTCCATAGTGTCTGACGGCCCGCGAGTTGATTGCCCTCGTCGGCTTTTTCTCGGAAATTCCCGAATTGCGGCACGAAAGCGGTCATTCGGACCGGTCTCGGATCTCGCGGATCCACTGCTCGAGCTCGGTTTGGGTCGAGCGGAGCAGCTCGGGGGACTCCGCGAGCGCGTTGAGCGCTTCGTCGAGCCGCTGCGCCCCGACGCGCAGCCGGGTTGCGACCGTACCCTCGGGAAGGTCGAGCACCGCCGCGATCTCGGAGCGCGACAGCCCTTCGAAGTGCTTGAGCTCGAGCGCTACCTGATACATCAGCGGCAGCGACCGCAGGGCCTGGACCAACAGCCGACGCTCGCGCTTTTCGACCAGCAGCGTCCGCGGCCCGGGCCCGAGGTCGGCGACCGACGTCTGCTGCACGTCTGCGGTCGGCGGAAGTCGACGCTTGCGCCGGAGGTATCCGCACAGGGTGTAGTGCGCGATCGAAAACAGGAACGTCTTGAAGCGGGCGTCGCCCCGGAACTTGTCGCGCGCCTTGATGCAGCCCTCGAGCGCATCGCCGACGAGGTCCTCGGCGTCGGCCACGTTCGCGACCTTGCCCGAGAAGAACCGCTGCAGCGCGCCGAGGTAGCGGTCGACAAGCTCCCCACCGGCGACGCGGTCACCTCGCGCCCACGCGGCGAACAGCTCTTCGTCGCTGGCCACGACGCGAGCGTAGCAGCATCACCAGCACTGCTCGATCATGCACGACACCGAGCCATTGCAGACCGCGAAGTCCGGCGTGGGGTCCTCTGGCGCGTCGGCGCACCCGAGCACGCACGAGCGAGCTCTCGAGAGCTCGGCCCCGCTCGCGAGACAGGCGTTGATCATGTTCTCGGGCGGCCAGGCTGCGGCCGCCCCCGCGTTCAAGCACTCCCATTGACGGAACTCCGAGTCGAACCCCGCGCATGCCTCGACCAGCGCCATCGGGTCGCCGAGCGAGGATTCGGCGGACCGAACACAGTCCTCGACTTCGTCCTCGGTGATGAAGAGCTCCCCGCATCGCTGGGTGAGCGGGTCGAGGGTCGGTTCACTCCCTTCGCTCTCGCCCATGTCCCCATCGTCGTCCCCATCGTCCGCCCCGTCTTCGGAGCTTCCGCCAGCGCCATCCATGGGGTCGTCCTCCGTGGACGAGCACCCCGCCACGCAGACGAGCACAACGAACACCCCAGCCAACTTTCCATCCCAACCTGCCACGCACTGTCAGTGCCGGCCGACGCCGGTTCGATCAACCGAGCTTCGTCGAGTGCAGCGTTGGTGCTCGCGCTGACATCGGCTACGGGGACTCGGCCACGCAGTTGCGGCCCTTGGCCTTTGCCTCGTAGAGCGCCTCGTCCGCGCGGGCGAGCAGCTCTCCCCGGTTCTCCCCGGGTTTGCGCTCGGCGACGCCCAGCGAAATGGTCGCGGCAATCCGAACGCCTCCGTGGGGCGTGGGCTGCTCCGCGATCGCTTTGCGGGCCCGCTCGGCGACGAGCAGCGCGCGACCGAGACCAACCTCGGGCAGCACCAGCAGGAACTCCTCGCCGCCGTAGCGAACCAGCGCATCGCCGGCGCGCACGACCTCCGACAGCAGCCGCGAAACGTGCTTGAGGACCTCGTCGCCGGCAGCATGACCGTATTCGTCGTTGATCACCTTGAAGTGATCGATGTCCGCCATGATCACCGAGACCGGGCTGATCGAGTCCTGTGGGGGAACCTCCGGGAACGAGGTCTCCAGTCCCCGCCGGTTGAGTGCCCCCGTGAGCGGGTCGACCTGGGACAGCCGCGACAGCCGAGCGATCTCGAGGTACGGAGCGCAGATCGCTGCGATGAGCGCGACGATCGACGCGTCCTCCTCGCTGAAGGTCTGGCCTTCCCCGACCACGCTCAACACGCCCATGCACTCGGTGCCCGCCATCAGCGGCGCCCCGATGAATGCATCCATCGGCTTGGCGTTCGGCTTTTGCACGAACGCTTCGTGGTGCTCCGGCTCGTTGGTCCACAGCACCTCTCCGGACTCCGCGACGCGACCGACGAGGCCCTCCCCGAGCCGGAACTCGACCGGTTCGAGGTGCAGCGGCTGACCACTGCGACACGTCGCGAGCAGGTGTTCGCGCCCGGTGTCGAGCAGCCGCACGCTCGCGTGCTTGGCCTCGAGCAGCGCCGCGCTTCGGTCCACGACGAGCCGCAGCAGGTCTTCGAGGCTCAGCCGGCGCGGCACGGCCAACGCCAGCTCGGTCAGCGCACCCAGACGGTCACGCACGGGGGGAGAGTAGCAGCGACCTTCGCCAGGAAAAGGCCGGGAGCAAAGGCTTACGCGGTGCCGCCGAAGCGTCGTGACCGCCACGGCTTGCTTGCGGCAGGGGTGAGGATGATGGCCGCAACGACCACGCTCCACGACGGCACCGCGCCTTGCGTCCCCCTGAGGAGCACGTCGCGTGCCAACTCCTACCGGTGGGAGATGCGGCTACTTGAAGGTTGTCCAACCGTCCATTTGCGCAACCCGAATGGGCAAGCCGATCAACTGCCCAACGATCGGCGCAGGGCCCGGATCAAGACGCATCGGGATCGGCGTCTGCGCCGTCGTCGTCGTCGGCCGCGAGATCGTAGGCGTGTTCGAAGAACGCTCGTAACTCGCCGGGCAACCCATGTGAGCCGTAGCCCTCGAAAAACGCCGCGACGACCTCGGGCTCGAGCTTGCGCGCGTCTTCGCAGGACAGGGCCAGCGTGACGTCGTAGCGAGGGTCGCCCGGGCCCGCGCAGCCCCAATCGACGACGCCCGTGATCTCGTCACCGTCGGCGATCACGTTGTCGATGGTCAGGTCGCCGTGGATCAGCGTGACCGGGGCATCGGGCGCTCGGTCGCGATCGAAGCGAGCGACCAGACGTCGGATCCACGAGCGCGGCGCCTTGCGGGCCCGCTCGAGCACGCGTTCGATCCAGCGGCGTGGATCGTCGGGGCGCAGCTCGCTGGGGATCGATTCGGTGTGGATCCGGGCGGTGACCAGGCCGAGACGACGGTACCAGTCGGCGCGCGCCTCCACGGTCTCGGCCCTGTTGAACACCTCGAGCAGCGATGTGCCGGGCAGGCGCGACGTGACCAGCCAGCCCTCGGTGTCGCGGCCGTCGCCCCCAGGGACGATGTGCACACCGACGGGCTCGGGAATCGGCAGGTCACGACCGGCCAGAGCCTCGAGCGCCTTGAACTCGGTCTCGAGCCAGGCCGCGTCGAGCGTTCCCGTCGCGCGCTTGATGATCAGCGGCGCGTTGGTCAGCAGAACGACGTCGGCGGTGCCACCCGATGTGGCCTCGACCACATCGATGGTCTCGGGAAGCCACTCGCGAACCGCGGCTGGGATGGCCTCTGGGTCCACCGGCACGTCCGGGAGCATATCAGTGTGAGGTGGCTCGCCACTCCAATGAACGAAACCCCGAAAAAAAACCGCGACACGGCCCATCGGCCCGCGTGCGGGGGCTGAAGGAAGCACCAATGCCCCTCAACCGATTGACCCTGGGTTTTCTGCTGTCTCTCTCGCTCATCGTCCCCGGCGGCCTCGCGTGCGACGGCGACAAGGACGAAGGCGACAGCGCCGGTGACACCGACGGCGGCGACGACGACGACGACGACGGAGATGACGACGACGACGGCGACGACGATGACGACGACGGCGACGACGATGACGACGACGGAGATGACGACGACGACGACGATGACGATGACGACTTCCCCGATGACGACGACGACGACGACTTCCCCGATGACGACGACGACGACTTCCCCGATGACGACGATGACGACGACGACCAAGACGACGTAGGCACGCAGTGCACCGAGAATTCCGACTGCCAGTTCGAGGCGTGCATCGTCGAAGGCGACGTTCAGTTCGGCTACTGCAGCAAGCCGTGCGAGAGCTTCGCAGACTGTCCCAGCTTCTGGAGCTGTGAGCCGGTCGGCAACGCGAGTCTCGACTACTGCGTGCAGGACTGACGTCCGTCAGTCGCCGAGATGCCGCTCGATGCTCACGTCGATCCGACTGGCGATCAGCTCCATCAGATCGTCGAAGTCGCGATGACCCATCCGCAGCGACGCCTGCAACCTCCGGCGGGTCGCCGTGAGCAACTCCGAGCGGATCTTGGCGACGCGGCGCGCTGCGTTGGACCGGTGAACGCCGAGCAGCTTCGCGAGGTCGTCCACCGTGAGCCCGTGCAGGTAGTGCAGCCGCAGAACGTTGCGCTGCTGCGGGTCGAGCGACAAGATGGCCTCGCGAAACGCAGCCGCGAATGCCTCGCGGTATTGGGCCTTGACCGCGCCGAGCTCCGGCCCGGTCGTGGAGGCCTCGAGCGCTAGCAGGTCGTCGTCGGCATCTGCGCGGTGTCGGTCGCTTCGCGCAGCCGACAGCGCTTCGCGGGCCGCAACCACCCGGATCCAAGTGGCGAGGTCACCTCGTCCCCGGTACCGATCGAGCTTGGGGGTCTTGCCGGGCTCGGCGACCAAGAGCTTGGCGCGCACCCGCTGCCGCACCTCGTCGACGAACGACGGCGAGGCATCGACCCGACCGATCGTCGGACCGAGCGGGTCGATGCAGCGACGCTCGAGCTCCGCAACGGCCGCGGCCTGTCCGGTGCGGGCCCGGTAGGCGAGCCACAAGTCATCCGCGTGGAGCCCGTCCACCGCTTCGGCCAGCTCGGCGTCTTCGTGATCCTCGAGGCAGCGGGCGACCTCCGCTCCAAACGCAGCCGCGTCCTCATCGCTCAGCGATGGCTCCAGGCTGGCGGCCGCCTTGTCCAGCGCAACCGCCGTTTCGGGCGGCGGCGGAGACTTTCGCGACTCCGCAAACCCTCGCACCGATGGACTGAGCATCTCCATTCGCGACGTCCGTCATGATAGCCGTCTCCCGGGACCGGGCCATACTCTCAGTCCCCGAAGAAGTCTCGGAGCCCCACCGTGCCCTCCACCGTCCTCGATGAGCAGCGTGTTGCCGCCTACGTTCGCGGTGAGCTATCGCAATCGGAGCGCAAAGCGGTCGAGGCCGCCCTGGACGAGCAGCCCGAGTGGCTCGCGGTGGTTGCACTGCTCGCGCGTCAGGGATCGGCTCGAGGAGCCGAGGAGGAGCACGACGACGCGGGGCAGCCCACTGGTGGTGTACCGGCTCCCGGGACTCGGGTCGGGCGCTACGAGCTGGGGCCTCCCCTCGGCCGTGGGGCGAGCGGAGTGGTCTGCGAAGCGTGGGACCCGGAGCTGCGGCGCGACGTCGCGATCAAGCTCGTGGATCCCTCTCTGCTCTCCCACCCCAAGCGAGCGCAGGCGCGTCTGTCCCGTGAGGCCAAGGCGCTGGCGCGGGTTCACGACCCCCACGTCGTTCGCGTGTTCGACGTCGGGACCTGGCGCGGCCGGGTCTTCATCGCGATGGAGCGACTCGACGGCGGCACGCTCGACGACTGGCGACGGGCGCAGCCGCGGTCGTGGAAGCAGGTCGTCTCCCGCTGGGTTGCGGCGGGGCGCGGGCTGCTGGCGGCGCACCAGCACGACCTCGTGCATCGCGACTTCAAGCCGAGCAACGTGATGCTCGACAGCGAAGAGCGAGTGGTCGTGGTCGACTTCGGCCTCGCCGCGCAGGCCGGCTCGAGCACGGACGGCGTCGGAGAGGCTCACGAGGCGTCGGAAGATTCGTCGTTCGGCGAAGCGCTGACCAAGACGGGCGCGAGCGTGGGCACCCCGGCGTATATGGCTCCCGAGCAGCGCAGCACGGGCGATGGGATCACGCCGGCCGCCGACCAGTACGCCTTTTGCGTCTCGCTGCACGAGGCACTCGCGGGCCGGCTTCCCGATGGCGTGGTGCGGGCGAAGCTCCCCCCGCTCGTCGACACGCCGCCGGCGAGCGTGTGGCGAGCCATCGAACGTGGGCGCCATCAGGATCCGGCGCGACGTCACGATTCGTTGGCGCCACTGCTGGGCGAGCTCGAGGCTGCCCTGTCCGGGCGAGCGCGCCAGCGCATGCTCGTTGCAGGCGCCGTGGCCGGCATCGCGGCGCTGGCCTGGATCGGTTCGTCGAGCTCCCCCGCGCCGTGCGGCACGACGGATCCCATTCCCTCACGGGCAGAGGTCGTCGGGCAGCTGGCGGCGCGCTCCGAGTCGTTCGCGGAGGACACGTCGAAGTTGGTGGGCGCGCGACTCGACGCGTGGTCGGGAGCATGGATGAGTGCTCGCGATTCGGCGTGCGAGGCTCGGCAGGCGGGAACACTCGACGACGGCGGGCTCGATCGCGTGCATCTGTGCCTGGACCGCGATCAGCGGCGTGCAGCGACCTTTGTCGACTCGCTGCGCGACCCCGACGCAGTCGCCCTGCGCGGTGCCGTCGATCTCGTACAGCTTCTGCCCCCGCCCGGAGACTGCCTCGACGACCCCGAGGCAATCGGCAAGCCCTCGCAGCGCGAGATCGTGCTTGCGATCGGGGCCGGCTTGGACGAGCTCGAGACCTCGCGCCTGGTCGGGCGTGGCGAGGGCGGCGTGGCGGCGGCGGAGCGGCTCGTCGAGCAGGCGGACGAGTCGGGCATCGCGTATCTGCGAGCGATCACCAGGCTCGAGCTGGGGACGATGCTCGAACGAACCACGGATCTCGAGCGCGCGTCGAAGGTGTATCGCGAAGGCAGCCAGATCGCGGAGACCGAAGCGCTCCCGGACCTCGCGGCGCGCCTGTTCATCCATACGGCGTGGATCGAGGGCTATCGCTTCGGCAAGGTCGAGGAAGGCGAGCAGCTCGTCGAGCACGCAAAGGCGTGGGCGCTGCGGTCGCAGCACGATGCGGCGATCGAGTCGAATCGACTGCGCACGCTCGGCATGATCCTGATGAGCGCGGGACGGCTGAAGGAGGCGGAAGCGGCGATGTCGGAGGCGGCGCAGTGGCTGGACCGGATCGCCGAAGGCGACCACGAGCGCCTCGAGATGTTGATCTCGGTCGACAACGACTACGGTGCGCTGCTGGTCAGCAGCGGTCGACTCGACGAAGGCGGCGAACGGCTGGCCCGCGCCGCCAAGCGCCAGATCGATCGCGTCGGCGAGGGGCACCCCGCAGTTGCCGAGATTCAAAACAACGTCGCTGCGATCTTGCGCGCGCGGGGCAAGTACCACCAAGCTCGCGAGATTTTTCAGCGCAATGTCCAGATCATGACCGACGCCTACGGACCCGATCATCCCGAGCTCGGCATGACGAAGGTCAACCTCGCGATTGTGGCCCTCGACCTCGGGGAAGGCGAGACCGCGCTCGCAGATGCCAGCAGCGCGATCGAGATTCTCGGCAAAGGGGGGCAGGCCGGGCTCGGTCTGGTCATGGCGGCGGCGTGGACGACCCGCGGCGAGGCCCGGTCGATGACCGGTGATCCCGAGGCCGCTTTGGGGGATTTTCGGCACGCCCGGTCGTTGTTGGTGGAGGCGTACGGCGAGCAGCACTCCGAGGTCGCGGTTGTGGACAGCAACGTCGGGGCGGCGCTCCTCGAGCTCGGGCGCCCCAAAGCCGCGCTGGAGGCCTACGAGTCAGCCATGAGGATCGCCTCCGAGGCCTGGGGTGAAGACGACGCGCGGCTGGCCAGCGTGTGGGTCGGCATCGGCGATGCGCGGACCGACCTCAATGAGAGTGCCGAGGCGACGAAGGCCTACCAGCGTGCGGTGACGATGGCCGGCGAGCGCGAGGAAGGGCGCGCCCGCACCAAGCTGGGCGGGGCCAAGCTGGCGGCTGGTGATCTCGAGCACGCCCGCAAGCAGCTGGAGCTGGCGCTCGAGCGGTTCGAGAAGACCCCGGGCGATCCCACGTTGGCTGCGGCGGCATGGTTCGCGCTTGCCCGCACCCTGCACGCATCCGCACTGGAGCCGGAACGTGCTCGGGCGCTTGCCACGCGGGCGCGCACCGTGTGGGAGGAGGACGAGAACGTCGAGCGCGTTGCCGAAGTCGATGCGTTCCTGGATGCATTGGGCGGTTCGGGCGACCCGTGAAGGGACGGATGCCCGCCTGAGCGCGGCATCTGTGTCACAATTGCGGGCTCATGACCTACGCCAAGTCCTTGCTTCGATCCTCGCTTAGTCTGCTCTTGGCCGTGCCGCTCTCGGCGGGCTGCATCATCACCTCGAGCGACGACGAGGGGGGCGAAACCGACGGCGGCGAGGATGGCGGTCCTGGTCCCGGCGTCACCGGCAACCCGGGCGACGACGACGATGATGACGATGACGACGACGACGACGATGACGACGACACGGGCGGCGGCGAGGTGCCCACGCCGTGCGGCGAAAACGTCCTGCTCGATCCGGGTTTCGAGGGCGGAACCCCCAGCGAGAACTGGATGGAGATGTCGGCGGTCTTCGGCACCCCGATCTGTGACGCCGGCTGCACCGAGGACCCCGGAGCCGCGCCGCATGAGGGCGACTGGTGGGTGTGGTTCGGCGGCGTGGAGGAGCCGGAGATGGCCTCCGTCAGCCAGAGCTTCAACATCACCGCCGACTCGGCCGAGCTGCAGTTCGCATTTTGGATCAATGCGTCGGGCGGCTCCGGCACCGATGTCGTCTCGGTGACCATCGACGAGACCGAGGTCTTCACGGCCGACGACACGCAGATGGGCGACTACGGCAGCTACACCGGCGTGGTCATCGACATCACCGAGTACGCCGACGGCGAAGACCACCTGGTTACCTTCTCGGCCGACGTCAGCGGCGATGGACTGACCAACTTCTTCATCGACTCCACGTCGATCGCGGCGTGCACGGGCGGCGCGGACTCGGGCACCGACACCGGTGGCACGGACGACACCGGCGCCGACGAGACCACCGCCGGAGACGACACCACCGACGACGGCGGGACGACGACCGACGACGGCGGAACGACGACCGACGACGGCGGAACGTCGAGCGGCGGCGGCAGCACGGGCACCACCGGTATGTAGCGTCGACCATAGCCGCGCTCGCGCTCGACTTGATCAAGCGCGAGGCCTGATACAACGCACTCGTGGATCCGCGCCCCAACCTCGAGGCTTTGCTGTCGCTGTCGCCGACTGTCGTCGCCCGGCTGCGTGAGGCGATGCAAAGCGCGGGTTTCTCCGAGGCGATCATCGGGGAGGCGGAGGCGGTTGCACCGGGGCTGCTCGATCCGATTCGCCTGCCGTTGGTGCACCAATGGCTGCGCGGGCGTGAAGAGCCGGCGGCAGCGTGGGCGCGCCTGTTCGCGTATCGGGACCACGTCGGCGAGTCGGAAGTCCGCAGGCTCATCGGGGAAGCGACGCTGACGGCCCTGACCGAGGCCGGCGTGCTGCTGCGCGAACGCGATGGCGTGGTCTCTCGGCTGCGCCTGATGCCTTTTGCCGGACTGATCATCGCGAGTGATGAGGTCGCGGCGCGCTTCGATCCCGTGATGGGTCCGGGGGCGACGACGCTAGAGCTGTGGCGCGCCGTGCAGGTCCAGGCCGGAGCCTCCGTGCTCGACGTCGGGTGCGGGGCGGGCTCGCTGGCACTCGCGGCCGCTCGGGCCGGGGCGAGCACGGTGGTCGGTACCGACATCGATCCGCGAGCGGCCGACTACGGGCGCTTCAACGCGCGGATCAATGGTCTGTCCGACGCGACTTTCGTGGTCGGCGATCGACTCGATCCGGTCGCCGGGCAGCGCTTCGACTTGGTGGTTGCGCAGCCGCCGTTCGTGCCGCGTCCCCCTTCGATCGCCGCGACGACCTACCTGCACGGCGGCGAACGGGGCGACGAGCTGGCCTGGTCGATCATCGACGCACTGCCGGACGTGTTGGCCGCGGGCGGGCGCGCGGTCGTACTCTTCGACGCGGCGCCGGCCGGTGGAGAGCATCCCCTGGCGATCTTGCGGGCACGACTCGGCGGCAAGGGGCTGCAGGTCACGGCGGTCGTCGCCCCGGGATTGTCGGCAGACCAACAGGCGGTCGGCTACGCGAGCACGGCCCACGGCGAGCTGGGCCCGGACTACGCTCGAGCGGCTGCGTCCTACCGCGCTCATCTGGCGTTGCTCGGCATCGATGCGATGCGCCACGTCTTGCTGGAGATTCGACGGGTCGATGCGGGAGCGTCCGGCTTCATTGCTGGCGTCGATACTCCGCGCGCCAAGCTCTACGCGGCCAGTGAGCTCGATGCATTGCGTCGCGGCGTCGAGCTCGCCATGAGCCCCGCGCTGCCCAAGCTGCGCCTGCGCGCCTGCGCGGCGGCATGGCTCGGGCAAGAGCGGCGGCTGCAGGACCGCGAGGCGGTGCGCTACCGACTGCGCTTCGACGAGGGCCGGACGACCGATCAGGAGCTCAGCGACGCCGCGGCAGCGCTCGTGGAGCGGTTCGCCGACGAGGCGGAAGTCGCCGAAGTCGTCGCGCAGTACGCCGAGCTGTGCGGCGTTGCGCCGGCAGAGGTCGAGGGGGCTGTGCTCCAGTTCGTGCGTGAGTCGCTCGTCAACGGGTTGCTGGTCCCCGGGCGGAATACCGGCGCCGCTTCCGGAGTCTGACGTCCCATGGCATCGCGGCGCAGACTGGTGGTCGGGGTGCTGGGCATCGCCCTGCTCGGGACTTGCGCGTATCAGTGCCGCGCCTCCGAGCCGGCGGGTCCACCGGTGTGGACGGCGGAGGACCTCCCCGCGCTGCCGCCGGAGAAGGACAACGGCTGGCAGCTGCTCCAGGACCGGCTGCTCAGGGGACTCGAGATCCCCACGCTGCCCGACGACGTCGAGACGCTGGTCGCGATGCTCGACGAGGACCCGCCCGCCCAGCTGTGGGAGGACTTGGCGGAGCTGAAGCCGGCGCTGCACCAGCTCATCGAATCTCGCGTCGGCGCGAGGGCCCTCGCGGTTTGGTATCGGAGCACCGACGCTCCGACGTTCGCCGATGCGTGCCCGCCGACGATCGGGAACGACTGCCGCCAGTTTCAGATGTTTCAGCTCCATCGCGTCGCGGTTGCGGACGCACTGTGGCGAGCGGCTCGCGGAGATGTGGAGACCGGCTTCGAGATGGCGACGGTGTTGATCGAGCGGGCGGGGCGTTATCTCCGGAGCGCGCGGGGGCCAATGGGGGCGCGCGTTTCCGTGGAGATGCTCGAGACCTCGTTGGCGCTGGCCGCCCTGCTGCACCACCGGGTCGACGAAGGCGCCGAGGTTTCACCCGCGGTGATGGATGCCTACCGAGGCGCGCTCGAGTCGATCGACCTCGACGGCGAGATTCTCGAGCAGATGGTCGTGGGGGAGTACCTCTACGCACGGGACGCTCTCGCGCACATTCAACAGGCGGAAGGGTCCGAGATGTTCGGCGACGGCCTGTGGCCGCCACGCTGGCTGTACGACGAGCAGCATGCCGCCGCGCAGATCGATGCCGCCTACGACCCTGTGATGGCGTTGGCGCGTGACGCCGCCGCGCCGATCCCAGAGCACGAGGAACCGGGCTGGAGCGACCGGCTTTTGCACCCCGTCAGCACGACGCTGATGATGGTCCTCGATCCCCGCATCCTGCTCGTCAACCAGGTCGTGGACGTTCGCAACGCGCTCTCCGAGCTCGAATCCACCCGCAGCGCTCTCCTGCGCGACTGAGAGGCACATCACAAAGCCGGTGGCGAGAATTCGCCCGGCTCGTGGCACATCGTATTCGAGGTGTCCGCGATCGTTCGCGAGCAAGAGGCCACAGCTGTGCTGGCGCGGAAGCTCCGTGGGGGCGACCGCGCGGCGATGCAGGCCGCCTTTGCCGAGCACGGCCCGAGCATCGCGCGCACGGTCCAGGCTCTGGCATGCCTTCCGGGCAGCGTCGAGGACCTCGTGCAGGAGGTCTTCGTGATCGCGTTTACGCGGATCGAGGCCTACGAAGGGCGGATGCCGCTCGCGGCGTGGCTGCGGGGGATCGCGGTCAACGTCGTGCGAAACCAGCGACGTCGCGAGCGTCGGCGAGGTGAGCTCCGCAGGCGCTTCGATCCCGCGGCGCGCGAGCGGCCCGATACGCCCGAGGAGGCTCTGGCCACGCGGCGGCTCGCCGATCGCCTGTGGGCGGCCGTCGATCGACTGCCGGATCGTCAGCGCGAGGCGTTCGTGCTGCGGGTGATCGAGCAGCGCCCGCTGGCGGAGTGTGCCGAGGTCCTCGGCGTGTCGGTCAAGGCGGTTTCTCGCCGCGCCGTCGCGGCCGAACGCAAGGTTCGGGCCGAGCTGGATGCCGACGGGGGAGGGGACCGATGAGCTTCGAGCAGGCACTCGCGCATGCGCAGAAGGACGTGAGCGAGACTCCGAGCTTGCCGCCGTTCTCGTCGATCGATGCCGCGCTGCGCTGGCCCGAGAAAAACCAACGTGTTGCGCGGCCCGATGGCGCCCATCGCTGGCTCGCCACCGCCGGGGCCGTACTGGCCGTGCTCACGATGGTCGTGGACGCAGCGATCGGCATCGCCCTCGAGACCGGGCTGTCGTTCGCCCTCGCAACGCCCGTGATCCTCCTTGGGCTTTCGGCGGCGTGGATCCATCGAGAGCATTTGGGGGGGCAGCTGTCGGCGAGAGCGGTCTGGTGGTCGTATCTCGTGCTTGCCACGGTCTGGGCGAGCGGTCCGGCGGAGGCTCTGCCCGCCGCCGGGTCGCTGCTCGCGGTCGGATGCGGCTTCGCGTTGCTCGCGGCGGGTCGGCAGGGGCTCACGCGGGCGGGCACCGAATCGACCTTCGACCCGATCGCGTTCCGCGGCACCGTGCTTGCTTCGATGATCCTCGCGGTCTCCGATGCGCAGCTGCTCGCACTGCTCGGGATCACCTACGCCGAAGCGGGCGCTGCAGGCGGACACCCGGTTGCGCTGCTCGTGTCTGCCGGTCTGCTGCTCTTGGGCGCGTGGGGGCTGTCGCGACTCCGGGTCTGGGCGGTTGGTCTCAACCTCGCCGCAAGCGTGTTGGTGGTGGTGCTCGTCGCGATCGTGATCGGACGCGACACGCCGCTGCTGCCGGTGCTCGGACTCAGCGCGCTCGTTCAGCTGGTGCTGCCGGTGCGCATGCTGGTCGCCTTTCGTCGTGGTGTGCGTCCCCGTGACCGCGGGACTGAGCTGTCACCGGTCGTGCCTACGGCCTTGATCGTCTTGTTTGTCATCGTCGCGGTGGTGCTCGGCTTGTGGGGCACCTACGCGCCGTCGCTTTCGTGACAGGGATCGATGCCCAGCGGGTTTGTGGAGACTGAGCGAGAACTTCGCTTGCTCGCGACACATGGGGGTATGAGTCGTCATGCCCCTTGTCTGCTCTTGGCCCTCTGTGTCGCCGTCGGATGTGAAGACGCCGAAGACGCCGGCACGCCCCCGAGCCTCGACGCCCTCGAGCTCGACGCGACGGATGTCGTGGCGGGATCGCCGTCGACGCTTCGGGGTACGCTCGATTTCACCGATCCCGACGGTGACGTCACCGAAGCCGAGCTGACCCTGAGCGAGCCGTCCGGAGCACGGAGCACGGTGGCCACGCCGATCGTAGGGGTCGATGGGCGTACGGAGGCGACGGTCACCCTGCAGGTCACAGTGCTCGCGCCCACGGCCGGCACCTACGAGGTCACAGCGGTGCTGCTCGACGCCCAAGGCAATGTTTCCGAGTCGGCCTCGGCAAGCTTCGACGCCGAATGAATCGCGACTCGTAGAATCTCGCCCCGGGCTCGTTCGTCCGTTCGAGCATGCCCATCGCCGCCAAGATCGAAGACCGAATGTCACCCAAACCAA
>Ga0207422_1001852_pt1 | contig 34773 bp, 30 predicted proteins | sample MarCyaLeptolynsp_FD_187757 | JGI IMG/M metagenome (GOLD analysis project Ga0207422, IMG submission 187757) | Marine cyanobacterial communities from Panama - species 1 Leptolyngbya sp. (SPAdes) | ecosystem: Environmental > Aquatic > Marine > Unclassified | place: Panama: Panama City | collected... | reverse complement strand
AAGACACCATGGTTTGTGGTTTTGACCCTTTCCAATATTATATTGGAGGAGAAGAATTGATTGGATTGGATTATCAATGGTCTCCAGCTATAGGATTGGATGAGGACAGTATTTCTAATCCACTTGCGACTATTTCAATTTCCAACAAATACTATTTAACCGTTACCGATGAATTCACCAGCTGTACACAAGTAGATTCGGTTTCTATAGAAATTGGTCCAAGCAATATAGAGCTTGTGTCGCCAATAATAGCCACTAAGAGAGATCGAATAGTACCGCAGGTAATAGGTCTAGCAGATAGTTGGAAATGGAATCCACCAAATAGACTTTCTTGCGATACTTGCGCCATGCCAGAAATTCTAGTACAAGAAAGTATTACCTATAATTTACAAACATTTACCAATGGGTGTTTCGAGGTTGATACCTTAGAAATTATTGTGGATGAACCTTGTTTGCAAATACCTAACGTTTTCACTCCAAATGGAGATGGTATCAACGATTACTTTTATCCAGATTCACCTAGTGAACATCAATTGGAAATAAACAAGTTCATCATCTACAACAGGTGGGGAGAGAAACTGTATGATGCACCATTTCCTTGGAATGGAAAATCCGATGGCAATCGAGTAAAATTAGGGGTATATACCTACTTTATCGAAGCCAATTGTGATGGCGCTCCAATAAAACAAACAGGATTTTTTACCTTGTTTCGATAGGCTTAATAAAAAAGAGCAAGCTTTTTAGCTTGCTCTTGTAGTTAAGTGTACCCAGGGCCGGAGTCGAACCGGCACGCCCGAAGGCATTGGTGTTTGAGACCAACGCGTCTACCAATTCCGCCACCTGGGCATTGATTCTGATGAATTGGGAGGACGAAATTATCCATTGTTTTTGAGACCCAAAAATTAAATTCAAAAATATATGCAATATGGGCCTCCATTCTTTTGGCATGCTTGAGATTAATTGATAAATTTGCACCCCTTTTAAAATAGGGCAAAATCAAATGCCGAACGTAGCAAAAATATTTTCTGGCTCTGCCAATACCATATTGGGAGAAAGCATTGCCAAAAACTTTGGTCAAGAATTGGGGAAATATTCTCTGCATCGCTTTTCCGATGGAGAGTTTCAGCCTTCTTTCGAAGAAACCGTTCGGGGTTGTGATGTCTTTATCGTTCAATCTACGATTCCTCCTACAGATAATTTATTTGAATTGTTGTTGATGGTGGATGCTGCAAAAAGGGCATCTGCGAGAAGAGTGATAGCTGTGCTTCCATATTTTGGATTTGCTCGTCAAGACAGAAAAGATCAACCAAGGGTGCCAATTGGTTCTAAAATGGTTGCCAATTTGCTGACAGCTGCAGGCATAAGTCGGGTAATGACCATGGATTTGCATGCGGATCAGATTCAGGGATTTTTTGAAGTTCCAGTAGATCACTTGTATGCTTCTGCGATTTTTACTGAAGTTATCAAGGAATTGAACTTGCCAAATTTGGTGATGGCCTCACCAGACATGGGAGGTTCAAAAAGGGCGTATGCTTATGCCAAACATTTGGAGTGCGATGTTGTAATCTGTTACAAGCAGCGCAAGAAAGCCAATAAGGTAGACAAGATGTTTTTGATTGGTGAGGTAGAAGGGAAGGATGTATTGTTGGTCGATGATATGATTGACACGGCTGGTACTTTAACCAAAGCAGCCAATATCATGGTTGAAAAAGGGGCGAATTCTGTTCGTGCAATTTGTACTCATCCAATCCTTTCAGGTGAGGCATATGAGCGCATTGAAAATTCGGCATTGGATGAATTAATCGTAACAGATACTATTCCTTTAAAACAAAAAAGTGACAAGATTCGAGTAGTTTCAGTAGCTGACCTTTTTGCTAAGGTGATCTACAAAGTACACAACTATGAATCTATCAGTTCGTATTTTATATTTTAAATTTCAAATAACTCAAAACATAGATAAGCATGAAGATTGTTGAAATGGAAGTAAGCCAGAGAGAAGGTGTGAGAAACAAATCCGCCTTGGAGCAGCTTAGAAAAGAAGGTAAGATTCCAGCAGTTTTATATGGTGGGCAAGAAAATATCAACTTTCATGTTGATGAAGTTAAATTCGGTAAACTATTGGCTCAGTCTGAAGTTTTTATGATCAATCTAAACTTTGGAGATAAAACGGTTAAGTCAGTAGTTAGAGAGGTGCAATACCATCCAGTAACAGATCGCCCAATTCATATCGATTTTATGGAAGTATTCGATGATAAGCCGATTACTATTGGTGTTCCAGTTAGATTTACTGGTAACTCTATTGGTGTAATGAACGGTGGTCAAAGAAGGGAGAAAATGAGAAAATTAATCCTAAAAGCACTTCCTCAAGATATTCCAGAAGAGTTTGTAGTGGATGTTACGGAAATGAGAATTGGAGATGTAATCCAGGTGGAGAATGTTGCAAGAGAAGGCATTGAATTCTTGGATCACCCTAAAGCGGTTATCGTATCTGTGAAAACCTCTAGAAATGTGGTTGAAGAAACGCTTGAAGATGATGAGGATGAAGATGGAGATGAAAGTGCAGAAGGAACGGAAGAAACTGCAGCAGCAGCTGAAGGAGCAGAAGCAAAAACTGAGGAAGCTCCTGCAGAATAAATCAGATGAAGTACTTGATTGTCGGACTTGGCAATATTGGAGCTGAGTACGAAAATACGAGACACAATATAGGTTTTAATACATTGGATGCTTTCGCAAAAGCATCCAATGTTGTTTTTAAGCCTGCCAGATTAGGAGACCAATGTGTTGTTAAATTCAAAGGACGAACATTGGTTTTATTGAAGCCATCTACTTACATGAACCTAAGCGGCAAGGCAGTGAATTATTGGCTTCAAGAAGAAAAAATCCCAATAGAAAGATTGTTGGTAATAACAGATGATCTAGCATTGCCATTTGGAACCTTGAGATTAAAGGGTAAAGGCAGTGATGGTGGTCACAATGGATTAAAAAACATTCAAGAAATTCTTGGGAATTCACAGTATGCTCGCTTGCGTTTTGGCGTTGGAAATGATTTCCCAAAAGGGCAGCAAGTGAATTATGTACTCAGCAAATGGAGCGATGAGGAAAGCGCTAAACTGGAAGAACGTTTGCAACAATGCCTGAAAATTATACAGGGATTTTGCACCATAGGTTTAGCAAGGACGATGTCTGATTACAATGGCAAATAGACTAAGTCAGAATCTCAAACTTATCTGCATCTAATCCGACAGGAAATTTTTGTCGAAAACGATCTAAGGCTTCTTTATCTAATTTGAGGGTTTGTATGGCTTCCTTCTGGTCTTCTGCTTCCCAAAGCAAATCGCCCTTGAAATCTACAATCATGGAACTGCCAGAACAATTGACACCGATACCATCTTCTCCTATTCGATTCGCTGCTGCAACATAAGCTTGGTTTTCAATGGCTCTGGCATATAGTAACTTCTGCCAAGCACCAACACGAACTTCAGGCCAATTTGCCATATATATCAGTAAATCATAATCGGCTTGTATACTATTGTCATTAACCCTATGGAATTTATTTCTACTCCAAACGGGAAAACGCAAATCATAACATATCTGCGGGCATATTTTCCAACCCTTCAGATTAATGATCAATTTTTCTTCTCCAGCTGTAAAGTGGCGATCTTCATCTCCCATGCGGAACAGATGCCGTTTATCGTAATATTGAATATCTCCCTTGTGATCAACATATATTAAACGATTAAAAATCTGCGTCCCTACCTTAATAATGCATGTTCCACAAATCGCAACTGCCTTTTCCTTGGCTTTTGTTTGTAACCACTGAACTGCACTGCCATCCATATCTTCTGCCAAATGGGTAGAATTCATGGTAAAAGCTGTACTAAAAGTTTCTGGTAAAACGATCAGATCAGTTTCGCCAACTTCTTCAATTTTTTGATCAAAATGGGCTAAATTTTTTGGAATATCTTCCCAATACAAATGGGTTTGTATCAGGCTGATGGACAGTTCACTCATGATGATTATTATACTTTATGCAGAATCTCTGCGGACTCTTCTAAAGTACGATTTTCCTTCGCAAAACAGAATCGCAATACCTTATTATCTATTGCTTGATTGTAGAAAACAGAAATGGGAATAGAAGCTACTTTAAACTCTTTGGTTAAACGTACCGCAAAGTCTGTATCCTTCTCATCTGTTATTGCACTATAGTCTAACAATTGGAAATAAGTGCCTGCTGCATAACCTAGCTTAAACCGACTTCCATTCAGATAAGATTGAAATAGATTTCTTTTTGATTCATAAAAAGCACTCAAACCCAAGTATTCTTCCTTCAATTGCAAATAATCTGCATAAGCTTTTTGCGCAGGAGTATTAACAGTAAATACATTGTATTGATGTGTTTTGCGAAATTCCTGCATCAATTCTGCAGGAGCCAAACAGTAACCAATTTTCCAACCAGTGGTATGATAGGTTTTACCAAAAGAGGAGACAATAAAACTACGCTTTGCTAACTCTGGAAAACGGGCAATACTTTGGTGCTCATTGCCATCGAAAATGATATGTTCATATACTTCATCACTTAGTACCAAAATGTCGCTATTGTCCAATAGTTTTTCCAATTGGGTAAAATCTTCTGCATTTAAAATGCTTCCTGTTGGATTATGTGGAGTATTTAAAATGATCATTTTGGTTCTGTGGTTGATCACTTTTTTTACTTCTTCCCAATTGATTCTATAATCTGGTGTTTTGAGTTGAATATAAATCGGTTTACCTCCAACCAACTCAATTGCTGGTTCATAACAATCGTATGCTGGGGTGAATAAGATGACTTCATCACCTTCATTTACGCTGGCGGCAATTGCTGTAAATATTGCCTGTGTCGCACCTGCAGTAACCGTAATCTCAGTTTCTGGATGGTATTGACTACCATACAATTCCTCCGTTTTAATGGCAATTTGTTCTCTCAAACTCATCAATCCAGGCATCGGCGCATATTGATTATGTCCTTCTTTCATGGCTTGATTAACCAATTCTATTAAACGAGGAGAACAATTGAAGTCTGGAAATCCTTGCGATAAGTTAATGGCACCTTCTGCATTAGCAAGGGCTGACATGGTGGTAAATATGGTCGTACCTACCTTAGGCAGTTTAGACCTCAATGAGGCCGAGGAAATTGGCATAAAGTAATTTGTTATTCAGAAATAGAAGCTTTAAAAAACTCCCGATTCATTCTTGCAATGTTTTCAATAGAAATACCTTTAGGACACTCTACTTCACAAGCTCCTGTATTGGAACATGGTCCAAAGCCTTCCTTCTCTGCTTGTTTTACCATGTTTAATACTCTGGTTTTTGCTTCTACCTGTCCCTGTGGTAAAAGCGCATATTGAGAAACTTTAGCAGAAACAAATAAGGAGGCAGAAGCATTTTTACAAGCAGCTACACAAGCTCCACAGCCGATACATGTAGCAGCATCAAACGCCTCGTCTGCATATTCTTTTTCAATTGGAATTGCATTGGCATCTTGTGTATTCCCAGAAGTATTAACTGAAACATATCCTCCAGCATGCATAATGCGATCAAAGGAGCTACGGTCTACAACCAAGTCCTTAATTATTGGAAATGCCTTTGCTCTCCAAGGTTCCACATATATGGTTTCCCCTTCTTTAAAGGATCTCATGTGCAATTGACAAGTTGTAATGCGGTTTCCAGGTCCATGTGGTTCACCATTGATATATAGAGAACAAGCGCCACAAATCCCTTCCCTACAGTCATGGTCAAATTCTACCGGAGTATCTCCTTTTTCAACCAAATCATTATTTAAAGTGTCTAACATTTCCAAAAAGGAACTGTCTGGAGAAACATCCTTTATGTCGTATGATTCTAATTTCCCTTTACTACTAGCGTTTTTCTGACGCCAGATTTTCAATGTTAGATTTAATCCCTTAGCTGCTGACATATTTTCTTTATTTATAGGATCGGGTTTTAAGTTCAACATTCTCAAAAACGAGATCTTCTCTATGCATTATCGCTTCAGATGGTGTTCCTGTGTATTGCCAAGCTGCAACATAAGCAAATGCATCATCACGCCTTAAGGCTTCTCCTTCTTCACTTTGATATTCTTCTCTAAAATGTCCTCCGCACGATTCATTTCTTTCTAAACCATCTCTAGCGAACAATTCACCAAGTTCTAAGAAATCTGCAACACGACCAGCTTTTTCCAATTCGCTATTCAATTCATCTGCATCACCAGAAACTTTTACCTCTTTCCAAAACTCTTCTCTCAATTCTGAAATTTCTTGAATCGCTTCAATAAGGCTTTGTTGTGTTCTAGCCATACCTACTTTATTCCACATAATCAATCCTAACTTTTTATGGAAGTAATCTACGGTCTTACTTCCATTGTTATTCATGAAGCGGTCGATTTGATCTTTAACATTCTTTTCTGCTGCTTCAAATTCTGGAGTGTCTGTTGGAATTTTACCAGTTCGTATGTCTGCGGATAAATAATCACCTATCGTATATGGTAATACAAAATAACCATCAGCCAATCCTTGCATTAATGCTGATGCACCCAAGCGATTTGCTCCATGATCTGAAAAGTTGGCTTCACCAATTGAATATAATCCTTGAACAGTCGTCATTAAATTATAATCCACCCATAATCCACCCATGGTATAATGCACGGCTGGATAGATCTTCATTGGTGTTTCATAAGGGTTCTCATCAGTAATCTGCTGATACATTTCGAATAAGTTGCCATACTTAGATTCGATAACTCTTTTCCCAAGCGAATTAATATCTTCTGCGGATGGATTAGAAAGTCCCTTGATGTGAGCTTCTTCTTTACCATAACGTTCAATGGCTGAAGAAAAATCCAAGAAAACTCCTTCATTGGTATCATTATTTACAATTCCGAATCCAGCATCACATCTTTCTTTTGCTGCTCTGGAAGCAACATCACGAGGAACCAGATTTCCAAAGGACGGATATCTTCTTTCCAAATAGTAATCTCGATCTTCTTCTTTGATGTTTATCGGTTTTAGATTACCTTCTCTAACCGCTTTGGCATCTTCCAACTTCTTCGGCACCCAAATTCTTCCATCATTTCTTAAGGACTCAGACATTAAAGTCAATTTGGATTGTTGTGTTCCATGCACAGGAATACAAGTCGGGTGAATTTGAGTATAGCAAGGATTCGCAAAGTATGCACCTTTTTTATGTGCCTTCCAAGCAGCTGTTACATTCGATCCCATGGCATTGGTAGAAAGGAAAAATACATTTCCATATCCTCCGGAAGCCAATACAACTGCATGTGCAGAATGTCTTTCTATTTCTCCATTGACTAAGTTTCTTGCAATTATACCTCTTGCCTTACCATCAACAATTACAACATCTAACATTTCATGTCTGTTGTACATTTTAATTTTTCCTTTGGCAATCTGACGGTTCATTGCAGAGTAAGCTCCTAACAACAATTGCTGGCCTGTTTGTCCTTTGGCATAAAAAGTTCTTGAAACCAACACACCTCCAAATGATCTGTTGTCCAATAATCCACCATAATCTCTAGCAAAAGGAACCCCTTGTGCAACACATTGGTCAATAATATTTGCAGATACTTCTGCCAATCGATAGGTATTTGCTTCTCGAGATCTATAATCCCCTCCTTTAATGGTATCATAAAAAAGCCTATAGGTCGAATCTCCATCTCCTTGGTAATTCTTAGCTGCATTGATACCTCCTTGTGCAGCAATAGAATGCGCTCTACGTGGAGAATCTTGATAACAAAAAGCTTTTACATTGTAACCTAACTCCGCTAGAGTAGCTGCGGCAGAACCACCAGCCAAACCAGTTCCAACAACAATTACATCAATGTTTCTTTTGTTGGCTGGATTGACCAAGTTGATGTTGTTTTTATGGTTGGTCCATTTATCTTTCAATGGACCTTCAGGTATTTTAGGATCTAAACTCATTTCTTGAATATCTATTGAACTATAAAAGGATGAACATGTAAATTGGAATAATAGCGAACAAAGTAGGAATAAGAATGGCAAAAGCAAATCCTATTTTCTTAATAATCGGGCTATATTTTTTATTTCTCAATCCCAAGGATTGGAACCCACTTTGAAATCCATGAACCAAATGAAATGCAATTGCAATCATACCAATTACATAGAAAATAACAAGTATTGGATTTTGAAATCCTTCCAATACAACTGTATATAAATCTTTCATCGCAAGACCTAAGACATCTCCATTCTGAACAACCTCTCCATTTAATATTTCTCCCCCTTTTACAACACTTCCATCTAACAATAATGGAGAACTACCATCTTCTGCGGTCTGATATGGAACAGTGCCAAATTTATAGGAGTACCAGAAATTTTGCATATGTATTACAATGTAAACCAAGATGACGGTTCCAAGGATTCCCATATTTCGTGATGACCAAATGGAATTTTTTCCTGGTTTACTGTATGCATACGCCTGAGGTCTTGCCTTTCGATTATTAATAGTTATAACCAGGCCATCGACTGCATGAAAAAGTATGCTGAAGTAGGTCAAGTAAGATAACAATTTTACAGCTGGATTTGTAGTCATGAACACTGCATATTCATTAAACTTTAATTGACCTTCGTATCCAGAAACAAATAATTGCAGGTTGCCAGCTAGATGGCCAATTAAAAAGATACAGAGGAATAGGCCGGTGAAAGCCATCCAATATTTCTTTACGATGTGTGATTTGATTAATCCTTTCGATTCACTCATTCGAATTGGGTTTATTTATGGAAAATAGCAGCGACAAATTTAATTCTTGTATGCATGTCATACAACCTAAATAAGTCAATTCTGCTATTTAGATACATTCTTAATAATTGCTTTTTATGGAACAAAACCTAAGGTATAAAGTTTAAATCGCAGTTGTTTTCTTTCGGCCAACTACTTTGTACATTTGAAAGCCTAAATAACAATCATGAAATATTTACCAATCTCTTCAAACTTATTCATCAAGAACAGAAAAAAGCTCGCTACTAAGATGAAACCAAATTCGATTGCCATTTTTAATTCCAACGATATTATGCCTACCAATGCAGATGGAACAATGGCTTTTAGACAGAATAACGATTTGTTTTATTTATGTGGTGTAGATCAGGAAGAATCTATTTTGGTTGTATTTCCAGATGCTGCTTATGAGAAACAGAGAGAAATGTTGTTTCTAAAAGAAACCAGTGAAGAAATTGCTATTTGGGAAGGTGAAAAATTAACCAAAGAAGTCGCCAGAGAAAGGACAGGTATTACCAATGTATTTTGGTTACAAGACTTTGAGAAAACATTGAGATCGGTGATATATGAAGCTGAAACTATATACCTGAACGACAATGAACATTTGAGATCTTCAAACGAAGTAGAAACTAGAGATGATCGATTTAAGAAATGGTGTAAATCGGAGTACCCCGATCATAAGTACGATAGAATTTCGCCCATAACGGACTATTTAAGGTCCATTAAGGAAGAAGAAGAAATAGAATTGATGCAAAATGCTTGCGATATCACTGCCAAGGCTGTGGATCGAATATTAAAGTTCATAAAACCAGGAGTGATGGAATATGAAATAGAAGCAGAGATTATGCATGAATTTTTAAGAAATAGATCTCGAGGATTTGCTTACTCTCCAATTATAGGTTCAGGGTTTAACGCCTGTGTATTGCATTACATCGAAAACAATCAAGAATGTAAGGATGGAGATTTGATTTTGATGGATTTTGGAGCAGAGTATGCCAATTATGCTTCAGATTTAACACGAACTATTCCAGTAAGTGGGAAGTTTACAGACCGACAAAAGGATGTGTATAATGCTGTATTGAGAGTAATGAAAGGAGCGATGAACATATTAAGACCTGGCATAACCCTTAATGATTATCACAAACAAGTAGGAGACATGATGACGGAGGAGCTTTTAACATTAGGATTGATTACTAATGAAGAAGTAGCCAATGAAAACCCAGATTGGCCAGCATATAAAAAATATTTCATGCATGGTACTTCACATTATATAGGTTTAGATGTTCATGATGTTGGCAGTTGGTATAAGCCAATAGAAGCAGGAATGGTATTTACCGTGGAGCCTGGAATTTATATCCGGGAGGAAAATATGGGCATTCGATTGGAAAATGACATTTTGATTACTCAAGATGGTTATGTGGATTTGATGAAAGATATTCCTTTAGAAATAGAGGAAATAGAGGCTGCAATGGCATAGATGGATGCTTACTTTAATTACAAAGGCGGTAGAGTTTGTTACCAACTGAGTGGTAAGGGTAGAGCTATTGTATTAATTCATGGATTCTTAGGAGATAAAGAAGTATGGAAATATTATCACTCTTCTTTGTCCAAATCATTTAAGACTATCAGCATTGATTTACCTGGACATGGCAAATCCGAAAGTTTTGGATTTGTACATCAGATGGAATACTTGGCTGAATTATTAAAGTCACTTCTGAATCACCTTAAAATTCGCAAATGTGTGATTGTAGGCCATTCTTTGGGTGGATATGTTGCCTTGGCCTTAGCAGAGCAATATCCAGATTCCATATTGGGATTAATATTAATTAATTCGACTGCCAAAGGTGATTCCAAGAAAAAAGTTGCCTCAAGAAATCAGTTAATTAAGTTGGTTAAAATGAATAAGGATAAAGCACTAAAGCTTTTAGTTCCAAGTTTTTTTAGCGCAAAAACCAAATGGAAAACTCAATTGGTTAACAGTTATTTAAAAAAAGCTTTATCCTGTGACAAAAAAGGGGTAATTGCATCTATAGAGGGGATGAAAATTAGAAAAGAAAGAGAAATAGTATTAAAATTTGCACCCTATTCTTATTTGATTATGGCAGGAGAATTGGATGAAATTTTCTCTATTGAAGAGCTGAAATCTCAGGCCAATTTGAACGATAATGGTTATTTCATTGAATTAAAAAAGGCTAGTCACATGGCTATCCTTGAAGCAAAGGAAGAAATCTTAAAACAGATTAAAACTTTTAGTAAAAAATTAAGTTTATAAATTGACTAAGGACTTTTTAACTTCTCCTTCATCAATAATAAATAGATGATAACAACCAGAGGAAATATCGCTTACATCAATTTTTGTTTGTTCTTGAGGAATAATGCTACCACTCAATCTAATCTTGCCATCCAAATCACAAAGATCGAAAATGGCTTCTTCGGATTTGGTGAAATGATTAATGACCAATTCCGATTCTTCCTTGGTAAATGTGTGCAAGTTTGGTGTAATGATGGTTCTTAATTTTGTATAATGTTATGACTTTAAACGGATTAAAACAAGTATAGTTACATCTAATAGACCAAATGGAGTAATGATCCTATAAAAGAGGTTTATATGACGATAAAAATGCCCTATAAATTGAAAAGAATAATTAGTTTCCCAATTCAAAAAACATTGTTTCTATGAATTTCAATTACTGCGATTCGTTAGTGAAATACCAAAGAAGATCAAGTAGGGAAGTTGTGGTCGGGGAAAAGAGAATTGGAGGTAGTAATCCAATTCTTTTGCAATCCATGACTACAGAAGATACCATGGATGTTCAGAAATCTGTTGAACAGTCGATTCGAATGATTGATGCTGGATGTGAGTTGGTGAGAATCACAGCACCCAGTAAAAAAGAGGCAGAGACTTTGGCGGTGATTAAAAAAGAATTAAGAGATAAAGGATATAATACACCTTTGGTAGCAGACATTCATTTTACCCCAAACGCTGCTGAAATAGCTGCTAGAATAGTTGAAAAAGTTAGAATTAACCCAGGCAACTATGCCGATAAAAAGAAATTTGAAGAAATAGAATATACCGATGATTCCTATCAGAAGGAGTTGGAAAGAATAGAGAATAAGTTTACGCCACTTATTAATATCTGCAAGGAGGAGAATATTGCCATGAGAATTGGTACAAATCATGGTTCTCTGTCAGATCGGATACTTAGTCGATTTGGTGATACACCCCAAGGTATGGTAGAGTCTGCAATGGAATTCTTAAGAATTTGTGAGGCCAATGATTACCACAATATTGTACTTTCAATGAAAGCTAGTAACACCTTGGTGATGGTTCAAGCTTATCGATTATTAGTACACCAGATGAACAAAGAAGGGATGTATTATCCTTTGCACTTGGGTGTTACAGAAGCGGGTGATGGAGAAGATGGAAGGATAAAGTCTGCAGTTGGAATTGGAGCTTTATTGGAAGATGGATTGGGTGATACGATTAGGGTTTCATTGACTGAGGATCCGGAAGCTGAAATACCTGTTGCTAAGAAATTAGCGGATCGATATATAAGTAGAGCCAACCATCAGGAGATTATAGAAGCTAAGGATTGGCCAATAAATCCCTTCAGTTATTCAAGAAGGAAAACAATTGCGGTTCATAATATTGGAGACCATCATGCTCCAGTAGTATTTGGAGATTTAAGTCAGAAACAGGAAATCACTGCTGCCAATTTGTTTGGATTGGGATACAATTATTCCCAAACTATAGATAAATGGAATTTTAGAGAACAGGCCGTGGATTTGTTGTATATAGGAGGTAATGAACTAAACTTCAATAAACCCACAACCTTAAATATTTTACAGGACTATACCAAATGGTCTGTTAATATCAAAGATGGATTTTTCCCTTTGTTGAACGAAGAAGAGTTTCAAAATGGAATTAGACCAAATGGTACATATTATGTTTTAACTAAGGCTAAATCAATTCAAAGAGATGAATTGCTTTTGGGAAAAATTAAAAATGAAACCAATCTGGTGCTGGTTATAGAAACAGATAACAAACACGGATTAGCTGACCAAAGAAGAGCAATGGTAGAATTGATTAATAATGATATTCAAACTCCAGTAATTTTTAAAAGAAACTATGAAGATTTAGACCAAGAGACTTTTCAAATAGATGCTTCGGCAGATTTAGGTGCATTATTTATTGATGGATTGGGAGATGGTATTTGGATCAATGCCAAAAATTGTGGTGGAGATCAATTAACGCTTTCAACCTCTTTTGGAATATTGCAAGCAACCAGAACAAGAATATCCAAAACGGAATACATTTCTTGCCCATCCTGTGGAAGGACCTTATTTGACCTTCAGGAAACTACTGCTAAAATTAGAAAAGTAACATCCCATCTTAAAGGAGTGAAAATTGGCATTATGGGATGCATAGTTAATGGGCCAGGAGAAATGGCAGATGCAGATTATGGTTACGTAGGTACTGGGCCTGGTAAAATAACATTATATAAAGAAAAAGAGGTGGTGCAGCGAAATGTTCCTGAATCGGATGCTGTAGATGCTTTAATTGATTTAATTAAATCTCATGGAGATTGGATTGATGCAAAGGTTTAAAACAATATTCTTTTTATTTTCGAATTAAATTCTAGCAATGCGATTTTATAAATTACTTCTTGGTTTTGGAATTATTGCAAGTTCAATATTAGCTTGCGATTCTACTAAAATAGAAGAAACCAAACAGGAAAACGATAGACTCCAATCTGAGACTGAATCTAAAGATTCACTAATCAACGTGATGTTGACTTCATTTAACCAGATTCAAGACAACCTCAATGAAATCAAGCGAAGAGAAGGTATGATTGAAATTAAATCAGTTGATTCTTCAGACAATGGTACATTAGAATTAAGCATTAATGAAGACATTGAGCTTATTTCTAAGATGATGCAAGAAAATGAACAATTGATAGGTAAATTGCAAAATCAATTGAGTCAACCAAATGATAAAGTAGATCAATTCCGGAAGTTAGTAGAAGGAATGCAACAACGATTAAAAGACAAAAACCTTGAGATCGCTGAATTAAATGAAGCCTTAGAAAGAAAGGAACTGAAAATAGATCAATTGTACTTTAGAGTAGATTCACTATCTCACACCAATCAAATGAAAGATAAAGAGATAGAACAGAAGATAGATGAAATTAACAAGGCTTATTTTGCGTATGGAACATTTAAGGAGTTGAAAGATAAAAATGTGCTTTCTAAGGAAGGAGGTTTTCTGGGTATTGGAAAAACCCAAGAACTGAAGAATGATTTCAATCAAGATTATTTTAGTGAGATTGACATGAGGAAGCAAAAATCATTTTTGATTTATGCCGATAAAGCCAAATTAATTACTACCCATCCTGAGGAATCTTATCAAATTATGGGTTCAGATGATAAGGTGGACAGTTTGGTAATTCTAGATACCGAGGCATTTTGGAAAGCCAGTAAATATCTTGTTATCGTTATTGATTAAGAATTCTAAGGTTTTCAATAGCGAGATGACTAATCAATCCCATTCCTAATTCTAAAGCAGATTCATCAATATCAAAATTGGGGTGATGAACGGAATGTGTAATCCCTTTCTTTTGGTTTCCAACTCCTAATCGATAAAAGCAAACTTTTGCATGCTGAGAAAAGTATGCAAAGTCTTCAGCTGTCATTCTCAAATCCAAAGGTTTTACAAACTCTTGACCCAAATAATTTTCTGCTGCTTGAATACAATCGTTGGTAACTTCTTCATCGTTTACTAAAAAAGGATATCCTTTGCGAATTTCAACCTCACAACTTCCTCCATAGGAGTTTGCAATAGACTGACTAATTTGATCAATCTTTTTATGGTATAATTCCCTGTACTCTTCATTCATGGTTCGCAATGTACCTTCTAGATTTACTTCATCAGGAATCACATTGGTAGCACCATTACCAGTTATTTTACCAAAGGAAAGCACTGTTGGTAAATTAGGGGGAGCAATTCTACTGCTTATTTGTTGTAATTCAACAATAATATTGGACGCTATGACAATGGGATCAATGTTTTTATGCGGTAGGGCAGCATGTCCACCTTTGCCAACAATTCGCAAATAAATTTCATCTGTAGATGCCATATACATGCCGGGGCGAAATCCAATAGTTCCAACTTCAAATTCTGGATATACATGTTGTGCCAATATTCTACTTGGTTTGTATTTTTCAATAATACCTTCTTGAATCATTAAGGAAGCTCCACCGGGTAATTTTTCTTCTCCAGCTTGAAAGAACAAAACTACTTTGCCTGACCAATGGGATTTTAATTCCTTAAGAATTCTAGCTGCACCACATAAGCTTGCGGCATGAACATCATGTCCGCATGCATGCATTACTCCTTCATTTTTTGATTTGTAGCTTACTTCATTTTTTTCATGGATAGGTAATGCATCTAAATCGGCTCTTAGGCCTACGGTAGCCCCTTCCTTGCCTGAATCAATTACAACTGAAAATCCTGTATTTACCCACCTTTGGTCTATTTGAATACCCCAACTTTCTAAGTGTTCTATTAAATACTTTGAGGTTTGAATTTCTTCAAAAGAAAGTTCTGGATTCTGATGTAAATGATGTCGAATGGATTGGATCTCCTCAAAATAGGAATTGGCTAGTTTTTTTATGTTTTCAATAAGTTCCATGACTATTTGGAGAAGAAAACCATTTTGATCGCTGCAACAAAAAGTACAATGCCAAATATCCTTTTCATCATGGTTTCATTGATATAAGTGATGGACAATTTGGAGCCAATAAACCCCCCAATTATAAAAGCAATAGCAATAACTATGGCATATTTAATATTCAGTGCGCCTGCTTTGTAATAATTCATTGCAGCCAAAATGCCAATGGGTGGAAGCATTAAAGCTAGACTAGTTCCCTGTGCGGTATGCTGACTAAGAGATAGAAAATAGACTAAAGCTGGAACGATAATAATTCCGCCGCCAACACCTATCATTCCGCTGAGTATCCCAGCGAAAATGCCAATCAAAACAAGAATAAGAATGGTAGTGAAGCTCATAATTATATATCCAAACTTAAGGAGAAAATAAATTGACTTTTATTATTTATCTCGCCGTTTTCAATTCCCCATCCCCAATCGGCTCTAATGAAGTATCCCAATAGGGTAGACCTAAACCCAAATCCAATTCCACCAACAATAGGGTCATTGATGTTTTCATAAACAACTGTAATTGGACCAGTTGTTCTAGTTTCATTGTTTAATGGATTGTCATCATCAAAGGGTGATGAGCCTTCCCATGCAGTACCTATGTCGCCAAATCCAACGATTTGAAAATTCTTCACAAATTGAGATTGAATAGGTCGTTTAATAAAGTAGGAAAATACCGGCAATCGCAATTCATTATTCATCAATGCGAATCTACTTCCATTTCTAACGTTTTGTAAAAATCCTCTCATGTTCGATGCTAGGGCCTGAAAACCATAATTCTGAGTTTGATCGATCGGAGTAGATTCATCGAAAATATCTGATTTCCACCATTCGTCAACTCCCCCTAAATAGTATACCAAAGGATTTGAGCCAAAAGAGGCACTACCAGCAATCCTACTAACAAAAATAAATTCACGATGAATCTTTTGATAATGTCTTATGTCAAATCCAATTACAGTTAAATCAGAGGAGGTGGTATTTTGTTGTTCACTGAACACCATTTGAAATTGTTCTGCAAAAAACTTGTATCGTGTACCATACCTTATATTTAATGCTACATTTCTGGTATTGTCAAAGACATATGAAGCCTTTACAGAAGCCCAAAATTGATCTATTATTTCATCTTGAATATTAAATTGAGTACTTGCTAAGGGAACGATTTTGTCATTTCGCACACTGGCTACTCCGCGAATGCTAGTAACTTCACTGAAGGGCCAGATCAGATTAACTGTACCTCGAAGAGTTTTAATGTCATAAGGTGGAATTACATTGTCTTGAAAGTTGTTGTTAAACACAAATTGATTGTCCGTTACCCTTTGTCTCGTTCTTGAAATGGTATATTCTTTATCCAAACGCTTTTTCAGGTTTTGATAGGTCATGGAATACTCGATGAGGTCTCCGGAATATCTAAATCCACCATAAATCCTGTGATTTTCCATCAAATCAACAATTCCCATATTGGTATTTACACCCACTCCTGGGTTGATATAAGGGCCGCCATTATAAATCTGATATTGACCATTGATGAAATTATTATTTAACTGAAGTACACTATTGTCTGGCCTAAAGTTCAATTTATAAATTCTTTGGGTAGGAAAATCGATTTCTGGCACAAAATCCAAAGTAGGTTCTACAGAAGATACAACTGGAGCCTTGCGGATTATTCTTTTAGAACTAGAGAATTGATAATCGTCAATATTCATTTCCAATTCAACAGATTCATATTCCCGATAAGTAATTACATCCAGAGCTTTCTTTTGATTGAATTTTTCAAACTCTTCCTTATTGGCTTGCTTATCTTCTGCCGATTTTACTAAAACTTCTTCTTCATTTAAATCCTTGGAATAAAAAGCATAACGGTCATTAATAAAATGAATTTGATCAATTCTTGCACCATAATTCGAATGCTGTTCAAGTATGTTTCTGTTATAGGTGCCTTCATCAATTATGTTGTAGTAATAATTGTAGTGAATGGAAGTATCAATTCTGCTTATTGAACTATCGTATACTGCCTTTTTGCGAAGTGTTCTTGATTTTTCTTGAACCAAATAATACAGTTGATTTTCAGAAATTATGGGGTTGGATTCATCTATAAAATCAGTATTTGTTACCGATTCAAATCTATTGGTATTTCGATTGAGGTTTAAAACGAAAATATCTTTTTCATGCTTAAACTCATTGACTTGATGGTCTATATTTAAACTGTCATTGTTTCTGTTGGAAACAAAAAATATTTGCTTGCCTGATTCGCTAAACCGTGGGTTTAAGTCATCGTATTTATCATTAGTCAAATTTTGTTGTGTATTACCAAGAATATTGTACAGAAAGAGGTCTGATTGCCCTAAATTAATGCCTGAGAATATAAAAGACTTGCCATCCGGTCTGAAATCATAATCTAAAACTTTCTCCATTTTGAAGATCGGTTTGCCATTTAAGCTTCTATCTTCCAAATTATAGGCGTAATAAAGAATATCACCTTTCTTCTCAATAATAAAAGTGAGTAACTTACCACTTGGATGCCAACGCACAATAGGGTAAGAATAATCTTGTATTCTCTGTAGCTTATGTTCATCTCTGAAAATTTTTATGCGTTTATCATTCTCAGAATCGTACAGGAAAATTTTATATTTCCCAAGTTGATTTGTGGAATATGCATAAAACCTGCCGGATGGATCTCGAGTGAAATTTTGATACTTCCTGTTTTTACGAATTTTGAAAGGAGCGGATTCTCCTAGACTTTTAGCCGGTATACTTTCATCTTTATTGTATTCCCTCTGCAGGTGTAAGAACCAATCTTGATATAAATCTTCTAAAGAAGCTCCGATAATCAAGGCAAATCCATCATTGATTTCTCTACTTACCTTGGTCATGTATAAGATATTAGAAATCACATGTTTACCGTAGGTTTCTTCTACATAGTTCCATAACCCATGTCCAGCAATTTCAGCATCTTCAGGATCAAGGGCATTAAATTTTTGAAAGTCAGAACTTATTATGCCATCTTTTAATTTGGATTGAACCAAAGGGTCATTTGGATCTGTTAAGTAGGAAATTAAACCATTGAGATACCATTCGGGCAAGTTCAAAAGGGCTGAGTTTCTTAATACCTCCTTCCAATTGCCACCATATAGCATTTGGTAAATAAGTACCCTTAAAATACCTGCATCAATCTGTTTTTCAAAAGAAGCATAATCGCCATCAAAATAGATGAATACCTTGGTGCCGACTATCTTTGTAACTCCACCAATATTTGAATTTTCTGTAGTAGAAAGACCAATGTTGCTTTGTCTAAAATGCGATTGCTTATTGTAGATGATAAACTGTATTCTTTCATCTAAATAATATCCAAGAAATTTCTCAAATTCTCCTATTTTATAATTTGCATATCTGGCAGTATGCTCAGCCAATGGTAATCCTCCAGTGTAGAAATAGGTTTCATATTTATCAAAACGAAAAAATTGCCAATCAAAATCATCATATTGTACCCTATTCTGGCCAAATGTGGTTTGACTTCCATTATAAAATTGCGCCTGAACTTTTAGATTGCTTAATCCAACCAACAATATGAAAAGAAATAAAGTGTAAAAAGTAGATTTTTTTTGGTGCATTAAGGCAGTAAAAAGGACAATAAAATTAAGCAATTAAAGCCATTGCATTAATTTTGTACAGATGATCCAAGTACAAAAATTCACCTTCAATCCCTTTCAGGAAAACACTTACTTAGTCTTCGATGAAAAGAAAGAAGCATTAATCATTGATCCGGGTTGTAGTAATCGCAGTGAACAAAAATTGCTGCTTGATTATATCCATAAAAACAATTTAAATCCAATTAAATTGCTCAATACACATGCCCATATTGACCACATTTTGGGTAATGCCTTTATTGCTAGCCAATTTGAATTGAAATTAGAGGGTTATCGCTCTAAGTATCCCATGCTAGAGTTAGCCGAAAATTCAGCGAGGATGTATCAAATACCTTATGACCCATCTCCCGAACTATCTGTTTCACTTCAGGAAGGAGATAAGATCAAATTTGGAGATTCTCATTTTGAAATTATTTATGTTCCAGGTCATTCGCCTGATCATATCGTTTTTTACAATGCGGAAGAAAAAATCTTAATTGGAGGTGACGTATTATTTAAAGGAAGCATCGGAAGAACCGACTTGCCGGGTGGTGATCACGATACATTGATAAACAATATTAAAGAGAAAATATTCACTCTAGAAGAAGAAACAATAGTATATTCCGGTCATGGTCCAGAAACTAAGATCGGAATAGAAAAAGAAAAGAATCCCTTCTTTTAATTATTGATGTGCTGGACCTCTATAAATGGGTGCATTACAATTTTCTGGATCTTCTCTCAAGTACATTATTTTGAAGCTTAAAATTATTGGCTGATAATAGGCATCAAAAAATTTAAATGGAGGTAAAGGGTCATCCAATGGGTATGCTGTTAATATAGGAGTTTCAATATTGGGAACCAAAAGCCATTGTCTGCTTAGTCTCAATCCAATTCCAATCTGAAAATGTAATTGCGCATGCAACTGATCAGGAAATTTTTCAGAGCCAATAACGGTATTTGGATATATGGATGGTCTATTATAATTTTCAGAAAATAGATAATTTACATTGGCCCCAATTGCCGAATTTAAAAAGGTAAACTTTCCCAATTGTTTTACATTGACTGCCCTTAAACTTGCCACTGCGGTTTGAATATCAAATGTGTTTTGGGATTTGTATTCTATTTGTGAGAAATCAGGAAAGAGCTGTGTGCCTGAATGAGTTGCATCACCACTAAACTTTCTATAAGCAATTCCTGCTTCAACATAATGAACAAGTCTTGGATTTTCAAATGATTGAAACCATCCTACTTCTAAACCATACCCTAACTTACCCATACCACTAATTTTATAATTGTAAGTAGTATTGTCTATGTTAATCTCTTCCTTTTTTTCTATCCCAACAGAATATGTCAATTGAGGACTGACATAAAAGCTGCCATTTTTAAATTCTCTATTCAATGGGAAGATGTCTTTACTCAATTGTGCCTTCGAGAAAAGCGCAAAGCATATGGATGTCAAGAGTAATAGTAACCTCAATCGAATCATATTGAAATAATTGGATTAATTATAAATAAACTATTTCAAAGCATTCTTTATTGCCATGCCAAAACGATATACATCTTCAAAAGAATTGTATATAGGTACTGGAGCAAGTCTTATCACGTTTGGCTCACGCCAATCAGCAACAACACCTTGTTTAGAGATGTGATCAAATACTTGCTTGCCATTTCCATAGGTCAAAATAGAAAGTTGAGAACCCCTTTCTTTCGGTGTAATTATTTCGAATTGCACGGAAGTATTATTGCTGCTGATTTCTTCTAGAATAAATGCTAAATAAGCGGTTAATTGTTTTTGTTTTTCGACCAGGTTTTGTATTCCAGCTTTTTGATGCAATTCCAATGCGACTTTGTGAACAGCCATAGAGAGAACAGGAGCATTACTTGTTTGCCAACCATCTGCACCAATTGCAGCTTTAAAGCCCTTTTCCATCATGAATCTGCCTTCAGATGGAGTTCCCCACCAACCGGCTAATCGATTTAAACTTTGATCTTCTCCATGCCTTTCATGAACAAAAATTCCTGCAACACTGCCTGGCCCAGAATTCAAGTATTTATAAGAACACCAAGCAGCAAAATCTACATTCCAATCGTGTAATTTTAAGATGATATTACCGGCAGCATGTGCCAAGTCGAACCCAACTATAGCGCCTACCTGATGCGCTTTTTCTGTAATAGTTTCCATTGGAAATACTTGGCCACTGTAATAGTTCACACCTCCAATCATAACCATGGCCAATTGATCTCCTATCTCTTCAATCTTAGCATAAATATCCTCTTCTCGTATGCTGTGTTCCCCTTCTCTTGGAATTAATTCTACAATAGCATCTTCAGAATTCAGGCCGTGCAATTTAACTTGACTCTCTAATGCATACTGATCTGAGGGAAAAGCTTTAGATTCACAAAGTATTTTGTATCTGTTCGCATTTGGTTTGTAAAAGGATATCATTAATGCATGCAAATTAGCCGTTAGGGCTCCCATTGCAGTTACTTCAGATTCCTTGGCACCAACAATTTCTGCCAATAGTGGTTTGAAGGATTCATGATAAGAATACCAAGGATTTTTAGCGTCAAAATGACCATCTACACCATGATTTTCCCAATCCGTCAACTCTTGCATTAAAGCATCTTTTGCCCCTTTAGGCTGAAGTCCAAGTGAATTGCCTGTAAAATATACCTTGTTTTGATGCTCTATTTTAGGGAATAAATATTCTTGTCTAAATACACTTAAAGGATCTTGTTGATCTAATTTTCTTGCAAAATCCAAGTCGTCTTGAAATTCCATGCTTCGCTCTTTGATTCGGCTCAAAGATACAACCTTAGTGAAAAAATGAACCCATAAGATAATAAAAGACAACAGGCATAATTAAAGCGGATTCCATTCCTATTGTATACTGGAGGTTGCTTCTATTCACTTTTAAATTCATTAGAACAATCGAGGAATATATTAGAGAAGTTAATCCGCTATAAACGACTAATATATACTGGTTTTTCGCCAGCAGTAGGATTAAGATTGCAGACAAGGAAAGATATAAAATGAGGCAAATTCTTTTGCTCATCACATCACCTAATTTAATGGGCAATGTCTTCATTCTATTATTGGTATCTTCTTCTTTATCTCGGATGTCAAATGGTAATGTCTCTGCCAATACATAGAGAAAAACGACGATGAAAAGGATGCTAATGGTCGAATTTTGAATGATGTCAAGAATGGAATAATTGTTCCAAATGCAATAAGGTAGAATTACAGAACTAAATGCCCATACGAAAGCGATCAAAAAAATTTTTAGATAAGGAACTTGTCTAAGCCGCACCCCCAAAATTTTCATTGGATATAGTATGCAAATTGTGGCTGGTAAAATACTGGCTTTTTTAACTTCTTCAGGAAGATAATTAAACAATAAGACTGCCAAGAAAAAAGAAATGCTTCCTATCCAATATTGATAATTTTTGATTTGAGAAGGTGCCGAAACCAATCTGTGATAATTATAGGTAAATAGGGTGGCAAAAAATAAAAAAAAATGAAAAATATAGACGCGACTAGAAAATTCATTGCCAATAATTAGAAAGACAAAATGGCCAATTGAAACAGCTCCCAAGGCAATAAAAATGTTGCTTTTAGCCATGAAATCCAACCCTCTATATATGATAGAGTAGAAAGAGAAATAGGGTTTTGTAGAAGAAACAATTGATTGCATTTATTGTTAAGGCAAAGTATCGAATGAAATTTTTATCAAAATATCAATATTAAGTAAGCGAAAAGTAAAGATTAGCTTTTCTTGAACAATTATATTTGCAGCCCAAAATTAGCACATATGACCTCAGCACCATTTAGTAGTCGACACATTGGATTAAGCGCGGATGATATTAAAACTATGTTAGAAGTTGTTGGAGAAGAAAGTTTGGATTCTTTGGTAGATAAGACCATTCCAAAATCGATTCGATTAGATGAATCATTGAAACTTTCAGAACCAATGAGCGAATTCCAATATTTAAAATTCTTAAAGGAAGTCGCATCGAAAAATAGGGTTTTTAAAAGTTATCTTGGATTGGGTTATTACCCAACTAAAGTTCCAGCTGTAATTCAAAGAAATATTTTAGAGAATCCAGGTTGGTATACCGCATATACTCCATATCAGGCCGAAATATCTCAAGGTAGATTAGAAGCATTGCTAAATTTTCAAACGCTTGTAACGGATTTAACGGCTATGGAAATAGCTAATGCATCTTTGCTTGATGAGTCCACCGCAGTTGCTGAAGCGATGACAATGATGTTTAATTTGCGAAGCCGTGATGCAAAGAAAAAGGGTGTAAATAAGTTGTTTGTTGCGAATGATTGTTTCCCTCAAACCAAATCTTTGTTGGAAACAAGAAGTGAACCATTGGGGGTAGAATTGATTTATGGCGATCCGCTAACCTTTGAATTTGATCAAGAGATTTTTGGAATGATTTTGCAATATCCTAACATTCAGGGAGAAGCAAATGACTATCAGAATTTGGTAGAAAGCGTTCACCAACATGATGCCTTGGTAACCGTTGCTGCAGATTTAATGAGTTTGGCATTGTTGAGACCACCTGGAGAGTGGGGTGCAGATATTGTTTGTGGAACAACGCAGAGATTTGGAATTCCTATGGGTTATGGAGGCCCACATGCCGCTTATTATGCTTGTAGAGAAGAATTCAAAAGGAATATACCTGGAAGAATTATTGGTTTATCAGTTGATGCCAGTGGAAATCCAGCCTTGAGAATGGCATTGCAAACAAGAGAACAACACATTAAAAGGGATAGAGCAACTTCAAATATTTGTACTGCTCAAGTATTGTTGGCAGTTATGGCTGGAATGTATGCGGTCTATCATGGAAGCAAGGGAATTAAAGCCATTGCAACAGGAATCCATCAATATACCGTTCAATTGGTGCATTCCATTGAAAAGCTTGGGTTTAAAGTGCAGAATAACAACTACTTCGATACAATTGAGGTCTTCATCGATGAAAATAGATCAGATGAATTTGTTCAATTGGCTTTGGATAATGAAATGAATATCCGAAAGGTTAATGATTCTTCAATTGCATTGAGTCTCAACGAAGTTGTAGAGATAGAAGAACTGAATGACTTAATCAAAGTATTTGCCGATTTCAAAGGAGAAAAATTTGAAGTACTTAAGGAGGTGGAGGTAGAAAGCCCAATTGACGAAAAAGTGAAACGGAAGAGTTCTTTTTTGACCCATCCAGTATTTAACAAATACCATACGGAAACTGAACTGATGCGGTATATTAAAAGGTTGGAGAACAAAGATTTTTCTTTAACACATGGAATGATACCACTAGGTTCTTGTACCATGAAATTAAATGCTGCAACTGAATTGATGCCAATTACATGGCCAGAATTTGCACATATCCATCCTTTCGTTCCGGTTGATCAGGTAATTGGATACCATCAAATTTTGAACGAATTAGAAAGAGATTTATCTGAGATTACAGGCTTTTACAAGACTTCCTTGCAACCTAATTCTGGAGCTCAAGGTGAATATGCAGGATTAATGGTTATTCGAGAATATTTAAAAAGCAAAGGGGAAGACCAAAGAAATATTGCACTTATTCCTGCCTCAGCCCATGGTACAAATCCTGCCAGCGCTGTAATGGCGGGCATGAATGTGGTAGTTGTAAAATGTGATGATAATGGCAACACTTCCTTGCAAGACTTAAGAGAAAAAGCAGAAAAACACTCCAATGAATTGGCTGCATTGATGATTACTTACCCTTCTACGCATGGTGTATTTGAAGAAGAGATTAAGGAGATCACACAGATCATACATGATCATGGCGGACAAGTCTACATGGATGGAGCAAATATGAATGCTCAAGTAGGATTAACTAATCCAGCCAATATCGGGGCGGATGTTTGTCATTTAAATTTACACAAGACCTTTGCTATACCTCACGGTGGTGGAGGACCTGGTATGGGCCCAATTGGTGTGGCAGAGCATCTGGCTCCATTTTTACCATCAAATCCAATAATTCCAACAGGTGGTGACCAGGCAATTAACGCAATTTCAGGGGCTCCATTTGGAAGTTCATTGGTCTTGTTAATTAGCTATGCGTACATCAAGATGTTGGGTAATGAAGGACTTACCAATTCAACTAAATGTGCAATTCTAAGTGCCAACTATTTAAAAAGCCAATTGGAAAATGATTACGATATTCTCTACCAAGGACTTAATCGAACAGTTGCACATGAAATGATTTTAGATTGCAGGCCATTTAAGCAAATCGCTGGTATCGAGGTTGTTGACATTGCAAAACGCCTAATTGATTATGGCTTTCATGCACCTACGGTATCCTTCCCAGTAAATGGTACTTTAATGGTAGAGCCGACAGAAAGCGAGAGTTTAGAGGAATTAGATCGATTTATTGCCGCAATGAAATCCATACGCAAAGAGATTGATGGCTCTTCTAATCAAGATGTTGCACAGAATATCTTAAAAAATGCGCCACATACATTGGCAATATGCACTTCAGATGAATGGACTTTTAATTACAGTCGTCAGGATGCTGCTTTTCCAATGAGAGAACAACAACAGAGCAAGTTTTGGCCTACTGTAAGGAGAGTTGATGACGCTTTTGGTGACAGGAATTTGGTATGTAGCTGTCCTCCCATAGAAGAATATGAAATGGTATCCTAGTTTTATGATACTCTTTCCGCCATTTATGAATTCTAGCGGACAAATATTTTTAAGTTAATGTGAAAAAATGGTTAACTTTACTGTTTGTAATAAATAATTGTTTAACTAAAATTTTAATAATGAAAAAGAATTACATTCTATTATCAGCTGTGCTGATGATTTCTTCATTAGGATTTTCGCAAGGTATTGCTACGAAGTTCGCCAGTGAGGAAATTAAGGCATTACCCGCCGTGGAGGAGACTTCCAAAGCGGATTTAATTAAGGCAAAGAAGCCTAATACTAAGTTGTTTAGAGATACAGCTTATTACTATGATTTCGACACAACTACTTTTGCAACTAGTGGTTGGACAATCACCAATAACAACCAAAATAATGCGGTATGGGACAATACAGGAGTATTTACCCCAGGACAATTTTCTGGAGGTACTCCACTGATTGCTTCTACTACTGCTTCTAATGGTTTTATGGTATTAAATGGTGACCTTGTAAACACTCCAATTCCACCAACTGGTGTAATTACAATGGATACATGGTTTGAATCAGATACAATTTGGATTAGTGGTCCTAACGCTACTACACCTATTGATCCTAATACAGTTTGGGTAACTTACCAACAAAGACAAAGATATTGCTGTAGTCAAGCAAATCAATTGGTTATTGAAGTTAGTACAGATCAAACCAATTGGACAGCTTTTGATGCAATTGAAGCTACTCCAGTAAACACTACTTTACCAACAACTTCTACAGATGTAAATGTTACTTCTGCGGTATGTGGTAACAGTTATATGTTTGCTAGATTTAGATCTACAGGTAATTCTCACTACTATTGGATGATTGATGACTTTGCTGTTATCGAAGGTCCAGAGCATGATTTAGTATTATCTCAAGAATACATGCAGTTCAACTTTGACAATTACGCATTGAATCCATTCTACAACCAAATTCCTTTGGCTGTATTCCCAGCACTTCCATTCTCTGCTGCTATTACTAACAATGGTGCAGGTTTAGAAACTGGTGTTGATTTGGAAGTTGATGTTGTACATACATTAGACACTGCTGGAAATCCAGGTAATGGTAATGTATATTCTACTGTTGCTGCAATCGATTCATTGGCTGAGATTTGTGATACTAACAATACTAGTGCAGCTGCTGTATTGACTCCTACTCCTAGATTCGTTCCTCAAGTTTTAGGATCGTTTAGAGTAGATTATAATGCGGCTTACGATAGTAGCGCTGCTGAGCAAATTCCTGCGGATAACTCTTCTTCTACTTTCTTTAACATTAGCGATTCTGTTTATGCTAGAGATGATGGTGGATTAAGTGGTGGTGTTGGAGCTCACTCTTATGTTAGTGGTGGTACTCCTGGTGGAACAGCTGCTGGAGATAGAATGGCAATGTTATATGTATTTGAGCCGAATAATTTGGTAACTAATCAAACAACCCAAACAGTTCCTACCAGTATTTCTTATTTTGTAAATACGGATACTAGAAACATTGGAGTTGAAATCGTACCTAAGGTTTGGGCTTTCAATGAAGATTCCGCAACAATAGCACAAGCAATTACAGCTGAAGTAGCTTCTTCATTTATTCCTTATGTTGTGCAAGCAGCGGATACCAATACTATTTTGACATTAGGCTTAGATGCTGGATCAGCATTAACTAATGGATTGGATTCAGGTCAGTATATCGTGGGATGGGAAGTAACTTCTATTGCTGGAGGTACTACATTCGAAGTATACAACGATGCTTCTACAACTGCTTTACAACCAAATGTTACTTGTTTTGTTGACTTCGGTCACGCTCCAGGTTGGGGATGGGTTGATGTAAACCCAGCAATTCGTTTGAATGTAGATAGTTTAGCATTTTTGATTACTGACGTTAAAGATTTAGATGTTGATTTGGAGACTAAGTTTTATGTTGGTCCAAATCCAAACAACGGAATCTTCGAAGTTAGAATTCAAACTAATTTGGCTACTTCTTACAATTTGAATGTACGTAACATGTTAGGTCAGTCAATATACAACGACCTAGTTGGTGTTAACGGACAAAAAATTGTAAACATGGACTTAAGTGGAGTTGAGAAAGGAGTTTACTTTGTAACTCTTGAAAACGAAAACGGAAGACTTGTTGAAAAGATTATAATCAAATAAGATTACAAATAATTTTAGTTAAAGGAACCCCGCTATTAGCGGGGTTTTTTTATGCGTTGAAAATTAGTATTGGTGAATTGCTTATTACCGTTCAAGTAAATGTTTCAAGAAAAGGGGTTTAATTGTATAATTTTAATAGTAATCAAAACCCTATAACCATGAAAAAGACACTTACCTCCTTAATCTCAATAGTACTCATAAGCAATTTTGTTGCAGCTCAAAGCATAGCCAAGAAATTCGCCAAAGAAGAAATACAAGCATTACCCACCTTTGAAGGACAATCGGAAACAGATATTTATAAAACGAAAAGAAAGCTAAATACCAAAGCTTATTTAGATACTGCTTTTTACGAAGACTTTGATAGTACAACTTTCATTTCCAATGGCTGGACCATAACCAACAATAATGCCAACAATGCAGTTTGGCTGAATACTGGGGTTTTTGTACCAGGGCAATTCTCTAGCGGGGCTCCAGCGATAAAATCTACAACAGCATCTAATGGATTTATGTTACTTAATGGTGATTTGATCAATACACCTATACCACCAACTGGAGCCATCACTATGGATACTTGGTTTACATCGGATACCATCTGGCTTACCGGTTCAAAAGTGCAAATGACTGCGATCAATCCAAATTCTGTGTGGGTGCGTTTCCAACACTACCTAAGGTATTGTTGCAGTAGTGCTAATGAATTGGTATTGGAAGTGAGTACCAATGATACAACTTGGGTGACTTTTGATGCTACCAATGGATTGCCTGTGAGCGCTTCCAACTCTAATTTCACCAATGCAGTATCCCTTAATGAGATTAATATTACTACTGCTGTATGTGGAGCTCCTTATATATTTGTAAGGTTTCGTTCCACTGATAATTCCCATTATTTCTGGATGATAGATGACTTTGCTGTTTTAGAGGGACCAGAACACGATTTGGTTTTAAGCCAGGAATACATGCAATTTAACATAGAGAATTATGCCATAAACCCATTTTATCATCAGATACCATATGCCTTTTTTCCTACCCTGGCATTTTCTGCAGATGTAAGAAATAATGGGTCTGCTGTACAAAGCAATGTTTCCTTTGATGTAACAGTAGATCATACTTTTGATACAGCTGGTAATCCTGGAATTGGACAAGTTTATTCTACATCCACTAGCATAGATACTTTGAAAACCATTTGTGATACTGCAGACCTTAGTAGTGTTACTTTTTTAACGGATACTCCCGGATTTTCTCCAGATTTATTGGGAACTTATCAGATCAATTATACTATAGATTACGATAGCGCAGCATTAGAACAGAGGCCATTTGACAACTCAGATTCAGTTGCTATTAATGTGGTAGACTCTGTTTTTGCAAGGGATGATGGTGGATTAAGTGGTGGAGTAGGAGCGCATTTATATGTAGCCAATGGTAGCCCTGGAGGAACTGCTGCTGGAGACAGGATAGGCTTATTATATGTTGTTGAATGGAATAATAAAAAATGCCCAGGTGTTCATGTTCCAACAAGAACAGTGCCTACCAGTATCTCTTATTTTGTGAATAGAAATACAGCCAATATTGGTGTTGAAATTGTTCCTAAAATCTGGGCATTTGATGAAGATTCAGCTACCATAGGTCAGGCTTTTGTAGCTGAAGTAGCTTCTTCCTTTATTCCTTATGTAGTGCAATCTACAGACACCAATAGTTTACTTACATTACAATTAGATGCTGGGACGGCTTTGATCAATGGGATGGATTCTGGCCAATATGTTGTAGGCTGGGAAGTAACTTCAATAGCTGGTAACACTTCTTTTGAGGTATGGAACGATGCATCAACTGCTGCACAACAACCCAATGTAAGTTGTTTTTTGGATTTTGGTCATGCCCCAGGTTGGGGATGGATTGATGTGAATCCTGCAATTCGCTTAAACTTCGATAGTTTAAGTGCAGGTTGTTTGGTTGGTCAAGAAGAGATAGCAAGTAATTCAACAACTAAATTTTATGTTGGCCCAAATCCGAACCAAGGGATATTTGAATTGCGCATTCAAAATCAAGAGATGACGAGCTATCAATTGAATGTTCGAAACACTTTAGGGCAGTCGATATATCAGGAATTGGTCTATGCCAATGGACAAGAAATTAAATCCATGGATTTGAGTGGAGTAGAAAAGGGAATTTATATTGTTAGCCTTGAGAATGAAAGGGAAAGATTTGTAGAAAAGGTGGTGATCAAATAGCCTAGCTATTTTGCTGTTTGATGCTTTTCATTAGATCGGAAGCGAATACCAATTCGGATAGGTATTGATCTTGGGTTGCTAAAATATTTTTACTGCTTCCTTCCCAATGTTTTTTGCCTTCGTAGATAAAAACAATTTTCTCACCGATTTCAATAACCGAGTTCATATCGTGCGTTACCACGATGGTGGTTATCTGAAATTCTTTGGTAATTTCTTTGATCAAATTATCTATTAGAATGGCGGTTTTTGGGTCTAATCCGGAATTGGGTTCATCGCAGAATAGGTACTTTGGGTTTAAGGCAATTGCTCTAGCAATACCTATCCGTTTCTGCATTCCACCACTGGTTTCTGCTGGATATTTGTGATTCACACCTTCCAAATCTACTCTGGCTAGGCAAAAGTTCACCCTATCCAGCATTTCCTTTTCCGACATTTTGCTATGCATGCGCAATGGGAATTTCACATTCTCTTCTACCGTCATGGAATCAAACAAAGCTCCACCTTGGAATAGCATGCCAATTTCCTTGCGAATCTCTTTGCGTTCACTAAGATTCATTTTGGTGAAGTCTTTGCCATCGAACTCAACAGATCCTTTGTCTGGTTCAATTAGACCAACAGTGCATTTGGTAAGTACAGATTTACCGGAACCACTTGCTCCAATGATTAAATTGGTTTTCCCCCTTTCAAAACTTACACTAACATCTTTAATGACTTCCACGCCATTAAAAGACTTACAGATGTTCTTTAACTCTATCATTAAATCAATAGAATTTGGGTAAGGGCGTAATTAACGATAAGTATTACAATGCTGCTAGATACTACTCCTCTTGTACTGGCGGCTCCTACTTCCAAGGCGCCACCCCTTACATAATAGCCGTAATAAGAGGGAATAGACGTGATGATAAAAGCAAAGAATACCGTTTTAATCAAAGCATAGGTTACGCTAAAAGGTTTGAAGTCGTATTGTATACCATAAATGTATGCTTCAAGAGAAACTACTGAAGAAAAGGAAGCAATTAGATAACCACCAAAAATCCCGATGAACATGCTCCAGATTACCAAAAATGGATTGATAAAAATGGCAGCAAAAATTTTAGGTACAATCAAGAAAGAAGCAGAATTGACCCCCATAATTTCCAGGGCATCAATTTGTTCGCTTACCCGCATGGTGCCTATTTCAGAAGCAATATTAGAACCTACCTTGCCGGCTAATATCAAGGCAATAATGGTCGGAGAAAATTCCAAGATGACCGATTGCCGGGCGGTAAATCCAACCGTGTAGGCTGGTATAAAAGCACTATCAATATTAGAAGCAGTCTGTAAGGTGATAACCGCTCCCATAAAGATGGAAATAATGGTAACGATGCCAATGGACCCCAATCCCAAATTATCCATTTCACGGATAATTTGTTTGCGATACATTCTAGCATTTTTTGGCGGTTGGAAAGTCCTTCCCATCAACATAAAGTACTGGCCGATTTGACTAAGCACACCCATATCGAAAGCTAAAATAGCGAAAGTCTTAGCGTCAAATTACATTCCTAATGTTCTTCTTCAACAGTTTGTTGTCAGCAAGAAAAGCCTTATATTTGCCCCTCAATATTGCGGGGTGGAGCAGTTGGTAGCTCGTCGGGCTCATAACCCGAAGGTCGTAGGTTCGAGTCCTGCCCCCGCTACTCTAAGTCAACGGAGGCCAACAAATATAAGGCTTCCGTTACTTTTTTAGAAAAAAATCGCGCCAAAAACGCGTCAAGTGGCAGTTCCGTCCCCAGTTTACCTGGAGTATCGGAAAAGAAAAAAATGCCAAAAAATAAAATCACTCCTAGGCCGGTAGTAACATACAGACCGGCAATGCTAATCGAAGGCAATCCCTGGTATATCGAATATTACATCTGGAACCCTTTTAAAGAATCGGAACAATTGGTCCGTAAAAGGCACAAACTCACCCGATTTTTAAAACGATTGAACCGTTTATCTGAAAAGAGGCAGTTTGCTCATGAAATGATTTTCCAACTAAATCTAAAACTCTCCAGAGGATGGAATCCATTTATTGAAAATGAACTATCAAACGCTTTTAAGTCCATCGAGGAGTCATTCAATCATTTTATTAAAGTGCAGAGCCATGGGAAAAGGGAAGACACTATTCGTACTTATCGATCAATGATTGCCAATTTTAAAGCCTACCTGGAGCAAAGAAATATGCTTGACACCTTTATCATAACCATAACTCCGGAAGTGGCAATTGATTTTATTGATCATATATATATAGAAAGGGGTAATGGAATCCGAACCAGGAAAAACTATGTTGAATTTTTCACTACAGTTTTCGAATGGTTTGTCAAAAGATCTTATGTAAAAGAGAATCCATTTAAAAGAGTGGACCGAATTACAATGCGCAACGTTCAGAAGAAACGTACTGTAATAGATCCACGATATCGGAAATTAATAGTTGAATATTTTCAAAAGGAAAATCCAGGATATCTCTACCCAATAAACTACTTATTTGTTTGTATGGTCCGCAGAACAGAAATGACCAGATTAAGGGTGAAAGATGTGTTATTAGAAAATCAGCTCATTTATATTGATGGATCCAATGCTAAGAATGGTAGGCCACGATATGCGACCATCCCTGATAGTTTTATGCCTGCTCTTGAAGCTCTCAACCTAAAAGATCTGCCGGCCAACTGGTATTTGATAAGCCAAGCAGAATTTTATCCAGGAGAAAAGCCGGTTACTCCAAAACAGATTTCAGACCAATGGGCGAAAATGCGCAAGACATTAGATATTCCAAAAACAAATCAGTTTTACTCTTTGCGAGACTCCGGAGTTGTGGACTATATGAGCTCACACATTAGCAACAAAAGTATGGTGGACCAAACAGGTTGGCATTCCTACGATATGATTTCTGTCTATGGAAAACACTATAACAATAAGGCTATAGATGAAATCAAACAGAAAGGTCAGACATTTGGCTAAGCAGCCTATTAAATGTCTAATAGAACTGGTGAGTCATTAATAGCACCATCTTTCGTTAGAACAACGTAATAGCTGTTTTCTCTTTGCTTTTGGACTTCAATCGCGAATCCATATTTCAGATTCAAGGCCATAGCTGGATCTAATCCAAGTTCATGAATCTTGTTATTTACTTTAACCGTAACAGTTCTTTTTTCGGCATTTACAGAAATAACTTCCCATTTCGGTCGCTTAGATCTTTCCCATAAAAAATAAGCCACTACTAGAATGACGATTACTACTATTGGTATTAAAATCTTTTTCATTGTCCTGGAATTAAATTGTAAAGAATATTCGAAATCACTTCTAAAAACTCACCTTCTACACCAAAAGATTTGAGCAGAATAGTAATATTTAATAGGGTTTGAATAATCACCCTAGTTTTTTGCTTACCATTCAGAGATCCTTTTGGGCTTCCATTTTCAGGGTCATCTTTTTGTAGGTTTTTGACAACACCTCCAAGAATTACTTGATCGGCTATTGTTCCAACTGTTTTAAGAATCTTGTTCATTTTTCTTGATTTTAGATTTATTGATATAGGAATAAGCTTTTGCGAAATTCAATACTGCAACAGACAATATGCCGATACTTTTAACTGCCAGGTCTACATAATCAGACAACAAAGACATGATGCTAATCGATGCTAGACTATATACAATCCAATCAATTTTTGGGTAATAGAGCGATATTTTATTGATGAGTAATTGAATCATTCGTTTGTTTTAATGTCTTGAGTTTGGATAGTGTCAGGGCCATCATTGTGAGGTATAAAGTAGCGGCCATCATTAAGGATGATATCAGGACGAACTTGATCATTAACAATTCTACCGGCATACCTGCCAGTAATTCCCATTTCTGTCGCAATTTGAGATTGCCTGCTTTCGTAGGCCTTTATAGTTGATTCTGTGTATCCTTTAAAAGCCATATTTGTCTGCTATTTCTTGACAAACACCTTCTGAATGATCAATCGATTGAAATGGAAATGCTCCAACTAAACCAAGGTCTATATTGGCATAGTCAGTTGCGAAGTCTTGAATTAGGGCGCCAATTACAAAAGATGTTCTGTCCGTTATGTCATTCCACCATCTTTCAGCGTTAGGTAAGGCTTGAACTACGGTAATATTAACTTCTGCACCATTAATGATCATAAACATATTTGCACCATTAGATCCATATGCAAAAGCAAAGGCTTCTGTTGGCATTGGGTCATCAGTAGTTATGTAGTTTCGATCGGAAAGAGTGTTGTAACTAAGTAGGCTCAGATCTCCCGATGTTCTTATCATTCTTCCAAAATATTGGTTGTTTACACTCTCATTTGTTGAAGTAAAAACATGAAGATTGTTGCCGGTAATAAGCTTTACTGCACCTGCTATATATCCAGTATTGAATTCCGACAAGAAATTAGCTGTATTGTTTATTAGATAATCGTCTACCCCAGAAAACCTTGCTACTGGAAGATTATTAAAGTCAGCACTTGTTACAATAGATGGTTTATTAGATTGCGCAGGATTGGACACATTGTTTCCAGAAACAGGATCCACCAAGGTTAGGGTTTCAGTGGTATCTATTCTATTTTCAGCCATCCAGAGT